>Ga0126381_100007986_pt1 | contig 11812 bp, 5 predicted proteins | sample PanSoiMetPlot_28_FD_96465 | JGI IMG/M metagenome (GOLD analysis project Ga0126381, IMG submission 96465) | Tropical forest soil microbial communities from Panama - MetaG Plot_28 | ecosystem: Environmental > Terrestrial > Soil > Tropical forest > Bulk soil | place: Panama | collected 2016-02-17
AACGGTTGCTTCGAGACCGTGCGTCTCTAGATCGCTGGCGACATCAGCCAGTTCCGGCAACTCCTTTAAGCGCGCGACAAAACGATTCGCGTATTCCGCCAGTTCTGAGGCGTTCGGATCTTCAATGGTGTATTGATACTGCGTGCGGCTAACGATATCTTCCACGGTTAGGTCCTGGACAGGCTGCATGTAAAGCGAAATACCGTCAACTGAGGACACTTTTGATTGCAGACGCCGAATCACATCGGAAGCGCTGATACGGCGCTCCGCAAGGGGCTTCAGGTTGATCTGAATGCGCCCGGCGTTAAGAGTTGTATTCGTCGCATCGACGCCGATAAAAGACGAGAGACTTTCAACGGCCGGGTCTTTCAGAATTACGCGCCCCAGACGCTGCTGCAGGGTCGACATGGCGCCGAACGAAATGGCTTGATCCGCTTCGGAGACGCCCTGGATTTCACCCGTATCCTGCACCGGGAAAAAACCTTTCGGAATCACGATATATAGGAGAACCGTAAGCACGAGTGTGGCCAGTGCAACCAGCAACGTCGCGGTGCGATGCGCGAGAACGATTTTAAGCGTTCGTCCATAAAAGTCGATGGTTCTGTCGAAGACCCGCTCTGACACTCGATAGAAGCGCCCCTCGCGCGCGTCTTTTTTGTGGCGCAAAAGCTTCGCGCAAAGCATCGGTGTCAGCGTTAATGAGACCGCTGCGGATATCAGAACCGTGACCGCGAGCGTAACCGCGAATTCGCGAAACAGGCGGCCCGTAATGTCGCCCATGAACAACAGCGGGATAAGTACGGCAATGAGCGAAATAGTTAGCGACAGAATCGTGAAACCAATCTGTTCGGCACCTTTCAGCGCAGCGTCTAGGGGTCGTTCGCCTTCCTCGACATAGCGCATGATGTTCTCGATCATGACAATGGCGTCATCGACCACGAAGCCCGTCGAAATGGTGAGCGCCATGAGCGTAAGATTGTTCAGGCTGTAGCCGAGCAAGTACATAGCCGCGAATGTGCCGATCAACGACAGCGGTACCGCAACGCTCGGAATAAATGTCGCGGCCAAATTGCGCAGAAAGACGAAAATCACCGCCACGACGAGTGCGATACACACCATCAGCTCGAACTTGACATCGGTGACTGAGGCACGCACCGTGATTGTGCGATCCGTGAGCGTCTGGACCTGAATAGACGATGGAATGGTCGCGCGCAGACGTGGGAGTAACGCCTTAACACGGTCGACGACCTGAATGATATTTGCGCCTGGTTGTCGCTGAATGTTTACAATTACGGCCGGCGTTTGATTCATCCATGCGGCTTGCCGAGCATTTTCCACACCATCGATGACATTGGCGACGTCCGTAAGCATCACGGGCGCGTTGTTCTTATATGCAACAACTACCTGCTTGTATTCATTTGCGCTGAGCAATTGATCGTTGGCATTGATCTGATAGCCTTGATGCGGGCCGTCGAAGCTGCCCTTGGATGTATTGACACTCGTTGCGTCGATGGCGGTATGTACGTCCTCCAGGTTGATGCCATAGGAGGCGAGTTGAGTAGGATTTACCTCGATGCGGACAGCTTTTTTCTGCCCGCCGCTGATCGTCACCGCGCCGACACCAGAAAGCTGAGAAATCTTCTGTGCCAGGCGCGTATCGGCGTAGTCCTGGACATCCTGCAACGGCATGGATTTTGAGGTCAACGCCAGCGTCATGATCGGTGCATCAGCCGGGTTTGTCTTGTTGTAGATGGGCGGTAACGGCAAATCCGTCGGAAGAAAATTTTGCGCGGCGTTAATGGCAGCTTGTACCTCCTGCTCGGCAACATCGATATTCAGGCTCAGTACAAACTGCAGGGTGATGATGGAAGCCCCTTCCGAACTTGTCGAAAGCATCTGATTCAGGCCCGGAACTTCGCCCAATTGGCGTTCGAGTGGAGCAGTAATTGCCGATGCCGTAACGGAAGGGCTCGCGCCGGGATAGAACGTGACCACCTGAATCGTCGGATAATCGACCTCCGGCAGGGCCGAAACCGGCAGCTGTTTGTAAGCAACAAAGCCAATCAGCAGGATTGCCGCCATCAGCAGCGATGTTGCGATCGGCCGCAGTATGAACGGCCGCGAGGGATTCACTCTGACTGTTCCTTGTTACCAGAAACGGGTGGTGCCGTACGCACGACGACTTTACTGCCGTCTTGCAACTTGTCGAAGCCATCGGTGACGAGAACTTCCCCCGGATTCACCCCTGTGACCGCCGATTCATTGCCGTCGGAAGTCGCAACATTTACAGTGCGTGATTTCACCGTTTTGCCGGCGCCCACTACATACACGAACGATATATCGTTATTACGCTGTATGGCCGCATTAGGCACGATGTTCACTCCGAAAAGAGTCTTCACTCGGAGGCGCGCATTGACGAACTCGTTGGGAAATAGCCTGAAATCTCGATTCTGGAAAATAGAGCGGGCACGTACAGTACCGGTCGTGGTGTCGACAAGATTGTCGAGCGTCAGCAATACACCCTGCGAGAGTTCCTCCTGGTTATCGCGGCTCAGTGTATCTACGCGCAGTTTCTTTCCGGTGCGCGTTTGCGCAATTATGTCCGAGATATAGTCCTCTGCAACCGTGAAAATCACCGTAATCGGCTGCAGTTGGGTAATGGTCAGCAGAGCCGCCGTGCCATTGGCCTGCACGATATTGCCTGGGTCGACTGCGCGTAGACCCACGCGGCCCGCGATCGGAGCACGGATTTGGGTGTAATCGAGATTAACCTTCGCAGCATCTACTGCCCCCTGATCGACCTTGACTGTACCAGCGTCCTGGTTCACGGTTGCCTGCTGTGTAGCCAGCGTTTGCTCGGGAATCGCGTGCTGCAAGATAGCAGTCTGGTATCGGCCGAGATCAAGCCGCGCGTTGGCCAGTACCGCCTGATCGCGTTCGAGCTGGCCTTCGGCCTGCACATAAGCAGCCTGGTATGGCCGCGGATCGATAACCGCCAGCAGATCGCCTTGTTGCACCATCTGGCCCTCGCGATAGTGAATCTCAGTCAATTCACCCACCACACGGCTGGTCACGGAAGCGGTGTAAACGGACGTTACGGTACCAAGCGCACTGATAGTTTCATCCATGTTGCCCTTGCGCACCGTGGCGACGGAGACCGGGATCGCACCACCTGCTCCGCGCCGTCCCTTCCGGGCGCCGGCAGGACTTTGCGTCTGCCGCTGCGAAAGAAGCACGCCTCCCCCCAGCAGTAAAAATGCCGCCCCGATCCAGATCAAGCGCTGGTAGACGGGTCGTAATTGGCTCATCGCTAATTACAGTTCTAAACTCGGCAGCAGCCGCTGCGCGACTGCCGAAAGAGCTATCGGGCGGTATGCCATTTGGCATATGGATCAAATCGCCCAATTGCGGACGTCTTTTGCCACAATCGAATTGATGCGAATCGGACTCTGCTGGTTCTTGCTTACCTGCTGTGTGCCCGCAGCATGGACGCTTGACGCAAACAAGTCGCTTACGCAGTATGCTCACCGTATCTGGGGTCAGGAAGAGGGTCTCTTTCAGCCGACGATTTACTCGATCCTGCAGACACGAGACGGGTTCTTGTGGCTCGGCACACAGAATAGTCTGATTCGTTTCGACGGCATCCGCTTTCGAGAGTTTCAGGACGGAAACTCGGTTCTCCACGGCCGCCTGATTCATGCTCAGGTAGAGGACGGCAGTGGTAACCTTTGGGTTGGTTCGCTCGGCGGCGGTGTGGTCCGCATTAGTCCGGATGGGTTCACACGCGAGTATGAAAAGAAGGACGGGCTCGCCAGCTCATCCGTATTTTGTCTGGTTGCGGCGCACGATGGATCGATATGGGCCTGCACCGCTGAGGGTCTTTCCCGAATAACGGATAATCGAGTCCGCACATTCACAACAAGCGACGGCCTGCCATCCAATCGCATTCGCTCTGCCTGCGAGAGCAGCGACGGTACGCTCTGGGTTGCGGGATTGGACTTCGGTTTGAGCCGTTGGAGCGGCTCGCGATTTGAGCCCCGTGACTTGCCGGTAATTGGCCCGCGGCAGAACGTGACCGCACTAGCCTGCGCTGGCGATAACAGCATCTGGATCGGAACCACTCGCGGCCTCTTCCATATCAGTGGTTCAAATACGCGCAGCTATCCACAAGTTGGCAGCCTGCCGGATGATGAAATCTCCGCATTGTTCGAGGGAAGCGGCGGCGCGCTTTGGATCGGTACGAGCAAGGGCATCAACCGGATGCGTAATGGAGAAATCAGCACGTATGGAACCGGCGAGGGTCTTTCGCATAGTCAGGTGCTTGCGCTGTACCTCGATCGCGAGGGCACGCTCTGGGCCGGTACAAAGAACGGGCTCGACCAGTTCACGGACGGAAAGGCAACACCGTTCACCGTTCATGAGGGCCTCTCCAGCAACGAAACGGGCCCAATACTCGAAGATCGCGCCGGACAGCTTTGGATTGGAACCTTCGATCGCGGGATAGACGTTTTCGATGGCGCCCGCTTTCGCAACATCACGACTGCAGACGGCTTGTTGAGCAATACCGTACTCAGTCTCGCGTCGGGCGTCGGGGATGATATCTGGGTCGGCACGACGCGAGGCGTCAATCGCCTCACGCGCGACAGAGTTACAGCCGCCTATGGCGCTCGGTCCGGAATCAGCAACGGTGTCCGGAGTCTTTACATGGACGAGCGTGGAACCATATGGGCTGCAACCGCGTCAGGACTGCGTCGATTGGAGGGTGAGAGGTTCGTAACGGTGGGCGAAACAGTCGCCGCATCGCAGTCAGCCGCAATTCATCCAATTCCGCTGTTTGATGCTAGCGAAAATCCCGGACTGTGGCTGTTGCAGCAGGAAAAGCCTTCGTTTCTTCCGCTGAACATCTCACATGCTATCGAATGCTTCTCCTACGACCCGATGAATCATTCGCTTTGGATGGGGACACTTGGATCCGGCCTGGTGCGCTGGCAAAACGGTTCGATAACTCATATATATGCCAAGGACGGGCTGTATGACACTCGCATTTCCAGCATTTTGCGCGACGGTGGAAATTTCTGGGTTGCTTCGAGCAAAGGCATTTTTCGCCTGGACGCGCGCGAGCTTGACGAATTCGCCGATGGCAGGCGTACCTCTATAAGAAGCTATCCGTTTCCAACCGGACAATTGCGTTTTGAATGCAGATCGGGCATTCAGCCGGGAGCTTGTCGTACGCGCGATGGACACCTCTGGTTTTCGACAAGCAGTGGATTGGTCGTCATCCGTCCGGATCGCATCAGTGGCAATCCGGTCCCGCCGCCTGCTGCTATTACGGCGCTCATCGCGAACGGAAAACGTATCGTTGAAAGAGAGACGCCAAAGCTGAAAGCCCGCGATGCCAATAATCTTGAGATTCGCTACGCCGGCCTGAGCTTTATCAATCCCGAAAAGGTTTCCTTCCGCTATCAGCTCGAGGGCTACGATCGCAACTGGGTCGATGCCGGTTCGCGGCGTGAGGCTTTTTACACGAATTTGCCTCCCGGTAATTTCACGTTCAAGGTGGAAGCGCGCAGTGCGGATGGTCTTTGGAGTGTGGCACCGGCGGCGCTCACATTCGGCATCGAGCCCCTTCTTTATCAGCGCCGCTGGTTCTGGCCGGTCGCCACAATGGCCTTTCTGGTTGCTATGTTTGTGGCCGTCCGCCTCCGCATACGCCGGATGCGTACGCGCTTTGCACTGGTCCTCTCGGAACGATCCCGGATTGCCCGTGAGTTGCATGACACACTACTGCAAGGACTCTCCGGTATAACCATGCAGCTGCAGGCGCTCGCCACTCGTATGCCCCAAGGCGAAGAGCAGAGGCTCCTTTCGGAAGTGATTCGCGATGCTGCACAAGCTGCGACAGAGGCCCGGCGGTCGCTATGGGCTCTTCGTTCTTCCAGCGCGGGACCGGATTTCTCAGAGAAACTCGCCGCACTCGTACGCCAGACGCTCAACGGGCAGCACATAGACGTTTCACTCGCGCTCGACCCCGTTTCGCTCGCCGGATTGCCCGATTGTGAATTCCAACTACTGCGAATCGCCCGGGAAGCACTCACAAACAGCCTGAAACATGCCGGCGCGCTGCATCTTCGGATAACCCTGGTAAAAGGCAATGACGTGCTTCACCTGACGATCGAAGACGACGGATCGGGGTTTACCAGCGATTCGGACGGATCACTTCATTTCGGCGTACGCGGGATGTACGAACGGGCTTGCGAAATCGGAGCGAAATTGAAAGTGGCCAGCTTCCCCGGCACTGGTACTCGCATCACGGTAGAACTGCCATTTCGCACCAAACTGGAGAGCGCCGGTAACCATTCCGGATCTTATTCGCATCAACTCTCATAAGATGGGGAATGTGAGGCGCGTCCGTATCCTTGCGGTCGATGATCACGAACTAGTGCGCAAGGGTGTCGCGTCCATTCTCGCGACCGAGGCCGATCTGGAACTCGTGGCTGAAGCTGCGAGCGGGCGCGAGGCCATTCGCCTCTTCCGCGAATTTGTCCCGGATGTCACACTCATGGATCTACGTCTTCCCGATGAGAGCGGGAACGAAGCAACGCGTGAGATTCGTCGTGAGTTTCCCGAAGCTCGTATCATCGCGCTTACCTCCTATGATGGCGATCAGGATATTTACCAGGCTCTCGATGCCGGCGTGCGCGGTTATCTGTTGAAGGAGATGCTTCACACCGACATCATTCGCGCCATCCGGGTCGTCTTTTCCGGCAAACGCTTTATTCCAAATGAAGTCACCGAACACTTGAACGGCTTTTTCCCGGAGGTAGCGTTGACGCCCAGAGAGGTACAGGTGCTTTCACTAGTGGCGCGTGGATTTGGCAATAAAGAGGTCGGCGATGTGCTCGGGACTGCTGTGGGTACGGTAAAAATGCATGTACAGAGCATCCTGAGCAAGCTGGGTGCCAAAGATCGAACACATGCCGTAACCATTGCGCTCCGCCGCGGTATTATCCATTTGCATTCGCCCGATCTCGCTGAAACTATCCTGAACGGTTGATCCCTCGCTGCGGTATCCGAGTTCCGGTTACCGTTTAGCCGGGACCGCGGTCTCCGGTGACGGACCTGTGCCCGATGCAGGGCACGTCCAGATCGGCCGGCTGCAGGCACGATCCTCCTCGCCTTGGCTACAGCGAATCTGCTCGGATAGTCAAAGGATCAACGTGGTGAATACCTGATTAAGAGGGCAAACGTGTTCCCAAGCCCTGTGATATGTTCCTACACGCAATGAACCGACGAGATGCCCTCCGTTTGATGACAGCAGGAACCGCACTCACCGCGGCACAACCAATCGGCGCGGTGGGGCTACCGGCCCTCAAGATTACCGATGTCAAAACGATTCTCACTCAGCCGGGCGATGGAGATCACTTGGTCGTCGTGAAAGTAATGACGAGTGAACCGGGACTCTATGGGGTTGGTTGCGCCACGCATCGCGAACGCCCGCTAGCTGTGGCCTCGGCCATTAACGATTACCTTAAGCCCTTCATCATCGGCAAAAATCCAGAAGACATTGAGGACATTTGGCAGTCGGCATACGTCTCTTCGTACTTTCGAAGTGGTGTGATTCTTAACAATGCTCTGTCAGGGATAGACGGAGCGCTTTGGGACATCTGCGGGAAGCGAGCCAATCTGCCTGTGTACAAACTCCTGGGGGGAAAAGTTCGCACAGCCGTGCCTCTGTATACCCACACCAGCGCTACCGACTTAAGAGATTTGGAAGACCAGGTCCGGAAGGCGATGGCTAGCGGCTACCGGCACGTTCGTGTCCAGCTTGCGGTACCGGGGTTCTCCGGCTACGGCGTGAACGTCGACACGTCGGAAGAGGTGCAAAAAGCCAGACCGAGGGGAGTCTCTCCTTCGCCCGTGTTCGAACCGACGCCCTACGTGAACAACACGGTTAAGATGTTTGACTACCTGCGCTCGAAGATTGGGTTTGACGTAGACCTGATTCACGACGTACACGAGCGTATCCCACCCACCCAGGCTTTGGCCTTGGCGAAAGCAGTTGAGCCGTTCCGCTTGTTCTTTCTGGAGGACCCAATGGCGCCGGAAGACGTGTCGTGGTTCCAAACCATGCGCGCACAGACATCCACCCCGCTGGCGATGGGTGAGTTGTTCGTCAATCGTAATGAATGGCTTTCTCTTGTTTCGAATCGCTGGATCGATTTCATCCGCTGTCACATCTCGGCCGTTGGCGGACTGAGCGCAGCACGTAAAATAGCTGCCACTTGCGAAATGTTTGGTGTGCGAACGGCGTGGCATGGACCGGCGAACGTTTCGCCTGTGGGTCACGCGGTCAACATGCACCTGGACCTGTCTTCGATCAATTTCGGCATTCAGGAGGAGAACCGCTTCAGCGAAGTGCTCCGCGAAGTCTTTCCTGGAGCGCCGGAAATCCAAGGTGGTTACATGTATTGCAATGACAAACCCGGGCTCGGAGTGGATGTGAACGAGAAAGCAGCTGCCACGTGGCCGTACAGGAATGCCGGGGACAGCCGCGGAAACGATCGCCGTTTGGACGGGACGATCGTTCGACCCTGACCTGCCGCTATTCATTCGCAGCGGGCGAAACGACGAGAATGTAACCGGCAGGCCCATACGGTAGGCATTCCTCGTTCAAAAAAGGTGATTCAATAGCTTCGATGACGGTGCGATTGCGCAGAGGATCGTTTTTCTTTGGTTGGGTTGCGGCGGGAGCAGTGTGCCTGATAGCCGGCACGCTCACTTTCGTTTCTTCTCGAAACCTCTTCGACGCACGGGTTTTTGGCGAACGGATCGGCCGCAGCCTTTCCGATCCGGGAGTAGCGGCCTATGCTGGAGATCAGATCGCTACAGCCGTAGTCCGGCAGCGTCCCGACCTGATCGCGGTTCGTCCGTTGATTGTGGCTACTGCTTCCGGCATCGTGCCGACGCGTCCTTTCGTCGCACTCGCGGAGAGCGCCGCGAGACGGATGCACCAGATTGCATTTTCAGAGGCCAGCCGGCGAGTGGCTTTGTCAATTCCCGACTTCGAGGTCCTCATGCGGAATGCGCTCGAGCAGGCGAGTCCAGAAATCGCGGCCAAAATTCCCGGACGACTCGCCAATTTTGGTGAAGGCCGAAACGGCCAGAACCTGATTGCTATCACTCGTTTTGGCCGCCGTCTCGCATGGCTATGGAAGCTCTTGCTGCCCTTCGCCGTACTACTGCTGGTGATAGCCACCTGGCGAGCGCATGACCGTCGCCGAGCCCTGGTGGACATCGGCGCAACTCTGATCGTCGTCGGATTGCTTCTTGGTGCGCTTGTGCCGTCTGCCTCTATGCTCTCCGCGGTGATTCCGCAACCGCTCGAGCGTGGCGCCGTTCGAGGTGTGCTGCACGCCTTTTTCGACGACCTCCAAAGCTGGGGACTCTTTTACATCGGGCTGGGGATTCTGTTCGCGGCCGGAGCGTCATCCCTACTGGAACGTGTCGACCCGATCGCTCAGGCGCGTCGCTACGGCCGGCATTTGATTCAGCCGCCTCCAACGCCGCTGTGGCGGCTTCTATGGGCTCTGGTTCTGGTGTTCTGTGGCGTCCTTGCGATGAGCTATCCGTCCGTCGCTTTGAATTCAGTAATCATCCTTGTGGCGCTTTGTGCAGCCTACATCGGTACTCGGGAGTTGTTTCGGCTGTTTCTCGAAAAGCTTGCCCCCTATCGGGAAGAGGAGGTCAGAAGGACGGGACACCGCACCAGGATGGCATTCGTTGCGGCGGGAATAGCCACGGTCCTGCTCTCAATAGGTTGGTTTTTCTGGAGGAAACCAACTATCCAACGGACAGCACCGGAAATCGTGACCTGCAACGGTTACGTGCAGCTTTGCGACAAGCATTTGGATGAAGTGGTATTCGCAGGAACCCATAATTCGATGGCAAGCCAGGATATCCCAGGCTGGATGTTTCCACAGCAGGAGGCGAATATTCCGCGCCAACTGCGCGACGGCGTTCGTGCTCTGCTGTTTGACGTCCATTATGGTTTTCCGGGGGGGGCCCGCGTTAAGACGGATACGAATGCAGAGCCGGTTATGAACCAGGTGAAGGCTGCCGTGGGCGATGAAGGTTTTGCAGCGGCTCTTCGCATCCGCAATCGTCTCATTGGTGTCGATGAACACCATAGGAGGCTCTACCTCTGCCATGGTCTGTGTGAACTTGGCGCGTACGAACTCGAACCAACGCTAGAAGAAATCCGTGATTTTCTCGTAAGTCATCCCGACGACGTGCTCGTGTTCATCATTGAGGATTATGTTGATCCGAAAGAAGAAGCGGCTGCTTTTGAGCGATCCGGACTCGCTGACTTCATCTACAAAGGTCCGAATGGGCCACCGTGGCCAACATTGCGGGAACTCATTCAATCGGGCGGCAGAATTGTGGCCTTCCTCGAGTCGGGACGCACTGGAGTTCCCTGGTTGCGCCCGGCATTCCAGAACTTCAGGGAGACGCCTTACTCCTTTCACAAAACCGACGAGTTTTCCTGCCGGGCAAACCGAGGTGGCGACGGAGGATCGCTCTTCCTGATCAACAACTGGGTGGAGACCACCCCGAATCCGAAGCCATCTAACGCGGCGATTGTGAACGCGTACAGTTTCCTGTACCATCGCGCCGAACAGTGTGAACAGGAGCGGCATCATTTGCCCAACATCATCGCCGTGGACTTCTACCAGACAGGAGATCTCCTGAAAACAGTAAACAAACTGAACGGCGTGGACGAGCCAGTGACAGATGAAGGAAGGCCATGAAGGCTATTGCTTATGAGGGCTCTTGCTCCCCCTCAGAGACAACGGATGTCCGGCTGCTTGCGGCCTTTCTCAACAGCCCTGCACAGCCGCCGGAAGCAAGTCCCTCACGGTCCGCCGGGCGACGGCAACATGTACTCCGTTTGTAGAACGAAGGGCGATGAACAGGCCGAATCTGTCCAGATCGAGATCGGGTCGGAATCCTTCAACGGCGCCGAAATCGAAACGGCGAATGAGGGTTGCCAGCATCACCTTCATCTCGTGCATCGCAAAATGCTCCCCAAGGCATCGCCGTGCACCGGCGCCGAAGGTGAGGGGCAGGCAAACATCACCGGTGGCCTTGTCTCCTGTTAGCGGCGTCCGCTGCTCAGCCCTATGGAATGGGCAACCCGTGCCCGATGAGTCCGGCTTATAACGCTCCGGCCTGAACTGCTCCGGAGATTCGCCGAACCAATCAGCACTCCCGTGCAGGGGCATCAGGGAAATCCCGACCGCCCTCCCGGGCGGAATGGACCAGCCATCCAGATTGTCCTCCTGGATGCTCCTTCGTTGCAGACCAGCCGCCGCAGGGTAAACGCGCAGGGATTCGATGAGAGCCGCCTCCAGATAGCGCAGCTGCGAAACCGATTCCGAACCGAATTCATCGACTTCCGCTCTCGCCTTCGCCAGAACACGCGGGTGTCGCGCCAACAGGTACAGCGTGAGCGCAAGACAGATGGCAACAGTCTGGTGGCCATTCGCGAGAATCGCAAGCAGATTATCGCGCACTTCGCGATCCGTCAGAGGCGCGCTATCACCGGAGGAACTCGTCGCACCTAACAGGCAATCCATCAAATCGCGGGCACCGCTCCGCCCCACGCGTGTTCGCTCGCGGCCTTCGCCAATCAATCCTTCAAGAAACTCGTCGATTGTCTCGAAGGCCTCGCGCAGCCGCCGGCTCGATGGAACCGGCAGGTCCTTCCACCATCGGGTGAAGGCGTGCACCGGTCGCTTGCTCTGTTCCAGAG
>Ga0126381_100007987_pt1 | contig 11811 bp, 10 predicted proteins | sample PanSoiMetPlot_28_FD_96465 | JGI IMG/M metagenome (GOLD analysis project Ga0126381, IMG submission 96465) | Tropical forest soil microbial communities from Panama - MetaG Plot_28 | ecosystem: Environmental > Terrestrial > Soil > Tropical forest > Bulk soil | place: Panama | collected 2016-02-17
GCGGAGAGGTGGCAGAGTGGCTGAATGCGGCGGTTTGCTAAACCGTTGTACGCGCTAAAACGTGTACCGGGGGTTCGAATCCCCCCCTCTCCGCCATAATATTCTGATTACTTATTATCTATAGTAATCACATCGTTCTGCCGCCGGTCTGGTTGCTCGACGGGCCGGCGCGTGCTCACACCTGAAGCAGAACCAAAGCGCGTCACTGCGTAATTTTAAGACTGGCGAAGTAGCCTTCCGTGCCGGGCCCTACGAACAGGGCCACCGCGCCCTCCGAATCGCCAAGTTTCATATCGTTGACGATCAAACAAGGTTGGGCTGCCTCATGGACGAACAGGCGCGCTTTTGTCCCGTCGATCACGATCCTGTACTTCGTCCACACTCCAGGCTCCAGGTCCACATACGATTCATATTTCTCCGGCGACTCCTTCCGCAGCCTGTCGAAATCGAATTCCGGGTATGAGGCATATTGAGTCGAGTGGTTCCGCCGAATCTGGTCATCGGCCCGCCCATTCGTCGGCCGGAGGTAGACGTACTCGAAGCGGTTCACTTGAACTCGGAACGCTATTCCGATGAATCCGCGAGCTCCGGGCCCTGCATTGGCAGCGGGTTTTCCTGCCAATTCGACCACAATCGTTCCATTGTGAAAGCGGCTGCCCTTCAGGATCGCGTAAGATGCGCCATTCGCCGCTTCTGGCAAAGCGTCCACACGAACGGCCGGCTTCCCGTTATAGTTAACGGCCTCGGATTTCACATTGTGCAACTCCAGTTGGTCTAGAGCTATTCCCGGGACATTTTTGCTCGATTGGGCGTGTAGCCAGAGAATTACAAATGACATTATCGTTAGTAGGGCGAATCTCTGTAAGAATGTTCTTGTTGACATCTCTCTCCTCCGGATTGGAAACAAAGTTTAGTCTGACGTATCACTGGGGTCAGTGCCGCTTCGACCGCGGGAAGTTCGTTGAACCGAGTACTCGTTCTGCTTGCAAGAGATGACGGCGTTCGTGTCTGGCGATGATCTCAAACCCGGTCCCGACGGTGAACCGAAGTCCCGGCAAAAAAGGATTCCAAAACCGAACGCGGTTCACGTTTTTGGCGCGGGCGCCGAGGATTACGCCGCGGCATGATTGATTGCCTGAGAGGAAGCGATCCAGAACAGAAAGCTCGATACGCGCCCCAGGCCTGATCTTCGCCGGAGCCTGAACGCGCTTGCTGCTCGGCGAGGGATCGATAAAGGTGCGGATAAACCAGCTCCCGAACCATCCGGGAATGATCTGATCCACTGGAGAATCGGGCTTCGCCTGAAGTGCGGCCGAGATTGGCGGCACATAAATCTCGTTCACCTTGCATAGATGCTCAAGACACTGTCCCACGCTCCAGGAGCCCGGCGCAGGTTGCCAATTGAGCTGCTCCTCGGTGAGTCCACTAACCAACTCCCTGGCACTCTCGTCGCTTGCGGCTAAGTCGGCCGCAAGCCGGATCGACCAAACAGCGGCGATTGTTTCCTGGGACTTAGCCATGGCGCCGACGCCCTCCAGTGCTAGCGAAAGCTCGACTTGTTTAGACACTTTGGAACTCGATCACCAAAGTTCTCTTCGAATCTCCGCTTTGATAGACCCGCTCGAACCGACCACCGAAGCGAATCACGATATTCCAATCCTTAACTAAAGCGCGCAAAGGTGGCGCCGGCGCCTCGGCCGGATAGCCGGCGACAGGAAACTCCTGGATCAGCCTATCGAGGAAAGGAACGACGAGCTCGTCATATGCCTGCGCATCGCCCCCATAGCGGCCGAACAACGTCTTCAAGAGAATCATGGATGCGGGGTAGGGGCGTTTCTCGCCAGGACCCCAAATGTCTTCGACCCAGATCGCCTCGGCGGGAAAAATGAAGTTGACGTGCCGTGCCCTGTTTTCCTTCACCATGGCATGGAGGGTCATCTGAGCGTTCCTGAGAAGACAGAACATGAAGCTGCCGCCAGCAAAGATCACACGTTCAGCGTCGACGCGAACCTGATGTTCCTGTCCCTCGCTGATGACCGCGTAGTCCGGGTGCCGGTCGGCGGTGTACCAATCCGGATATTCCTTACTGATCCAGTAAACGATTGTCCGTCCACGCTTCTTAGACTCTTGTACAAGATGATCGATTCCTACTTTGGCAACGGCGGTATGGTCGAACCCGTCGAGGTTGGCATGACCAACGAAAAGCAAGTCTCTTGCGACGAACTCACGGATTACACTATAAGGTACGGCCATCAGAGGTGGCCGAGCACGACCTGATACTTCGATGGTAATGCGTGTTTCCGATGTTGAAGTTCGGACTAAGATTTGGGCACGTCCGCGTCGCACGGCCTCGAAGATGCCGCTCGGTTTGATCAGTCTTATTATCACAGGATCTTCCACGGAAAATTGGGCGTCAGCGAAACGAAGGTGATTGCCCTCCGACCACTCCAGAACGGTGTAGTGGATCTGCTCGCCCGGGTGGAGCAAGAAGTGCTTCGGAAACACCTCCAGACCATTATCGCCGGAAGGCCAACAAGTTCCAGCCAACAACCCCGATAAACAAATCAGAGCAGTTTTTATGGCAAGGCCCGAACGTCGGGATGGCATACCGCTATCTCCGCCATGGGCTCTCTTTCGGGCCACCGAACCGGGTGCCGCAGTCCGGCAGATCCTCAGACGATTCGCCACTGGCTTGGCCCTTCACGTGAAAATTGGTCGCGCCTCGTCCAGCGAGAAAACGCCTTCGCGAACGCCCCAATGCAGGAGCGTGTCCACGGCACGTTCATCAATGTCGCGTGTGTAATCGTTCACATACAGACCGATGTGCCGCGTGATGACATGTGGCGCCATCTCCTGCGCATGATGCTCGACGAAAGCCCGGCTTGCCGTGGGATTCTTCATGGCGTAATCCACACTGCCACGGAGCGCGCGGGTGACGTCGACGGCCCACGTTGATGCGAGATCGCGGCGAATTGCAACCGCGCCGAGCGGTACTGGGCAGCGCATTCGTTCTTCCCAGATTGCGCCGAGGTCGGCCACCAGCTGCAACCCTTTCTGCTTGTAAGTGAAACGCCCCTCGTGGATTAGAACTCCGCAATCCACCTGCCCGCTGAGCACCGCGTTCTCTATTTCATGAAACGGCATCGCGACGGTATCGAAATCTCCAACCAGGCGAAGCAACAACGACGCAGTCGTGCGTACGCCGGGCACGGCGATCCGCCCAGCGACGTTCTGCCTCGTCCGTGTGACGACGATGGGTCCTACACCGTAGCCGGCCGCGCCACCTGCTCGCAGCAGCCCATAGTTATGACGGACACGTGCAAAAGTCGCGACGGATATCTTCGTCAACTGCGCCTCTCCTCTTTCCGCACGCTCATTCAGCGTCTCAATGTCGGCAATCTGGGCGGCCACGGGCGGTCCCGGCACGAGCGCACTGATCCAGGCGTGGAACGAAAACGTGTCATTCGGACACGGTGTGAAAGCGAATTCTAACGACTCTCGATCCACGATAAGAGCGCCTCCTGGGCTAAGAGTGTGGCGTCCTGCAATCGCCAATCGTCAGGTTTCCGATCACCCACCGGGTTACTGATAGCGCGGATTTCACCCACAGGAATGGCGTGTAGATGAGCTACATGTGCGATTGCAGCACCTTCCATGTTTTCGACAGCACAGCCAGTTCGCAACGCAAGCGAGCGCGCTGCTTCATCGGTGCCGGTGAGACAAGCGACGGTGGCGAACGGAACTCGTCGTTCTACGGGGAAAACGCTGATCGGCAGCGTGTTATACAGCGGCTGTGCTGTTTCCACGATCGGCAGGCCAAGCGCCTGCATTCCGACAAATCCATTGGGCGTCATAGCGCCCAAATCGGCATAACACTCGAGCGACGCGCAAACGACCTGTCCCACACTGAGTCCGCTGCCTGGATACGCTCCTCCTACGCCACAAACGACAATTAGGCCGACATGCCGCCGCGCGATGAAGCAGGAAACCGCGTGAGCAGCATTCACCATTCCGACACCGGTTCTCAGCGCTACCATCGACGTCTTGCATCTCAACTGCGGCGTGAGCATTGAGCCTTCACCTTCGGTAGCGAAGCACACAAGCAACTCGACGCCGTTGCGGTCGTGTTCGACGGAGAAAAGGCGCTTGAGCATCGGTAGTCGCTGCTCCGTCCATTTAAGTCGCTCGCTAAGGTCGCAACAGCACACAATTCTGCCGTAACCTCCACGACATCGCAAAAGCGTATGAACGATCATCTAGACCGTTCGCTGCGCTGCTAATACCATCGGCTGAAAAAGCTCGCCAGCAGTGAAATCCTCCTTACAACATCGTTGGAGTTTATAGTGTTTCCATGAGGTGAGAGAATGCTCCAAGAGCCGGAGGTGAAATGGCCTCACTCCTTGCAGATTTGCAGTACTCGCTTCGCATGCTTCGACGGTTGCCTTGGCTCACGGCCATGGCGATCAGCATGATTACGCTAGGTGTCGCTGCAACAACAACGGTCTATAGCCTTGTTCACGCGCTGATCGACAAGCCCCTTCCGTTCCCGAACGCAGCGCGGGACGTAATGATTTGGCAAACAGACACCAAACGTGGCATCGACCATGATGCTGTTTCGCCCGCTAACTTCCTCGATTGGCGGGAGAGAAACCATTCCTTTGACGCAATGGCTGCTTGGCGTACATGGTTTTACAACGTGAGGATTGGCACGCGAGCTGAACAAGTATGGGGCGTTCGGACGTCTGCTAATTTTTTTGACATCCTCGGAGTTCAGCCGGCTTTCGGACGTGCGTTTCTTCCTGACGAGGAACAGGCAGGCAGAGAGCAGGTCTGCGTTGTCAGCCACAGCTTGTCAGCACGACTCTTCGCCGTGCCAGGAACGGCCGTCGGCAATGTGATTGATGTCGACGGACGGCCGTTTCGCATCATCGGAGTCCTGGCACCCTCGTTCAGCCTGTTCGGAGGCGCGCGCCCCTACGACCTCTGGATGCCCTTTGTCCTCGAGGCTGGTGCCGTTTCTCGCGATGATCGCTCAACCATCGTGTTCGCCCGACGTGCTGAAGGCGTCACGTTGGGAACAGCCCAACGCGATATGAACGCTATCGCGACTCAGTTGGTAGCTGAATACCCTGAGTCACAAAAGAATCGCGGCGCTCTGGTGGCTGACCTTCATGCCGATCAAACAGCTGGTTATCGTCCGACCTTGACCATCCTGATGGTCGCTGTCATGACCGTTCTCGCAATCGCGTGCCTGAACGTCGGCAATCTCCTCCTCACGAAACTGGCACCGCGGAACCGAGAGATCGCAACGCGTCGCGCTCTCGGCGCGACCACGCGGAATATCGCTCGGCAACTGCTCATTGAGAGCGTACCAATCGGTGTCACAGGTGGCGTGCTCGGCTTCTTGTTGGCAAATCTCGGAGTTCGGATGTTGCGGACGAGTGCGAGCATGAACGAATTCGGCGTTATTCCTAGGATTCAATCGCTTGCGATCGACGTGCGAGTTACAACTTTCGCTCTAGCTATCTCGGTGCTGACAACGGTCCTGTTTGGCGTCCTACCAGCGTTTTATGCATCGCGCGTGGAGATCTTCGAAGCGCTGAAGCGACTGCAGTTTGGCGGCGTTCCGTTGGGCCGACGCTCGCAACGCGCGCTGATCATCGGTGAAGTCGGCCTTTCACTAGCGCTCGTGGTGGCCTCGGGTGTTCTACTGCATAGTCTCTTCGCTCTTATCTCGGCAGATTACGGCTTCGATCCACGCAACGTAATTACTATGCAGGTGTGGCTGCCGGAAACAGGCTACCCGGGCGCAATGCGTGTACGTCAGTTTTATGATGATGCGCTTGCGCAGATCCGTGCTTTACCGCAAGTGAGTTCGGCAAGCGCGATCAACTTCTTGCCGCTGAGTGGGTGGGGCGATAGCGTGAGCTTCTCGATTACTGGGCAAGCGGCAGAACACGGTAACGAGCCCTCTGCACAATATCGCGTTGTAGATCCCGATTACTTTCGCACCATGCGGATTCCGTTGTTGCGCGGTCGCCCATTCCGACAGTCCGATAAGGAGGGGGCTCCCGTTGCTGTCGTGCTCAGCGAGACGGTTGCGCGACGCTTTTGGCCGAAGGGCGATGCGCTGGGAAGTTCACTTGCGATCCATTTTCCAGAGTCACAAGCCCCGTGGCGCCCCGACCGAGGGCCGATTCCCGCCAGTGTAATTGGCATAGTCGGTGACACGCGCGAGCGTGTGCCGACCAGTCGCTACTCTGGTGAGTTGTATCTCGCCTACCAGCAGATTCCCTCGCGCTTGATGCGGCTGGTTGTACGAACCAGCGCGCCGGGTGGAATCGCTGAGCGCATTGCGCGGGAAGTCAACCGAGTTGGTGCGGCGCAGCCGGTTACAGAGATCAAGACCATGGACGAGATCAGCTTCGAGTCGCTGCGGCACCGGCAATTTGTTGGCGCCCTACTCGCGCTCTTTTCCGCTGTCTCTCTCGCCCTGGCTCTGATAGGCCTTTACGGAGTGATTTCCTATTCCGTGACGCAACGCAGGTGGGAGATCGGATTGCGCATCGCCCTAGGAGCGAGCCGTATTCGCGTCATTTCGTTATTCCTTGTGGAAGGCCTACGCGTCACCGCTATCGGGGTTGCAAGTGGCATCGTTGGAACCGTTGTCGCGATTCGTTTGCTGACGAATGCTTTCTTCGGAATTGTGCGCGCTCCCGTACTCGACGTTGTCGGCGCAGCGGTATTGCTCTTCATTGCAGGCGTTTTCGCGGTTTTAGGACCTGCCGTAAGAGCCTCGCGAATCGATCCAGCGGTAGGGTTACGCGAGTTGTAGTTCTGAAGAATGTGACGAGCGCCAGAATGAGGATCGCATCGGATACCGTGGCGGCTGTTACTGGTGCCGCTAATGGCATTGGCCGTGCAGTGGCGCTCGAACTCGCTCGCCGGAATGCGCACATAGCGCTGATCGACGTTGACTCCGACGGTCTGGACACTCTCGTCAACAGGCTACCTGCCTCGTCCAAACACGTCTGCGATGTCAGCAACGACGAGGCCGTCAAGACAGCGTCGCGAGCGATTTTGGCAATGCATGGCAAGATCAACTTGCTCATTAACTGCGCGGGGATTGCAGTTGCTGGACCGCTCGAGCGGTTAGCGATCGACGATTTTGAAGCTGCGATGGGGGTCAATTTCTGGGGCCAAGTTCATTGCTGCCGTGCCTTTTTGCCTCATCTTCACGTTGCAGCAACGCAGCGCGAAGGAGCTGTCATTTGTAACGTGCTGAGCGTGTTTGCGCTGTGTGTGATGCCAACGAAGGCAGCGTATGCAGCGTCAAAGCACGCCGCTCGCGCGTTCACAGAAGTACTGGGGCACGAAGTTCGCGGGACCGGCATTTCCGTGCTTGCAGTTTATCCTGGATCGACGGCGACGGATTTCGTGCTCCACGGGCGAGCCGTTAATGAGTCACAGCGTCAAGCGGAAGCGAGATTTCTGGCGCGCGGCATGCAACCCGAAAGGACCGCTCGCAAGATCCTTCGTGCCATCGAGCACGAGCGCGCGCGCACGCTGATTGGCTACGACACTCGCATTATCGACGTCGCTGCGCGTGTTGCTCCGCGTCTCTTTCAGGCGGCAGTAGGCGTGTTCCGGCGGTATCTTCCGTTCTGACGCCCAGCTCGAACGCCACCCATTCGCACGTTGTTCTTGAATGATGCAGGGAACGGAACGAAGGTAGCGGTGAGCGGTGGGTTGGCACTTGCTCTGGGCGTAGCATCATGTAACGTCGAGCCAAAACGCTTGTCAAGTAGCCGGAACAAGGGGGCGTATGCGCTCTGTCGCAACCACAGCTGATACAGGCTTCGCCAGCCGCTTTTCCAAGAATCCGTGGCTTGTGACCGCGGCGGTTGCAGCCGCATTGAGTCTGCTTTCGGTAATGCAGCAGTATATGCTCGGCACGTTGAGTGGGCGTCCGGCGCGTTGGCAGGATTTTGTCTTTTACGGCGTCAATTGGCTCACTCTTGGGTTGTTGACTCCGCTTCCGTTCTACTTGGGCAGACGGTGGCCAATAGCTGGACTCCACCGGCGACCTCAGATCGCAATTCATACCTTGGGCCTTGTCATATTCGCTGTGTGCTGGGCGATTGTTGGAGTGCTGTTGGGATGGATGCTTCACAGATTTCCCTATTCGACCCATGAACCAATAACGCGCCTTTTCGTAGGCTGGTTAGTCTATACGATGCCGTTTTCGCTCATCATGTACCTCGGTGTTTTGGGATGCGTATACGCGTTTTCGTACGCCCTAGAAGCTCGAGACCAAGCGGCGGATGCGGCGCGTCTTGCAGCGCAGCTGGCAGAGTCACAGCTGGGGGCACTCAGGATGCAGCTGAACCCGCATTTCCTTTTTAATAGTCTGAACACGGTCGCTGTCTTAATTCGTGAACAAAACAGAACTTCTGCTGCTCGAATCGTCGATTTGCTAGCAGGCGTATTACGACAAGTGCTTCGTGCTGATCGACCGCAAGAAGTGCCCCTTGAGGAGGAGCTTCATTTCTTGAGGCAGTATTTGGCCATTGAAGAGGTGAGGTTCTCGGATCGGCTCAAAGTCCAATGGCTTATTGAGCCAGAAGCGCGATCCGCCCTAGTTCCCGATTTCCTGTTGCAGCCGCTAGTGGAGAACGCAGTAAAACATGGGATCGCCAAAAAGGCAGAGAGCGGGTCGATCACGATAGCCGCGCAAGTCCTGGGGTCGTCGCTTGAGCTCTCTGTCTCAGACGACGGCCGCGGCATGAATGTTTCCACTGCAAAAGCCGGCGGAGTCGGTCTGACAAACACCAAAGAACGGCTGCAAGCTTTGTACGGTCACGCAGCAAGCGTCATCATAGAAAGCTCAGGAAGCGGAACGAAAGTGTTGCTTCGAATTCCGTTTCGGCGGAGGCAGGAGTGACAGCTGATTTGATCAGGGTTGTAATTGCTGACGATGAGCCAATCGCGCGACGCGGGATCCGCAATTTGCTGGCGCAGCACCGCGATATCGATATAGTCGGTGAGGCCCGCAACGGCAAGGATGCTGTGCGACTGTTGAAAACCCTCCTTCCCGATCTGGTCTTTCTCGACGTGCAGATGCCGGAAATGGACGGCTTTGCAGTGTTACGTGAGATACCCCGCGACCGCATGCCAGCCGTCATTTTTGTTACGGCATATGACATATTCGCAGTCCGCGCCTTTGAAGCGCACGCACTGGATTATCTCGTCAAACCAGTGAACGACGAACGGTTTGAGGATGCTTTGACAAGAGCGCGCGAGCGCCTCGGATCCAAGGAGGCGCTTGGGTTGTCACGCCGATTGATATCCCTGCTGGCGGTAGGCGAACCGACTTCTGAACCGGCTCCTGATCTCGCAACTCTGCCGCGCCGGCTTGTTATCCCAACGTCGAACGGCAACTTAGTTGTAGACGTTCGCGATGTATCTTGGATCGAGGCAGATGATTACTACGCGGCAGTCCACAGCAAGGGTAAACGCCACCTCGTGCGTGAGTCTTTGACCTCGTTAGAGTCCCGTCTTAACGGACTGGAGTTTGTGCGGATCCACCGCACCGCGATCGTAAATCTCGCACACGTTCGAGAAATTAAGGCAGCGGACTCTGCCGTGATTCTGCTTGATGGTACACGCCTTCCGCTGAGCCGAAGGCGAAGGAGAAGGGTACAGCTCGCAGTTCGTCGCTTCGCAGGATAGCCACATTCCCGCACCTACGGCGCAGTTCGGCGCATTGTTATCGGCGAGTAGTGGAATCAGATTCCGTGGCGAAAATGCCCGCCCGCTGCAATTCGCCGACCACTGGCTGAATGCGCATTGTCCAGCCCAATCCGTTACACCTAGAAATGCAACTATGGTAAATCGCAGATCGTTTATGCTTCTGGCCGGGGCTGCCGCCGCTTTACCTTCGAGCAGCTTACCGCTCGAAGCTGGTACCTCGAGTCGCTCACAGCCGGAACACTTTCCCTCGTCTGAAATCACCGAACGGGACGCATTTCTTCGGGCCATGATCGCTGGTGATTTTGCCACCGTAAAACGGCTCGTTGAAAATAATCGCGCACTCATCTATGGACGCAACGAGAATGGCGAATCCGTTTACCTCCTGGCCTGCTACGCCGGTCAAAGCCAAATCGCCGAATTCTTCGTCTCGCAAGGCCTCAATCGCGATTTTCATGAATTGGTAGCGGCGGGTCAGTGGAAAGTCGTTCAGCAAATGCTCTTGGCCAACCCGGGGTATGCGCTGACGCAAAACGCAAATGGTGATTTCCCCTCGCACGTCGCCGTGCTGGGACGTCAACCTGAGTATTTGATTCAATTCGCTGTTTTCGCCCGTGATTTCAACGCCAAGGGTCGTGGGCGACTGGATCGCACTCCTGTGCATTTGGCAGCAATCTGCCCAAATCCCAATGATGCGGAGCCGTTAATGCAAAACCTCCTGCAAAACGGCGGGTTGGCCACCGCTGCCGACGGCAATGGCGATACACCACTTCATCTTTGCGCTGCTACGAAAAATATCTTTGCCGCGCAAATGTTGCTTCGAAAGGGAGCTGATCCAGCGGCCAAGAATAAGAGCGGTGAAAACCCGCTTGATATAGCAAAGCGCAATCGAGTGCCCGAAATGGTTAACCTGCTGGATCGGCCGGAGGTGATAGCGACGGATTATTACGTCCGGCGTTTCACAACCGGCCGTGACGGAAACACCGTGCAGCGCGACGATACGCAGGGTTTGCCGCAAGTATTCATTAACGAATTTGTCGTTGTTTCGCATTTTTCTCCTGAACGGATGCAAAAACTCCTCCGACAATGTCCCGATCTGCTCAACACCCGTTCCAGTTTTGACGAGCTTGCGGTCGAGGCTGGGGCCCATTCCGGACGACAGGACATTGCCGGTTTCCTGTTAGATCGTGGAGCGCCCTACTCTATCTGCACAGCCGCCATGTTTGGAGAAATCAAGGACGTCAAACGTATGATCGTGGAGGATCCGGCCCGCATTAGGGAGCGCGGACCCCATGACTTCCTGCTTACCTTTTATCCCGCGTTTGGCACCGGCAGCATCGAAATGATGGAAGTCCTAGCGGCTCACGGTGCCGACTTGGCCTCGAATGTCCGCGAACGCAATGCGCTCCATGTCGCGGCCGAATTCGGGCAAATCGATCTTTCACTTCATCTGGTGAGCAAGGGGCTCAATCCGCGCCAAAAGGCATTCACCTTCAAGGGTTATCTCGATGCGATCGAGTTGGCCAGAGGCAGCAAGCATCCTGAACTTGCCAACATGCTGGCCAAGAGCTAGAACCTGGGAACCGTGAGCGCCGCATTAACAGCTGCGGGGACACCAGCTACGAAGACCTACGTGCGGGCCGAGCGCTTTTTCTTTTCCGGCATGGCTCTGATTATACTCGCCATCGTCTTCCTTGGTTTTGCCCGCAGCTACTATCTGGCGGGACTGTTCCACGCACCGCTGCCAAACTTGTTGGTTCATGTTCACGGCGCCGCTTTCTCTTCTTGGATCCTGCTGCTTGTCATACAGACGTGCCTTGTCGCGAGTGGACGAGTCGGGTTGCATAAACGCCTCGGCCTGGTGGGCTTCGGGCTGGCTGGATCGATGGTAATTGTTGGCCTCTGGGCCGCGACGAATTCAATGATCCGTCACTGGGCTCCAGGCCAAACAGGAATCGACGTAAGGGCGTTTTACGCCGTTCCGGTGGCAGCGATGGGTGGATTTGGGACGTTGACGTTCTTTGGGTTCCGCGAACGCCGCCGCAATCCCCGGGCGCATAA
>Ga0126381_100007988_pt1 | contig 11810 bp, 9 predicted proteins | sample PanSoiMetPlot_28_FD_96465 | JGI IMG/M metagenome (GOLD analysis project Ga0126381, IMG submission 96465) | Tropical forest soil microbial communities from Panama - MetaG Plot_28 | ecosystem: Environmental > Terrestrial > Soil > Tropical forest > Bulk soil | place: Panama | collected 2016-02-17
CTTCAGCTTTATAAGGTCGATTTCCGATTCGCCGCCCAGCTTGGCTAATTTCTCCATGCGCGTAACCAGTTCGCGGCTCGTGCTAGCATGATTCTCACGAAATTTCACTTCGCTCTTTGCCTGTTCAATCTCTGCGTTTTTGATCCCAACTTGCGCGGCATAAGCACTGTCATATCGAGCGAGGCTTTCTTCCTTGCTATGTAAGTCCTCCGTGAGCGTCCGGAACTGAGTGTCCAAACCGCGAATCTCGTCCGAACGCAACACAAACAATTCCTCACCAGCTTTCACAGGTTGACCCTCATCCACCGCAACGTGACTAATGATAGCTCGTACGGGTGATTGGATCGGATCGGTGCCGGTGGCGGGAACCAAGCTGAACGGACAGCTTACCGTCTCCGGCAATCGCATCACAATTGCAATCAGTAGCGCGAATAAAAAGGCCGCCAGCAATATCCAGGCGGTTGAGCGAATGATCCAGGGCGGCGGTTCCTGCGGCAACATTTCGGATTCCGCATCGAGCGAGCCGCGTTGAGTTAACTGTGAGCCCATGAAACGCCAGGGTCAGATTCCCAGTTGCTGGCTTGAGAGGTAATAGTACAAGCCGCGCTGTGCCATCAGCTCGTCATGCGTGCCGATCTCGGCAACACTGCCTTGTTCGAGCACCACGATGGAATGCGCTTCGCGGATCGTACTCAACCGATGCGCAATCACAATCGTAGTGCGACCGGCCATTAGTCGGCCAAGATTTTCCTGGATCGCGCGCTCTGATTCCGTATCGAGCGAGCTGGTTGCCTCATCGAAGATTAATACTGGAGGATTATTGTAGATTGCCCGCGCAATGGCGATTCGTTGCTTTTGCCCACCAGACAGGGAAAGACCCGATTCGCCAATTTTCGTCTCATAACCCAGGGGCAGACGCATAATGAAATCATGCGCAGCGGCGGCCTGAGCGGCTGCAAGTACGCGATCGAGGTCCGGCTCTGGATCGCCAAACGAAATGTTGCACGCGATCGTCTCGTTAAACATGTGATTTTCCTGAAGTACGATTCCAACATGCCTGCGAATATCCCGGTAGTTGAGGGTCCTTAGATCGACATTGTCGAAAAAGATGGTGCCTTCCGTCGGTTCCAGCAGGCCGGCAATCAATTTGATGAGCGTTGTTTTGCCACAGCCGCTTCGGCCCACGAATGCGACCATCCGCCCTGGTGCCAGATCCAGCGTGATATTTTTCAAAATATCAGGCGCCTCGGGCCCGCCATATTTGAAGCTGACTCCGCGCAGCTCAACACGCCCTTCGAGACTATGAACTGGGGCCAGCCGGGAGCGATCATGACCTTGCTCGGGTTCCTGCTCGAAAATGTCGTTCAGACGATTCAAGAGGACAGCGGCCTGTTGCATGGTGTCCCAAACTCCGAGCGCGCGCAGAATCCCCGCGTAGGCCATCGCTGTCAGTGAGCTGAATGCAACAAAGCCGCCGACGCTCAGGTGCCCCTGCATGACTTGCGTCGCGCCGACCCACAAAAAAATCGCAGTAGAGAGAAGACCGATCGTCTGGAGGAGGCTATCCCACGACATCACGATGAAGGTGGCCTTAAAAAGTTTTTGTGAGACCGAGATAAATTCGTTCAACATTGTGTCGCGAAATGCGCTCTCGGCGGATGCCGCTTTAACTGCCTCAATGCCTTTGATGGCATCGATTTGGTGCGAACTGTATTTGCCCTGACTTTCCTCCACCCCGTGATACAACGGGCGAAGCACCTTCACCGAAAAAATCATTAGCCCGACGTAAAGAGGCGTGGTCGCCAGAAACGCGAGAGTAAGTAGCGGGCTGTACATCGCCATTAAAATGACTGCACCCACGAGGAAGACTGCTGCCAGCAAAGCACCAATCCCTTGTTGCACGGCAAATTGCCGAACTTGCCTGGCACCATCGAGTCGGCGTTGAATGTCGCCTGTCCGGCGACTCGTGAAATAACTCATCGGCAGGGAGAGCAGTTTCCGGCTCAAGAAATCGAGAACCGCGGTATCAAGTCGCACGGCCGCGAAAGCCAACAAATATTCCTGAGCAAGCGTGGAGAGTTGCACGAAGACAATAACTGCGAACATCCCGAGCAGGATTGTCTTCAACAGGCCGATATCGTTTTCGACAATCACCTTGTCTACGACCATTTGCGTGAACACCGGAAAGAGCAGTTGAAGAAAACTCACGGCAACGGCCAATCCGAGCACTTGGAGCAGAATTACCTTAAAGCGCGCGAGAAACGGAAGCACCCAGGCCAATGCTGGTTTGCTCTCCGGAGCTTGTTTGAATGCTGGCGTGTAATCGAAGAGCGCCGCGTAGCCGGTCCATTTCGCTTCAAATTCGCGACGTGTAAGTTTCCGCAGGCCAAGCGCCGGATCGGCTACACGCACGAACTGCCCGTCGAGATCGTAGAGCACGATCCAATGATTGCCTTCCCAATGCACGATTGCCGGCAGCGGCATCAGCGGGAGATTGCGCAGCGAGATTTTCAACGCGCGCGCTGCCAGCCCTAGTTCGTCAGCGGCGCGAGAAAGCGCTTTCAGACTCGTGCCGTCCGTAGCCGTGTGACACAGTTGCCGAATGCGCGCCAGGCTTACCTTCCGACCAAAGTGACGACAGATCATCCCGAGGCTCGCCGCACCGCAATCCATCTCGTCAATTTGCGTGATGTGCTCGATCTTGCGTATGCGCTTGCCGCGTTTGCGGAACAGGCCTTTGTCGTCAGCGAAAGGTTCTTCTTTGTTTTCGGGTGCGGGCGGCGGTTGGCGGTCGAGCTCGACTTTGTTCTGCACCTGCGTTTCCGCAGGCAAGAGTTCGGTAGTAAAATCCAACGGAACGCGCGCTTCTGTTTTTGCCTGGTAAAGCGCAAGCCGTTCGCTCAACAGCTTGTCAAACTCAGGAAATCGCCGCCGCAGATCCTGCACCGACTGGGGTTCAAGCGCTAACAATTGGCAATCCGAAAATGCTTCAACCGACGCCGCGCGTGGCGATCCATTCAAGATAGAGAGTTCACCAAAAAAATCCCCTTCCCGATAAAATGCGAGATTGCGTACCTGCCCATCGACACCCGCGAAAGCGCGTGCCCGTCCCCTTTCGATTATGTAGAGGGGTCCGGCATCATCTCCTTCATGAATGATCAGATTGCCCTTTTCAAATGCGACCGGCTTTAGCCTCTCAATCACATCACGTAAGACTTGCGTCGGAAGGCGGCCGAAATTGCTGAATTGATAGAGGAAGCTTTGCAAGGCGCGATTGCGGCCGGTTCTCTCGACGTATTGCTTTAATTCGGGCACGCGGCGCGCGAGCTGCAAAAAATCTTCCCGATCGATCCGCAGTACCTCCACCGCCGTGCTGCAGCGCACTGTCGCGTTGCGGGTTCCACCTTCAGCCAATGCGGCTTCTCCGAACGAGTCGCCTGGTTTTAGAACCCCCAGCGGGATTTCCTCGCCGTCGGGTTTGATTTTAAGAGCGCGCGCGCGGCCTTTCGTTAAGACGTAAAATGAGTTGGCTGCCTCATCTTGCTTTACGATAATGTCGCCGAACTCATATCGTTCTTCCTGCAAGAGCGGCTCGATTGCGTTGAAATGTTCGTCAGAGAGAAAGCGGAATACCGACGATCGCCGCAGAATTTCGCTGTCTTGTGTCTTCACTATGCTGGAGTAGCAACGCCAAGCCGTCGCTGCGTGTATTTGCTGGTGAGCTCGGAGAAATGCCGATCTAGCAAGCGTTGATCGATCCGCGATTTGACGCTTTGATCGTCCGGTTGCGGCTCTATCTTTTTAATGATGCGACATAATTCGAATCCGTCCCCCCGCGCGATCGGTTCGAGCACGTCACCCGCTAGTACGCTGAGGAACCTGTGCTGGACGTCAACTGGAAGATCTTCCAACACAAGATTCGCCCGTCGATACGGATAACGTCCTTCGGCCGCAACCTCCTCCATCGAAATGCCGTCTTCACGCACACAAAATAGCGCTTCCTGGGCTGCGTCGTGCGATTCCAGTTCGATCACTTCAGTTTCGAACCGCGTAAGAGGCAATCGCAAAGCCATCAATTCGCGTTGACGCGCTTCAGGTACGAGCAGCGTATCGCAATGCTTTCGGTACGCTGCTTCAATCGCGAGCATTCCGTCTAACCATTTCGAATCACGGTTCATTTGCTTCAGCCAATTCGCCAGTTTTGCCGATCCAATGTTGTTCCGATGCAGGAATTTTCGCTTCTCTGCCAGAATCGCGTCCGGAGTTGGTTCTTTTCCGGCGCAACGTGCGGCCAGCCGCCACATTAAATCATTGGTCATTCGGTCCAATTCTCCCGACAGAATCAGTTCCGTCAGGAACAACTCGCGTAATTCATCTGACGCGGAACTATATTCTATTTCATCCGCAACAATCCCTTCATGAAGCGTGTTCGCATAATATTGACGGGCAAAGTATTCCGTGAAGTCATCAAACGTGAGGCCTCGATTTGCCAGCCATCTTTCCGTTTCCTCCGCCGTTATCAAATCGTATTCGTAACGAAAAGCTTCTGCCGCACTGGCAATTGCGGACTCGTCTAGATCCAGGTCTAGTTCATCCGCGCGTTGTTCCGCTGCGACCTGATCGAGAAATTCTTTCCATTTTACGTCCAGTTCGCCCCGGAAAATGACCGCGTCGATCGCGTCGCGCGCTGTATATTCCTGATCGCCGCACGCGCATACGATCAAGTCATAATGCGAAACCGGCTGTGTGGTTGGCATCGAAGTGCGCTTTCTACATTATTTTGAGAAGAAAGTCGAGGGTATCAGTAAATCGCCATATTGATCAAGCGTTCAAACAATTCCACAGCGCGGCAAGCTGCGTGTTTCGTTCAGCATGACTTCGTACCTTGCCTCGTGCGATTAGTGGAGGATTGACCGCCGCAATCAGAGCACAAACGGAATGACGCGTTTGGCGCGGTGCTGGTACGCGGCATATCGCTTGGGAAATTGCTGCAGCATCAGCTTTTCTTCGCGACCGAGTTTAATCCAGAAACTCCCAAACATCAGCAGCACACCCGCAAGCGCCGCCACATGTCCCTGCACGAGCGCCGTCGCGAAAAACATCGTAAGTATGCCGGTGTAGATGGGATGACGCACGACTCGGTACGGCCCGCGCTCAACCAGTTCGTGTTCTTCTTTCAGCGTCACGACACCGCTCCAGTTGCGCCCCAGAACAGCTCTGGCCCAAAGCGCGAAAGCCAGGCCAGCCAGGCACAAGGTCGCGCCCGCCCATGCGATCGGCGCCGCATGTGGAATAATACGAAGATCCAGCGGGTACGGCAGTTGCCGGCCATGGACGAGGAGAACGTATGCGATCACTAGCAGCACCCAGTAGCGCAGCCGTTGCGCTCGACTTTCCCGATACACGGTGCGCTTGGTCGACACCGCAGCCAGCAACCAGACTGCGACAAATAGGAGCCAGCAACCACTGATGATATCGAGCGCTAACGAATACGCCTGCATGCAGCCAATAGTTTACCGGAAAATCTTCGTGTCCATTCGTGTGCATTCGTGATTAGGTCTTCCCGAATCATGGCTGTGTCCACTTCGCTTCGCGCTCTTCTGAATCAATCGATCGATTATGCCGGGATGTTTCCGCCGTGCAGTCTTGCGCTCGAGGCCGCCCTGCGGAATCACGCGCAGTACGTGCGCTCGCCTGACGCGTGGATGCTCGGCGCATTTGTTCTTCCGATCGAGCAATTCGAGTCGGCCAAACAACTTCTTTCAGAGTTTGATCCCTCGCATATACTGCGCGTCGCTGCACTCGGACCCAAGACTGCGAATCCAGACGCATTTCTGGACGCGCTCGAAGATAGCGAGGCGGCGATTCGTTCGTTGGCAGGATACGATGTCGATCTTATATCGATCAGCCACCTCGAAATGCTTTTACCGCCCGATATTGATCTTGCGGTGTTGAAAGAGGCGAGAGCGATTGTTGGCGATCTGCCGGTTTTCTGGGAGGCGCCGCCGGAGAGAGCCGGGCAGAGCATAGCGTTGCTGGCCGAACACAATTCCGACGAGGAAGTTGCGAGTTTTGGTTACAAACTGCGCACAGGGGGAGTGACCGCTGATGCATTTCCAACATCGGCACAGATCGCCAGCGCGCTCGTGACGCCGGCTGCTTATCAGCTCCCGATCAAGTTTACCGCGGGACTGCATCATCCGATCCGGCAGTATCGTGATGAAGTGAAAACAAAGATGCATGGATTTCTCAATGTGCTCGGTGCCGCAGTCCTCGCGGCTGAGCATCGATGGGATGCAGATCAAGCTGCCACCATGCTTGAAGATGAAAATCCTCATTCATTTTCCTTCACCGACGATTACTTTACGTGGCGCGAATGGAAGATCGACATCGAGCGGCTGCGTTATCGTCGCAGGTTTGTCAGGTCGTTTGGCAGTTGCAGCTTCGATGAGCCGCGCGAGGATTTGCGCGCCTTGAAGTTGTTGTAGCGGCGTCTGTGTCAGCCGCCTTTGGTTCGAGGACTTACGGCGGCCGACGATTTGCGTGCGGACGGATTCCTGTTAGGTAGGGGCGGTTCACCTGAACCGCACGATTCGCGTAAACATACGGGCCGGGCGATTGAGGTCAATCGCCCCTACCAGAATGCCGCTAAAATCATTTATTGACGTTCCAGCCCATTCGCATTTTCCGCTAGAAAACCTTCCTTTCGGCATCTTTCATGCGAAAGAGGGCAAGCCCGGCGTAGGCGTCGCCATTGGCGATTTGGTCGTTGATCTTTCCGTGCTGGAACAGCTCGGTCATTTTCGCTCGCCGGAATTTCGCGACGAAACAGTCTTTTCGGAAGAATCATTGAACAAGTTTCTCGCGCTGGGCCGACCTGCATGGCGAAAAGCTCGCGAGGTCATTCAACACCTTCTCTCAGCTGAGACGCCAACGCTCCGCGAGGACGCCCGGCTCCGGGAAAAAGTTTTCCACGCGCAAAAGGACCTGGTGATGAAACTTCCGGCGCGCATCGGCAATTACACCGATTTTTATTCTTCATACCATCATGCGCATAACGTTGGCACGATGTTGCGCGGGCCGGAGAACGCGCTGATGCCAAACTGGAAATGGTTGCCCGTTGCATATCACGGGCGCGCCAGCTCCGTTGTGATTAGCGGAACTGACGTGCGCCGGCCCAGCGGGCAAACTAAATCGCAACATGCAGCCGCGCCGACTTTTGGTCCGACGAAAAGTCTCGATTACGAATTGGAAATGGCGTTCCTGATCGGGCCGGGTAATTTGTTAGGTGAACCAGTGCCGATCCATCGCGCGATCGATCACATCTTCGGCTTTGTCCTGATGAACGACTGGAGCGCGCGTGATATTCAGACGTGGGAATATCAGCCACTCGGCCCGTTTCTGGCCAAAAACTTTTGCACCAGCATTTCGCCGTGGGTGGTGACACTCGAAGCGCTCGAACCATTCAGGAAACCGCTGCCGCAACAGGACCCCGAGCCGGTTCCGTACTTGCGCGGGAAAAACGATTTTACGTTCGACATCCACCTAGAAGCGTCACTGCAAACATCATCGATGAAGACGCTGCAAATCATCACGAGCACAAACTTCCAAAATCTTTACTGGAGCGTCTCCCAACAACTTGCCCATCACACGGTGAACGGCTGCAACTTAGAGCCTGGTGATTTGCTCGCGAGCGGCACGATTAGCGGCGCGACCGAAGAGTCGCGCGGCTGCATGCTGGAATTAACGTGGCGTGGCGCGAATCCGTTAAAGTTCCCGAACGACGAAACGCGCAAATGGCTCGAAGACGGTGACACCCTTATCATCACCGGCTGGTGCCAGGGCGATGATTACCGCGTTGGCTTCGGTGAAGTAAGCGGGCGAATTTTGCCGCCTTGTTAATAACGCACGCGAACGAGAAATAGTCCTTCGCCAGGCGCGGAAAAACGGGCTGGGCCAATCTTACCAGAGTCCAATCGTGCGACGACATCCTCAACGCGGAGCTTGCCAAGCGCACATTTCACCAGTGCGCCGACCATTAATCGGACCATCTTATAGAGGAACCCGTTGCCATCGAACTCGATTGTGACGCAAGGACCTTTTTGACGGACGCGGACAGAATAAATTGTCCGGATGGTACTCTCTTCCGGCTTGCCCCGATTAGCAGCGAACCCGGCAAAATCATGAGACCCGACGAACTGTTTGACTGTTGCTTTCAGGGTTTTGAGATCGAGCGAGTGGGGGATGTGCCAAGCACGACGATATTCGAATGGGGGCAGGACCGGCGCGTTCCAGATTCGGTAGCGATAAATTTTTCCTTTAGCGGAAAGACGCGCGTGGAAATCGTTCGAGACGTATCGGCAGCGAAGCACGCGGATGGCTGGGGGCAACAACGCATTGAGTGCTTCCGTCCAACGCGCGGGTGACAAAAGTTTGTTCGCGAGATCAACGTGTGCGCATTGCGCGAGGGCGTGAACGCCTGCGTCCGTTCGTCCGGCTCCGTGAACGCGAAGCGGCGAGCCAGTGATGCGGCCGAATGCGCGCTCCAGATGATCCTGGATCGTGTTGCGATGAGACTGGCTTTGCCAGCCGGCGAAGGATTCGCCGTCGTAAGCAACGATTAATTTTAGTCTTCGTACCATGGCGATCCTTGTGATCGGTGATCAGTGAACCAGTGATCGGTAGCGAGATTACTGATCACTTATCACGGATCACCGATCACTTTTGGTTGTCGCGTTTGCGGCGCGGCGGTCGAGATAGCTCTGCAAAATCATTTGGGCTGCTATTTGATCTACGTAGCCACGGGTGTGCCGCGTCTTCTTTCCCGCATCACGCAAGGCGCGGTGCGCTGCAGCGGTGGTTAAGCGTTCATCCCAGGTGACGACCGGACACGGCAGAATTCCACGCAGTTTTTCAACAAACTGGAGGGCTTCAGTCGCGGCAGCGCCGAGCTGACCATCCATCTGCCTGGGTAATCCTGCGACGACGTGATCAATTTTCTTCTCGCGCACGATCTCTGCCACGCGAAATGCCGCTTGATCGTTCGCCGGAATGGTCTCCAGTGGATGCGCCAGCATCTGCAACTGATCGGAGATTGCCGCGCCGATGCGCGCACGGCCATAATCAAGAGCCAAAATTGGATTCATATCGGGTCACCTTTGGAACCTGTCGGGTACATATTACGCGGCCTGTAGCCACGGCGCTGTGCGCCGTTCCGGGTGCGTCGCTCGGTGTTACGTATGACGCTCCAGAGGGGCATGGCTACGACATTCACGAGATGGCTCCTATTGCAGTTCCGGCGGAAATTTGCCGATCAAGTCTTTGATCCTTTCAGCTTCGTGCCGATGGCAGATCAAAAGCGCATCAGGCGTTCGCACGACAATGAGATCATGAACTCCGAGCAACGCTACGGTGGTCCCATCTTCCTCGAAAACGATATTGTTGCTCGAATCGAGCGCGGTAATGGCGCGGTTCGCGGCGTTTCCGTGTTTGTCTTTCTCCAAGTAATTCGCTACCGCTCTCCAACTTCCGATATCGTCCCAATCGAAGCTGGCCTCCGCTACAAGAACGCGATCCGCCTTTTCCATGATCGCATAGTCGAACGAAATACGCGGTAGTTTGCTGAAACGCTCACGCAAAGCTTTCTCGAAGTTTTCCGGAGCGCGAACCTGTGAAATAAAATCAGCCAGCTCCGGCGCGTGACGGTTAAATTCGCGGAGTACTGTGGGCACTGACCAAACGAACATCCCTGCGTTCCAGCGGAAATTGCCCTTTCGCAAAAACGATTCGGCGAGATCGAGATTTGGTTTTTCGCGAAAGCGCAGGACCCGATGGATTGCATCGTTATCGGGGCGCTTGCGTAAACGGACCGGCTCGCCTAGCTCGATGTAACCAAATCCGGGGCACGCCCAGGTTGGTTTTATGCCGATTGTCACAAGCTCGCTCGTCTCCTCGGCAGCGTCGCTGGCCAGGGCGAGTGTATCCTGAAAAGCTGCTCGGTTTGCAATCACGTGATCTGCGGGGAGAACGAGCATGATGGCCGCGTGATCGCGAGCTGCCACCCAACCCGTGCCGAGCGCGACGGCAGCAGCGGTATCGCGTTTGACTGGCTCAGCTATAATATTCTCCTTTGGGAAATCCCCGAACAATTTGCGAACCGCGCTTTCCTGTTCTGTGTTCGTGAGAATCAAAATGCGCTCACGCGGGATAAAGTCCTCAAGGCGTGCCAAAGTTTCTTCGAGCAAAGTTTTGTTTGAGGCGAGGCGCAGAAGTTGTTTGGGACGTGCCCGCCTGCTCAGGGGCCAAAAGCGTTCACCGCTGCCACCGGCGAGGATCAACGCATAGATCGAATTAGGCATGGCGGGGCAAAAATGGAAGGATTTTCCTGGTCGCGAAAATTGCCGTTTCTTTTTCCCAAACGCGACGTATATGGTAGGCGATGTCTTTCCCCATATCCATTTCAAAAACTCCGGAACAGCTTCCGATTGACCCGCTGCTTGTGGTTACCCGCACCGCTCTAGGTCTTGGCCTGGGCATGTTGATGGCCGACAAAATCAAACCCTCGATTCGCCAGGCAGCGGCGATTGCGCTCGTTGCGATTGGCGCTTTGGCGGCGGCCCCGTGGCTCGTAAAAATCACACTGGGGCAGATTAATCGGCCCGAATCCGAATGGGGCAGTCGTGCCCGTTTGCGTTCCATTCGGGGCGATTCCGGTTATAGCTCGGATAACGATATCTATTGAGCGGCATCGGCTGATGCATGGCTCATCGGCTTGGGTGCCGCGCTCCGCGCAAAACGCTAAGGCTGTAGTGAGCGCTGTCCTCAGTGTAAAAGTCGTATCCGTCTTATCGCCGGCTACAGAAACGCTTCGGCAACAGAATCCGCCAGTGCTTTGCCTTTTTGAGTTAGCACGAAATTACCGCCCGATTCTCGAAGCAATCCCAGCGCAACAAACTCATCAGTTTGTTGCGCAACCCCTTTTAGCTCTGAAGCGGAAATTCCGTCTCGAGTCCGCAGCGCCAGTGCGATTCGCTCCGCCCGTTTCATCCTAGGCGTCAGATTTTCACTGGATGCGCGCGGGGATTGCCCGGAAAGAACGTGTTCGATGTAGGCACGATAATCACAGATGTTCTGCCAGCGCCGCATACCGACAGTCGAAACCGCGCTCGGGCCAATGCCCAGGTAATCTTCGCCGAGCCAATACGCGCGGTTGTGAACGGACGAAAACCCGGGGCGCGCATAGTTTGAGATTTCGTAATGTTCGTATCCAGCGTCCTCCAGGATCGACATGGCCATTTCGAATAACTCTGCGTCAACGTCCGCGTCCTGCCGAAATTCGCCGCGCGCCTGGCGCAGAAAAAACTCAGTGTCTTCCTCATACGTGAGGCAATAGGCAGAGATATGATCGGGCTGAAGCACGATGGTTTTCTCCAGCGTCAGTCTCCATCGCTCGATTGTCTGGCCAGGTAATCCGAACATGAGATCGACATTGATGTTCCTGAAGTCCGCGGCGCGCAGAATTTGAAACGATTGTTCCGCCTGCCGCGCATTGTGCTCGCGTCCAAGTAATCTCAGCAGTTGGTTGTCCCACGATTGCACGCCTAAACTAATCCGGTTGACTCCGGATTTTCTGAGCAGGATGGCTTTTCGCAGGGACACGCTCCCGGGATTCGCCTCGATCGTCCACTCAACCAGTTCCGATAAGTCAAGCCTCTCACGAAATCCGCACAGCAGCAGTTCCAGTTGTGCGGTACTCAGCGCCGTGGGCGTACCACCACCAAAATAGATTGTCGACGGACGAAGCAACGAGC
>Ga0126381_100007989_pt1 | contig 11810 bp, 10 predicted proteins | sample PanSoiMetPlot_28_FD_96465 | JGI IMG/M metagenome (GOLD analysis project Ga0126381, IMG submission 96465) | Tropical forest soil microbial communities from Panama - MetaG Plot_28 | ecosystem: Environmental > Terrestrial > Soil > Tropical forest > Bulk soil | place: Panama | collected 2016-02-17
GCTCGAGCGCGGCTACTGCCTCATGATCGGCGGCGAGGACGAGACGGTCGAGCACCTGGATCCGATCTTCAAGACCATCGCGCCGGGCGAGGGCAGCGCCGAGCCGACTCCGGGACGCAGTCTCCCTCAGTCTGATGGCACTGGCAGCACCGCGCCGCACGGCTACCTGCACTGCGGGCCCAACGGGGCTGGACACTTCGTCAAGATGGTTCACAACGGCATCGAGTACGGCATGATGGCCGCCATCGCCGAGGGCCTGTCCATTATCAAACACGCCGACGTCGGCCTCGTCGGCCAGCAGGCGACCGACGCGGAGACCGCGCCGCTGCGGGACCCAGACGCGTACAAGTATCAGATCGACGTCGGCGAGGTCGCCGAGGTGTGGCGGCGCGGCTCGGTTATCAGCTCGTGGCTGGTCGACCTCATCGCGGCCGCGTTTGCCCAAGACCCCAAGCTCAGCAATTTCGCGGGCCGGGTCTCGGACTCCGGCGAGGGCCGGTGGACCGTTCTAGCCGCCGTCGAGGAGAGTGTGCCTGCGTCGGTGATAACCGCGGCGCTATACGAGCGGTTTGAGTCGCGCGGCCTGGGTGACTTCACCGACAAGATCCTCTCGGCGATGCGCTCCGAGTTTGGCGGGCACGCGGAAAAGAAGGACTGAACCCGTGCAGCACGAGATTCGTGTCTCGGCTGACGCCGACGCGGTTGCCGGACAGGCCGCTCGCTATGTCGCAGACCTGGCCCGGAGGGCAGTGGCGGCGCACGACCGGTTCAGGTTCGCGGTCAGCGGCGGGCACACGCCATGGGCGATGTTCGCCGCCCTGACGAAGGAAGACGTGCCGTGGGCGGACGTCGAGTTGTTTCAAGTGGACGAGCGCGTCGCTCCCGACGGCGATCCGTCCCGGAACCTCACCCACCTGCGCGACAGCCTGGGCGACGCACCGGCGTCGGTTTTTGCCATGCCGGTCAACGATCCTGAGCTGGACGCCGCCGCGACCGAGTATGCCGCCGCGCTGCCGATCCGGTTCGACCTGGTGCACCTCGGCCTTGGACCGGACGGCCACACCGCGTCGCTGGTGCCGAGCGATCCGGTGCTCTCGGTTGTCGACGCGCTGGTCGCCGTGACGCAGCCATACCAGGGCCACCGCCGGATGACGCTGACGTATCCGGCGCTCCAGCGCGCGGAGCAGCTGCTGTGGCTGATCACCGGTGCTGACAAGATCGCGCCGCTGGCCAGGCTGCTGGCCGGTGACGAGTCCATCCCGGCTGGCCGGGTGCGCGCGGCCCGGTCGCTGGTTCTCGCCGACGCCGCCGCGGCCCCGGATTCGCCCGCGGACTCCAACACTCCAGGCTCGCTCGACGAATGAGGACGACATGACCGCAGCCTCTGCTGCCCGAATTCCCAGTGAGTCCCATGCCGTACCGCGCGGCCACCGGCCGGACGACCACGTCATCGTGCTCTTCGGAGCGACCGGCGACCTGGCCAAGCGCAAGCTGCTGCCTGGTCTCTTCCACCTCGCGTCGGCCGGCCTGCTGCCGCGCAAGTACCGCATCATCGGCTCGTCTCCGGTGGCGTCCAGGATCAGCACCGATGAGTTCCGGGACCGGGCGAAGCAGGCGGCGCAGCAGTTCTGCTTCACCAAGCCGTCACACAACGACGACGCCTGGGAGGAGTTCTGCCAGCGCCTGTCATTCGCGCCTGCCGATCCTGACTCCTACGGCGCGCTGACCGAGGAGGTCGACCGCGCGGAGAAGGAGATCGGCGGCTCGGCGCGGCGGTTGTTCCATCTCGCCATTCCGCCAGCTGCGTTCACGTCGGTGGTCGCCATGCTCGGCGACTCCGGCCTGGCCAATGACGTCTCGCGGGTCATCGTTGAGAAGCCGTTCGGCACCGACCTGGCGTCAGCGATCGCCCTCGGCGACGCGCTGCACGCGGTGTTCGACGAGTCGCAGATCTTCCGCATCGACCACTTCCTCGGCAAGGAGTCGGTCGACAACATCCTGGCGTTCCGGTTCGCTAACGGCCTGTTCGAGCCGGTCTGGAATCGCTCGCACATCGCCTACGTGCAGATCGACGTGCCGGAGACGCTGTCGATCGAGGGGCGGGCAAACTTCTATGACAAGACTGGCGCCTACCGCGACATGATCGTCACGCACCTGTACCAGGTGATGGGCTTCGTGGCCATGGAGCCGCCTACGGCACTGACAGCGCAGCAGTTGCGGGCCGAGAAAGCCAAGGTCTTCCAGGCGATGCGGCCGGTCGACGTCCGGCACGTGGTCCGGGGCCAGTACGAGGGCTACCTTCAGGAGAACGGCGTAGCGCCCGGCTCGCAGACCGAGACGATGATCGCGCTCAAGGCCGAGGTAGACAACTGGCGCTGGAAGGGAGTGCCATTCTTCCTCCGGTCTGGCAAGAGCCTGGGTGCTGGCCGGCAGGTCATCACCCTCGGCTTCCACGAGCCACCACTACGGATGTTCAAGACGCACCGCAAGGACATCCCTGACGGCCGACGCAATGAGATCATCATCGACTTCGCCGATCCCGGCTCGATCGCGACGAAGTTCCTGGCCAAGGAGCCCGGCGCCGAGATGACACTGGGCAGCGAGCAGATGGTGTTCACCTACGCCAACTCGTTCGCCGCGGCGAACGCGCTGGAAGGCTACGAGCGGCTCATCCTGGATGCGATGCTCGGGGACCAGGCCCTGTTCACCTCGTCCGACGGAATCCTGCGGCTGTGGGAGCTCTCCGAGCCACTCCTCACTAACCCGCCACCGGTCCAGACGTACCCGCAGGGATCGTGGGGACCTCCGGCGGTGGACGAGATCATCGAGCCGTACCACTGGCACCTGCCGGACTCGGGCTTACGGCTCGCGACCTCTTCGAGGCGAAGATGACACTCGGCTACGACAAGCCGCTCTACCTGATGGCGTTTGACCATCGTGGTTCCTTCGAGCACGACCTGTTCGGAGCCTCGGCACCGGTCTCTGCACAGGTGCGCGACGGCATCATCAAGGTCAAGGAGATCATCTTTGAGGCGCACGTGCGGGCGCTGACGGAGGACGCACCGAGGGATGTCTGCGGCGTGCTGGTGGACGAGGAGTTCGGCGCGGGCGTCGCGCGGCGCGCGAAGGCCGAGCGCATCCCGCTGGCAATGCCGGTCGAGAAGTCCGGCCTGGAGGAGTTCGAGTTCCAGTACGGCGACGACTTCGGCGCCCACATCGAGGCGTTCGACCCGACCTTCAGCAAGGTCCTTGTGCGGTACAACCCTGAGGGCGACGGGGCGCTCAATGCGCGCCAGACGGAGCGGCTGGCCAGGCTCAGCGACTGGTTGCACGAACGGGACCGCAAGTTCCTGTTCGAGCTTCTGGTGCCGGCCACGAAGGACCAGCTTGACCGGTTCGGCGGGGACCAGCGAGCCTACGACCGGGAGCTGCGCCCCGACCTGGTGGTGGCGACGATCGCGGCCCTGCAGCGTGGCAGCGTGGAGCCGGACATCTGGAAGATCGAGGGCCTGGATACGACGGCGGCGTGCGAACAGGTGGTGGCGCAGGCCCAGGTCGAGAGCCGGGACACTGTGAAATGCATCGTGCTGGGCCGCGGAGCGGACGAGCAGCAGGTCATCCAGTGGGTGAAGATCGGGGCAGCGGTGGATGGCTTCGACGGGTTCGCCGTCGGCCGGACGCTGTGGGAGGAGGCACTGAGGAAATACCTGGCAGGGGAAGCGTCGGCAGCTGAGGCTGTCTACGACATCTCCTCGCGCTACCGGGATGTCATCGATGCTTACCGGCACGCCCAGCCGGCTTTCCTGCGCGGACGGGAGTGATATGGCGACTCCGACTGTCAAGCTGCTGCTGGCCGACGTCGACGGCACGCTGGTCACGCAGGACAAGGTGCTGACCGACCGGGCCGTCGAGGCAGTGCACAAGCTGCACGATGCCGGGGTGATCTTCGTGATCACCAGCGGACGGCCGCCGCGTGGCATGGCCATGCTGATCGAGCCGCTGGATCTGCAGACCCCGATCGCCGCCTTCAACGGCGGGCTGCTGGTGGACCGAGACATGAACGTCATCGAGCAGCGGGTGCTGCCGGAGCACCTGGTGGTGCCGGTCGCCGACGCGATGTCATCGTTCAAACTCGACGTCTGGCTGTATAGCGGGGCCGACTGGTACGTGCCCAAGGCGGACGGGCCGCACGTGGCGCGCGAGACCTGGACCGTGAAGTTCGAGCCCGAGGTCATGTCCGACGGTGTGCACGGACTGACCAGCAGCGTCGCCAAACTGGTCGGGGTCAGCGACGATCACGACGCGGTGGATCGGGCCACGTCGGCCGTGCACGACGAGTTCGGCGACCACGTCAGCGCCGCTGCCTCACAGCCCTATTACCTGGACGTGACGCACCCGCAGGCCAACAAGGGCGCGGTGGCGAAATACCTGGCCGCGAAATACAAGCTCGACCCGGATGACCTCGCGACCATCGGCGACATGCCCAACGATGTGCTCATGTTCGCGCACTCGGGACTCAGCATTGCAATGGGCCAGGCCAGCCCCGAGGTCAAGCGCGCCGCCCGCCGGGTCACGACTTCAAACGAGGAAGAGGGCTTCGCCACGGCGGTCGAGCGCTTCATTCTCCGCTAGCGCTAGCCGGCCTCGGCGAGCGACTTGATGCCGGCCAGCGTGGCGGTCATGTTGGCGTGATGCTCGGCCAGGCGACGGCGCAGAATGCGGTGTTCCTTATCCGGCATCTGCTCAATGAGCTCGCTGACTCCGCTTTCGCCGGGACCCATCTGCATCCACTGGGTGATCCGGGTACCGGGCCCGGCTGGCTCCAGGGTGAACCGCCAGCGCGCCGATGGTCTGGCCGGGTCGCCGACCGCCCAGCCGAACGCCCGTTCGGGTTCGAACTCGCAGACCGTGGACTCGGTCTGCCAGCTGCCGCGCGCTTCGTAGAAATTGCGCCCGCGGAAGCGGGCGCCGAGCGCCGGGCCGGTCGCCTCGTCCAGCCACTCGCCGCCCTGAAACTCCGAACTGAACCGCGCTGGCGTCTGGATGTCGCACACCAGCGGCCACACGACCGTCGGCGGGGCATCGATCACCAGCTCCGCGTGGGTGGTCGGGCAGTCCGCATACCGCAGCTCGCTCGCGTCCACTCCCGCATGGTACGCCCGCGGCATCCCTGGCCGAGGCGGACAATGAGAGGCATGCAGGTGGGCATTGCGGCGCGGGTGGCCTCGTCTGAGGATGCTGACTTCGTCCGTGACGCTGAGCGGACCGGCGCCAGCTCCGCCTGGGTCGCCGAGACATGGGGCCAGGACGTCTTCACAGCGCTCGCCTATCTGGCAGCCCGCACCGAACGCATCGGCCTCGGCTCCGCGATCGCGCAACTCGGCGCGCGCTCCCCCGCCATGCTCGCGATGTCCGCTATGTCTCTCCAGCAGCTATCTGATGGCCGGCTCCGACTCGGGGTCGGGACCAGCGGGCCGCAGGTCATGGAGGGCTGGCACGGCGTCAGCTTCGACTTGCCGCTCGCGATGACGCGCGAGACCATCGAGATCGTCCGTACCGTCGCCGCCGGCGAGCGCCTCAGTCATGCTGGCCGGGTCTACCAGCTGCCGTTGCCTGGCTCGGCGGGGCGGGCGCTGCGATCTGCGCTCGCTCCTGCGAGGGTGCCGATCTACGTCGCAGCACTCGGCCCGCGCAACCTCGAACTGACCGGGGAAGTCGCCGACGGCTGGATCGGCAACGCCTTCATACCCGAGCATGCAGCGGCGTTCCTGGACCGGCTGCGCTCCGGGGCAGGCCGGGCCGGGCGCTCACTCTCGGATCTCGACCTGGTCATCCCGGTTGCGGTCGAGGTCACTGACGACGTTGATGCAGTCGTCAGCAAGCACGCACGCGGATATGCATTCACCATCGGGGCCATGGGTTCGCCGGATCAGAATTTCTACAACGCGGCGTTCGCCCGGCAGGGCTATGCCGAGGACGTGCGCGCCGTCCAGGAGTTGTGGCTAGCAGGGCGCCGGGCGGAGGCTGCTGCCCGGGTGCCGCTGGACTTCGGGGCGAAGACCAACCTGATCGGTACGCCCGATATGATCGCTGACCGGCTGCGCCTCTACCGTGACGCGGGCATCACGACGCTTGAGGCCAAGCTGGCCGGCGACACCGCCTCCCAGCTCGAGACGCTGGCGCAGCTGATCGACCTGGTGGCTGCGGTGAACCGGGAACCCCACTGCCTCTAGCTGGTCATGCCGTCATGCGCGCTCTCAGCCGCCGGGTGGCGCGTCGGGCCAGGCTTACCAGGCTCCCGTCTGAGATCGCGGCCTCGAGCCGGTCCAGCCGCTGGCCTTGCACTCTGAGGAGCCGGTTAGTTTCCCGCTGAACGTCCCGGAGACGATCGTTCTCTTTCCGCAGGAAGCTAGTCAGGTACAGCAGTTCCCCGACGCCGTTCGCACGGGCGTGGGCACGCAATGCCTGGTCGCGCACGAGCGCGTCCATCGCTCGATGCAGGCTCTGGTCGCCGATCGTGCTGTTCGCCGGCGTGCCCTCGGCGTCGCGGCGCTGATGCCAGAACGCCAGCGGCTGACCGTCGATGAAGCCAAGCGTGTGGTCGGTTAGCGCGAGACGGAGCCACAATTCCCAGTCCTCGACGACCGGGAGGTCTTCCCGGTACCAGCCAATCTCGGCGTGCACGGCCTGCCGGTAGAGCACCGAGATGGGCACTGTCCGGTTGTGCAGCAGCATGTCGGAGAGCGTGAACGCGCAGACATCCGGGCAGAAGACCTGCCGGCCGGTCTCGGTAACTTCGCCGCCGTCGATCTGCTCATAGACGATCTCGGTTCGGACTGCCACCGCGGCATCAGCCGTCGCGTCCAGGTGCGCGACGGTGCGCGCGAGGAACTCCGGGTGCCAGGAGTCGTCGTCGTCGTGGATCGCGATATAAGCTGCGCTGCTCGCCTTGATTCCCTGATTGAGCGCCGCGCTCCTGCCCCGCGGCGCATCGTTGCGGTGCACGGCGACACGCCCGGCGAGTTCAGCCTCATGGCGGGCGATCACGTCGTCCACATCCGCCGCTGCTCCGCCGTCACTGACGATGATGAGATGCCAGTCCGCCATTGTCTGGGCACACACGCTGGCAACAGCCCGGTCCAGCAGCAGCGGCCGGTCCCTGGTGCGCATAATGACGCCCACGATCGCCACTGATGCCTCCTCACGATCGGCTACCCGCTGAGGTAGGACGCTTGACGTAGCAGGTTACATGCTTGGCGGCCCTGTCTGGAGGGAAAAGTGACTGAGCCTGTCGCTCCGCCGGCATGACGAGGCTCCCTTAGTGTGGCCGCGCCGCACGACGGCCAGCGGGCGATGGTCGGACGTCTGACCACACGAACAGTTACGGAACGTCGCACTGTTACAGCAGGCAGTAACGGCACACACGTACCGGTCGGTATGGCCGCACTCCTGTGCTCGCCCCATGGCTGTACTAGAATGAGGTTTTAGTGGCGGGCGTGTTTCCGTGGGCGGGTCACCGCAGGTGAGAGACCTGCTGAGGTAAGTTTCGCGCTCGGCACTGGGGTGGCCAGACCAGAAATGAATCACGCACATATGCACGCCGTCACCCGGCCCCTGACCTGGCCTCGGCGCGTGAAGGAGGCCGACTGACTGTGACCAAGCAGGTCCAGCAGCTCGATCGAGTCATCATCAGGTTCGCCGGAGACTCCGGCGACGGTATGCAGCTCGCCGGTGACAGGTTCACTCAGGAGACTGCGACGTTCGGCAACGATCTGTCGACGCTGCCGAACTTCCCGGCCGAGATCCGCGCGCCAGCCGTGACGCTGCCTGGAGTGTCGAGCTTCCAGCTGCACTTCGCCGACCACGACATCCTGACGCCGGGCGATGCGCCAGATGTGCTGGTGGCGATGAACCCGGCCGCACTGAAGGCGAATATCGACGACCTGCCGCGCGGCGCCGACATCATCGCCAACACCGACGAGTTCACCAAGCGCAACCTGGGCAAGGTGGGCTACGACGCCAACCCGCTCGATGACGGGTCACTCGATGGCTACCAGGTCCACGCCATTCCGCTCACGTCGGTCACGGTCAAGGCGCTAGAGAGCTTCGAGATCAGCCGCAAGGACGCCGAGCGGGCGAAGAACATGTTCGCGCTCGGGCTGCTGTCGTGGCTGTACAACCGGCCCGTCGAGGGTACGCTGCGGTTCCTTGACGCCCGGTTCGCGGCCCGGCCGGAGATCCTGGCTGCCAACAAGGCTGCTTTCCAGGCGGGCTGGAACTACGGCGAGACCACCGAGGACTTCTCCGTCCAGTACGAGGTCAGGCCGGCCAAGCTCGAGCCCGGCACCTACCGGAACATCACCGGCAACATGGCGCTCGCCTACGGGCTCGTAGCGGCGTCGCGACGGTCCGGCCTGCCGCTATTCCTCGGCTCTTACCCGATCACCCCGGCCTCCGACATCCTGCACGAGCTGTCCAAGCTCAAGCGGTTCGGCGTGCGCACCATGCAGGCGGAGGACGAGATCAGCGGCGTGGGTGCCGCGCTCGGAGCGTCATTCGGCGGTGGCCTGGGCGTGACCAGCACCTCGGGTCCCGGCATGTGCCTCAAGGCGGAGACGATCGGCCTCGCCAACTCGGTCGAGCTGCCGCTGATCATCTGCGACATTCAGCGCGCCGGGCCGTCCACCGGGATGCCGACCAAGACTGAGCAGGCCGACCTGCTGATGGCGATGTTCGGCCGCAACGGCGAGTCGCCGGTCGCGATCGTCGCGCCCGCGACCCCGGCCGACTGCTTCGACACCGCCCTGGAGGCGGTCCGCATCGCCGTCAAGTACCGCACGCCGGTGATCATCCTCTCCGACGGCTACCTCGCGAACGGATCGGAGCCCTGGCGCATCCCGGCCGTGGAGGCGCTGCCCAGGCTGCGGGACGAGTTCACATTCGCCAGCGGGAACGTGGTCGTTGACGGCGCTTCCGGACCGCCATTCCTGCCATTCCAGCGCGACTCCAAGACCCTCGCAAGGCCCTGGGCGATCCCTGGTACACCTGGCCTGGAGCACCGGATCGGCGGCATCGAGAAGGCCGACGTTACCGGCAATATCTCCTACGACCCTGACAATCACGACAAGATGGTGCGGCTGCGCCAGGCCAAGATCGACGGCATCGCGGCCGATATCCCTGCGGTCACCGTGGACGACCCGGACGGTGCCGCCCGGGTACTGGTGCTGGGCTGGGGCTCGACCTACGGCTCGATCGGAGCCGCAGTACGGCGCGTGCGGCTCTCCGGCGGCTCGGTCGCCCAGGCGCACCTGCGGCACCTCTCCCCGTTCCCGCCCAACCTGGGCGACGTGCTGGGGTCCTACGACAAGGTCCTGGTACCGGAGATCAACCTTGGCCAGCTCGCGCTGCTGCTGCGGGCCCGATATCTCGTTGACGTGGTGTCCTATAACCGGGTTCGGGGCCTGCCGTTCCGGGCAGCCGAGCTCGCCGACGTCATCCAGGATGTGATCGCTCATGTCTGACGATGCAGCCAGCAACGGTGCCGCTCGCAACGGCAACGGCTCCGCCGGGAACGGCGCCGCGAGCACCGAGTTCCCCGAGCCGCAGCACAGGTTCGCCGCGCTGACACTCGTGCCGAAGGCGGATACCAAGCTCGCCACCAAGGACTTCAAGTCCGACCAGGAGGTCCGCTGGTGCCCGGGTTGCGGGGACTACGCGATCCTCGCCGCGTTCCAGTCGTTCCTGCCTGAGCTCGAGATCCCGCGAGAGAATCTCGTGATCATCTCCGGCATCGGCTGCTCGTCCCGGCTGCCGTACTACGTCAACAGCTACGGCATGCATTCCATCCACGGCCGCGCCCCGGCGATCGCGACCGGCCTCGCCTCGTCCCGGCCGGATCTGTCGGTGTGGGTGATCACCGGCGACGGCGATGCGCTGTCGATCGGCGGCAACCACCTGATCCACGCGCTGCGCCGCAACGTCAACGTCAAGATCCTGCTCTTCAACAACCGGATCTACGGCTTGACGAAGGGCCAGTACTCGCCGACCTCTGAACAGGGCAAGGTCACCAAGTCGACGCCCTTCGGCTCGCTGGACACCCCGTTCAACCCGATATCCCTGGCGATCGGGGCTGAGGCGAGCTTCGTCGCCCGGACAATTGACTCTGACCGCAAGCACCTGACCTCCGTGCTCCGGGCAGCGGCCGACCACAAGGGAACGGCCTTCGTCGAGATCTACCAGAACTGCCCCATCTACAACGACGACGCGTTCCTGCCGGTCACCGAGCCCAGCGAGCGCGACCTGCGGCTGATCCGGCTCGAGGACGGCGAGCCGATCCGGTTCGGCGCGGACGGCAGCCAGGGCCTGCGGTTCGGCCGCTACGGCGGGCTCGAGCCCGCTCCAGTTGACGGCACGGATCCCGCAGCGTTGCTGGTGCACAACGTCGGCACGCCCGATCCGGCCTACGCATTCGCACTCTCCCGGCTGGACAGCAGCGACTTCGCCCACACGCCTATCGGCGTTTTCCGCAAGGTCGAGCGGTCCAGCTACGACGAGCTAATGGCCGCACAGATCGAGGCGGCACGCGAGCGCCAGGGCGACGGGGAGCTCGCCGACCTGCTGGCTGGCAGCGACACCTGGCAGGTCGGCTAGCGTGCCGGCCGGGACGTCGGCCACCCGTACCGGAGCCGGCGCGAGCCCGGTCCGCGTGGACAGGTCCGGCGCGGTCACGACGGTAATCCTCGACCGGCCAGATGTGCGTAACGCGGTCGATGCTCCGACGGCCGCTGCGCTGGCCGAGGCGTTCCGCGATTTCGACGCCGACGACGATGCCTCGGTCGCCGTGCTGTACGGATCCGGCGGTACGTTCTGCGCGGGTGCCGATCTCAAGGCGTTCGGCAGCCCGCGCGGCAACCGGGTCGAGCCGGACGGCGCAGGTCCGATGGGGCCGACGCGGATGCGGCTGTCCAAGCCGGTGATCGCTGCGGTGGCCGGGCACGCGGTGGCCGGCGGACTTGAGCTTGCCTTGTGGTGCGACCTGCGGGTAGCCGAGGAGGACGCCATTTTCGGGGTGTTCTGCAGGCGCTGGGGAGTTCCGCTGATCGACGGTGGCACGGTACGGCTGCCTCAGATCGTCGGCCTCGGCCGGGCTCTCGACCTGATCCTGACGGGGCGCCCGGTGGGGGCGGCCGAGGCTCAGCAGATGGGGCTGGTAACCAGGATCGTGCGGACCGGCGACGCCCGCGAGGAAGCGGAGCGCCTCGCCGCCCTGATCGCCGCGTTCCCGCAGCTGTGCATGCGCAATGACCGGGCCTCGGCGCTGGAGTCGATGTCCCTCGGCTTCGACGATGCGATGGCCAACGAGTTCGCGCGCGGGATGGCGACGCTCGAAGATCCGGCGGTCATCGAGGGCGTCTCCCGGTTCCGGGGAGGCGCAGGCCGCGGCGGCGCTCCCGCCTGACTCAGCGTGTAGAGGGTGCCCGATCCACCGACTGCCGCGGGTGCGCGACACATCTGTAGGCCTCACTACAAATCTGTCGCGCACCCCAGGACCGCACCCGAGCCGCGGACGCTCCTGGTGTTGCGATGGCGGCGACCATGGGCGATAGGTCGCCGCCATCTCAGCCGGACGGTCTTCGTCGAGGGCTAGGGAACGATCACGGTGTCGCAGAATGTCGAGTCAGGCCCGAACGGCCCGCCGCACAACGGGGCCTGCTGGAACTGGTCGGCCTGGCCGTAGTCGTTCTTCGTGCCCGGGTAGTCCGCACCGAACGAAAACGCGCTGTCAGTCCCGGTTCCGTTCTGGGTGAACC
>Ga0126381_100007990_pt1 | contig 11810 bp, 9 predicted proteins | sample PanSoiMetPlot_28_FD_96465 | JGI IMG/M metagenome (GOLD analysis project Ga0126381, IMG submission 96465) | Tropical forest soil microbial communities from Panama - MetaG Plot_28 | ecosystem: Environmental > Terrestrial > Soil > Tropical forest > Bulk soil | place: Panama | collected 2016-02-17
TCAGCTCCTCAGGCGCTCCAACATCTCGGCCAGTTGGCCGGGCGATCTCTGTCGGCGCGGCCGGATCGGCGAGCGAGCCAACGTTGAAAAATCCTTGCCCTCGCATCCAGTTCGGTCTGGACCGTAACCCTCTCGTCCTATCTTGTTAGCCCGCCGCGGTGGCGTGGGGGTGAAAGGGCGCCGGTTGGGCGCGGGCGGCCGTTGCCATTGGCTGTGGCCACCACCGGTCCTCCCAGTCGGCGAACAGGCTCTTCATCTGCGGCATGACTTTCTCGGCGAACAGCTGCGTATTGTAGCGTGTCAGCTCCTTGGTCATGTTGCCAAACTGCAACAGCAACATCAGGTGGCCGACATTGAGGTTGACGGCGACCTCCCGGAGCTGCTCAGCCACCTCGTCGGGCGAACCGACAATCACGTAGCCGCGCTCGACAATGTCGTCCATCTGACGGGCAAGCATTTGGAACTTGTCCTGATAGCGCGGCGGTGCGGCCCCGGCGGCGCGCTGCACTTGGCTTTCGATCCCAGCGCGCTGGGTCGCCTCGCTGACGTAGCCCGGGGGGGTGGCGAACCTGGGACTGACATGCAAGCAGCGGCCGTAGAAATATTCGGCCGCCTCAGCGTAGAGCTTGAGCGCCTTGGCACGGCTCTCAGCGACGCCGACGAATTGCAAAAAACCGGCGCGGTATGGATTACGATCCTTGCCGAGCCGCTCCATTTCCTTCCAGAACCCGTCCATCGTGGCGCGTCCTGCCTTGTAGCCAAAATAGGACAGGTAGGAATAGACGTAGTCCTTGGCGGCGCACCACTGCCACGTTTCCACCGAGCCGCCGCCCGGTATCCACACCGGAGGGTGCGGGGCCTGGATCGGCCGCGGCCAAATATTGACGTAGCGCTGCTGATTGAACCGACCATTGAACGCAAACGTATCGCGCTCAGTCCAGGCACGCATCACCAAGTCGTGGGCCTCGTAATAACGCTCGCGCAGCATGCTTGGGTTCTGGCCGTATGCAAAGCAGGTATCCATGGGCGTGCCGACCGGAAAGCCGGCAATCAATCGGCCACCGGAGATGCAGTCGATCATCGCGAATTCTTCGGCGACGCGCGTGGGCGGGTTATAGAGAGCAAGCGAATTGCCCATAACGCACAACGCCGTGTCGGTGGTGCGGCGCGCCAGCGCCGTGGCGATCAGGTTGGGCGAGGGCATCAAGCCGTAGCCGTTCGAGTGGTGCTCGTTGACGCACACGCCGTCGAACCCGCACTCGGCCGCGAACTCGAGCTCGTCCATGAAGTCGTTGTACATCAGGTGGGCGCGCTTCGGGTCGAACAGCGAGGAGTGAATGTCGACCCAGACTGAGGGGTGATTGTCTCGGAAATCATCCGGCAATTCGGTGTAGGGCATCAGGTGGAACCACAGCAATTTCATGGGCGGCCTCCCATGTTCCGGTCGAAGCGCAGAACCTTGTTGGACTGTCGCTTATTATCCGATGCTTTGCCTCCCGCGAGAAGCCCTTGCACCGAAACGTTTCCTTGGTCCCGGTATTTGAGCGCGCGCCGGCCCTCGCCGCCCCCGACGCGACCGATCTTGAGGTTGTAACTGTGGACTCCGAGGCCATCATTTGGTGGTCGCGGTAATACTACACCACCCAGTCAAATTTCTTGGAGCCGATCGATGGGCCGTCAGGCGCGGAAGCCCAGTATCGGCCGACGCAAAGAGGAGGTCCTGCGCGCGGCGATGACCCACCCCTCGCCATGATGGGCGCTGACGGAGACCGGGGAAGTTCCGGCAGCGCTATGCACCTTCGGGAATTCTCTATCGCAAGTTCTCATCAAAGGACGAAAACGCGTGGGCACGGGCCTTAGAATGATGACGCACAGCACCGCCCCCAACTGAAATGCACCCCATTTGCCGTGATGCAGCGGCCCCGTGATGTCCTCAAGTGATAGGCTCAACCAGACCAAACAGTGGACCGGTAAGGCTGATCGCACCGATCGGCGGTGACGAGCGGGCGGTGATCGAGGAGAGAGCGGCGTTAGACAGGGCCGGGAGGCGGGCTGGCAATCGTTGGGTCAGCGCTGATTTTGCCACGGCGTTCGCGAAGCTTGCCGCGGCGGCTTAGCTCGAACCGGCCGCGGCCTTGAGCCGCAAAAAGCTTGGCGCTCCCTGCTGTCCGCCAACCGCAAAACCCGCTAAACTTGCGGCTGCTACCAGCCATGGAGCGTCACATGCCCGAGCCAACCGCAACGGCGCGAGATGCCGCGCCCCCCGTGACCGAAGACCAAGCGATCCGACAGCGGGTTAAGGAACTGACGAGCCAGGTTCTCCAGCAGGGGCGGATGGACCCTGATGCGGTCAGGGACGTTGTCCGAGCCGTGATCGGTCGAACGCCCTCGGAGATGGCCACCAGTGCGGGCGATGCCCGGGAACTGTTCGCCGCTGCGGTGCGAGAGCTTGACGAGGCGCTCATGAAGTCCGCGAGCGCAACGCACAGCGCCCTCCAGCAGCTGGCGTTGCGGGGCAAAGACTTCACTGACAACGATCTAAAGGAAGCGCTCGTCAGTTTGAAGAAGCTCGAAGAGGACTACGTGGCGGCAACCAATCGCATCGCTGAGGCGATGAGCGGCAATCTGCGCCGCCAAATGACGGAACTTGCCGCTCACGCCCAAAACCTCGGCGCGGAGGCGAGCGCCCGTGTCGCGACCATGATGGGGGAATTCGCGAGCAACATGTCCAGTCCCGGACTGGCGACAGTGCGCGGCGCAGGCGCGCGGATGGCGCTGCTTGCCAGTGGCCTGCTGGCGGGCATTGCCGATGCGCTAGGCGACCAAGCTGAGGCGAAGAAAACCAAATAGGTCACGATCCATGGCCTCCGGATTCTTCCGTGCGACCCGCGAGCTGCCACGCTTGCGGGAGATCAGCTCGGTCTTCGTGCGGCATGGGCTCGGCGACTTCGTGCGTCGTGCCGGCATCGCGACCGTGCTCGAGCACGCCGGACGAGTCCTGCAATGGAGTGAAGTCCATGAAATCGCCCAGCTCGGACCGCAGGAGCGCGCGAGACTGGCGTTCGAGGAGCTCGGGCCGACCTTCGTTAAGCTCGGCCAGATGCTCTCCACCAGAGAGGACCTTTTGCCACCGACGTGGACCACTGAGTTTGCTCGGCTCAACAGCGATGTGGCGCCGGTGCCGTTCGACGCTCTCCTGCCGCAGATCGAACAGGCGCTCGGTCGCTCTCCGTTCGAAGTGTTTGGCAACCTTGAGCGCGAGCCCTACGCTGCTGGCTCAATCGCGCAGATACACAGGGCCGACCTCCCCAGCGGCGCACCGGTGATTCTGAAAATTCGCCGCCCCGGAATCGAGGCAAAGATCGACGCTGACCTCAGAATCCTCGAGCACCTCGCCCATTTGGTCGAGGATCAGGTACCCGAAGTGCGCCGCTACCGGCCAGTGCAGGTGGTCGGCCAATTACGCGTCTCGCTCGAGCGAGAGCTTGATCTAGCCGTCGAGGCACGCAACACGGAACGCTTTGCGGTCAACTTCGCCGATGATGTCAATATCCTCGTCCCCCGGGTTTACTGGGAGTGGACGAGCAGCACGATGAATGTGCAAGAACGCATCGAGGGCATCCGCGGCAATGACTTGGCAGCCATCGACGACGCGGGGCTCGACCGAAAGCTGCTTGCCGCGCGCGGCGTGGACGCCGTCCTTAAGATGATCCTCGTCGATGGCTTCTTCCACGCCGATCCGCACGCGGGCAACGTGATGTATCTGTCCGGCAACCGCATCGCGATGATCGATTTTGGCATGGTGGGTCGGCTCTCGCGGATCCGTCGCCGGCAGATCATCGATCTGCTGTCCGGGCTTGCGCGCCACGACGAGGAGACGATGCTGGATGTGCTGCTCGATTGGCGCGGTGATGAATTCGTGGACGAGCGCGCGCTTGCCGCGGATCTAAGCGAATTGGCGTTCGACTATGCCGATGTGCAGTTGAAGGATCTCAAAATAGGAGTACTGCTGCGCAGAGTCGCGGCCATTCTCCGCGACCACTCGATCGCCTTGCCGGTCGACCTCACCCTGTTGTTCAAGGCCCTGATCAGCCTCGAGGGGCTCGGCCGCCAGTACGATCCGGCGTTTCGTTTGATCGAACGCGTTCGGCCGTTTCTCGAGCGCGCCATGCTTCAGCGTTATCAGCCGGTGGAGGCCGCGCGGCGCGCCCAAGAGACGTTCAGCGAGTTCTTTGGCTTGCTCACGTCAGTGCCCCACGACCTCGCGCGGCTGATCAAAGATGCGCGCCACGGGCGCATGCGGATCGATCTCGACCTCAAGCGCCTCGATCACTTCACCCATCGCGTCCACAGCGCGCTCAATCGGGCAACGGTCGGCATCATGACGGCTTCGCTCGTGGTCGGCTCCTCCATCGTCATGACCGTGGCGGCGGGCCCGACCTTGTTCGGTGTGCCGCTGCTCACCTATTTCGGGTTGTTGGGCTATCTGATCGCGTTCGTAAACAGCCTGTGGATCATCATCTCGATCTGGCGCTCCGGGCGGCGCTGAGGTAGGGGTGTCGTGCGACACTGTTTTGGCGGCCCACGGGCCAGAGGCCGGCGAGATCCAGGATCTGCCCGCGACGCCGTCCGGAATTTGCTGCTCGTCGCCGACCGGCCCCACCGTGGTCACGGGGCTATTCGCACAAGGCACGCTTGAAACCTCGACCGCCGCCCCACTATTCAGGCGCGCAAAAGGCCGCAGCCGCTTTGCCGTGCTGGGCGCGCAAGCGCGCGATGTCAACGCCCGGCGGGGTGCCGTCGACCAGCCGCCATTCGCCTTTGATCATCACCCGGTCGGCGGCGTGGGCACCACACAAGATGAGCGCCGCGAGTGGATCCCCGGCGCCGGAGAAGCGCAGCTCGTCCAGTCGATAGAAGGCCATGTCGGCCTGCTTGCCAGGCGCAATCGCGCCGATATCGGAACGTCCGAGGCAGCGCGCGGAGCCTTGCGTCGCCCAGCGCATCGCGTCGAGATGCGTCATTCCGGCGGGATCGTAGGTCAAACGATTGATCAGCAGCGCATGGCGTACCCCTTCGATCAGATTCGAACTGTCGTTCGATGCCGACCCGTCAACGCCGAGACCGACCGGCGAGCCTGCCGCTTCAAGCTCTCGGGTGCGACACTGACCCGAACCGAGCACCATGTTCGACGTCGGACAGTGGCACACGCCCACGCCGGCGCGCCCGAGCCGGCGGACCTCCGCGTCGTTGAAATGAATGCCGTGGGCGACCCACGTCTGGTCGTTCATCCAGCCGACCTCCTCGAGGTAGTCAACCGGCCGGCACGAGAACCTCTCCCGGCAATAGGTGATCTCATCGCGGGTCTCGGCCAGATGCGTATGCATCCGGCAATGATGCCGCGCCGCGAGTTGTGCGGTCTCGCGCATCAGTTGCGCAGTTGCGTTGAATAGTGCGCAGGGGGCCAGCGCCACCTGGGTCATAGCGCCGTCGCGGCGATCATGCCAGCGCGCGATCACACGCTCGCAGTCGGCGAGGATCTCGTCGGTGTCCTGCACGGCGTTGGGGACGGCATTGCCGCCCTGTTCCACAGTCAGGTTGAGCGAGCCGCGGGTGAGCGTGATGCGCAACCCGAGAGCGGCTGCCTCTTCGGCCTGGATGTCCATCGCGCTCGTTAGCCCCGGCGGGTACAGATACTGATGGTCTGACACCGTGGTGCATCCCGACATCAAGAGTTCGGTCATCGCCAAACGCGCAGCTAAGCGAAAATTTTCCGGATCGATGTGCTTGACCCAAACTGGGAGCAGCGCCTCAAGCCAAGGAAGCAAGCTCTTGTTGATCGCCACCGGGTGAGCGCGGGTGAGCGTCTGGAACATGTGATGATGGGCATTGATCAGCCCGGGGATCACCACATGACACGAGGCGTCGAACACTTCGGCGACTGGCGCAGTGGGCGAACGGCTTTGAGGCACGAGCTCGACGATGCGCCCCTCCTCGACCACCACGCCGCGCGCTGCTCCGTCGGCCAGAATGGCCATCGGGTCCTTGATCCAGGTTCGCATGCCCAAGGTCCTTATGGTTGCCAGTGAAGAATGAAGAAAGCCGCGCGCCGCAAGGCTCGTGCCAACGAGACCGAGCGGCTGCCCCGGGCCATAGTCCCGACCCTTGGCACCGCGCTCGCTCGCTCAACGAGGTTCAGCCGGGCCACCGCACACCCGAGAAACCGCATGGCGACCGCGCCATGACCAAGTTGCCGCTTTCGCGACGCCACGTCCTTAGGTAACAGCCGCCGGAATAGCCAGCGCCGGCGCCAGGGTCGCCCGGGCGGCCGACAACGTCATGATCGGCAGCGTCTATGGGGGCCACGCGATGATTTCGGGTGGAATCAAGCCCAAGCGGTCGCCGCCAAGGCCTTAAAGCAGGTTCCCGGCGTCAAAGTCGTCGAGGAAGAGAACGTCCCGGAGACCGACGCCTGCGCGAAATCCATGGAGTCGATGATCAACCTCGACGCTGCGGAGCTCATCTTTGGCACCTCGTTCGGCTATTTCGATCCCTTTATGATCGATCTGGCGAAAAATATGCAAACGTCGAATTCCGGCACGCGCATTCCTTCTTTGCTTGCGGCCAATCGAGTAGTGCAAAGGCACCTTACGACGGCGCCTAAAGAAAGAAGCGATTTTAGCTGACTACGCGTGACGGAGGTCACAAGGAAATGGTCGTCTGCGACGTATAGTTCGGGTCGGAAATGTTAATAAATACCTTAGTCTCACTTAATTTCGATCCAGAGAAATACGCGACGGCACAGATAAATCTCGAAGAGAGGATCTCCATGATTGAGGATCGTCATGATTGAGGATGTTGCAATATTATTGACTGCCGCCTTCTTCAGTGTCGTTCCACTGGTGATCTTGGTGGTTATCAGAGAGTCAGTGAAGCGACATAGACAAGAGATTATAAAAAATTTGGAGACGGTATTCACTCCTCGCGGCGACCGTAACATCGAAGGGCCGATCCCGTCCTTCGAATGTGTAAAATACAAATATTTCCTACAGCGGCGCCTTAACAAAAGCGCAGAAGAGGAGGTGCCGCGCGACTTCAGCAGGCTCCATTGGTTCCTGAGTTCGATGCCGCTCATCGTCGTCGCCTTCGCGCTGAATGTGCTCGCCCTATTGATGTTGTTACGCAATGGGTTTTCTTTGGAGATTTCCTGGGGGATCCCGTGGTTGCACGACCCCGGCGTCACGCCGACGTTCGTTTGGGTGGTGCTTGCTGCGTATGCCGGGGGCTATCTATTCATGGCACGCGCATTCTTTCAGGCCATTAATAATTTTGATCTCAGTCCCTTATCGGTTATCGGCGCCTTTGTGAATCTCTTGACTGGCATAATCGCTTCGATAATCTTTGTATATGGGACGACAAAATTAAGTGGTTCCACTAGTTTTTTTGCTTCCGATCACCCTGCCTTCTTTGCCGTCATTGTGACGGCATTTGCGATTGGTTATCTCCCGCAAGTCGCAAGTAGAAACCTGCTTCTATTAAGCCAAATTCGTAACTATAAAAAGGAAAATGCTGGAACGTATGAGCGCTTTACCATCGTGCCCACTGAGGTAATTGATGGAATCGATACAGCAATACGCGATCGCCTTTCTGATTACCACATCGTTTCTGTGCAAAATTTAGCCACTGCTAATCCGTTAATGTTGTTTGTTGAGACGCCGTACGGAATCTATCAAATTATGGACTGGATCGCGCAAGCGCAGCTCTGCAGCTCCGTTGGTCCGGACACCCTGGTCCGGTTGTGGCGTTTCGGGATACGGACGATATTTGATCTGGAACGTGCGGCATTGGATCCCGCGTGCAGGCGTCCCCAGCTATTGAAAGCGATCGGGTCGGCGCTGTTTGCAGATTCTCTCAGCGACCCGTCAAAAGGCGAAGAGATGGAAATCGATGCGGTCGTGGCGGATGTGCGTTTGCGATTACGGGATCCTCATGTTCTTCGGTTGCGCCAACTTTATGTGCGGGTGGAGAAGTGCTTGGGACCGGACGCTCGACGGCTTCCGGCAGTGCTAGAGTCGCTCGCCTCGGGCGCCGCGCGGCGGCCGTCACGAAACCTTGGCCTGTCAAACGCGGCATGAGTGCCCGTAAGGGCTTTGGCGAGCAGGCCGCCTGGTGCGCGAGCGGATCCGCTTTTACCCTGCAGGGAAACGGTTTAGGCCCGGCCGATCAGTAGCTGGGTTCTTCGGGTCGGGTCTGCGCATGTCTTGGACAAGCCGGACGCCGGATCGGTGTTGTGCGGGCCGGTCTGGCGCTGAGGTCGAGGCGCCAATCTTGGAGTGCGGGATCGCTGGTGATCGGATTGTCGGCCATCAGCGGATCTTAGGGTAGGGGCTTGCTTTCACAATCCGCAGGCGAAGGCTGGTCGTGGCGTCGAATTTTCATCACGCGTGCGCGGCAGGATTGTGAGCGTCAGACTCGTCGGATTTGAACAACGTGTTGCCATGGCTTGCGGTCTTTCGCGGCCCAACAGCACGGGTCGCCGTCGGCGGCGCCGCATGTAATAATTCGTTTGTTGATGTGATGTAGATCACCCGTACTTTTCGCGAGCAAATTTTATAGTGCGAGGCGTTTCTAGTAATCACTGCGATATGCGCGCGGTCGTGAGAGTTGCAACGAACGCACCAGCCCAAGAGGAGAGAGGTATGTTCAAAACGTCGAGGGACGCGATCCGTGTTGTCCTGGTGATCGCTATGATGGCCGTGACGTTCGTGCCTGCCGTTCGCGACGGTGGCGGCCATGCCGCGAAAATTCCCAGCCAAGCAAGCGCTCGGTAGCCCGCAACGATCGTTGTTGCGCAAGGGCGTTGCTTCAACGGGCGCTGCTTCTGAAAACGGCGTTTCGTTTGCGATTTTTGCAAATGCGTCAGGCCGGGAGAAAACGACATGTCGGATTTTCATCTGCGGATTGGTGTTCCGCTCGATGCGCCGAGTCCATTGTTTTTCGCTTCCCTCGCCGCTGCGATTTGGCTCGTTTATCTGTTCTGCGAGCGCAAGTTTGCTGAGAGAATTGTCACAGGAAGCAACGACTATATCTACCAATTATTGCCGCAACACTTGGCAACCAAAGAGGAATATTTCAGGGGCTTCCTGATCTATTTCGGAACGATGGCGCTGTTCGTGACGCTGTTGTCGCTGATTGGGCCCAATAACCTCGAACCGCTCCAGATCCTGCAGCCCAAGCAAATTAGCTACCTCGCCGTTCCGCTTATGATCGCCTTTGTGCTGATGGGGGCCCTTCCGAACGTCCCGGGGTTGGTGCTGATCGAGAAGCTTCTGCGCCAGTACGCACATGAGCGGGCGTATATTCCGCATGCAGCGCGCGCGACCGCAGAGCGTTGGCTGCCGCTGATTTCGATTTCTCCTCCTACGCGAAAGAGGCGCTGCGGTCGTCCGAAATGCGTGGTGTCAAGCCAGAAGATTTCACGCAGCCTCCCTACAGCCTCGAACTCGCCTGGGCCCGGCTGTGCTGTCTCCTCTTCGTGCAGAAATCGGTCCGAATGGAGCACGTGTTTGAGTCGCTCGACGCAGGGCTGTTGCGAGACTATGGGAGCGATCTCGAGCTCATCGAGAGCCAGAAGCAATCCATGGAAGCACAGGTGGCTGCCTACCGGAAGATGCGAGCGCGAGATCCCTCCTACAGCAACGAAACGCTGCGTCGCGACATAGCGGACAAGCTCTACAAGCTCTATATTTTGCTTGGCTGCGCGGTTCGCCTGAAGGCGCAGCCTCGTGAAGACATCGATCGGGCACTGCGGCCACTGGGCTTCAAGCTCGCTCATGCGGCGCGCAGAGAGGACACGAGGGACCTCAAGCTCATGGGCCTGGCGGCGGTTGCCGCGAGCGCTTTGTTGCTGGACCTGGCGGGGGCGGGGTTGGGCCAACTCGGTTTGTGGCAGATGTCCCCGGTATTCCCGCAGACCGTATTCCAACCTTTTGTCGACACCGCGTCGACGCTCGTACCATATGCCACGGCGATCACGATCGCCGACCTGATGCGCCGGCATTTGGTCAATATGGGATCCTGGTTCGCCGCTCACCCTGCCCACCGGCGGACAAACAGCGCAAACTATGTCCGGGTCGCGGCAGTGTGCGGCGTTGCCGGCTATGTCGGCCTCATTCTGTGGGGTCTAGCCCTCGCGCCCCCGACGCAAGACAGTTTTAAGATTGAAGTCCCCTATGCACTCCTCGCGATGGTAACAGGGGGGTTCTACGTCTATCACCTCGACAATGCCGAAATGAGGCGATGGCCATCCCGCCGGTGGGTACTCGGCGCGCAGGGTATACTGACCGGACTCTGCGGGCTGATCGCTGCCTTTGGCACCTGGCAAGTCATGTTCGCCACTCCGGCGATCGACAAGATCATCCTCACCGCTGTGATCAGTGCTGCCTCTGGCGTCGCGCTCGCCTGGTACATCCCTAAAGCCGCCGCCACCGCGCTCTATTGTCCGCTGGCCGAGGCGAGCAACGAGCGGGTCCGGGCGGTCGAGACGGCGTCCCAGGAACGATTGGGCCTTGCCATGGCAGCAAGCTGGCTCGACAAAGAGCTTCCGATCCTAAAAGGTAAGTCGCCTCGGGCGGCGGCCGCTGCGAATGTCGAGGGACTTGAGCACGCGATCAGTCTGCTGCAAGGTCCGCAGACCGCGACCCCAATTGGCTTTCTTGCGGACAGAGATCGCAACCCGGTTCCCGATGACGTGGCGGATCCTGTCCGGTGGATGGTCAAGGGCAGGATGAACCCCGCGAACTTGGCGGCCTCCTCGGAGGCGGAACGCGCGGGCTCATCCGGCTCGTTAGCAAATTGATCCCACCGAAGCCAAATGGCTGGGTTGAAACGAGCCGCGCTTGTTGGGTTCTACCGCTCGGCCACGCAGCGCTCGACGCGCACAGGGAGTCCATTGGGGTCGCGCGTGTGAGCGCATCGAGTCGGCAATCAGCGAGCGGCAGCGGCCGGCCAAGGACCCGCACGGGGCTCGTCCGCGACTGGGGGGCCTTACGACCTCAAGCGCCCGCCGCCTTGCGGTTGACCAACGCGGACGCGCCCAGCAGTCGGATAATTTCCTCGGCCACTTTGCCGGGAGGTGGTCCGATGTCGACAATTAACGGCTCCTCGTCCGGACCGGTTTGCTCGAGCGCGTCGATCTGGCTTTGCAGCAGGCTCGCCGGCATGAAATGGCCGTGGCGCCCGGTGAGGTGTGCGGCGATAAGCTCGCGGCTGCCGCGAAGATAGACGAGTCGTGCCTCCGGCCGGTCACCAATGATGATGTCGCGATACGCGCGCTTGAGCGCAGAGCAGGTGATGATGCCCGGCTGTTTTTGGGCCCGTTGACCGTCGATCCATGCGGCCACGGCCTTGAGCCAAGGCTCGCGGTCCGCATCGTTTAGCGGAATGCCGGCATGCATCTTGGCGACGTTGGCCTCAGGATGGAGCGCATCGCCCTCCTGGAATGGCCAGCCAAGACGCGCCACCAATTCTTCGGCGATCGTCGTCTTGCCTGCGCCCGACACCCCCATGATCACCAGAATCGGCGGCGTGCCTCGATGGGCGCGCGCGCTGTCGAGGCGGTGCACGCCGGCCTCCTCGGCGACGAAGACCGGATCGGCACGGCCGATGAACAGCCCGCATTCGACCACCCCGACGACGCGCCTGATCCGCTCTTCCAGCCGCGCTGGATCGGCGATGACCCCAAAGCTGCAGTCGAGAATGCGGTTGCCACTGTCGGTGACGAAAGCCTCGCCCGCAGGCGACAGGCGCAA
>Ga0126381_100007991_pt1 | contig 11809 bp, 22 predicted proteins | sample PanSoiMetPlot_28_FD_96465 | JGI IMG/M metagenome (GOLD analysis project Ga0126381, IMG submission 96465) | Tropical forest soil microbial communities from Panama - MetaG Plot_28 | ecosystem: Environmental > Terrestrial > Soil > Tropical forest > Bulk soil | place: Panama | collected 2016-02-17
CGCCGCCAGCGTTTGATCGAAAATCTTTGTCATGTTGCTACCACTTCCCCCGGCCGGTTTCGGCATCGGTTTTTGCATTGGGGACACACTATGCCTCCCGCAGAATGCCGATACCGTTGACCACCAATGGGACTGACGCGGGGCCGGTCACAATGCGAAACCCCAAAAAGGAACGGCAGATCATTCCGGCATCCTCCGAATAGGCGAACATTCCGGGGATGATCGGCCCCCCGGCCACAGTCGGCCCGAAATCGGATAGGACGGTAAACCCGGTGTCATCCGCAAACAACCCAATCCACGCCGCCGCATTGGAATAGGGGGAGGCGGGAGTGTACGTCCCGGAAGGATCGGCGATTGTTAACCGGATAGGGGTGAGCTTGTAGCCGAACCGAACATCGTAAACGGAGCCCTGATAATTGCCAGAACCGTCGGTTTTGAACGCATACGTCCAGTTGATTCGTTCCGCGTATTCCCCATCGTGCGGGGTGCGGATTTGCGGGCGGGGAATCTCGTAATCGGGGGCGGTAGCGATATCCGGCTCGCGGCGGAACGTATCGTCCGGATGCGGCATGCTCATTTGCGCATCATCCCCCCCAATTCGCGCATGATTTCCGGAACCGTTTTGCCGGCCTTTAGGCACAGGTGAAACCATTCGGTCACCGCTGCGAAAGCCGTTTCGCGGGCTTCGCTCAGCTCATCCTCCGTCGGCGGCGGTTCCGTCGTCTTTTCTTTGTTTCCGAGCGAGATAGTCCGCAAAATTCCCCTCCGGTGTTTGCAGCCATTGCCAGAATTCGCGGGGCTTAAAACCCAACCGTATCCTATCCAACAGCTTGTATGATCCGATAGCGATAGCCCAAACCACGGCGATTTCGGCTACTTCCAAAACGGCCATTGCGAACCGTTCCGCCGCGTCGTCCGGGTTAGGCAAACCGAATTTGTCCCAATCCATCACCCCTCCTAATACGGGATTGGTGAGCCGTTGTGGGGTTTCTCGTAAGAGGTTACGTCAGGTTCCTTATCCCAATCAAACTTATCCTTTTTGCCCATGACCCCTTTGACTGTTTCCGTCCCGGTGTCCACCGGCCCCTCTTTCGATTTCGGGGGGTTTTTCGGGACGCGGGGATTCCGGATTTTCCGGGCTGCGCCAACGAATTCCCCCTCCCCGGATGCGGTTGTGGCAACCTTTACAGCGGCTTTCGTCGCCGGTTCTTTGGTGACCAGAATGATTCCTAGAATGATGAGCCCAAACCCCATAACCCCCTGTCCGAAGCGGACAATGTTGTGCCCGCTCAACCAATTGGGGAGTAGCGCATCCGCAATCGAACCCGCAATATTGCCGGGGGAAAGCTGGCCCCCGGCGCCAACACCAGGGTTTTCCGGTTGCACCCCGGCGCCAGATTTCAATGCGCTTTGGTATCGGCTACCCCCGTAGGTTGTCCAGTTGTTTCGGAGGTTAGCGAGAATCTGTGTTTTTGACAGGGAGGAATTCGCGGCCCCGCCCGATATCGCAATAGCGGCTTTCGCTTGCAAATCCGGATTGGCTCGCAACTGAGCGGGTGAACCAAACGATTTTGTGCGCGGCCCCAACAGACTTCCGAAATAGTTGATTTGCCAGAGCCCAACAGAATAGTCCCCGGTTTTCGGGTTGTTGTTGAGGTTAAACCAGTTGCCCCCGGATTCCGCCATTGCGATAGCAGCCATGATAGGGGCCAACCACCGGGCGCCCCCGTTCTTAATCCACAACCACTCGATGTTTCCGTAGGAATATTTGGTACCGGCGCCGGAAACCGGCGGTTGCGCGCTGCCCGGTGGGGTGGGTTGGGTTCCGGGAAGCGGGGGCATTACGGAACCGAATTCACCCCCAACGAAACCCCGTTCGACGGTGGGGCTTTTTCCTTCCCGGCTTTGACCGCGTGGGAATACATGCAATGCATGACCACTCCGACTGTTACCGCCCCGGCCAACGGCCACAACCGGCGCGACAGAATAGAGCCGAATAGGCCGATTGCCAACGCTTGCGCGTGGCCCACAACCACGTATTTCCAGAGTGTTTCCTGCCGTTCCCCGGCGAACAGCTCCGTCGTTTGCGGGGACGAATTCGTCGCGGAATACGTGTTATATGCAAGGTCGGCGTAAATGCCGAACAGTCCGGCGGCGGTTGCACCCGCAATGAGTTTATCGTTCGCCATTTATTTAGTCAGGAAGATTGGGGGTGGGGAGCTGGCCCGGTGGGTTGCCTGCGAGGATTGAACCACGCCCGCAATCTTGTTGGCGGTTGCCACATTCTGGACGTGGACGGTTTTTTTAACCGGCTTTTTGGCCGGCCTTGGCTTCGGTTTCGGCTTGAGCTTTGTGACAAGCTTATGGGCTTTCTTGACCGGCTTCGGAGCGGGTTTCGGGGGCGCCTTTTTCTTGGGCGGGGTGCGGCCGGGGGCTTTGTTTATCTTGGGCTTGACCGCAGGGGCGGCCGGGTGTTTGGGCAACCCCGGCCCCCACGATGTTCCCGGTGGGGGTTTCGTGGGGGTGGGTAGCGGAACCGGCGCCGGATTGGCGGGCGGGGTATAGCCCCCGTTTCCCCCGGACGCCGGGCCGATGGCAATGGCTATTTCCGACGGCAGATCAGAGAGTGTTTGTTGCAATGCGTCGATTTGGTCGGCGGTTGCGAGTCCGGACAAATCCGGATTGGTTCCAGCCACCCCGGTCAAATCGGTTCCGGAAGCCGTGGTTGTGCCGGTGGTATCGGTGGGGGTTGCGGTTGCGGTGCTCGCCGTGGCGGATGACCGGGAGCGGAGATACAAACCAATCCCTATTGCCCCCACCAAACCGGCCCCCCACATCCACCGGGGAATGCCCCCGGTTTTTGCTTTCAATGCTTCCCCTAGTGCCATTACCAGTTACCCCCGGTGTTGGGGTTGAATTCCGGCAGGTTGAATCCGAACGCGGGCGGGGCGTTGCGAACAATAGCCGGAAATCCTCCAAGGTAATCCTGCCATGATGAAAAGTGTTCGGATGTGTCGGACGGAATGTTCGGCCCGGGGAGCAGAGAGTATTGCGGGTCGGGCCAGTAGGTTTCATTGTTGAATCCGCCCCACCATCGGCGGGAATCAACGTCGTCCCGCACCCAAACAGTTGCCGGTGGGCCGGGGGCGGGGGTTCCCCATCCGTCCGGCGCCCGCACCGGATCGGACGCGGGCGAGTTTTGCATCATCGCAATAGGAAGCACGGGGAATTCCTCGTAAGCCGCCGCCGGAATGAGCCCGCCAACGTCCGGCGCAATCAACGGTTCTACCAGAGCTGCCCCCTCGTAAATCCCGTCGTGGACATCTTGCACGATTCCGGACATTGCTTAGGCTTTCTTGGCGGTAACAGGGGCTTCCGCCGCCCGAATCAGTCCGGAGGCGCCGGAGAATGTGATCTTGAGGAAATCCGGGTTAGCGGCTACCACGGCCACCATTGCCAGTCCGATGATCGCCCCGAAAATGTTTCCGATTTCTCGCAGGTTCATTGTCCCCTCCTATCCGGGAAGATTGCTACGGGGGTCGGATGACCCATAGGCGCCGGTTGTTCCGGCGGTTGTTGTTGTGGGCGGCGGGGTCGCATAGTGCTTGAGGAATGGCCCCGGGGTTGAGGGGACACGGCTAATGGCTATAGCCATTCCGACTAACAGTGAGAATGGCCCGACGATTTCGGGGGCGAGGCTGGCGCCGATGGAAAGCCCAGCGAAAAGAACAAGCATGACCACGATTGTTTTACCCGGCGGAAGCAGATTCCCGTTCTTAACGAGGTTTTCCCAAAATACGATTACCGTTACGATGAGCATAACGGCCAATACGGTTTTGCGGGCTTGTTCCTCGCTCATCCCCCCGGCTTTCTGTTGAATGAAATATGGACGTGAGTACCGCCGGTTTGTGACCATGGTTCCACGTACCAGAAACGGCCGGCCCATGCCTGCAACTTTTGCAAGGCGGATTGGGAGCCCACGAAATCAACCGCGTTTCCGGTCAAATGGTCGGAGTTGGGCGCCCCGCCCACTTCCGCATTGTGTTGGGCGGTTCGGTACCCGGAGGAGACGGTTACCCCGAACATTCGGGTAATTGCCCCAATCTGGTTTATCCAACGGGATTGGGCTTTCTGGTTCGTGCCCGGAATCGTTACGAGAGCGTTTGAGCCCCCGGAGCTGCCACTAGGCCCCGTTGGCCCGGCGGGGCCGCCGGAGGGGCTTACGGGCGTTCCTGTGGCCCCCGTGGGGCCGGGTGGAGCGGAGCCGGTGACGCTACCGGCGGCGGGGCCGGGCGGCGGGGTGTTGCCGGACACAACCGCCCGGAAGAAATCCCCGACGGAAATATCCCGTACGGCGCAGTAAAGCAACACTGCGCCGGTTGCCAATACGGTTAGGCCGAATGCTGGCAAGCGAACCGGCCCCCGTATCCCCCGTTAAAGCCCGAACCAACCTTGGCGGGAAACGATGATACCGATGATAAGCCCTACGATCACCGGAACAAGCCAACCCTTCATCGTCTCCTCCTATCCTACCGTCATGGAAAAACGGAATTTGCTCTGATAAAGCGCCCACAAAAGCAGGATGGACGCTAGCAGAATGGCAGCGGCCCAATGGTTATCTTGGCCGGTTGAGACGGAGGAAAGCCTCCCGGCAGAAAACCGGCCGCCGCCGGTAACGGTGGCGCCAACGTCCCCCACGGTTCCCCCTCCGGTTGCCCCGACTTCAATGGTGGGCGCAAATGGGTTGAAATCCGGCACGGGTTATCCGCGCGTTTCGATCTGCGCCGGGTACAAAAGCTTGCCGGTTTGCGCGTCCAGTTGGTATTGGTCGTGTAGCGCGATCGGCGCAACGTCAAGGGTAATGATATCGAGGGAACCCCCGGCGACATTCCAGTTTGACCCGATGAATTCGTACCGGCCCGCCTGAGTGGTTGCCAGCCATCCACCCTCCCCGTCCCCGCCGTAATCGTCCCCGTAAGGTGCTGAAAAATCGTATGGGGAAACGGTGACCCCAACGGGGAGAGAGGCAACGGACGCCGCTTGCTGGAGCCCGTCGTTTTCCTCAACCATTAGCGCCTGTATATGCTTAGGATCATCCGAGGTAAGCCGGTTTCCGTCCCACCAAAACTCGTATGGGTTCGGGTAATTGGTGATTGCTTGGCGGGCGCCCGTACCTGACCGGAGCACATGTATCAGCTTACGCCACATATTCCCCTTCCGGGTAACGGTGATCGTATTGTTACCCGCAACGAGGTTCGTATACGTTTGTTTCGACGTATACATCGTTGTTCCTAAAAGGGGCGGCCCTTGCATTTGATTCCGCCCGGCCAAATCCACTTCCTTGGGGAGTGTCCAGCATTCCATCCACACATCCACCGAAACGGCGGGGATTGTTGTGGGAGCTGCTGACCAGATATTCGCGGACGTATTCCCGGTCAGGAAAAGTCCGTATGCCGCATTGCTGGACATATTCGGGAGGCAGCCGGCCCCCGTGCGGTGGTTGAATTCCAGGTTTAGCCGTACCGCGAATTCAAAGTTTGGCCCGGCGAGACTGGTAAACGGGAATAGCGTCGGATCATCCGCCCCCGGCGTCCGCCCCGAAAACAAGTGGGCCAAATAGGCGTCATATCCAGAGAAGAGCTGTGACCCGTAAATAGCTGATCCGTTGGAATCCGCCACCATGATTCCGGTAATGGCGTTCCATGGGCCGTCCGCCGCCACGGTTCCGCCGGAACCTCCGGATGCGGTTACGTGCAACCAAAACGAACGGAGATACGGGTAGGCTTTTACCTGCGAGTTTGTTCCCGTGGTCAGCAGGACTTGCGAGGCGCCGGGCGTCCACGAATACGTCCCGAGTTTCTCAAAATGGCGTTTTGCGGCGGACGTAAACGGAACAACGGCTGCCATTGGCTAATCCTTTCCGGACGTTTTAGGGACTTTGGATTTCGGGGGGGAATGCCCCGATGGTTCCTTGAGCGGGTTTCCGTCCGCGTCCGTCAGGGACTCCGCATGGAATGTGTACCCCTCGTATTCCTCGCCCGACTGGAACACAATGGGGGTTGCAAGCGGGGAAGCCGTAATTGCTCCCGTATCATCCTCCGCGATTACGTACAGCGGGCGGCCCTGGAAATAGACGATTGGATCGTCGATTTTCCCGGGCATTTACGCGGGGGAAAGGAACCACGCAAGCCCGTTGCCGAGCCCGGACGTGGAATCCCTGTGCAGGAGATAGGAAGTGGCAATTTTCAGAGCTGCCAGAGAAAGAAGCATCATTGCCATGAAATACGCGGCCTCGTGCAACACGGGGCGGATGGTGGCCATTGACACGGCGGGTGTCAAACCGATAGGTTCCACAAATTGCGTCATTTTGTGGATGCCACATCCTCAATTTGTGTATGTCACATCCACAAATTGCGGCGCAATCTTAACGATTCTTAACGATAGTCTCCACAAATTGTGGAGGGTGGGCGGGGGGAAGCCGCCAATGTCTGAAATACCCCCCCGACGGGCGCCGGGGAGCGAATACGGTAACGGCCGGGCCAATTGGGTTGAGGTTAGGCTCCGTATGCCTCCGGAATGGCGGGATTTTTTCGCGGATTCCGCTCGCGTTCACGCATCGTCGATTTCGGACGAAATCCGGTATGCGTTGGGGCATTGGATTGATCGCGCCGAAAGAGAGGCGGAAATTACGAATGGATGATGATACCCGGCAAGAAATCGCGGAATTGAAGCGGGAGTTGCGGGAGGCTAAGTCTGAGCTGGCCCGGGCTCGCACCCCGTCACAGGAACGGGAAGCCCGTCAGGAAATTAAGTCTACGAAACGGGATTTGCGGGACGTTGCGGAAGAGTTGCGGTCGGAGGGTAATTCCCGGGACGCCGAACGGCTAGAAGAATACATTGAGGAACAAGAATACTCCCGGCATAAAGCGCGAACGGATAGGTATTTCAAGGAACGCGGTATTGAATTCGTGGACGATGATGCGACAGATGATGCGGATGATGTTGATACGGATGTGGATTCTGTGGATAACGGGAAGCGGAAGAAACCTCCGGTTGAAAAGCCGCCGCCGTCGCAGCATCGTTATGACCGGCCACTATTCGGGAGGAAGGATAGATAATGGCCCGGATTGTTCCTGAAACTAAGCGCCGTACGCCGGGGGAGGAAACGACGCGGGAAACTCCGCCGAAACCGCCGAAGCCTAGGCCGGCGGGTGAAACCCGGAAGCCAACTCCGGTGCAACTCGAAAAGGAATTGCGCGGGTTGTTTGAGATTGTGGCCGGTGGGATTATGTTTGCTGATCCGGCGGCCGGTCAATGGACGGAGGAGAAAGCGCCGGAGCTGGCTAAGGCGTGGGCGGTTTGGGCTCAAAAGAATGCGGCGGTTCGGCGGACGTTGGAAGCGTTGGTTGCCGGTGGGGCGGCGGGGAACGCAATCGGCGTTACTGCGATTTGGGGAATGGGGTTGTATTTGATTTATCTGTCACGGCGGGAAACCCTGCCTGCGGCGTGGGCGATGGCCGGGGGTATTTTTGGGGTTCCTTTGTCGGGGAATGGCGGGGGGCCGTCCGGGGATGCCGGTTCGTCCCCGCCCCCGCCATCGGGAAAGGCGTGGGGGCCGCCGCCGCCGGTTCCCCGGCCGGAGGATGTGGCGGGGGGCCACGTTGAACCGTAGCGTCGTTTCTGCGGCAACCCAAGGTTGTCGGGGAATTGCTGCTAGAAAGGGGACGGCCCCCGGGGAGTGTCCTCCGGGGGCCGTTTGTTGGGCCGCCACCCAACGGGGATTACTTCCGCTTGCGTCCGCCGGAAGTAGTTTTTGCGGGTTCGTCCGTACCCGAATCCTCGCCGGGGTTGTCCCCCTCGTTCGCGGGCGGGTTACCGTCGGTGGAATCCTCGCCCGTGTTCGCGGCGTCGGTATCGGAATCGTCCCCGTCCGCCTCGCTCTGGTTGCCGTTTTCGCCCGCCTTTTTGCGGCCGGGCTTGTTCGTCTTGACTCCGGCTTCCGCCATATCCGTAACCTCCGACCAGAGCGCATCGAGGGTATACAGGTGCTCGCCGTAGCTGATCCGGACGATAGCGTGCTCCCCGATGGGGATATCCTCGCCGGAAACGTCCGATGTGAATTGCGGTGCTGTGGGTGGTTTCGGTGCCATTTGGTGTCTACCCTCCTCCCGTTTTCGTATGGCTAGGCGAGCTTACCACGATTCCCGGACGGGGGCGAATCTAACCCCCCGGATGCGGGAGGCCGCCGCGCGGGCGGCGGAAATCCCGACGGTACCGTGGGAGACTTTTGTTGAGGCTTTGCGGAACGAATGGGAGCAGGGGGAGCCCATGACGTTGTTGGGCCGGACGAATTCTGGTAAGACAACGGCCGCCATCCAAATCCTTGACGTTCGCCGGTACGTTGTGGCGATTCTCACAAAACGTAAGGATGATTTGTTCCCCCGTTTCCGGAAGCATGGTTACAAGATGTTGAAACCGGGGGACGATTGGCCGGAGCATGCGGTAGCCCCCCGGGTGGCAATGCATATTTCCCCTTCGGGTTTGAGCCGAGCTGATTCGCGTTATCAGGCCGCTTTGATTCGGGAGACTCTTTCGGAGGTTTGGGAGCAAGGAAACTGGACGTTGTACCTTGATGAGATAGCCCAATTGTCTGATTTGTTGCGGTTGGATACGGAGCTACGCTCATTGTGGAAAGAGGCGCGGTCATCCGGGGTGACTATCGTTGCTGGAACGCAACGGCCGTCAAGGGTTCCGATTGAGGCGTATTCGCAACCACGGTTTCTTTTGTTGTGGCGGACGAATGACCGTGACCAGTTGAAAAGGTTGGGGGATATGAATGCGGTTGACCCTGATCCGGTTAGGGTTGCGGTTGCCGGCCTAAACGAACATGAAATACTTGTTGTTGATACGTATACGGATGATTTGGTGAGAACAACGGCGCGTAAGCTTCGGTGAGTGGCTATTCGCCGAATTCTTTATCGTAGTCGCGTACCCGGCCGCCGGGCTCGCCCCTGACCCTCATATACCAGTTGGTGGCGAGTGTTCCCGTGCAGCTTCCGGGGTATTCGACAATGTAGCTGTAGGTTGCCCGGTATCCGTTGACGTATCGGGATTGTGTGGGGAGGGTGCTGGTTCTCATTTAGGGTGGCCCCCGGCCGCCGCCGGGGTGGGTTTGGTTCCGTCCGACACGGTTTCCCGTTTGCCCCGGACGTTGGGCTTACGCCGCACGGCCCACCCGGCGCGGCCTTGGGGGCCACAGGGGGAGCGTACAGCCATTCTGCGGGCCGTCCAGCGGTTCCCCCTTAGTCGGGGCCCGGCCGGGCTCGCGCGTGCGCGCGTAGAGGGGTAGGGGGGGTACCCTAACGAACGTTCGTTCGGCTTGACAGTCATGCGTTGTTATGCTTTAATCGGCGTATCGGGGTTACGGACGGCCCCGCAAAAGAAAGGGTGAGAAAATGGCTCGCAGTTATTACCGGCGTCAGGTGAGCTGTCCCACGATTGATGACAATGAGTGGCGGCTAGCGATTCTTGAGGCGTACGGGGTTTCCTTGAGCCCGAACCAGATTTACGCGGATACCCGCCGCCGGGTGTTCGCGGGTTCGGAGTATGTTGCAACTCTGGCGCCGAATTCCACCGACCCCGCTTCGGCGATTGACTGGTCTGATTCTTTGAACCATATGCCCCGGGCGGGTAGGGGAATCGAGACGGCCCGCCGGGAAGCAGCTCCGGCGAGCATCGTGGATATTTTGAATGCGGTGCGGAAGGATGTTTTGGCGGGGCACACCATCGGTTCCGCGATTGACCGGCGGAATCTTGGAATCTCCCCGGCGTATCATCGGGTTAACGCCTATATCGTGGAGGCGTCGCTACGGTTCCCGAATAAGCAGTTTGTTCCGGCGAATCGGTCGCATGCGGAGTATCTGGTTTGGCTGGCGTTGAACGAGGCGCAAAAGGATAACGCTTAGGGGGATTGGCGCCGGGAGCCCCCCGCCGCCGCCGGGCGGGGGGTTGACGGGGCAATTCCGCCTAACAGAAAGGGGACAGAATGCCACAGGGGAATCGTAGGGGCCGGCCGCCGAAAGGGGGTACTGCGAAAGTCCAGACGTATGTGCGGTTGGAACCGGCGCTGTTGGATTCATTAAAGGAGAGGGCTCGGGAGTTGTCGGCCCGGTCACCGGCGGATGTTACAGTGTCTGATGTGATCCGGATTGCATGTCACTATTACACGCGGACTGCGCCTCCGGATGCGGGTCATGTTTTCGGCCCGGATGTGTGGGTGCGGACGTAAACCGGCATGGACAGAGAGGGTGAAACGCAGATGGCTTCAACCGACAACCACCCGTTGCCGGAGAATCGACGCTACAGGGACACCCGGGACCTGGGCGGGGCAGCTTGCCGGATCGTACGAGTGATCGGCCGCCGGTTGGCCGATGGCGACCCGGAGGAATTGACCGTGTTGCGGGAGTTGGACTGGGAAGTCTCGCATGCGTGGGCGGCGGCGGTTGCGGGAATGCGGGCCGCCGGTTTTTCGGATGGGGATATCGGGGAAGCGTTGGGGGTCACGAAACAAGCGGTGCAAAAGCGTTGGGGTAGGGGAAGCGGGGAAGGGTGGGATTTGATTGGCCCTACATAAAAGTCCGGAGGTTTGGGTTCGTCGTTTCCGCAGAGCCGGTTATGTTGTGGAAAAGAACAATGGGCATTGGAAAGTGTTTAACAGTGATAGGTTGGGCGGGGTGTTGCTGACGTTTGGTAGCACCCCTTCCGACCGGCATTGGGAGAAGGGTTTGTTGCGGAATATCCGGAAAGCCGGTTTGGATTTGAAGCCGCAGCGGACGCCGGTTAGTCAGCTCGAATTGTCGAAGCGGTTTGGCGATAAGAAAGAGAGGACGGTTGTGGCTAATTTGTCGGCAGAGACGGCCGCCGATATGGGGAGGGTTGTTAACGTCCGGGCACGTTTGCGGGATGCGGTGGATGAATTCAACTCGCATTTGCCGGGGCATAAGGGGGCTCACGCATATATTGCGAGGGAGCTTGCCAAGTATGCGGATTCGCATGGTATGCGCCGGTGGCCGAATGCTAATGCGGGCACGCAATTCATCCGAACTTTGTATATGCCGGACGGGCCGAAAACCCCGAAGCGGTTTTCGCTGTGGGCTATCGAGTTGATTGACGTTGGTTTGGTGTCGGTTCCAATGCCGGAATTCCACGGGAAGAATAAGCCGCTAACTCCGAAGGGCGAAACGCCGGAGCCTACACCGGAGCTTATTGGGCCGGCAGAGGATGATCCCATTGGGGGAGCCCATTGGGAAGTTCCCGGCCATACACATCCGGCCCCGGCTAACGGGGGTGTCGATTCATTGGAGGTTTTCTATCGACTGGTTAAAGGGAAGATGGATATTGACACCGCGTATCGTACGGCTAAAACGTTCCGGGATACCCCCTAGGGCATTGTGAGCCGTTGTGCGGGATTGGAGGGGCCGGTTGGGGTGGGTGCTCACCCCTCCGGCCCCACGGCCGTTAGGAGCCCTGCAAATGCCTCCGGGGGGGGAGCTGTGGGGTTTGCCTCGCGGGGCCATCGGTGGGCTTCCGTCGAATCTCCCGTTGGGGCGAGGCTTTGGGGCAGGGGAAAGAGAGCGCCCTTTCCTATCCCGTCGGCTCCTCAGACCGGGCACGGTGGCGGGTAATTGTCCCCGCTTTTCCCCCGGGCTTTTGCGAGGGGGAAACCGGCCACCAATCGTCGGTTCGCGGATTGGATTCGGCGTTTCCAGCGACGGAAGCCCCGACCGGCCGGTGTGCGCGCATGCGCGTA
>Ga0126381_100007993_pt1 | contig 11808 bp, 3 predicted proteins | sample PanSoiMetPlot_28_FD_96465 | JGI IMG/M metagenome (GOLD analysis project Ga0126381, IMG submission 96465) | Tropical forest soil microbial communities from Panama - MetaG Plot_28 | ecosystem: Environmental > Terrestrial > Soil > Tropical forest > Bulk soil | place: Panama | collected 2016-02-17
AGCCACCACTCTGCTGCACGATGCCGTAAACCGTTGCCAATCCCAATCCCGTTCCTTTTCCTACCTCTTTGGTGGTGAAAAATGGCTCGAAGATACGGCTTAGGGTCAGTTCATCCATGCCAATTCCCGTGTCACTGACCTTCAGCATGATATGTCGGCTATTGTTTCTGTCGCCTTGATGGCCGGCGTAGCTGCTGTCCAGATCGGCATTAGCCGTCTCAAGCGTCAGGGTGCCCCCATGCGGCATGGCATCCCGCGCATTTACCGCAAGGTTCAAGATCACTTGCTCGATCTGCCCGGGGTCGGCCTTGACCAGCCCGAGTTCTGGATCGAGTGAGATGACAATTCGGACATCCTCCTCAATCAAGCGGGGTAAGATTTTGCCCAGTTCACTGACCACGGCATTCAGGTTAATTACCGTCGGCTGCAGAACCTGCTTTCGACTGAAGGCCAAGAGCCGGCGGGTGAGCGATACGGCGTGCTTGCTGGCCTGGCAAATGCGCTCGATTTGCTTGTGCACGGAATCACTGGCCGGCAATTGTTCGAGCAGCATTTCACTGTATCCCAGGATGACCCCGAGCAGATTATTGAAGTCATGCGCCACCCCGCCCGCCAGCCGGCCCACGGCTTCCATTTTTTGCGACTGCAGAAACTGCTGTTCCGCCTTTCGCCGCTCGGTTTCGTCGATGAGATGACCGAGAATTTGCAGCAGCTCGCCCTCCTCGTTGACCGTACCGATGACGCTGGCCACCACGTAAATGGGTGCGCCATTGCTGCGCCGAAGTTCGAGCTCAAAGTTCTCCAGCTGCCGCTCACGTTTCAACCTGCTGATGAAGGCAGCTCGGCTCTCCGGATTCGGGTAAAGCGTGGCCATATTCTGTTGCATGGCCTCTTCGACGGATGAGAACCCAAACATACGAGCGAACGCCGGATTGCACGCTAGTAGCCTGCCATCGGGCGTGGCCACGAAGTTACCGGCTAGGTTCGACTCGAAAAAGCGCCGATACTCCTCCTCGGCCCGCCTCCGTTCGGTGATATCGAACAAAATGCCCCGCAGCATCAGCCGGTCGGTGTTGGGATCCTTAAAAGCTTCTGCATCGTCGCTCACCCATAGGGTGCGTCCGTCACGAGTAAACAAACGATATTCGACGTGATAATGATCGCCGGGCCGGCAGGTGTGACTCTCGGCCGCGAGGACTCGTGATCGGTCATCGGAATGGATTTGCTTCAGCCACAAGTCGTGACTCTCAATCCACTCCGCTGGAGAAAAGCCCAGCAGTTGTTGCACCTGAGGGCTGACGTAGGTCCACTCTCTCTGTTCCCCCCACTGGGCCACATAGGTGATCGCTGGCACCTTTTCGACCAGCATCCGGTATTTGGCTTCCGCCTCGCGCTGTGCCAGTTCGGCGCGCTTGCGCTCGGTGATATCGCGAGTGATGGCCAGGATGGACTCCAAGGAACCGGCGCTCATCTCCGGGACCAATCGGGACTCAAACGAGCGCACCCCTTTGACCGTCTGAAACTCGAATTCGCGCATCTCCGAACGACCGCTTTGCAGGACCTTCGTGACCACCGCATCGACCGTCTTGGGTACCGGCATGCCCAACTCAACATTGCTCTTTCCGATTAAGGTCTCGGCCGGCACCCCGACGTACTTCTCAATGGCGGGATTCACATATCGACATAGAAGGTCGCGATCGAAGCGGGCGATAACGTCGGGTGCATTTTCGGCCAGCATGCGGAATCTTCGTTCGCGCTCGGCCATGGTGCGCACGCGCAACTGGTACCCCGCAAAGATCAGCAGGCCAAACGCAAGTCCCCACAGGGTCCGGAACCACCAGGTCCCCCACCATGGCGGAGTGATGTGGATGCGGAGGGACATACCGGCCTTGTTCCAGACACCATCGTTATTGGAACCCAAGACGTGAAACACATACCGGCCGGGGTCGAGGTTGGTGTAAGTGGCAAACGGCATGCGCTCGTCCGTCGTGCGCCAATCCTGGTCGAAGCCCTCCATTTTGTAGAGATAGCGGTTTTTGCTCGGAGCGGTGTAGTTTAGAGCGGCAAAATGGATGGTAAACACCGATTGGTCGTGATTCAGGGTAATTTCATCGGCTACGCTGATCGCCTTTTTCAGCGGGGAATTTTTTCCGCCGACCTCAACCGGCTTGTTGAAGAGCTCAAAGTTAGTCAACACCACAGGTGGGGCATGCGGATTGTCCTTCAGTTGATCGGCACGAAAGGCATTGAACCCGTTACTGCCGCCAAAATACATCTCCCCGTTTGCCCCCTGGCTACAAGCCCGCTGCATAAATTGATCGCTCTGGAGTCCATCACCCCGGTCGTAGTTGCGGAAGGTGTGCCGACCGGTGGCAAATCGGGAGATACCGCCGGATTCGGTACTGAGCCAGACGTTGCCGCTATCGTCACCGAGAACGCAGGCCACTGAGTTGTCGGGCAGCCCATCATGCTCGGTGTAGTGATGAGTAAACTGCCGGGATTTCAAGTCAAAGCGAAAGAGCCCGGTTTTCGCACCTACCCATAGGCTCCCTTTGTGGTCACTGTAGATCGAGTCAATGCGGTTGACCTCACTATCGCGGTGATTGGGATCGAGCGGGTAAGAGACAAACTCCCCGGCGCGGTCAAAGCGTATAAGTCCCGTATTGTTCGTGCCCAGCCAAAGTGTTCCGGTCTCGTCTTCGGTCATCGAGAGCACTTCGTGAGTGGGCAGGCTAAACGGATTCGACTTTTGTTCCTGGTAGTGAGTGAAACTCCGCCCGTCAAAGTAGTCCAAGCCGGCTCCCAGGACTCCGATCCATAGACCCCCGGTCGCTTCCGGATAAAGAGCGACGATGAAGTCGCGAGCCAGGCTTTGGGGCTTACCTGCGTCGTGGCGGTAATGGGTGAATCGACGCCCGTCAAAATGGTCGAGCCCGCCGCCGCTAGTTCCGATCCACAATCCGTCCTGGTCTTCGGCAATGGCCCTGATATCGTTGGCGGCCAAACTGTTCGGATTATGGGGATCATACACGTACCGGGTCACAGAATGTCCGTCGAAGCGATTCAACCCTTCGGCGGTGCCAATCCATAGGAGCCCGGCGCGGTCGACATGGAGCGCGTACACGGAGCTGTTGGTCAAGGTGTGGGGATCGAAAGGATCGTGGCGATACGTAACAAATTTTGCTCGCTCACCTGCCAACCGACTCACTCCGGCGTCTTCGGTCCCGATCCAAATGGCGCCCGTTCGCCCCGCAAACAAGGTCCGGATGCGGTTGTCCCCTAGGCTCTCTGGGTCGGCGGCATTGTGGCGATAGTGGGTGAATCGTCCAGTTTTAGAATCAAAAAGGTCCAGCCCGTTCCAGGTCGCAACCCAAAACTGTCCCGAGCTGTCTTCAAGAATTTTTTGTACGTGATTGTCGCACAGACTTTCCGGCTTCTCCGGATCGTGACGGAAGTGAGTAAACGATCGAGAGTTGGGATCGAAAAGATCGAGGCCCCCATAGGTGCCCACCCACAGGCGACCACTATGATCCTTCCATAGCGTGGGTGTTTCGTCGCTGCTCAGGCTTCGCGGATTATCGGCACTGTGGTCATACTGAACGTGCTTGCCGGTCGCCGGGTCGAATGCACTAACTCCCTGATGCATGCTGCTCAGCCACAGCACCCCCGCGGTTTGATCCTCGAAGATGGAATACACATCGGTGGGGGTGCCGTTTTCGGCGAAAATATTTGTATAAGTACGAAATTTCCCAGTCTTGCGATCGAGCGTGCTCAGTCCGCCATTCGTGCCCACCCACAGACGACCCTCGGCATCTTCATAGATCGACTTGATATTGTCTTGCGGGAGACTATTGGGGTCGTTGGCGTCGTGGCGATAATGGATGAACGTGTCTCGGTCGCGATCATATTGCTCCAAGCCGCCGCCGTTGGTGCCCACCCACAACGTGCCCTCGTGGTCCTCGTATAGGAACCAAATGTAGTCGTAGCTTAGACTCCCGGGATCACGATCGTCATGATGGTAGGCCTTAATCTTGCTCCCGTCGTAGCGATCCAAGCCGCCCTCTGTGCCAAACCACATGAATCCTTGGTGATCCTGGAGGATCGACCAGACCTGAGCGTGCGATAGTCCTGAATTGGGGTTAATATGCGTGAACTTCAGAGCCGCAGGAACCCCAGATGCCACTTGGCCAGCACGTTTGGGGGAAAGATCCCTAGCCAAGGAAACAAAGTCTCGACCACCGCCACCCAGCACGATGAGCCAGAGAATTAGGCCCAATGCCAATCGCATCGCGCTCAACACCCTCTTTCTGAGCTTGGGGCGGTTGTCCGGGGGGCCGGCTTTGAGCAAACGATTGGGGCAATGAAGTTGGCTACCAGGGAAGCCGATCTGCTCCTCGACGCCAGAAGCTTCGACGTTCCGCCTCCTGCCCGATCCGGCACGCCGTAGCGCAACTGCGGATCGCCACCGATTGGCATGCGTCGAGCACCGGCCGGTAGACGGAGATGCGGAACCGGCGGAATAGAGGGGCGCAGGGGGCAAGAAACTCCGCAGGTTAAGCCTTCCCTCGCCCAAGATGCCCTGGCTGCTTTCACTTCGGGATGAAATGTTTAGGGGGGTAGCGCGCACTCTGCATTGAAATCCGCACAATCTGCGCAGGCAGGTGATGCCGCGGAGCTCTGAGACATCAAACACGTTGTCCTGCCCAATACGCAAATTCGACGCGCAACAGCATTAAGCAAGGAGCACAGTGCCGGAGGCGAGTTGGTCCACGTTCTCGCGTGGAACCATTTCGAGCTTCCGCATTTTCACTAGTAACGTTGAGTAGGGAGATAATACACCTGAAGTCATCAAGGCGCCACTCAGGTTCCATCAAACTTGACCAGTGTCTTTGCGCTTGACAAACGTCGCTCGACGGAGAAGTAACGGCCAAGCACCGTTTGGTGCGAGGGTTTCCGCGTGCGCCCGAGCTCCCGGGCGAGACGCGGTAATTAGGCGCTTTTCCGTTCGACTAACGTCTTCCCCGAGCTCGAGGTAAGAACGTCCAGGACTTTTGCGGTTAAAGAAGTGGGGGTGAATGGCTTTTGTAGAAAGAACGTGCCCGGGTCGAGCACGCCATGGTGGACGATGGCATCGGTTGTGTATCCGGACATGTACAGAACCTTAATATTGGACCGTTTGGCGATTACCAGGTTGGCCAACTGACGACCGCTCAAGCCCGGCATGACGACATCGGTAATCAGCAGTTCGATCGAGCCGGGATGCGTGTCGCAGATAGACAAAGCCGTGATGCCGGTTTCGGCCGACAATACCTTGTAGCCGGCGGTAACGAGAATGGACGCTACCAATTCCCGCACTTCGTGATCGTCCTCGACCAGCAGAATGGTCCCGCTACCCTGCTGATAGGCGGGCAATATTTCCGGTTCGGCAACGATTTGCGCGGCCTCGGTAACTGCGGGAAAGTAGACCTTGAATGTCGTGCCGCGTTGGGGTTGAGTTGAAACCCAGATGTGCCCCTCGCTTTGCCTCACGATGCCGTACACCGTCGAAAGTCCAAGCCCAGTTCCACGGCCGCGCTCTTTGGTAGTGAAAAAAGGTTCAAAAATATGCGCCAGGGTTTCCCCGTCCATTCCAATTCCCGTATCAGCCACCGCGAGCATGGCATAGCGACCAGGACGAACATCGACATGGTCCCTGGCGTAAGCTTCGTCCAAATCGACGTTGGCGGTTTCGATGGTCAGTCTACCTCCGTGTGGCATCGCGTCCCGGGCATTGACCACTAAGTTCATGATGACCTGCTCCAGCTGGCCGGGATCAGCCTTGATGCTTTCAAGATCAGCCGCCGGCCGGACGACCCTTTCGATGTCCTCCCCCACCAGCCGCTCAAGCATGCGGTTGAGGTTCAGCAGCACCGAGTTTAGGTTGAGCACCTTCGGCTGCAGCACTTGCCGACGGCTGAAGGCGAGCAATTGGCTGATCAGCGAAGCTGCCCGTTCCGTGGCCTCGTCGATCCGCCTTACATAATCGAGGAGATCGCGCTCGGCCTGAACTCGCGCGAGCACCATCAGCGCGTATCCCTTGATGATGGTCAGCAGATTATTAAAATCGTGGGCAATTCCGCCCGAAAGAGTGCCGACCGCCTCCATCTTCTGGGCCTGGCGAAGCTGTTCCTCCAAACGCTCCCGCTCGGCGATCTCGTGCCGCAACTGTGCGTTGGCGCGCGTAAGTTCGGAAGTGCGGTCGGCGACTTCTCTTTCCAGGTGTTCCCGATATTGTGACAGCTGCTCTTCCGCCAACTTGCGCATGGTGATGTCGGAAGCGACGCCCAAAACCTGGTCTGCTCGCCCGTGTTCTCCGAGGATGGGGCGCTTCAGGGTTTCAAACCAGTGCAGCCTGCCTTCGGTATCGGTGACTGGCTCTTCGGGAATGAATTTCTCTCTCGCCGTATCCAATACTTCCCGGTCGTCGCGGCGAAAGGCAGCAACTTCTGATAACTTCACGCCTAAGGCCTCATCTCTCAGTCCGACTAACTTCTGGGGGGTAGAGCGAAAGAACTCGGCCAGCGCCCGATTGACTAAGGTGTAGCGGCCCTCGCGATCTTTGGCAAAGATGAAATTAGGATTTATGTCCAAGATCTGCTGCAGAAAAGCGTGCTGCTTTGACAAGTCGCGAGTACGCGCCTCCACCAATTCCTCGAGCGCGACGGTACGGGACCGCACGGCCTGCAATCGACGGCGATGGGCTGTGATGCCCAGAATCACCGCCCCGAGAACGCACGCGGTATAAAACCAAAGGGTTTCGTAAAAGTGTGGCCGGAAATACAGTGCGACCTCCGCTCCCGCCTCGTTCCATACCCCATCGTTATTGACGGCCTTTACACGGAAGTGATAGGTCCCCGAACGAACGTTCTGAAAGTAGGCCGTACGTCGGCCTCCAACATCGATCCATGTTTTGTCAAAACCCTCAAGCATCACGCGAAACCGAACTTTCTCGGGGGCCGTGAAGCTTAAGCCGGAATAGTGGATTTCCAGACGATGCTCACCAGCCGGCATATCAATGGAATTGGGCGCGATTGGGTTGGCGGTTCGGAAGCCCGCACCTAGTGATATCGGGTGGTCATCGATCAATACCTCTTCGATGGCCACCGGTGGCAACTGCCGATTGAGGCGAAGAGTTCGTGGATCGATCATGGCCACGCCCTTCGAGGTGGCAAACCACAACCTGCCCTTCGCATCTCGTGCAGCGACTGGCTGCGCATACATCGTGCAGTCGGTTGTCGCCATTCCATCGCTCTGGTTCAGAACCCGAAACTCGATGCGACTTTTCTGCCCCTGAATCAGGTCTTCTAGATCCTTCCGCGAAATACGGAGAATGCCGCGATTCGATCCAAACCACAAATTTCCCGACTGATCATCAAGGATGGAAACAACGCCACGACTTGGAAGTCCCTGCGCCTGAAAGATTCTGAATAGATGTCCGTTTCGTAGGTTCGCCAGACCTCCATCTTCCGTGCCGATCCATAGAGTGCCGTCATTGTCGGCAAGCAGCGCCGTGATCGACTGCCCGGAAAGCTCACTCGCCTCTCGGACGGGTACAAAACGCGTTCCCTCAAATCGATAAATCCCGCTGCGGTCATCTCCGATCCAAACCGTTCCGTTTCGCGTCTCTTCGGCGAAGCTGCGCACGCTGCTACGTGGAGGTGCGCCCTCCAACGGATATTTTTGAAAACCCGAACCTTCCCATCGATATACTCCCTCGCGCGCACCTGCCCAGATCCTGCCTTGGGAATCCTCAAATAGAGGTGCAAGCTGTGGGCTGTGTCCGGAAGAGCCGAAGAAGCTGCGGAGGACATGGCCGTCCAAAACAAACAAGCCGTCATTGTAGGTGCTCACCCACAGGCGCCCACGCCGATCGAGCAGGCTTGAAACCACCAGGCCGCCAAACCACGGATAACTGTGATCAGGCGAAACAATCGATGTTTTCTTGCCACCGGCATCCTCCCATCGTGGCAATACGGGAACGATCCGGCCTCCTTTAAGCTGCGATACCCCCTTTCCAAACGTGCCGAAGTAGACCCTGCCGGCAGCATCGGTCACAATCGATTTCACGATAGGATCTGGCAGGCCCTGGGCTACTCCCCAGTGGCTCACACTCCGCCGCTTGAATCGTTCTAAGCCACCTCCGCTCGTTCCCACCCAAAGATTGTGCTCGCGATCCTCAAACACAAAGCGCACTGCACGGTAGCTGAGTCCCTGTTCCGTGGTGAAATGTTGCCAGCCCTTTTCCTGGGAAAACTGATAAAGGCCGTTTGCTGAAGAAGCGATCCACACCGCGCCATCAGAGTCCTCATATAGGCTCCACAGGCTCTGCAGCAGCCAAGGTGCCGGTGTCCGGAAAACCAAGCGGCTCTCGTCGTATTTGCGAAGCTCGCGGCTGGTCGCAATCCAGAAGCCACCGTTGCGACTGGCACCAGCCATGACGCCGGGACGATCGCCGCGGGCAACGTGCCCCATCAGGGAGACAACCGGTATCATTTCCTGCCACTTGTCCCCGACCAGCTTACCGATGAATTGTGGATGAACAACCCACAGATCATCGGCACCATCGACGAAACTCTGGAAGCCCAGCGTTGGCCTGGAGACTGGAGGCTGAGGAATCAGCTCAAACCGATCCGATCGAAAGCGCAGCAACTTGTGATCCCAGGTAGTCAGATACAAGTCGCCGGAACTAGTTTCGGCAAAACGCCAAACATAACTCCCAGGCCAGCCATCACTGTCGTGGAAGATCCGCCAACGTCCGTCTTTGACGTACGCAGTGCCGGTCAATGTGCTGACCCAGAGGCGTCCACTGTGATCAAGGTAGAGATTTACAATGCCGGTTCCAGGGAGCTCGGGGGTGTTGGAGCGGTCAAAGACCTTGAACTTCACACCATCGAAGCGTACCAGCCCATTAAAAGTGCCAAACCATAGATATCCGTCGGGCGTCTGCACCATTGCGGTCGCAGAATTTTCCGGCAACCCCTGATCGGTCTGCCAGACTTGAAACAGGTAATCGGATAAGGGAGCCGCATTACCAGAAGCCGAGGTCAGAGTCGAAGCCCCAGCACAGAAAACCAAGGCGAAACAAAACGCTTTTGCCCGGAGAAACTTCATGCTCTACGGTGTCCCACCGCGATAACACCGCGCGGTGCGAAATCTACGCCCGAGTGGATAGCCGACTCAACGCTTTACCCAAATTCGTAACCACCGTCTCTGGGTCAGGTATGACGATTCGAGATTCCCGCATGCGCCCCTGCTCAGAAATGTCTCAAGAGCCCTCCCTCCACAAATGGAGATCGTCCAGGTTTGTTCCTGATTTGGTAGAAGCATAATACGCGAAACATTTGTTCCTTGGAGGACAGATCGGCCTGTTTTTGGGGGAACGCTAGCTGCTCGAAGCAAATACCTGGCGGCTGCCTTTATCTCGGCTCCGGATTGGGGACGGCGGCGTGCGCCATAATCTTCCAGTCTCCGTCAATCTTTTTCACCACTATCAGGTAGTTGCCTTCGGCCAAGCGATGAGGCAAGTTCTCGTTGTACACGCCCGTATCATACCCAAGGTCTCCGGAGTGCTCGCTGTGCAAGCTCTGGACCGTGTAGTTGTTCGCTCGGGCAGCAATCGAACGCTTCAGTTCCGAGAGAATGGAGTCGCGATTGTGCACGGAACCATTCCTTCGCATCAGTACGGCTTCCTGCGCATATAAATCAGCCACCTTGTCGGCATGTCCGGCATTGAACTCCCGCACCCAAGTATCGCGAAGTTGTTTTATAGCCGTGTCAAAGTCGTCCGCCTTCGGGGATCTAGGATTGGTGACAGGGCGGGCGGCGGTCTTCGCCATTACCATCGTCAAACTGAGCACTGCGGCCAACGTCAACAGCCGTGAATAGGGGCTCCCGTGCATTTTCGCCTCCTTAGCTAGCATGACAAAGATGCGGTCCTCGCTGCAAACCTGGGAGTTGCGATTTTCCGTGGAGGCAGAGAGAACTCCTTGCCATCGGCGCAATGGTCGACCAGGCTGCGCAAAAAAGTAATAAAGGAATCTTAATCTTTGAGACTCGGCAGTCCAGGAATTCGTGGCCCCGATGGGTGGATCCGGAGTTCGCTTCGATCCGGAGTTGGCCTACCGTACGGGCCGACTAGCGGTACTCGCCTTCTATTACCGGAGGCTCGCGACGACTATGTTGCTCGCCGACGCCTTTCTGCTTCCACTTCCGATATACGTTCACAACCGAGAATGTCCAGAAAGGAACCAAATCGAAGCCGGGCACCATTTCGGCGGCAAAAGCCGGCAGGAACTCCCAGTGCCAGCCAAGCAATCGCACCAACAGGAAAGCCACGGCCAGATCAAGTAAGTCATCAGCCGGGGATAGTGCACCTTCGGAGAATAAAGGCATCACGAATATTTGAAGCGCATCGGCTGCGACAGCCAACAACATGGCGGTTTGAAAGCGCCAGCGATCGGACGAAAGCACGGGGGTATCAAACATCTTAAGTCTCACTTCTAGTCTATTGGTTTTCGACGCCAGTTGCACACAAATGAAGATCAGGAGGAGGCCCCTCTCCCTAACCCAACGAGACTGGCTTTGCCTGTTTCTTCTGAGCAAGCATGAGAACCGGGAGTGCAAGTAGCTGTGAAATTAGAGAAAAGATCACCAGGGCGGCCAGGGATTTCTCGTACAGCAGGCCCATGATGGCGCTGCCGGCGAACCATGCCATGCCAAAACCCGTGTCAAAAACGCCAAAACCGGTGCTCCGCTTCTCGGCCGGAAGAACCTGGGACAGAGCCGCCTTAAGACAAGAATCCTGCGCTCCAACGCCCGTTCCCCAAAGGATCATTCCGGCAAGCGCTAATTTGGTGACGTGAAAGAACACCAAAGGGGCGAAAAACGCGGGAATACCCAAGGCAAAGAGAAGAATGGTCAGCCCGTAGCGGTCTAGCAGCTTGCCAAATATGACAGAAACGACTGCCGCAGTGGCCATCGCCGCCGCATAGAAAACCGGAACCAACGCCGGAGGAACGGTTCCGCTGTTTTGAAAATGAAAAGCAATAAGCGAGAAATCGGCAAATCCGGCGGCAATCAGCATTCCGCCCGCAACATAGAGCCAATAGGTGCTCGAGAATGCCTTGCCGGACAGCGTTCGAGGCGGTCGGCGGTCGATTTCCTGAGATCGCGAATAGGCAAACCAGGCGACCACAAACACCGCCAGGCAGAGGACGGCTGACAATAGAAGCACGGCAAACGCATGGCGATAGCCCCCACGCCGATAGAGTACCCATGCCGTGATCAATGGCCCCAGGGTAGCGCCGGTTTGGTCCAGAGCTTCATTCAGCCCGAACACCCAACCCTGACCGATGTACTGGCCTGCGTGCGAAAGCATGGATTCGACGGCGGGGCGCCGGATTGCGCGTCCCGTTCTCTCGGCCACCATCAGCGTGGCGGCAACGGGCCAATTTCCAGCCAGAGCCAAGGCCGGAACAGCCAACATATTGATCGCATATCCCACAAAACTGACGGCCCAGTATTGCCGGGTCCTGTCGGCAAAATAGCCGGAGACAGAGCGCAGGCCATACCCCAGCAACTCCCCCAGTCCGGCGACGAAACCGACGATCGTGGCGCTTGCGCCCAGAGAGCCGAGGAAAGGTCCTACAATGCTGCGAGCCCCTTCGTAGGTCATATCCGCGAAGAAGTTGACAATGCCGATCACCAGTACGAATCGAAAAGCGGATTTTGCTATATCCTCTGTCCGGGTAGTCATGTTTGCGTACGCTG
>Ga0126381_100007994_pt1 | contig 11806 bp, 9 predicted proteins | sample PanSoiMetPlot_28_FD_96465 | JGI IMG/M metagenome (GOLD analysis project Ga0126381, IMG submission 96465) | Tropical forest soil microbial communities from Panama - MetaG Plot_28 | ecosystem: Environmental > Terrestrial > Soil > Tropical forest > Bulk soil | place: Panama | collected 2016-02-17
CCGTCGACGATCTCCTGGAAGCTGCGGATCGTGTCTTCGAGCTTTACATATTTTCCGGCACGGCCGGTGAACTGTTCAGCGACATGGAACGGCTGGGAGAGGAAGCGCTGCAAGCGGCGAGCCCGAGCGACCGTCTGTTTGTCCTCGTCGCTCAATTCATCGATACCCAAAATGGCAATGATGTCCTGCAGGTCTTTGTAGCGCTGCAGGGTCTGCTTCACGCGTTGGGCGGTATCGTAGTGCTCGCGTCCGACAATATGCGGATCCAAAATACGTGAGGTGGAAGCCAGCGGGTCGACCGCGGGATAAATACCCAGTTCGGAGATAGAGCGCGACAGGTTGGTGGTCGCATCCAAGTGGGCGAACGTGGTGGCCGGCGCCGGATCGGTGTAATCGTCGGCGGGTACATAGATGGCCTGGACCGAAGTGATCGAGCCGCGCTTGGTGGATGTAATCCGCTCCTGTAAGTCACCCATCTCGGTGGCAAGATTTGGCTGGTATCCAACGGCGGAGGGCATACGTCCGAGCAGCGCCGATACTTCAGAGCCCGCTTGCGTAAAACGGAAAATATTGTCGATGAAGAGCAGCACATCCTGGCCTTCCTCGTCGCGAAAGTACTCAGCGACCGTCAGGCCGGTTAAGCCCACGCGCAGGCGCGCGCCAGGCGGCTCGGTCATCTGGCCGTAGATCAGCGCAACCTTCGACTTTTGCCAATCGTGCGGGTCGACGATCCCCGATTCCTGCATTTCGAGCCAGAGGTCGTTCCCTTCGCGGGTTCGCTCGCCGACACCTGCAAAGACGGACACGCCGCCATGCTTCATGGCGATGTTATTGATCAGCTCCTGAATGATTACGGTTTTGCCAACGCCCGCGCCTCCAAACAGGCCAATCTTCCCGCCGCGCAGATAGGGCTCCAGAAGATCGATGACCTTAATACCGGTCTCGAACATTTCGAGTTCCGTTGACTGCTCTTCGAAGTCAGGCGCGAGCCGGTGAATGGGGGAGCGCTTCTCGGTTTCCACCGGGCCCATATTGTCTACGGGCTGTCCGAGGACGTTCAGCACGCGTCCGAGGGTCTGCTTGCCAACGGGGACGCTGATCGGCTGGCCCAAATCGAACGCGTTCATGCCGCGAACCAGCCCGTCGGTCGGTTCCATTGCGATCGCACGCACGCGCCCTTCACCAATGTGCTGGGCAACTTCTGCGATGATATCGATCTTGACCGGGACGTCGAAGCCTTCGCTGGTAACTCTGACCGCATTGAAGAGCTTGGGAACGTGTCCTTCCGGAAATTGAATCTCGATAGTCGGACCACCCACCTGGACAACGTGGCCCTGAGTGACACCGATACTTTGCGTAGCCATAAATTTCTTATCCTAATCTTTTAGGTCTTCGGCTGACTGAGACACGCCGCCTCATCCCAGAGCGGCAGCGCCGCTGACAATTTCGATGATTTCTCGCGTAATTTGCGCCTGACGAACACGGTTGAGATTCAATGTCAGCTTGTCGATGACCTCACCGGCGTTGGAGCTGGCGGCATCCATGGCGGTCATGCGCGCGGCATGATACGCCGAAATCGATTCGAGCATGGCGCGATAGATTTCCATCTCTACGTAGCGCGGAAGCAGCGCCTTGAGCAGTTCGTGAAGCGGCTCCTCATAGATGTAATCGACTTGATTGTCCTTCTCTTCGGGCAACTCAATGGGCAGTATCTTACGCAATACCAGCCGCGACGCCATCACATTCTTGAACTCGTTGACGGCTAGATAGACGGCGTCCAGCTCCGCATTGCGAAATTGCTGGATCATCTTGTCCCCAATCGCGGCGGCGCGATCATATGCGGGTTTGTCGACAATACCGACGTGCTCGCCACTGAGCGGAAAACTTCGCTTACGGAAATAATCACGAGCCTTCCGGCCGATGGCCTCGATTTTGCGATCGACGCCTGAATGCTCGTCCACGAAGCGATGGGCCATCCGAAGCAGGTTGGAATTGAACCCGCCAGCCAGACCGGTATCGCTGCTGACGACGATCAACTGAATTTTCTTTTCTTCCCTGGATTGCAGCAGAGGCAGGTCCCCGACGTCCTGAAGGCCGGCGGCCGCCGCTGCCACATTCGAAAGTACGCGTCCCAGCATTGCAGCGTATGGCCGTGAAGCAATCGCCCGCTCCTGCGCGTGGCGCAGCTTCGCGGCAGACACCATCTTCATGGCCTTAGTAATCTGCTGCATGTTCTTGACGCTGCGGATGCGGCGCCGAAGATCGATGAGGCTGGGCATTCGCTAGACCCGGGCGGGCGTCCTGGTAGATTCGGCGCTGCCAGAAGCGACGCCGGACGCCTCCGACCGGCTTCCATCGGGACTTCGTGGCGCATTGGTACGCGATTCGCCGCCGCCCGACTTTTCCCCTTTGTCGCTTTGCAAGCGCTGTTTAAATTCTTTCAAGGCAGCGTTGAGCTGTCCCTTGATGTCATCGTTCAGTTCTTTTTTCTCGCTGATCGCCTTCAGCAATTCCGGCTTGCTGTTGTCCAGATAGCGATACAGCTCCGCCTCGAAGCCCGTAACATCTCCGATCGCCACATCATCCAGGTATCCATTCGCGCCCGCGAACAGGATCGCAACTTGCTTTTCAACAGGAATAGGCGAATAGGGAGGCTGCTTGAGAACCTCGACCCAGCGCCTTCCACGGTTGAGTTGATCCTGCGAAGCCTTATCGAGATCCGAGCCGAATTGGGCAAACGCTTCGAGGTTCCTATATTGAGCCAACTCCAGGCGCAAGCTGCCGGCCACGCTGCGCATGGCCTTGATTTGGGCGCTTCCTCCGACGCGGCTTACCGACAACCCGACGTTAATCGCAGGACGGACGTTGGAGTTGAACAAGTCAGTTTCGAGATAGATTTGGCCGTCGGTGATCGAGATCACGTTGGTGGGAATGTAGGCGGAAACGTCGCCCGCCTGCGTTTCTATGAAAGGCAGCGCGGTCAGAGATCCTCCGCCCTTCTCGTTGGAAAGTTTGGCGGCTCGCTCGAGGAGGCGGCTATGGAGGTAGAACACGTCTCCGGGAAAGGCCTCGCGTCCCGGTGGCCGGCGCAGCAGCAGCGAGATCTCGCGATACGCTGCGGCGTGCTTGGACAAATCGTCGTAGACGCAAAGAGCGTGGCGCTTCGAGTCACGGAAGTATTCGCCGATGGAGCATCCGGCGTACGGCGCGATGTATTGCATGGGAGCTGGATCGGACGCGGTCGCCGCGACCACAACGGTGTAGTCCATCGCATTGTGTTCTTCGAGCGTCTTCACGACCTGCGCCACAGTTGAGCGCTTCTGCCCAATCGCCACGTAAATGCAAATCAAATCCTGCCCGCGCTGGTTGATAATCGTGTCAATCGCCACGGTTGTCTTACCCGTCTGGCGGTCGCCGATGATCAATTCGCGCTGTCCGCGTCCAATCGGCACCATGGCGTCGATCGCCTTGATACCCGTTTGCACGGGCTGTTTTACGGGCTGCCGTTCCACCACACCGGGCGCGAGCCGTTCTAATGGATTAAATTCACTCGTCTCGATGGGCCCTTTGCCGTCGATGGGCTGGCCGAGGGCATTGACTACGCGACCGATCATCGCATCGCCTACGGGAACGGACATGATGCGCCCCGTACGGCGAACCTGATCTCCTTCCTTGATGCCGCTGTAATCGCCGAGCAATACCGCGCCTACCTGATCCTCATCGAGGTTCAGGGCAATTCCGACCGTATCGCCGCCAAAATCCACCAGTTCGCCGGCCATAACGTTTTCGAGCCCGTAGATGCGAGCGATACCGTCTCCGACACTGATCACGGAACCAGTTTCGGAGACATTCGCGACAGCATCGAAATTCTCGATCTCCGACAAGAGTACACGGGAAATTTCATCTGCTCTAATGTGAGCCATAAAGTTTTAATCCTTCTTAAAGGTGCGCTACCAGGCGCTGGCGCAGGCTGTCGAGCTTCCCCCGAATGGTCGCGTCATACTCCCGAGACGCAACGCGCGCCCGCACTCCGCCAATGAGCGCGGGATCTACCTGGTACCGGGCCCGAATGAATTTGCCTAGCTTAGTCCCCAAGACTTTTTCAATTTCCTGACGCTCTCCGGGCGCCAGTTCTCTGGCGGATGAAATTTCGGCGGGAACCCATCCCAACCGTTCATCCACAAGAAGGTCGAAGTTGGCGGCAATCTCTTTGAGGCTATGGGTTCTGCGATGTGAGACAACGACCAACAAAAAGTTGTGGATCAAGCGATGGACGCCCAGTTCGTCAGCCAGCCGTGTAAGCACAGCCTGTTTCCGCGATTTGGAGATCGACGGGGAAAGCATGGCGAGCTCCAATTCTTTCGATCCAGAGATGAGCGCCGTAACGGTCTTCAACTGTTCGACGGCTTCCTGCGGGACCAAGCCGGAACCTGGCGCAAAAATGGCATCAGCCAACGCGCCGGCATAGTGTCGGGAAATCACGTCCGCCATTAATTTCTGCCCCGCTCAACCAGACGAACGAAATCATACAGCAGCTCCGGGGGCTCTCCGGACGCGAACCGATCCTGCAGGCGACGTTCTGCCAGACCGAGCGCCAACTGTGCCGTGTGGCGGCGAACCCGATCCTCGCCTTCTTTTCGGAATGCCTCGGTCTGAGCAGCTACGTTGCGGCTGATGTGCGAAATTTCGTCCTGCGTCTGCTGCGACATGCGCTCGTGCTCGTGTTGCATCTCGAGCGAGCCTTCCTCGCGTAGCTTTTTCACCGCATCGGCCAGGGTCGCCATTTTGCGATCGATTTCGGAGTACCGGAAATCGGCTTCAATCTTCAGGCCAGTAGCATCCTTGATGGCTTTCTGAATGTCCGCCGAGCGCGCGTTAAAGAATCGCGGCGACAATTTCACCCAGGCGTATCCCAAACCTATGGCGAACAGGCTGAAGTTGATGATCTTCCAGGGGCCAAGGCGGTCAACTGCGGCCTGCTCTTCCGGAGTGGGTTCGTCCGCTCGCGCATGAGCGCCACCGGTGACACACAGGAGTGCCGCATACACTGTTAGCCAAACGATCCGGCGACGCATTTACGCCGCTCTCCGCGCCGTCAGGGATTGGACGATCTGCTCGCCCAGAAGTTCGACTCGAGCGTCCAGCGCCGCCTCCGCCTGTTCCACTTCGCGGGCAATCTGCTGTTTCGCCAATTGAACTTGCTGACCAGCTTCTTCGCGCGCTTTGGCAATCAACTGCGCCTGCTCACCGGCCCACTGCCTGCGGAGGGCTTCGTGTTCCTTATGTATTTCCGAGCGCGCGAGCTGGAGCGCGTGCTCGAATTCAGCACTCTTCTTGTCCGCCGCCTCGAAGGCGCGCTGCGCCAATTCCCGGACTTCCTCGGTCGCTCTACGCCGCTCCTCCAAAATACGAGCTAACGGCTTGAAGAAGACCTGCTTCAGATAAACCGTCAGAAGAATAAAGAAGAGGATGGTGGGAATCGCCTGAATCAGCAGATCACCAATGTCCCTGAGCGTCTTATCCATGCCGAGTGCAGTTCATGCGGAGTGTAGTTAGAGTCGGAATTCGATCAGCCGGGCGACTTTTGGCCAGCCAAACGCACTACGGCCGCTCCCTGACTTTCCTAAAGAAATACGCTAGCATAGCCACGATTTAGGGGTCAATTTGAGGACCTTCGGCTGTCGGCCTTTTAGCCGTTCGAGGGCTCGTCAGAACGAGGCAAGGCGGAGTTTGGGGATATCTCTAAAATCAGCAGTGTTTAGAGTCCACAAAGCAGCATCCCTTACGATGGCGCAGGCGGCAATTGCCACATCGATTTCGCGCCCACGCGGGCTTTTCATAACGCGGTAGAGCTCGGCGCTCAGCGATGCCTCACGCGGGCCGAAGGCGACCGCAGTGTCCAAGGGGAAAAGAGCCTCCTGAGCTGCAAGCTCTGATGGCAGGCGCGGCCCACGAAGCCATTCATACAGGACGAGCGAAGGAATCAGAATCCGCTCACCGCGTTCGATGGCGACACGCAGAGACATGGCTGAGCGTTTCGATCCCGAAAGACTGTCGATCAGGACCGATGTGTCAAGAACGGTCATTTGCGATCTGCTGGTAATCGACGCCCGCCGCCTTTCCTCGCCCGCCGTAATTTTGCGAGTTCTTCGTTCGTTTGAGCATCACCGCGCGGAGCGGTCGCCGGCACGAATTCGTCGAAAACACGTAGCATACGAGAACGCTCACGGTCGCTCAAACGCCCGAGCCGATCGTGAAATTCCATAATGGCCTCGCGGACGACCTCGCCGTACAGAGGCTGGGACCGTCTCAATGGCCAGAGGCGAGGGCCAATGCGTCGAGACGTTGCACCCTGCTGAGCAGGCGGCCTGAAACCAATAAGTCAGCAGTACCGATTTTCGTGTAAAATGTTTGGAGGTATAACTTTTGACTTATTTCCTTTCCGATCCCCTGGCGCGGGTCTGCGCCGTCCGTTAGTCCGGCATGTATCCACCCAGAGGTCTCCCGCCGCGCCGGCCTAGAATCCGAGAAAACGTCAACGAAGCGATCCGAGTCAAGGAAGTGCGTGCAGTCTTCCCGGACGGATCTGTCGAGATCATGCCTACGCCCGCCGCTGTGCGCAAGGCGCAGGATATGGGGCTCGATCTTATTCTGATCGCCCCAACAGCCGAACCTCCTGTTGCCAAAGCCATGGATTATGGCCAATGGCAATATGAGCAAAAAAAGAAACAGCACGACGCCAAGAAGAAGCAGCACGTCATTCAGGTGAAGGAGTTGAAGTTTCGTCCGAATACGGACGACCACGACTATGACTTCAAGAAGAATCACGCCATCCGGTTCCTGAAGGATGGCAACCGCGTGAAGGCGGTAGTTCAATTCCGCGGCCGTGAAATCGCGCATACCGATCTCGGCAAGAAACTACTCTTGAAATTCGCCGAAGATCTGGCGGGCGTCGGCGCAATAGAAGGTCAGCCGCGACTGGAAGGCCGGAATGCGCACGTGATCATCAGTCCCGTGAAAGCAAGTGCCGCGCCGAAAGAGAAGCAGGAAAAGCCGAGAGAACAACCCGCTCCCGCGGGAACGGCAAACCCAGCCTAAGCGAGTTGAGAGTTGCGCCAGCTTTGATTCGGTTCGAGGCCGCCCAAAGAATGTGAAAAAGTGGGCAACCGCTCCCGAATGGGAGCGGCTCATTTCAAGAGTAATGAATCATTTCAAATTGAGCGGTTGACTGGCACTTTTGTGCTTGGCGCGTGGGCGGTAGCACGAGCGTCTCCAGGTGCGGGTTCTGCCACGGCACCAATGCAAACGGCGGCAAGACAGGCGCCGACCTTTATTACCTCTCAGCCGTTAGCAATGGTTCACGAGTAGGCTCAACTTTATCGCCAGCCGGAGACGACAAAGAGATTCGACAGGCTCTGAACGCGTGAGTAGACGAACGAACGCAGATTCCGCGACACGTAGACAGGGAGTGTCTCGAGAACTCCGGGCGTGTCGGTCATTTCGATGTGCTTGTAGGGAGCCAAACGGCCAGTGCTCAGCATCCACTTATCAAGGGTGATCGTTCGGCCTTCCACACTGGACATGAGAACTTCGTCGCTTCGGGTGAACACGACCGGGTAGACCGGCCTCGCTAAAGGAATCACGCGTTTGCTGCCGTGCAGCAAATCAATCACAACGATGCGGCCAGCGCCGTCCGCTGCCACTGCCAGGCGCCCGTCCAGAGATAAGGCGGCTGGGTGCGATGGAGCGTCGGGCAATACAAGCGTAACGGGGCCATCCGGCAGCCGCTGCCTGTAGAGCCTTTGCGGCTGGTTCGGATACGATCCCGCGAAGACAATGTCCTGCTGACCAGGAACAAATTTCAACCAGCGATATGCGATTCCTCCGCTCTGTACGGGTTCACTTTTCGCGCCATCGGCGGAAATAAGCGTCAGCCTGGTGGGATCCTGTGCATCTTGCGCCAGAACCCAACGCGCATCTGGAGAAAGATCCATTGCACGGCCACTTCCAATCCGCCTGGGGACCTCCGAGCCGATCCGATCGATGAAGACACTGTAGGCTGCCCCGCCGCCGCCGCCGCTCTCGTCAAAGAGCACGGTCTCTCCATCGTCGCTTATGGCAATAGCGCGAGACCAGTCGAGCCAGGATATGTCCTCCTGTACGGTCCGATTCAGGCTGCCGAGCGTCATCGTCATACGCTCGGAGCTTCGATCAATTAGAACGTTCCCTGACGGGCTGATGTCCCGAAGCTCCATACCGCCGGGCATCTGCGCTACCGTCCGGATGTGTCCATCGAAGGTGGAAGCCATCAACGATCTGTCGATTCCGGACGTGGCGGCAGTGAACCAGACCTCGCGTTCGGAGGCAGGCCACGCAAGTCCTTCGATCGATTCCCAGCCTGAGCTGATGGCGCGCGGTTCTTTCGACGACACATCGACGACCATGACTCGTCCGCCATCATCCAGAGGCACAGGATGTTCAGCGAACGCGATACGTTTTCCGCTGGGACAAATACGGAGATCACTCAAGCGCGCCGTGGAGCGATACAACGTCTGGCCAGGTGGATATTGAATCGCGTAGTAGGAACCGTCCTCAGTGATAATGGCGGGCCGTCCGTCCGGACCAAAGTCGGCGTCCTTGGCGTTCTCCGAGACCACACGCGGCGAACCGCCTGCCGCGGGCTCGACTTCTAGAAGAGTCTTCCGAGGCGTACCGTTCATGGTGAAAAACGCGATTTCCCGCTCCGAGGGGAACCCTGCGAGCCAAGCTCCGGACGGACCCAGCTCCAAAGGTTGCTCACCCGACCCTCCGGTGCGGAACAAGCGGCTGGGAGCGCCGTTCCAGCGCGCGCTATAGACGATACTCTTTCCGTCGCGCGCGAATCGCGCTCCAGTGGCGAATCCCTTGCGGAACGTCAGTTGTTGAAACGACGACTCGCGGTCGCGCGGGTGGTACAGAGGGAAGGTTACGATTGCCGCCAGTAAAAGTACCGCCGAAACAAGTCCTGGCCAATATGTTTTAATGTAATGAAGAATACGCCCGGAGGGCCGTCGGGTTTTCGGAGCGGCAGGCGCCTGAACGGATGCCACACCGGGAACCGGGCCGCCGACATGAGAGTTGCCGGCCGGAGGTTGCGCCTGTTCCACAGGCGCGATAAACCGATAGCCGAGACGGGCGATGGTCTCTACATACATTGGATTCTCAGCGGAGTCACCGAGCGTGATCCGGAGGCGGTTCGTCGCTGTGTTCAGTCCGCTCTCAAAATCGACGAATGTATCCGAAGACCAGAGCCGCTCGCGGAGTTCCTCCCGCGTTACGACATGTCCCGGCCTCTCTAGGAGCGCGCGAAGGATTTGAAAGGGCTTGCCCTGCAACCGGACACGCACGCCATGTTTTCGCAATTCCGCAGTCTGGAGATTGAGCGCAAACGCGCCGAAGCGAACCACTTCACTCAGAAGTGGAACACCTTCGAGGGTGCCTGTGTTCCTGTCCATAGAGGCCAGAACCGACTGGTGAACTAGACGTCTTAGATGCTGTTTAGTTCGCTGAAAGTTATCAGTTTTTTGTCAATTTAGATCCCAAACTTAGATCTGATCGAGCAACCTATTTCCTAGCGCGACAGCAGTTTAATAGGTTATGGAAAACTTAGTCGTAATCTACTGTACGGTTTGCAAAATCGGGGCTAAGTTTGGCGCAAGGGGAGTAATCAGCTCTGGTGCGCCGTCACTTGACTCCGCGATTTTGCCCTCGCACCCTATGTTTGGTTCTGTTCTGCGCCTTGCCAGCGGCACGCGGACTTAACCTGCCAGACACCTGTCTGGCCGAGTCTGCCTTGCATGAGCAGGTTGCGGGAGCCATTTCGACGGGCGATCACAAAGGGGCACGTAAGTTATTGGAATCGGCACTCGGCTGCCGACCCGACAGTAAGAGTGCGGCTGTGGTGTCGATACTTAACAAGTTGGGGGAAGTAAATCAGGACGCTCTCGATTTCGATAGCGCAGAACGAAATTACAGGCGAGCCATAGAAATCGATGAGGGTCTGCCGCAACCGCTCGAAGCCGAAATGGCGATTTCGCTGAATAACTTAGGCACGATCGCCGAGAAACGCGGCCGGTACAAAGATTCGGAAAAGCTACTGCGCGAATCGTATTCCATCCTTGAAAAAACCAAAGCACTAGACAACCCAATTGCCGGACAGCTCATGAGCAACCTGGCGCTCAGCCTTCAAAACCAGGGCCGCTACACGGAGGCTCGGGGGCTATATGCACGCGCATTCTCGCTGATTCAAAAGTCATCCGGCGAAAACAGCAAGGCATTCGCGCTTGCGCTTATCAATTCCGCGCTGCTGGGTTATGAGACCGGCCACTTTGTGGAAGCGTTGGAACAGAATGTGCGTGCAATGGAGAGCCAGAACGCACTGGGAGCGGCACCGACTTTCGACAAGGCGGTGACGTTCAATAACCTGGGACTGACATATTTCCAGTTAAGCCAGCTTGGGCAAGCGGAAACTGCATTCCGGCAATCGCTCGCCGTGCGAATGAAACTTAGAGGGCGAATGGATGCCGAGAGTCTCGAGACCGTGAATAATATCGCGGTTCTCGAGCGGAGAACGGGCCGGTCCGAGGAAGCGGAACAAGACGCGGAGCAAGGCTTGAAAGTCGCGGAACAGGAATTGGGACAAGAGCATGCGCTTTGCGCTACCTTGTTGAACACGCTCGGCTTGATTGCTGCAAGTAAAAACGACTTTCATCGTGCCGCAGATCTCTACGAGAAGGCTTCGGCCGTTTGGCTAAAGACGCTGGGTCCCGGCAGCCCGAAGTACGCAGCAACGCTGTCCAATATTGCTGAGATACTGAGCAGGCAAGGGCACCACAAAAAGGCTCGCAACAATTATGAGCAAGCCCTAGAAATCGACACGGCCCGCTATGGGGCCGACCACCCGCAAATCGCGACGGATTTAAGCAATATCGCAGCCCAAGACTACTACCAGAAGCACGACGATTCCGCGATAGAGCTCTACCGGCACGCCAAAGACATTCAGGAAAAACACCTGGGCCCACAGAGCATTGAGGTCGCCAGAACACTTCATAACCTGGCGGTAGTCTATTCGCATTCCAAGGACTTTGCCCAGGCGGAACAGTCATATCGCACGGCGATCCCGATTTTCGAGAAGGCCGACACGAATGAAAGAGCGACCTTATCGCAGTGGCTGAATGAATACGCTGTTGTCTTGCGCCATCAACAGCGTTATGGAGAGGCGGAGGAGGCCGAGGTACGAGCCGTGAGGATTCAAGTGCGAAGCGCAATCGAGGGCAAACCCGGCCGCGCCGCACCGAGCGCATTCTTTCCCTCAAAGCCATCGAGTTGACATCCAGGCCGTCGCGTTTCGCTACACATTGGTTCCACAACCAGACAGCCCCTTTGACGTGTACGGTTTGGAAAACACCTCCACATCCGATGCAGCAGAGCCTTTCATAGCGTCAGCAGCATGGCCGTTCGGTTGCACGTAGGCTCCGGCAAAGGCAGGCGACAATATGGGCGTGGTGTCAGGTGCGGGAGGCTTAGGCTTAACCAGCGGAGAACCAGGAACATCGCTGCACAGCCGAACGTTACCGAAGCAGATTTACCGGTTTGGCTCCTTCGAGCTAAGAACCGAGACAGGGGAGTTATCTAAGCGCGGGATTCGTCTCCGTTTGCAGGCGAAGCCGCTGCAGATTCTCGAGTCGTTGCTGGCGCGGCCGGGCGACCTCGTCACGCGAGAGGAACTGTGCAACCGGCTCTGGCCAGAAACACACGTCGACTTTGA
>Ga0126381_100007996_pt1 | contig 11804 bp, 13 predicted proteins | sample PanSoiMetPlot_28_FD_96465 | JGI IMG/M metagenome (GOLD analysis project Ga0126381, IMG submission 96465) | Tropical forest soil microbial communities from Panama - MetaG Plot_28 | ecosystem: Environmental > Terrestrial > Soil > Tropical forest > Bulk soil | place: Panama | collected 2016-02-17
AACGGAGATCGTGATTCAATTTCGCCGCACGCCTTTCGTGCTCTTTCGGAATACCAGCGTCCGTAACCTCGAAACCAACCGCCTGGTCATTCACATTCAGCCGGAAGAAGGGATTTCGCTAAGCTTTGGCGCAAAGGTTCCAGGCTCGATCATGAAACTGGGGCTCGTGAACATGGATTTCGACTACTGCACTTATTTTGGAATGGAGCACAGTACCGGCTACGAACGGCTGCTGCGCGACTGCATGGCCGGCGACGCGACGCTGTTTCAGCGCGCGGATATGGTCGAAGCGGGCTGGAGCGTGATTCAGCCTATCCTCGACGTCTGGCACGCCCTGCCGGCGAGAGGGTTTCCGAATTACGCAGCGGGGTCCTGGGGCCCCATCGAAGGGCATGAGTTGCTGCAAAGAGACGGTCGCGCCTGGCGCCGCATTGGTGAAGAAGAACTCGACAAGCGCGGAAGAATAGCGGCTCCGGCTACCCCGGAAAAAACGGGAATTGTGACCTGAAGGAAACGCATTTGGAACGAGAAATTCGAATCCTGGCGGATGCCCCGACAATCGCCAAACGCGCAGCGCAAGAGTTCGTCGAAGCCGCTCGAGCGGCGGTGTGTCAGCGAAACGTCTTTCAGGTTGTGCTGGCGGGAGGCTCGACGCCGAGAGCGCTCTATGATTTGCTGGCCAGCGATCCGGCGCTGCGCTCGCAAGTTCCCTGGGATAAAACGCAGGTGTTTTTCGGCGATGAACGCCACGTCGGTCCCGATCATGCGGACAGCAATTTCCGTATGGCCACCGAAACCATGCTCTCCAAGGTTCCGCTGAAAGCGGACCAGGTCACGCGCATCAAGGGCGAATACCGAGACGCCGAGCAGGCGGCGAACGAATACGAAGAAGTCCTCCTGTCGCGCTTCAAGCTGAAGGCCGGCGAGCTTCCGCGCTTCGACCTGCTGTTTGTGGGAATGGGTAATGAAGGCCACACACTTTCTCTGTTTCCCGGGACCAGAGCGTTGCACGCCTATGGGCGCATCGCCGTTCACAACTGGGTGGGGAAGTTGTTCGCAGAGCGCATTACGTTAACCGCGCCGGCCGCCTGCGCCGCCGCCGAGATCGTGTTCATGGTGACGGGCGCGGACAAGGCGCTTGCGTTGAAAGGCGTTCTGGAGGGCCCGTATGAACCGGAGCAGCTGCCGGCGCAGTTGCTTCGGCCGAAGGACGGGAAGCTACTTTGGCTGGTGGACACCGCCGCCGGAAGCATGCTATCAAAAGGAATTCGAGAGTAGAGAGGGAGCACGTCATGGCCACGAGCATAAGCCTCGGGAAAATTGAAACCTACCTGGGTGCAAAGACCGATGCACTACTGGGGTTCAAATCGCCCAAAATCCCCAAGGAGCGACTGAATCTTCCCGGCCCCGACTTTGTCGATCGCGTCTACGCGGTCTCCGACCGCAATATTCGTGTCCTTACTAGTCTTCAAAGAGTGTTCGGAAACGGGCGCCTTAGAGGCACTGGCTATCTTTCCATCTTGCCCGTAGATCAGGGCATCGAGCATTCCGCCGGGGCCAGCTTCGCCAAGAACCCCGATTACTTTGACGGGGAGAACATCGTCAAACTGGCCATCGAAGGCGGTTGCAACGCCGTGGCTTCAACCTTCGGCGTGCTTGGTTCGGTAGCGCGCAAATATGCACACAAGATTCCCTTTATCGTGAAGATCAATCACAACGAGCTGCTGACTTTCCCGAATCGCTTCGACCAAGTGCTGTTCGGTACGGTGCAACAAGCCTATGACCTGGGCGCGGCCGCCGTGGGCGCGACCATCTATTTCGGGTCCGACCAGAGCACGCGCCAGATCGTGGAGATCAGCCAGATTTTTGCTCACGCGCATGAGCTCGGCATGGCCACGGTCCTGTGGTGCTACCTGCGCAATAGCGCATTCAAGAAGGATAAGGACTACCACCTTTCGGCCGATCTCACCGGGCAGGCTAACCATCTCGGCGTCACCATCGAGGCGGATATCATTAAACAGAAACTTCCTGAAAACAACGGCGGCTACCTGGCGCTCAATGCCAATGGCGCAAGCTACGGAAAGTTTGACAAGCGCATGTACTCCGACCTCACGAGCGACCACCCCATCGATCTCTGCCGCTATCAAGTCGCGAATTGCTACATGGGTCGCGCGGGGCTGATCAACAGCGGCGGCGCGTCCGGCGCGAATGATTTCGAGGAAGCCGTGACCACAGCAGTCATCAATAAGCGCGCCGGCGGCACGGGCCTTATTTCTGGCCGCAAGGCGTTCCAACGCCCTATGAAAGAAGGCGTCCAGCTACTGAACACCATCCAGGATGTGTACCTAAGTCCAGAAGTTACAGTCGCTTAAGCCTGCAATCACAGCTCAGACATCAGCGCGTAATTGTCGCTTGACATATTCCTGTATGGGAATGTATTATCGCAGCCGTGCCTAGAGCCGCCACCACTTCCGACGCCTTCAACGCTGTCGCCGAGCCACGTCGTCGAGAGATTCTCCGTTTCCTTGCGCTCGCGGAGCGCCCCGTAGGGGATATCGTCGGGAGCCTCGAGCTGGAGCAACCTTCGGTTTCGAAGCACCTTCGCGTGCTCCGCGAAGTCGGCTTGGTTAAGGTACGCCGCGAGGGCCGCCGCATGCTCTATCGCACCAACGCGGACGCCATCCGGCCGCTCTACGAATGGACGAGCACGTTCGAGCGTTTCTGGCGTCATCAATTGATCCGCATCAAGGAGCGCGCCGAGGCTCACGAGCGCCTGGAATCCGAGCGAACTCACAAAGGAGACAAACATGACCCTGACCCTTCCGGGAATTGAAAGCTTGTCGCTGTCGGTGAACGAAGAAATCCGCGTCCGCGCATCCCTCGATCGGACGTTCACGGCGCTGCTCGAGCAGCTCGGTCCGCATAACGAAACGCCCGACGGCACTTCCTTGCCCATGAAGCTCGAATCCTGGCCGGGGGGACGTTGGTTCCGCGACCTCGGCAACGGCAACGGTCATTTCTGGGGTCTCGTGCAGGCCATCAAGAAGCCGACCTTGCTGGAAATTGCCGGCCCGCTCTTCATGTCCTATCCTGTCGCCAACAACATTCAATACCGCCTCAGCGAGGAAAACGGCGTCACCGTAATCACGTTCCGTCACGCCGGCTTCGGTTTGATCACGGAGGAGCACAGAGCCGGTGTCGTCAAAGGCTGGGCGTACATTCACGAAAACGTTCGCAAGCGTGCGGAGGCCGGCCGCGCGACATCCGCGGCCATTCGATAAGGCTCCGCCTCAAACCATTTCTTTTCACAACAAAAGGAGAGTCGCCATGACCATCGCTCAGTCAATGCTCGCAGAGTTTGAAACCCAAGCCCCCATCACGCGTAGATTTCTCGAGCGCCTGCCGGAAGACAGGCTTACCTGGAAACCTCATGAAAAGTCCATGTCGGCCGGGCAACTCGCCTACCATCTCGCCTTCGTGCCCGGCGGTGTAATTCGCTTCGTGCAAAACAACCCCGCACAGGCGCCTGAATTTGCCAACTTTCCGCAGCCTGCGAGCCGTCAGGAAATCCTCCAGACCTTTGACGAAGGTAGCGCCGCTGTTCGCGAATTGCTGCCGAAGCTCGATGACACGCGCATGGGCGAAACCTGGCGTATGGTGAGCAAGGGGCATGAAGTCCTGGCACAGCCGCGGGCGCAGTTCCTGCGCGACGTCATGTTTAGCCACTGGTATCAGCATCGCGGCCAATTCAGCGTCTATCTGCGTCTGCTCAATGTCGCCGTCCCGGCAAGCTGGGGGCCCAGCGCCGATGAACCACCGCTTTTCGCGCAAAAAGCACAATCGGCCTGACCGGGGTTTCAGGAGCGCGCTGCATGCTGGGCTCGGTCACGGCGACTACAGCTCTTTCGCGTATTTTTGCTTGGAGATCGAAACTATGTGTCCTGCATGTTTTGCCGCCGTCGCGCTGCTCGTTACCGGAATCGTTTCGACCGGAGGCGTAGCCGCAGTCGCTGCCAAACTGCTTCCCAACAACAAGCCCCTCGAAAAACTTTCCGAAGCTCAAATCCCAAAGGCAGAGGAGAATTCGCAATGCGTACGGTAACTATGGAACATCCAAGAATCGTTTCGCGGGAGGAATGGCTCGCGGCGCGCCAAGAACTGCTCGCCAGAGAAAAGAGACTCACGCGCGAGCGCGATGCGCTGGCCGCCGAGCGGCGCAAACTTCCCTGGGTCAGGGTCGAAAAGAACTACGTGTTCGACTCGCCAAACGGAAAGAAAACCTTGGCCGACCTTTTCGACGGCCGAAGCCAGCTCATGGTCTATCACTTCATGTTCGGTCCGGACTGGGAAGCCGGCTGCCCAAGCTGCTCGATTGTAGGCGACCACATCGGCGGGAGCGTCACACACCTTGCGAACCGCGACGCGACGTTGGTAGCGGTTTCTCGTGCGCCGCTTTTGCAAATCGAAGCCTTCAAGAACCGCATGGGTTGGCGTTTCAAGTGGTATTCGTCGTTTGGCAGCGATTTCAATCGCGATTACAACGTTTCCTTCACCAAGGAAGAAGTGGCTTCGCAAAAAATGTACTACAACTACAGAGTCCAGTTCTTCCCCAGAGAAGAAGGGCCCGGCGCCAGCGTGTTTCACAAGGATGCCAACAGTAACATCTTTCATACGTATTCTACGTACGGACGTGGACTCGAGCCCGTGATGGGGGTCTACAACTGGCTCGATCTGGCACCTAAGGGCCGCGACGAACAGGATCAAAAACCGTATCCCATGGCCTGGGTCCGCCATTACGATCGCTACGAGAGCAACTATTTCGCGGACGCGGCCGAATCAAGCAAACCCGCCGCAGCCGCGCACAACTGCTGTTCGGGCCACTCCTAAACCCATCGCCCATGACCAGCGCCTAGTCGGATTGCCGGGGAGCACACCGGGATCGCATCTGGCCTGCTCCCCTGCGAGTGGATTGAAATTTGAAGTTAGAACGGTTTCAGGCGCGCGTAAGCATAGCCGCGCGAGCCGCGCCCAGGAGTTTCTTCGCATTTTCGCGAACGTTGCCGTGCCCGAAAACGGCGTTTCCTGCAACGAGCAACTCAGCACCGGCGTGCACGATGTCGCTTACCGTATCAAGCGCTACGCCGCCATCCACTTCGATGCGGAACGACAATCCCAGCGATTCCCTCACTTCGACAAGCGTCTTGATTTTATTGAGCGACCCATGGATAAAGGTCTGCGCGCCAAAGCCCGGATTCACGCTCATCACCAGAACGTGATGCACCATGTCCAGCACTTCGTCGAGCGTGTGCACGGGCGTGGCCGGATTGATGACCGCCGCCGGCTGGCAGCCGTGCGATTCAATCAACTGCAGCGTGCGGTGCAAGTGCACGCAGGCTTCCTGGTGCACGGAAATCCAATTCGCACCAGCATCCGCAAATGCAGGAATGTAACTATCGGGATTCTCGATCATCAGGTGACAGTCGAAAACGGCTTCGGGAAGGGCTTTACGCAGAGAAGCCACGACCGGAGGGCCGATCGTGATGTTCGGCACGAAGTGACCATCCATAACATCCAGGTGCAGCACCGTGCCCCCGCCTTCGAGCGCGGCTTTGGCGTCGTCGGCGAGCCGTGCGAAGTTCGCCGAGAGGATCGATGGGGCCAGTTCAATGGTCATGAGCGGCAGCCCTGCTCCCTTCCTCCCGAAGCAAGGCCGATTATACGCGGAACCCTACCTGATTGTCGCAAACGCCACACGGCCAAAGTTTCCTCTATCGCGGAATTGCAACCTCGGATCGGCAGGCGTAGGGTTTTTGTGAGGGAGGCACAACAAAAATGCGGTTTGGCCAAGTTCGGTCCCTTCGTTTTCTCTGCTCGGTGCTTTTTCTCTTCTTCTGCGGAGGCTTACTCGCCGCCCAATCGCCCCAGATTCCCTCGGTGGACGGCGGTCTCGGCTCATGCCGCGCGGATTTCACCGTGAAAGACGGTTCGGACAAGCCTATCTACAATGCCAAGATCCACGTCCTCATAAAGTACGGATTCTTGAGCAAGCGGAAAACGGAGCTTGAAGTGGGCACCAACAGCGACGGCAAGGCCAGCGTGATCGGCCTGCCCAATATGCCCAAGAAGCCGCTCGAATTCACGATCAAGAGCGGTACGGTCTCGAAAGACATCACCGAGGATCCCGCAGACAATTGCAATGCAAAATTCGACGTGACTTTGACCGTTCACTAGAAGCTGTCTTGTAATGCTGCTAAGGCCGCCCGAGCTTTAGCCGGCCCACCTCAGGCAGACTCCGACAGGCAGCGCTTGACAGACCGGGCTTGGGCCCCTGGGGAATTGTCTCGACATTCATGCCCTAGTCCCAGAGGACCGTCGACCGCCTCTCGCTGCTCTCCCGCGCCATTTCGAGCAAGCGCATCGCGTTCATTGCCCATTCCGGCGTGACCGCGGGCGGAGCTTTCCCGAGCAGGGTATCGCGTACATTCGCGTAATAATCCCGGTAATCGCAATCCGCGGAAGGGATGCGCTTCTCGACGAACTTGTTGTCTCGCGGAACTGTGAGCACGCCCCAAGTTTCTTCCGGCTCCGCCCCCCACGGCCCGTTTCTCGGAATTTTTCCAATCCGCAAATTGTTTTCCTGAGGATCGAAGGTTTGTTTAACAAAGCTGCCTTGCGTACCGTGCAGAACGAAGCGTGGCCGTGGCGCGGCGGCGAGAATCGTGGAACGCAGCACCGCGCGCATGCCACGCGGATAGCGGAACATGATGTCGAACGCATCGTCGGCTACGGCCTGCTCACGCTCGATGCGTATGTCTGCGGTTACCGCTTCCGGTAATCCAAATAACACTAAGGCATGATCGATCAAGTGCGGCGCAATGTCGAAGAGAATCCCGCTGCCTGCCCGTTTCGTCTCGCGCCAGGCTCCCGGCTTCAGTTGCGGTCGATAGCGGTCGTAATTCGTCTCGAATCGCACGATGCGTCCCAGCGTTCCGTTCCCAACCAGCTCCCGAATCGCTTGAAAATCCCCGTCATATCGCCGATTTTGATAGACCGTGATCAGCCGCCCGGCCTTCTCCGCAAATTCCACCAGCGATCGGGCTTCATCAAGCGTTGTGGTAAACGGCTTATCCACCACCACATCACGCCCGGCTTCAAGGCATTGTCGCGCCAGGGAACAATGTGTGTCATTCGGTGTGGCGATCACCGTCAGGCGGATCTCCCGCATCGCCAGGAACTCGTCGAGGCTGCGCACGATGCGGACGTCTGGATATCTCTCCGCCGCTTCGTTGCCGGTGCGCTGTAAAATCGCGGCCAGATGCATTCCCGGCACGGCGCGAATCACCGGGGCATGAAACGCCCGGCCCGCGAGACCGTATCCAATCAGTCCAACTTCAATCATTTGTATTGCCCCACTTACCTTTCGAAATACCGCCGTTGCGCGAACCGTTTGGCTTCGGCAAAATGCCATGATGTCTTCCAAAACGCAAACTTGGGCCACGGCCTCGCCTTCCTCGCAGACGGTGATTTTCTATCTGCTTGGCGCGGGCTTTGTGCTCAACGGGATTGTGATCTCGCTCATTGCCCCGCTTCTCCCTATATTCATCGCCAGGTGGGGATTGAACGACAGCCGCGCCGGGCTTTTCTCGCTCGTGCAATTTTTGGCTTCCTTCATTGGCGTTCTGGCTTCGAGCGTTCTGATTTCCGCAAAAGGATTTAAGCCGGCGATTACGCTGGGCATCGCCTTGCTGGGGCTGGGTTTTGCCCTGCTGAACGCGCCGAGTTTTGTGCTTGCTCTGGCGGCCAGCGGCCTCTACGGCCTGGGCTACGGCTTGGCTACTCCGGGAACGAATTTATGGGTGGGCGAATCGTACGGAGCGCGACGCGCCTCGGCCCTCAACGTCATGAATCTGGCCTGGGGCGCGGGCGCGATTTCGTCCTCGCTTCTGGCATGGTTGGCAATGCGTACGTCGCATGTCAGCTTGCTCCTGAATGTAGTCGGAGTTCTTGGCGTCGTACTTGCCCTTGTGCTTTTGCGCATGCCCTTTGGCACACCTGCGCAGGAAGAGAATTCTTCGTCGGGAGAAGCGAAGGACAAAACTGCCGGAACCGGCGTCGCGATCTTGCTCGGGGTTTTGTTTTTCGTCTACGTGGGTACAGAAATCGGAACTTCCTATTGGGCTCCCACGCACGCGCAACGCGCCGCTACGTGGGTCAGCAACACCTGGGCGCTCGCCCCGACGTTTTTCTTTGCCGGGCTTGTCGGCGGGCGCGGAGCTGCCGCGGCGATTCTTCTCCATTGGAAAGAAAAGACCGTCGCCGTCGGGGGATTGTTGCTGGCAGCTACGGGGGAGTCCATATTTCTTGCAGGCCATTCTCCCGCGACGTTGTTTGGCGGCGCCTTTCTGACAGGGCTTGGCCTCGCCAGCATTTTTCCTATCTTGATTGCGTGGCTTTCGAAATGGTACGGGACGCGCGCGCGAAAAGTGGGCGGAGTGCTGTTCGCCGTGGCGGCCCTCGGCAGCGCGCTCATGCCCCCGGTTGTCGGTGTCGTTTCCCAGTACTCGAAAAGCCTGCGCATCGGGCTGCTCGTGCCTCTGGCCGGTTGCGCCGTGATGTTGGCGGTCATCGGCGTACTTCGCCCGGGAACTCGCGGCTGATTTCGTTGGCCCACGCTTGCTCGTTGCTAGGAAAACGAGCTACCGCCTGAGGTATCCTTAGCTCGTGCAAAAGGCCGCCTTTTCCGAGCGTTCACCAACAAATCGCCTTCTTTTCGGCTTGGTCATCACGCTGGCCGCGGTGTTGGCTTACGCGTCCTACATCACCGTCGAACTCGCAGGTTTGCGCAAGCTTCAGAGCGAGATGGTGGATCGCAACCGCAAGGACTCGCTGCAATTATTGCGCATTCAGAACGATCTCAATTCTGTGGCGCTGGCCATGCGAGACATGCTCGACACTACCGGGCGCTATCCTCTGACCGCGTGGAGCGCGCAATTCGAACGGATCCGGCAGGACTTGGAAAGCGGACTCAAAATCGAAGAAGGCTTGGCTGTCGCCAGCCGCACCCCGGACCAACGGAAATATCTCACGCAATCCGTCGCGCAGTTCTGGGACGCCGTCAACCGCATGTTCGCACTTGCCGAGAGCGGCAAAGAGCCGCAGGCGCGCGAACAGATTCGCTTGACGCTTCAGGCGCGTGAACAAGCCCTCAGCAGTGCGGTTTCTCGCCTGCTCGTGGAGAACAACGAAGGCGAAAAGCAGGCCGCTTTGAGCATTGCGAAAATCTATGATGGCGTGCAACGCCAGCTTTATCTCTTTCTTGCCGCCACGCTCATTGCCATTGTGTTGACCAGCTTGTACCTCATTCGCAGCAATCGCCAGCTTTTTGCGCGCCTCGCGGATCTTTCCGAGCAGCGCAGCGACCTGGCGCAAAAACTCATTTCCACACAAGAATCCACTTTGCGGCACATTTCCCGCGAGCTGCACGATGAATTCGGTCAGGTGCTCACCGCCATCGGATCGATGCTGCGCCGCGCGGGCACGCAGCTGGGGGCGGGAACGCCTCTTCAGGGCGATCTGAAAGAAGTGCAGGAAGTCGCGCAAACCACCTTGAATAACATCAGGACGCTCTCGCAAGCCCTGCATCCCGTTTTGCTGGAAGAAGCCGGGCTCGAAAGCACGCTGGACTGGTATATTCCCACGGTTGGCAGGCAAGCTGGGATCGCGTTGCACTACGAAAAGAGCGGCAAGCCCTTTCCGGTGGAACCGGGCGCCGGCGTGCACATCTATCGCGTGCTCCAGGAAGCGCTCAATAACGTCAGCCGCCACTCGGGCGCGCGCGACGCCTGGGTCCGCTTGAAATACTTGGCGAATTCGTTGGAACTTGAAGTCGAAGATCACGGTTCGGGATTCGTTGCGGAGAAAATGCAGCGGGGAATTGGGTTGGTGGCCATGCGCGAACGCGCCGAGTTGATCGGCGGAACGCTGGCGGTTTCTCCGCGGCCCGAAGGCGGCACACAGGTGCGTCTGGAGATTCCCCGCGAGAAGGTGGAAAGTCATGCCGCATAAAATAACGGTTCTGCTGGCCGACGATCACGCGCTGGTTCGGCGCGGCTTCCGTCGCATGTTGGAAGATGACCCGGGAATCTCGGTCGTCGCTGAAGCGAGTGACGGGGAAGAAGCTGTGCGCATGGCCACCGACCTGCGCCCACGCGTCGTTGTGATGGATTGCGCCATGCCTGAATTGAGCGGTATCGAAGCCACTCGCAAAATACTGGAAGCCTACCCGGAAGCGGGAATTTTAATGCTGAGTATGCACTCCGAAGAAACGCTGGTTAGCCAGGCTCTCCAGGCCGGCGCCCGTGGTTACGTGCTGAAAAACGCCATGGACCTGGACCTGGTGAGTGCGGTAAAAAGCATCGCCGCGGGCATGACCGTTCTCGACCCACAGGTATCCCGCAAAGACGCGCTCAAAGGCGAACGCGGCGGCGGACTGACGCCCCGCGAACTGGAGATTCTCCAGCACATCGTCGCGGGAAAATCCAACAAGGAAATTGCGTCAGAGTTGAACCTCAGTGTGAATACCGTCGCTGTGCACCGCGCCAACATCATGGATACGCTTGGCATTCACAAAACCGCGGAGCTGGTGGTGTACGCCATTCGCAATGGTCTGGTGAGCCTTCCTTGAACCGCAGGGATTTTCTTCTATCGGCACTTTTTTCGCCATTGACCGCGGGCCTGGCTGCGGCGCCCTTTCCACGATGGGTGTGGGCTAGCCCCTCTTCCAAACTGGGGTTTCGCTTTGCGGATGTCACCACCGCGGCGGGAATCGAGTTTCAGCACAACTCCGGCGCCTACGGCGGCAAGCTGCTTCCCGAAACGCTCGGCTCAGGCTGCGCGTTTCTGGACTACGACGCCGACGGCTGGCAGGACATTCTGCTGGTCAACGGCATGGACTGGCCCGGCCACAAGCGCCGGCGCTCGACCTTGCGTCTCTACCGCAACAATCGCAACGGCACCTTTACTGACGTCACCAAGAGCGCGGGCCTCGACACCGAAATGTACGGAATGGGCGTCGCCGTCGGCGATTACAACAATGACGGCTTCCCGGACATTTTCATTAGTTGCGTCGGTCAGAGCCGGCTGTTTCGCAACACCGGCAAGGGAACCTTCGTCGACGCCACGAGCCCGAGCGGTCTGTTCGGTCGCCAGGGCCTGAGCACTTCCGCGTTGTGGTGTGACTACGACCGCGACGGCTTCCTCGATCTGTTTGTCTGCAATTACGTTCGCTGGTCACCCGAACACGACGTGTTTTGCAGCCTCGATGGCACGCACAAGTCGTATTGCACGCCGGAAGCCTATCGCGGCGATACTTGCTGGCTGTTTCACAATCGCGGCAACGGCACCTTCGAGGACGTTACCGCCACCAGCGGCGTTTTCGACAGCAGTTCGAAGTCCCTGGGCGTTGCCATGCTGGATTACGACCAAGACGGCTGGCCCGATTTGCTCGTCGCCAACGACACGCAGCCCAACAAGCTCTATCGCAACCTCCGCAATGGAAAATTCAAGGATGTCGCCATCGAAGCCGGACTGGCCTTCAGCACCGAAGGTAAGGCACGCGCCGGCATGGGCATCGACGTCGGGGATTTCGACAATTCCGGTAAGCCGGGAATCGCCATCACCAATTTCGACAACGAAATGATCGGCCTGTATCGCGCGAGTGGACCAGGCATTTTTGACGATGTTTCCATCCCTTCCGGCGTCGGCGCGTCTTCGCGCAACACACTTGGGTTCGGCTGTACGTTCCT
>Ga0126381_100007997_pt1 | contig 11803 bp, 9 predicted proteins | sample PanSoiMetPlot_28_FD_96465 | JGI IMG/M metagenome (GOLD analysis project Ga0126381, IMG submission 96465) | Tropical forest soil microbial communities from Panama - MetaG Plot_28 | ecosystem: Environmental > Terrestrial > Soil > Tropical forest > Bulk soil | place: Panama | collected 2016-02-17
ATCCAGCGTTCCACCCACCCCGAGTTGCGAGCCAATATTTTGCGGATCGCCCTCGGCGGGCGCTTCGGTGTCGATTGGTGTCGGCGCAACCGCGTCCAGTATCGGCCGCACGGATCCTGCGTCTACGCGAGGATTCGCGCCTTCAAGCGGGCCTGGAGTCCTCGCAAGAAAGGCCTCCATCGCGGCGAGCCCACCACCTCCTTTGATCTGGGATGCCAGCTCATCCGGCATGCCTGTGATGCGGCCCGTCGCCGCCCAGACTGACGCCGCGCGCCGCACCCGGCCGGCAATCACCGGTATGTATTCGTCGGCCGACCGGGCACCTCGCGATTCTGGCGCGTAACGGTGAAGCGCCGCCTCGACGTGTCTGCTGCTGCGCGTGCGATAGAAAGCGATCCATCGCGCAATGTATGGGCATTCCCTGGCGCTTCGGCCGACTCTGGCCAGTTCCGAATCCGCCGCATCGCGAACGACTGTCTTGAGCTGGTCAAGAAAATCAGTCTTCCGCATCTGTCCCGATGCGAGCTCGTTCGAATCATCCTCTACCAGCAGCCGGCGCAGGGGCGCGGGGTCAAGACCTGACGGCTCATTGGCGGGCTCCGCGACTGTAGCCTGGCTCTTAGTCCGATTTCTCTCGTTGCCGTTCAAGCCAGGCTGCCGATCTTTATCACCTCCTGGTTGCGCTGGCGTTGCCGGCGCCAACCGGTGGGCCGGCCCTACGTTCGTAGCGCCCCGCGGCTGGTCAGTGGATTGCTCGGTGTCCTGGTCGAGTCCATATCCATAAATGAATTCGTCGACGGGCCGCTTTTTCCGGGCCGGTGTTGGCGCGCTGTTGCGAACGCGAATCTGGCCAAAGCTGTGTGACGCCCTGGGTGAACCCGATTGTGCTGCCTTTGAATCCATTTGGGCCCCATGCCCATCATGCCCTCCAGAACCCAAGAGGATGGACCATGCGCCACGATCGGCCGAGTACAGTTGCACCCCCTTTGCGTCCTTCTTGCACTCATCGCAGCCGCCAGCAGTACCCGAAGACGCCGGGGATCCGCCGCACGCGCACTTCCGCTGCAATATGGGAGTTCGCGCCGGCCTCAGTGTTGGTTGCGCCGGCGGCGGCGTTTCTACTTTTGCCTGATTTTGCAGTTGAGCACTCATTTCGAATCAATCGAGGCTTGGCGTTGGTCACCAACAACCATTGCGACCGCGATGAGCCCGCCAACCTCTTCCGCGTTCCCACCCTGGACTGTGATGAGTCGTGCCATATTCGCTAGCTCTCTGCTACGAATAACGCGTGGACGACACCCTGGCCTCCCTTGATCAGGCGCGAGCAGACGCCGTAGTGCCCGAGCTGGCCAATGACGGCTGCCAACAATTGCGCTGTCTCTTCGGACATGTCAGCCCCTCGATAAGAAAGTGTGTAGTGATGGACCGTCTTGGCTGAAGGCTCTACTATCTTGCCCGCTGAAACTCGAACACCCATCGAAGTGTCACCGATACCTATTGCTTCCCGCCTGGAGTATCGTTCAGGAAACACTGTCCAGCTGAATGGCTCGCTGGCTTCAGGCAATCGATCGGCAAGCGCCCCAATAAGGCCTGCAATTTCCCTGACGTGGCGCGGATGTAGAAGGTGATGCTTTGGTATATGCTGCAGCCGCCTCTTTGTAGCGATCGCCAGCATGGCCGCGACCAAAAGGGCCGCCGCCACAAGGTGCCAGTCTGTCAGCGGCAGCCGGCTCGCTTTCTCTGCAACTACTACCAGTGCCATGAGAACTACCGAGAGCCATTGAGGCTGAGAGAAGCCCCACATGTAGGGACGATCCGGATCGCCGCGCGTAAACTCGAAGAAGAAGCGACCGAAATCGTAGGCGACAACATACCAGGCCAGTGCGCTCCCAGCCGGTTCGCCATTCAAGATCAACAAGACGCCAATGATCACCACGCCGGCTACCCAAATCGATTCGACAAGCTGAATTGGAAACAATGTCACTCCGACATAGTAATCGGTGAAACCGGCAGCCGCGTGCTCTGGTCTGTAGCGAATTCCCCAATGATGCGGGCGTCCGTGGCAGCACCCAACCATCAAACAGCCAATGCGTCCACAGGCGAGAAACGCGCCTATTCCCAAGATCGTGATGTCCAGGAACGGAAGCAGCGGCTCGGAGGTCAGCCACAACAGGGCCGCTGCGGCCAGCATCACTGCTATCTCGTGGTGGTAATAGACGATCCGCTCCTCGCCCGTGATGATCTTGGTAGCCATGACCAACCCAAGAAACGTCGGCACCGAAATCACAACGATCGAAACCATGACTACCGGTGATAGACCAAGGTATCGGACGAGACCCATCGTCAGAACGATGGCCAGCGTTAGGCCCGCGCACCCACAGACTTGAAACGCGGGCAGCGGTCTAGTAAGTACCCGAATTTGCGTCCGGGCGAGTCGGTTAAGATTGGCACTCTGTGCGTAACGTACCACGTTCATTTCTTTCGCTGCTGCAGACACAACAGTTTTGACTACTTCGTCGGCCCCTTCTTTTGCCCCTGCCCTCCCTGCTTTGACCATCCCTCTTTGTCAGCGCGGGCCTGAATATCATCCACGAGTTGCTGGTAAGCAGGGGCTCCGTGATCATAGGCCCGACTCTCCTCTTGCGGGGCGTATGCGCTACAGGCCGGCATATACGCTGCGGCCATAAGACCGTCGAGAGTTTTCCTCTCCGTGGCTACCGCATCTGTGGCCGTTGCGGCAGCCGGAGCCGGAATACTGTGGGCCCATACGTTCTGTTCGGCTTTGATTAACTCCGGTCGATAGTAGGCATCCCAATCAGTTCGGTGGAAACCTTCATGCTCGACCACCAGCTGTCGCTTCCAATACGTTTTTCGCCAGGAATAGGTGCTGACCTGATCGTCATATTTAGTAGCTCCGCAACCTGGGTGAAACTTGACTCGTGCCTTCGGCTGAAGGTCTTTTATGATGTCGGGATAACTCGTGCTTGTCACAACTGAGTCACTGGCGGCAGTCACGTCGGTGCGAAAGCCATCAGGTTGAACCGCGGAATCGATCTGCACCGTTAGCGACATAAGGTAGAAGCGCCAGGCGTCTGCTACCTTGCATGCCCCGAAAGTGAAGGCAGCGCCGTACTTCGGGGTCTTTCCGAACTCATCGGTCAAAAGGGTGGGCGCCGGGAAAGGCCCTTTCGCAACAGGAGTATAGCTCGTCGCCTTCGCCGTGCCGCCGCATGGATCGGGCGGTCCCGCCGCAGGCGCTGACTCGGGTTGCGTGGTTGTGCCCGACACCTTGGTGCCGCCCGTAGCAGGTGTTTGAGGCGCCTTCTTCGCCGGACAGCGCTGAAGCGTGAGCCCTGATCGCAGGGACGGCATGGTGTTGCCGGCGATATTATCGAATGTCTGCCTTGCGCTCCCCCACAGTGAGACAACTGCGCTGACCGCCGACCTGTCCGCCTCCTCTTCCAGGGCGTCATCATCTGACGCTGCCTTGTGCATCAACCCGATATTTGAAGCTGCCGCTCCTTGCTGAACTACGTGCGCAAGCTCGTGGGCAAGCAGGGCATCGCCAATAATGCTTCCCGGTCTGTATTCATTATTGGCAAATGCTATGTCGTTTCCTATCGTGAAGGCTCTTGCGTTCAGGCTGTTTGCAACATCGGCCGCGCTACTGTCGGCATGAATGCGCACGCGCGAAAAGTCGTGCCCAAACGCGGACTCCATGCGCGACCTCACAGCCGGGTCCAGCGACTTCCCCGACCCTAGCTGGCCCTGTATTTGCTCAGGGTCACTATCATTCTTTGAGCCGCCATCGAGCGATTTCGCGAAGATCCCGCCTACCGCACGGCCGATACCACCCGCAAGGCCCGATGCGGTGCTCCCTATTCCCGACAATACTCCTCCAACTACTCCGCCCAGTCCCGCGCCTGCTAGCCGGCCCGCCAGCTCATCGGGCACGTCGGTGATCTGGCCGGTCCTCGCCCATACCGAAACAGCTCTCTTGATCCGCCCGGCCACCACTGGCATATACTCTCTCGCACTGGCCACACGCCTGGCCTCGGGGGCGTACCTGTGCAATGACCGTTCTATCTGCTGGGCGGATCGCCCGCGGTAATAACCGATCCAAGTCTCGATGTATGGACATCCCTTCGTGTTCCGGCCGACCTCAACCAACTCGGCGTCGGCTGCCGCGCAAACCGTGCTCTTCAGCTCATCAAGAAACGCGCTCTTTCGCATTTGATGTGCTGCCACAGGCGATGCGTCGTCTTCGATGAGCAGACCTGCTGTTGCTTTTCGTGCGCCGGCCGCGTCGCCCTCTTGCGTCGGGTTGGCGGGGAGAGCGCTCGCGACCCCATCACCTGAGGCCTCGCGTGAACTTGCTGGAAACCGTTGGAGGCCAACGCTGGCGCGAGCGAGCCGGGGAGATGAATGCTCCGTAAGTATCTGCGAAGCCACTGACCGGACGAGCGAGGATCGCGTGACAGGATATCGCTGCAGCGCCAGATCGTGGCTCGCACACTCTTCGCACTGGCCTGAGCCACCGGCAGACCCGCCGCAAGCACATTTTCGTTGCAGGAACGCCAGTGCTCCATCGCCCGAGCTCTTACTTCGAGAAGACTTAGACTGTGTTTGCAACAGTCCGGTCAACGGCCCATTCCTCCATAGATTTGCTGCGCGATGCCGGCGCCAACTGCCTCCGGCCTGGCAAGCGGTTTGATCTCGAGAACTCCTGCGTCGAGGCGCTCAACAGATGAGCCCGACTCCAACGATCGCGGCACCCGCTGACTGAGTCGCCGCTCGAGCTCGCGGCCGATGGCCTCGGCGATCTCGTAACGCTGGCCGCGGGCAAAGCCGACCAGGACCAGTTCCTCGATATGCACCTCGATGTTTGGAGAGCTCATGCCCATCCCCTGACCTCGGCATCACTCGGTGTCTTGTCCAGCTTGGAATATTCAGTGTGAGCAGCCCGCAGCAGATGCCACATCCGCACGGGCTGCTCGCAGTCTGCCGCCAGAAAAGCCGCATTCAGTGCGATGTTGCGAATGTTCCCGCCGGTGACGGCCAGGCGGCCCAGCTTCTCATAGTCAAGGCGGTCCGTCGGAGTGGTTGCGGGAAAGATGCGACGCCAGATCTCCGACCGGTGCTCGGCATCAGGAAACGGGAAAGGCACAATGAACCGAATCCGGCGCAGAAAAGCAGTGTCCAAAGCCTGCTTCATGTTAGTTGTAAGGATTGACAGCCCGCGGTAAGTCTCCATGCGCTGCAGCAGGTAGCTCACTTCGATATTGGCATAGCGGTCATGGCTGTCTTTGACCTCGGACCGTTTGCCGAAGAGTGCGTCCGCCTCATCAAAGAGCAGAATCGCCCCTCCTTCTTCGGCTGCATCGAACACGAGCCTCAGGTTCTTTTCGGTTTCCCCGATGTACTTGCTTACCACCTGGCTCAAATCGATGCGATAGAGGTCGAGTCTGAGCTCGTTTGCAAGCACCTCAGCCGACATTGTCTTGCCGGTGCCGCTGGGTCCCGCGAACAATGCGCTTATGCCCAGGCCCCGCGCGCTCTTGGCGGCGAATCCCCACTCGTCGTAAACCTTGGGCCGCCTCCTCACATGCGCGGCGATATCCCTCAGAGTCTGCCGCTGAGTGTCAGGCAGAACGAGATCATCCCAGATTGCCGCAGGCTCTATGCGCTGTCCCAGGTTGTCCAGGCGCACACGAGCCTGCGCCCGGCAGGCATCCCACAGCGCGGTTCCTGGCGCGCTCTCGTCCGCACTGCTCAGCCGTGCTTTGATTGTCGCGCTGGCCGCGCGCACCGCCTGGGCGCTCAGGCTGAATTGCGAGATCAGCATCGACAAGTGTCCATCGACCTGGGCCGCCAGCGGACCCAGTGAATCTCGCCACAACGATTCTTGCTCGCTCTTCTTCGGCCTGTTTACGTCGAAGCGAATCAAATCGCGATCAGGCAAATGGAAAGGCTCTCGGCTCGCAAGGAGCAATAGGCTTCTCACGCTTACCAGAAACGAACGGAGCGGCCTGATGTTTTCCAGCTCATCGCACGAGACCAGCAAAGCCATGCCGCCCAGTGCTGCTTCTCGCTCCCAGAGCCTCGACAAAGCTTCTCTCTCGTTAAATCCAGCGGGAATGTCCGCGGATTTGATCAGGTAAAGTTGTATGCCAAGGCTGGCGCAAGCAAATGCCGCCACACCTCGCTTCTCAACATCGTCACCCCCGCACAGGTTGATGAGCGGCGGCGCCTGAGCTTCCGCGACGCGAATCGCCAGCCCGGCAATTCGGTCTGCCAATTCCCGCTGAGACGGTGGCAGCTCCGCCGGCGGGCTTACCCGCTCTATCAAACCGTGTAGTCGTGGGTCGAGGTATGACAAACCCGTCAAATGATGCAGAACCCGCTCGTCGATTCGAAGAGGGCTTCCGGTCAGGGTGTCGCCGTCACCCACCTCGATCAGACGCCATCGGCGTAGCGCGGCTGTCGGCATTAACGCGCTCCAGTGTGGTTCGCGTAGGACCGCGAGCGCCAGGCTAAATGTGGGGAAGCCCCTGCGTGAATCTCCCTGGGCCGTCGAACAGAGACTTGCCAGGCCCGAATCCAGTTCGACACCGGCGCACAATAGCAACAGGTCGCGCTCGAACGACGATAAACCAAACAGCTCGCAGAGCGAATCCAGCGCCGGCGATGATGTCAGCGACGACCGTGCCTCGGCAACTGCCTGGGCGGCCTTATCTCGCTTTTCAGAGACCGCGCCGTCACTCCGTGAGTCGACATGACGCTGCAGTGCCTCTCGAATGACCGACAGGCTCGCCATCAGATAGCGCTGATTCGCTTCATACCAGTTACTCATGGGATGGTCACCTGAGGCGTCGCGTAACTACCGCTTGCGTCCACGTCAAGCGGGCTTTCCGCGCCGTCCACCTGAACGCGCACTAGATAAGTCCCGGAAAGAACACCGCTGATCGGAACTATTATGCTGTGGCTCGCGCCTGGCGGCCCGGGCGGAGGACTCACGGGCACCCTGGGAGGCGCGGTAAAACTATAAGCCCGGGCGGGGCCGGTGCCCGGTGGGCTTAGCGGCGCGAGCAGCTGGTTCAGAAGCAGGGTCACACGTTGCGCATCGCCGATTGCCGGGTTGACCTGAATCGCCAGATCGGCAGACCTCGGGTCTGGTCCAGAGCCCTGCGAGTTAGAAACACCTACCGGCCCAACGATCTGTGGACGCAGCACAAACGCGGCCAGATTCGATTCGACTCCTGGATGTGGAACAGGCGGCGAGCCCATCAGCACTTGCTGTACTACCTGGACACCCTGCACGCCGGCCTGCAACCCATCCGGAATCGCAACCAGGATCAGCGTGTCAGTGGGGTTTGCAGGCACAACAGAGATGCCGCCAATGTTGACCGATGTGACATCGCCTCGAAGCTGCGTGCCGGCTATCACCAGGTTCTGGCCCGTCAGAATAGGTTGATCCGCCAGTATTGGGGCTGTCGCGCTGCTCTGCGACAGCAACCGCTCAATGAACGGTTGGCGAAAGGTCTCGACATAGACATTGCGCTGGCGCACCGGCAGTGACGACCGGGTCGAGCGCTGGCTCTCGATTAACACCAGGGTCGCCTGGTAAACAGCCGTCGGCCGATATTTCGCCTGGAAAGCGGTCCACATTCTCGAGATTTCTTCCGTAGTTATCGATTGCGGGGCAATCTTTATAAGCTCGACCTGCTCAGCCAGCTCTGAAGTTGAAAGGGCTTGCAATGAAGGCGGCAAGCCGCCCCCGGCGGACACTGGCGACGGAGGAGCCAACGACTTTCGAATCGCCGCGCGCGGCAGAACCGGCGTCTCGTGGAAAAGCTGCATGCCGTATCCCAGCAAAATCTCAGCGTGAAACTCCTCAGCACCGTACGCGGTCAGTAGATAGTGCAGATCCAGGGCGAGGGGCGGATTTGAGATCCGTTCGCCCCGATCGTTGTGGGACGGCATACCAACATTCCGCCAGCCCGCATTTTGGACGACCTGGTACATGAACAGATTGATCCGGCTCTTCTTGTCGGACTCGAGAGCATCTATGCGATCTGGCGGAAGCGCGCTCACGATCACCTCGCCTACGCTTGATCCCAGGTCGTGATCGATAAGGCTGTTGTTCAGCAGATCCTTGAGCACCGCGGTAACTGAGGCAATTGCGAGCGCATTACTCATCGCTGGCCTCCATTACGCTGCTTCAGGTATTCGTCGAGCGTCATTCTTGGTTTCGCTTTGACGCTCTCCGGTCGCCGAGGCTGGCTCTCGTTCAGAATAGCCCTGACTTCCACGCGTCCTATTGTGACCTTTATCGTGGATGCCGGTTGCGCTCGGAGCGAAGCCGGAGTCACATCTCGGCGCTCTCCCGGGCCGGCCGCTTCGCTATAAGGCGTAGCCGCCCGTCCGCCCTCGATGCGTCCGTTATCTGCGCTTTCGAACTCAGTGCTTGAATATCCGCGGCTGAACGGGGAATGGTCGCGGTTCAGCCCCTGATCGAACGGCGGGTCGAGAGATTTTTCGACAACACCGGTTGGCGCTTTCGCCTGCGCTCCCTGATTCACCGCGCGAAGGTCATCCCGAGATAAGCCCAGCGTCGGAGCCTGCCTTGTTAGAGCGGATCTGCGATGCTTTGTGGTGGCGGTCTCACCCTGAGCATTGGAAGTCGGGTCAAACTTTTCTTCGTGACGCTCGAGACTCGAGCCAGAGGAGTCACTGGCAACCGGAGCCCGAGCTTTGATCTCTTCACCAGGCGGCTGCTGTCTGTAGGGCAGGCGGGGGTCGCCCGGCTCTGCGCTCTCGAGCGCCTGGTGTGCGGCAGCGGGTGTCCGCATCCTCGATTGTCGGACGTCGTCCGGCTCGCCTTCCAACTGAGGGCCGTGCCGGCCAACCGTCGCATCTTCTGCCGGGCGATCTCGTTGCTCGCCTTGATTATCCGATCCTTCAGCGTCCTCGATCTGGTGGATGCCGGCATCTTCGAGATCGAAGCGCGCAATTGATGACGTTGTCCTGTCGGAAGCGGGCTCAAACAGGGATGGCAGCCTCGGCCGGAACTGCTCCCCCCGGCCGGTGCTCCTTGCGGCAAGATTGTTCAGGTAGTCGCTCATCCAGAAACCAGATCCAGATAGGCCAGACGTCTGACCCGGCTCATCAGCAAGATATCGCGCTCCGACCAGCCATAAGCGCGGGCAAGAGTATGCACCTGCTTGAGTATGCTGATGGCCCAGGCGTCAAGTTCGCGCCAAAAACATGAAGCAATGTCAAATATGGCCAGCCAGCGATGGCCACATGATGGGCACGCCATCGTGAGCTGTATGTCGGCCTGTGGATCTGCCTCGGCCATTCCGGCTGCGATCGCATCCACGACCTCCGCCGGTAGCTCACTGACCGGCACGCGGTCGTCGCCGCGTGTTGCGTCCATTACGCAACGCTCCAACAACAGCATTCGGGCCGCAACCGAATCCGAGAGTTCAGCGGCGGCATCGAGGTCAAAGCTGTCCGGCACTCTGAACTCGATATGAAACCCGCGCGCTTTCACGGAAAGCGGGATGGCCGGTTGATCTCGTTGCACCGTCCGCAGAGTCTTGACGAGTACCCTCAACTCCAGTCTCGCATCACAGTCCTCGCAAGTGCTGAGCAGATGCAATTCAGGCCCGAACATCCGCTCCCGCAGCTCGAGCAGCCTCGAGTCGCGCTGGCCGATGCTGAGTCTCGCGAGGTCCTCGGGAGACTGATCCGAGCAGACCGCGGCCAAGAGCGTAATGGGCCAGGCGCTGCGTCGCTCGGAAGCGGCCTTTTCCCACACCGAAAGCAATTCGCTGGTTGAGAGCCGCCGCATCTAAATCACACCGGTGGTTCAGTGAACGACGGCTCGCTCGGCTCGGTCACGCTCAGGTCGCGTTCCCAGCCTTCGTTTTCAAGCTTGATGTGTTGGATTGCAACCGCATTCGCGTTTGCGTCAAGGTCCGGGAGGGACTGGTATTCCGATACCCAGCAGCGGAAGACCCTATATGCAATAGCGAGCTGACCGGCTTCGTTGTACATCTCGATGATGATGTCTTTTCGAAAGTCCTTGAGCGACACTTCCGCCCCGAGGCCCGCGCCAAAGTTCCACACCTTGTTGGCCCACTTTTCAAACTCGGTGTCGTGGGTTACTCCCCGCTCCAGTGTGATTGCGTCATACTCGGTGCGCCCGGGCGATTTCCGGGAACTCGATGGGTCGCCGCCTTCCCGGTGCTTCACCACTTCAGTAGAGCGCTTCAGCATCCCGACCTTACTCACCCCCGCGACGTATCTACCGTCCCATTTAACCCGGAACTTGAAATTCTTGTACGGATCGAAACGTGTTGCGTTAACCGTAAACTGAGCCATACGTCCCTCTCTAGACTTGTATTTGACCTGCCAGTTGTTGGATCTGGATGATGACGAACTCGGCGGGCTTCAGCGGAGCGAAGCCGACCAGGATGTTGACAATGCCATTGTTGATGTCGTTCTGCGTCGTTGTCTCGCTGTCGCATTTGACCAGGTAAGCGTCACGCGGTGTCTTGCCCTGGAACGCGCCCTGCCTGAACAGGCTCTGCATGAACGCGCCGACATTCAGGCGGATCTGGGCCCAGAGCGACTCGTCGTTTGGCTCGAACACGACCCACTGTGTACCGCGATAAAGGCTCTCTTCCAGGAATAGCGCAGTGCGGCGAACCGGCACGTACTTCCACTCGGAAGCCAACTGGTTCGCGCCCTGCAGGGTTCGCGCTCCCCATACGACTCTGCCGATAATGGGGAATGACCTGAGGCAATTGACGCCCAGTGGGTTCAACTCGCCATTCTCGGCATCAGTCAGCGAAACGCTCAACTCGGCTACTCCAGCCAGCGAGGCGTCCTGGCCGGCAGGGGCCTTCCACACTCCGCGCTGCGCATCAGTTCGCGCAAAGACTCCCGCCACCGCACCGCAAGGCGCGAAGCTCTCGATCTGATTGTCGTGGAGTGGATTTGCTTCCCTTACTCGCGGGAAAAACAGCGCGGCATTCTTGCTTCGCGTGCCAATGAAATCGGTGGTCGGGTCGCTGAACTGGTTTACCGCTATTGTCTTCGTCGTCCAGGCGCTCGGCGGATCGACCAACAGCATCGCACGCCGCGTTTCACAGTAGGAGGCCGCGGCAGAAACGAGTGCCGCCGAAACATCAGCAGAGAAGGAAAACGGAGGAATGCAGAGGAGGTTGAACAGATCGGCCAATTCCAGGGAGAACAGCCCTTTCTTTGCGCTGTCTAAGCCTGGCCCGGTAAATTGGGCGTCGGCCACATCGCTGCCGTCCCCTCCGCTTCCGGGCGCAGCCGGTACAGGGTTTGGTTTGGTAGATGGCGGGCTGGTCGGCGGACTTGTTGGTGTGGTCGTTGCCAGCGGCCGCACTCCTGGAATCAGCGGGTTGCCGCTGCCGTCTTTTCTGACGCGGACCAGGTTCGACCCCTGTTCCAGCACTCGCGGCAGGAACCGGGGATCAGTCTTGCTGGTCGATACGTTCAGGAATACCTCGCTGTTAGCGGTCTGGCCGGTGACCGGGTTGGTCTCGGTTATTGTCAGGTTAAACAAGGACGCATCGCTTGGACTACGGGTAGCGAAATCGACCAGCACGCTCAGGTTGTTGCCCCAGCTACCAGGGTTGGCCGCTTCGAGAACCAGGTTGCCCGGAGAGCCGGCAGGCAATGTGATCGTCGCTGAGGTTGCCGCATTGTGGACTCTGACTATGATGGCCTGGCTGCCGCCGTTCAGGAAGAAGTCGCGCACAGC
>Ga0126381_100007998_pt1 | contig 11802 bp, 4 predicted proteins | sample PanSoiMetPlot_28_FD_96465 | JGI IMG/M metagenome (GOLD analysis project Ga0126381, IMG submission 96465) | Tropical forest soil microbial communities from Panama - MetaG Plot_28 | ecosystem: Environmental > Terrestrial > Soil > Tropical forest > Bulk soil | place: Panama | collected 2016-02-17
CGATGATGCGCGAGACGATGGCATAGTCGTTGTCCACCTGCCAGTAGGGCCATGCTCCGCTGAGCTTCCAGTCCATGCGGTCCGGATTTTGCCGGTCGCGCACGAAATCGGTCTCGTGTGCCGCGTCCTTTTCGAACGTAAAGCGCAGTTGGCCTACGGCGTGGAGCGTCCATTGGTTGTCGTAAGCGCCGATCAGCACCGCTGGCGTTTCGCGCAGGTCTGTAAATGTGGTGGATCGTTCGCCTCGGATGCGGTACGGTTTTCCGTACCTCTCGAGCATCGAGGTCAGGCGCACCAGGCAAATCACGTCACCCATCGCAGCGTAACGATCCGGGAGAATCACCAGGTCCTTCTTGAGAATGGAATCCGGTTGCGGCCCTGAGCCCGGCTGCTCCGTGCCGATGCCTTGGATCTCATCCTGCGCCGCCGCGGATTTCAGATTGTAAACGATGGGCTGGCCCAGGGAAATGAGAACCGTTCCGGGAGCCTTGAGCACCGGACGCCACAGTTGCTGCAACTCCGTTTCTTTTCCTTTGGGAGAGAGCAGTGTCAGGCACAGAACGGCAATCGCCGCCACGGCAACGGTTAGACCGATGCGCAACCATAAGCGCCGGTCGACCGTCGGCGCGGCATGCCCGTTCTGCGAGGTATTGTTTGCCGGGTGGAACTCCGCGATGTACGATCCCGGCAGCAGCTCTATCCGCTGCTCGGACTCATGCCCCGGCTCCTGGTAGTATTGTGCAAGCTTCTTCCGGATTTCACCTGCCGTCGCCCGAACCACGGGATCCTGGCTCGTATCGTAATCCGGCGGCCGCTCGAACACCTCGATGCCGAGAGTCCGTTCCTTCAATTGGGCCGTGTCCCCCGCTACAGTCTGCTCGACGATGTAGCGCAGGAGGCTCTGACAGCGCCGGCTGCCCCGAAACTGAGGGCTGCCGAGTATCCGTTCCATCTGCGCGAGAATGAGGTTCGTTTTTTCCGGCGGCAGACTTGCTGCCGAGCCCCGCAGATCTGGCTTCTTGGCCATAGACCGGTCTGACATGGCACATCGTAGCACCAATAAACGACGTAAGATACCTCTTGCCGCTACCCACCTTCAGGGCAGTTAACTCATTGACCGCACACGCCCGCAGACGTAACATCCCGTAATGTTCTGCCGCCTCGCGACACGGCACATTAGGCTGACAAGGGTACAGCCCGAGCCTTTCAGTTGAGGTACGGACATGCGTCTTGACCGGCTTGACATCGCGATCATCCTTGCCTATCTGGCTATTTCGGTACTCGTCGGTTACTGGGTATCGCATCGCGCGTCGCGCGATATGAAGGCGTATTTTCTGGGCGGCAACACCATGCCGTGGTATGTCCTCGGCGTCTCCAACGCATCCGGAATGTTCGATATCGCCGGCACCATGTGGCTGGTGTATCTGCTCTTCGTATACGGGTTGAAGAGCGTCTGGATTCCGTGGCTCTGGCCCGTCTTCAACCAGATCTTTCTGATGGTCTATCTCTCGACGTGGCTCCGGCGCTCTAACGTGATGACCGGCGCCGAGTGGATCACGACGCGTTTCGGTTCGGGCCGGGGAGCCCGCCTTTCCCACCTGATTGTGGTGATTTACGCACTGGTGAGCGTCATCGGATTCCTCACCTATGCATTCAAGGGCATCGGCAAGTTCGCCGTCAATTTCCTCCCCTGGCAGCTGAGTGCGAACCAATATGCCTTGGTCCTGATGGGCATCACAACGTTTTACGTGGTTAAGGGCGGCATGTTCAGCGTGGTCGTCACCGAAGTCATCCAGTTCTGCATTTTGTCTGTCGCGTCCATCGCCATCGGCATTATCGCGATCTCCAGGGTCTCTCCGGAAATGCTGCATCGCGTGGTGCCGGCCGGTTGGGACAATCTCTTCTTCGGTTGGACCCTCAACTTGAACTGGCACGGACTCATCGACTCGGTGAATGCCAAAATCGCCGAGGACGGTTATTCGCTCTTCGGCATCTTTTTTATGATGCTGCTGTTCAAGGGCATCCTGATCAGCATGGCCGGCCCGGCGCCCAACTATGACATGCAGCGCATCCTTTCCACCAGGACGCCGCGCGAAGCATCGTTGATGAGCGCCTGGGTCAATGTGGTCCTGATCTTACCCCGCTACTTCATGATCACGGGCCTGACCATCCTGGCGCTCGTGTTCTACAGCGACCAGATCCGTGAAATGGGCAGCAATATCGATTTTGAAATGGTCCTTCCGTATGCCCTCGGCCGTTTCGTGCCGGTTGGTCTCCTCGGTCTGCTGTTGGCCGGACTGCTGGCAGCTTTCATGTCGAATTTCGCCGCCACGGTCAACGCGGCGCCGCCTTACATCGTGAACGACATATACAAGCGGTTCATCAATCCCAATGCGAATCCCCGCACTTACATGCGCCTCAGTTACGTGAGTTCGTTCGGAGTGGTGGTGGCCGGGATAACGTTCGGTTGGTTCGTGGGATCGATCAACTCCGTAATCCAGTGGATTGTCTCGGCGCTGTGGGGCGGCTACACGGCCTCGAACGTACTGAAGTGGTATTGGTGGCGATTCAACGGATACGGCTACTTCTGGGGAATGGTCTCGGGCATCGGCGCTTCCCTGGTGCTGCCGATTGCGCTGCCGCACACATCCCCTCTCAATGCCTTTCCCCTGCTGTTGCTCATTTCGATGGTAGGGTGCCTGGCGGGCACGCTGCTGACGTCGGCAGAGGACATGGAAGTGCTGAAATCCTTTTACAGACGCGTTCGCCCCTGGGGCTTCTGGGAACCGGTCCTGCGTCAGGTGCTGAAGGAAGATCCATCGTTTCAGCCGAACCCGGATTTCCGGCGCGACATGTTCAACGTCGCAGTTGGAATCTGCTGGCAAACCAGCCTGGTAGCCTTGCCGGTCTATGTCGTCATCCGAAACGTCGCAGCCGCGGCGACCACGCTGGCAGTGGTCATAGTGACTTCGGCCGTCCTGAAATTCACCTGGTACGATCACTTGCGCGACATGCAGGAGAGCGCCGAACCTGTCGGAGAGCCGCAGCCCGTTCAGGCCATCTCCGGACAGGCCTAAGGAACTCACAGATGCGATACGGATACTTCGACGATGCCAACCGCGAATACGTGATCACCCGGCCTGATACGCCGCTGCCGTGGCTCAACTATCTCGGCTGCCAGGCGTACTTCGGCCTGATCTCTAATACAGCGGGCGGCTATTCCTTTTACCGCGATCCGCGGCTCCGGCGTTTGACGCGCTACCGCTACAACAACGTGCCATTCGACCTCGGCGGCCGCTACATTTATATCCGTGACGAGCATTCCGGAGAGTATTGGTCTCCTTCCTGGCAGCCGGTAATCCGTGACCTCGAGGACTACGAGTGCCGTCACGGGATGGGCTATAGCATCATCGGCGCCCGTTATCGCGGCATCGAAGCTCGCACGCGATACTTCGTACCCCTGGATCAGAACCTGGAGATCTGGCAGTGTTCCATCACGAATCGTCGGCCGGAGGCGGCCGCGCTCTCCGTGTTCTCGGCGATCGAGTTCTGCCTATGGGACGCGCAGGACGACGCCAGCAACTTCCAACGCAATTTCAGCACCGGAGAGGTGGAGGTCGAACCAGGAATCATCTACCACAAGACGGAGTACCGCGAGCGCCGCGACCACTTCGCATATTTTGCGTGTTCTGCCGAAGTGGCGGGATTCGACACGCAAAGGGAAGCGTTTCTCGGTCCGTATCGCGGTTGGGACCGGCCTATCGCGGTGGAGCGCGGCGCCTGTTCGAATTCAGTGGCACACGGATGGGCCCCCATGGGATCCCATCACGTAAAACTGACGCTGGAGGCGGGCGAGACACGGCAGATCGTCTTTGTGCTGGGCTACCAGGAAAACCCCAGGGATTGTAAGTTCGATCCGCCCGGCTCGCAATGTATTTATAAAGCGACGGTCCGGCCGGTGATGGCGAAGTATCTCGATCCGCAGCAAGTGGATAACGCGTTCCAGGCGCTGCGCTCGTATTGGTGCGATTTGCTAGCCGTCTGCCAGGTGGACACTCCGGACGTTCACACCAATCGTATGGTCAACATCTGGAATCCGTGCCAGTGCATGGCGACCTTCAACATCTCGCGGTCGGCATCGTTCTACGAATCCGGAATCGGACGCGGCCTCGGCTTTCGCGATTCCAGCCAGGACCTGCTGGGCTTCGTCCACATGGTTCCCGGCCGTGCCCGCGAGAGGATTCTCGACCTCGCCGCAACGCAACTCCCGACCGGCGGCGCGTATCACCAATATCAGCCGTTGACTAAGCGCGGCAACAACGATATCGGCTCCAACTTCAATGACGATCCATTGTGGCTGATCGTCGGGACAAGCGCGTATCTCAAGGAGACCGGCGACTGGAGCATCCTGGACGAACCCGTCCCCTACGATAACCAGCCCGGCAGCGAGGAGCCTCTTTACGAGCACTTGCACCGGAGCTTCGGTTATACTCTGGCGCGCATCGGACCGCATGGGCTCCCGCTCATTGGCCGCGCGGACTGGAACGACTGCTTGAACCTGAACTGTTTCTCCGACGCGCCGGGCCAGTCCTTTCAAACCACGACGAACAAAGACGGCAAAGTAGCGGAATCCGTCTTTATCGCCGCGCTGTTCGTTCTTGCCGCGCGAGAATTGGCTGAAATCGCGGCGGTGCGCGGGTTCAAGCTGGAAGCAGAGGCCTGCCTCGACGAACTCGCCTCCATGGAACAAGCGATTCAGGAGCATGGCTGGGATGGCAAATGGTTCCTCCGCGCCTACGACGACGCCGGCCATAAGGTCGGGTCCGCCGAGTGCGAGGAAGGAAAGATCTTCATTGAACCGCAGGGCTTCGCGGTGCTCGCTGGAATAGGGCTGGAGAATGGGCGGGCTGCAGCGGCGCTCGATTCCGTGCGCGACCTGCTCGCGACCGAGCATGGCATTGTCCTGCAGCAGCCCGCGTATTCTCACTACTATCTGAACCTGGGCGAGATCTCCTCCTATCCGCCCGGCTATAAAGAGAACGCCGGCATCTTCTGCCACAACAATCCGTGGGTGATGATCGCCGAAGCGCGCCTGGGCCAGGGCAGCCGCGCCCACGACTACTACCTGCGAATCAATCCGTCCGCCCGCGAGAACATCGGCGACCTCCATCGCTGCGAACCCTATGTTTATCCTCAGATGATTGCCGGCCGCGATGCCCCCACGTTCGGCGAAGCTAAGAACTCCTGGCTCACCGGTACAGCCGCCTGGAACTACTACGCCATCACGCGATGGATCCTCGGCATTCGCCCATCCTACGACGGTCTGGAAATCGCGCCTGTGATACCGGCGAGCTGGACCGGCTTTCGGGCGACCCGCAGATTCAGAGGCAAAACGTACCACATCGCGGTAACTCGCACCGGCCCCGGCAATGGTGTATCTTTGATCGTGAACGGCGCTCCCATACCCGGCAACGTCGTGCCTTTCGGCGCCAACGGAGATGGAGACGTCGTGGTGGAGGCTACGGTCACTTGAAGTGTGCGGCTCATCTGTTGCTGTGGGTATTCCTTCTGCAGGCAGCGGAATCCGCCAAGGTGATTTTTGACCGTGCGGCCCAAGCCTTGGCGGCCGAGGACTACCGGACCGCGGAGCAGGGATTCCAGTCAGTTCTTCGCCAGGAGCCCGGCAACATTGCGGCCCTGAGCAACCTGGGCGTGATCTACTCCCGGACCAACCGCGCTGATCAGGCGATTTCGGTATATCGCCGCGCCCTGCAGCTCAGCCCGGATGACAAGGCGATCCTGCTGAATCTGGGGCTTGTCTATTTACGATTGGAAGATCATGCACGGGCCCTTCCACTATTTGAGCGTGTAGTTACCATCGATCCACAGAACTTACAGGCCCGGCAGTTGCTCGCAGTCTGCCGCGCTTATACCGGCCAGGTGGCGCCCGCCATTCGCGATCTGGAAGCGCTACGCTCTACATCCCCGCGCGACGAGAACGTTCTTTTTCTGTTGGGCTTCGTATATCTGAAGAGTAACGATCCGGATAAGGCGAAGGCGATATTTGAGCAGATGTTCGATGCCGCCGGTCCGGTCCGCGCGGACTTCCTCCTGGGCAAAGCTTACTATGAGGCGACTCAGTTCCCCAGGGCTGAAGAGAGCCTCTTAAAGGTCGTCCAATTAGATCCTGATTTCCCCGGAGTGCACCTCGAACTGGGTAAGGTCTACATCAGCCTCCGCCGCACAGACGACGCGATCCGGGAATTGGAGCTTGTGCTCAAGAAGACCCCTGACGATCCCGATGCCAGTTACTTCCTCGGTGGTGTCCTCGTTCAGGAAGGCCGCTTTGCAGAGGGGATTCCCCACCTGGAAAGGGCCAAAACCGCGAAACCTGATTTCTGGGCGCCGTATTTCTATCTGGGGAAAGCCAAACTCCGTCTCGACCAACCGGCCCAGGCCGTTACGCTGCTCCAGAGAGCCGTGAAGCTCAACCCGGATGACGCGTCGGCATCCTATCTGCTCGGACGTGCCCTGCAGGCTTGCGGCCGGGAAACCGAAGCCCGCGAGGTGTTGCGGCGCGTCAGCGACCTGAGGGCCGCCGCGCTGGATGCTGCCAGGCTCGAAAACGGCAAAGTAGCGGGCGCCCGATAGATCGTAATCCTCCAATTACCAGCCGCTGCTCATTCCAATTTTTGGAAATCGAGTCCCGATTATCGTAGATGCGGGAGATCACGGATGCGTCTTTTCTCTTGATGCCAAACACCCTCTGGCGTGCGAGCCTTTCGTCCGCCGGCGGCCCGTAAACTTGCTCCATACGTCAGTAAACTACCTGCCATCCGCGGGTTCCTGGCGCCCGTGTTCTCGATTGATTCCAAAGGAACTTACAAAGGTACGTCTGTAAGATACGGTATCGCACTTGTGCTCCTGCGCCTTTCGAGTAGATTTGCAGTACGGTCAACAGCGGATCCTCGCAAGATCCCTATCTGTGTGTGCCGCTACTAAGCCGGTGGGAGAGGTTCCTCACCTCGGAGAAACGGGGCACCTCTCAGGAAGAGAGAAGGTCACATGAAGGAAAGAGGCACTCGGAGCAACGTGCCCGTCGCGCTGCTCGTCGCGTTTCTGTTTGTTCTATCCGCGCCAGCCGTCATGGCGCAGTCGCAGAATATCAGCGGTACCGTTGTGGACGTTTCCGGAGGAACCGTTCCAGCAGCCACGGTCAATATCACAGACGCGGCCAAAGGAGGCACCGCTAGGGAAACGACTACCGACAATATGGGGCGATTTCTGGCGATCAACATCGAGCCAGGCAAGTACGTCATTGCCGTGGAGAAACCCGGCTTCAAGAAGACTGAAGTTCCGGTGACGCTCGACGTCAACACCAAGCTGGATGTAGGGCAGATTACTCTCCAGGTCGGGAATGTCACGGAGGTTATGTCGGTGACCGGTGAAGGTACTCCCCTGGTCACGACGAACACGATGGATAAGGCGTACGTCGTCGAAAGAACACAGATGTCGGAGCTGCCCATGAACGGCCGCAACTTTACGTCGTTGATGAGCACTGTGCCCGGAATGACCAGCGCCGCCCAGAGCGATTTCAATGTCAACTTCAACGATGTTTCCCAGTTCCACTCCCTGGGTGGACGCGGATCAGAGAACAACTTCTATTTGGATGGATCTCCCAACATCGACGTCGGCGATAGCCAGTCGCAGTACACGCAGGCCAGTATCGATGCCGTCGCCGAATTCCGCGTTCTGCAGAGCAGTTTCAACGCCGAGTACGGCCGCAACTCCGGCATGGTAATCGCGGTACAAACCAAGTCGGGTGGAAACCGGTTCCACGGCACCGCTTACGAATACTTCCGCAATAACTGGCTGGACGCCAAATGCGTGCTCTGCAATACGTTGGCGCCGCAGCTTCGCTACAACCAGTTCGGCGGAAATTTCAGCGGCTGGATTCCGGTTCCGAAGCTCTCCACCGTCCAAAACAAACGGCTGTTCTTCTTCTACAACCGTGAAATGACTCGCCGCAACCTCCCGGGCAGTGCTTATGCGGATATTCCCAACGCTACGATTCTGAGTGGGAACTTCACGCCTTGGCTGCTGACCACCGATATGCAGTACGCTCCTCAGTTCAAGAACGGCACAGTCTTTCAGCCGGGTACGATCACGCGCGATGGAGCCGGCAACATCACCGGAGGCACGCCCTTCCCGGGCAACACCGTTCCGCAATCGATGTGGCAGTCGCTCAGCGCCAACATGCTGAAGGTCTATACGGCTGTTCCTGGTTTCGCCAGCCTCCCGGCCGCTCCGAACCCGGGTTACGTCCGCTATTACTACAACAACCCCGATAACCTGGTGAAGAACCAGGATATGCTGCGTGTCGACTATACGGTCAACAGCAAGGTGAACGCGTTTTTCCGCTGGGTCAACGACTACCAGAAGGAGTCGTATCAGACGGCGATCTGGGGCGGTGAGCCATTCCCGATCCAGCCGCAAGTGAGGCCGAAACCGGGCAGTTCCTGGTCGTGGAACCTGGTCAGCACCTTCACGCCCCACCTGGCATCCGAGACCATCCTGTCGTACAACCACCAGACGCAGTCGTTATCGATCCTCGGGAACAATCCGCTCAACCGCGATAGTCTCGGCGTCAACTGGACCCAGCTTTATCCGCAGACCAACATCACGAACTCGGTCATGAACGTCACCACGAATGCCGGTTTCGGGTGGTCGCTCGGCGACCCGGGATGGCATAACACCGGCAAGGACTATGCCGTCACGGAAAATATTTCCTGGGTGAAAGAGAAGCACACCTTCAAATTCGGAATGTACTACAACCGCGACTTCAAGACCCAGACCGGCACCTGGCCGATGAATGGCGCCATCGACTTCAGCTCGTCTTCTTCGATGCCGAATGACACCGGCAACGGCCTGGCGAACCTGATGCTGGGCAACTTCAATAACTTCAACCAGCCGAGCGGCGCCGTCTATCCGTACTTCCGGTTCTGGGAGCTGGATTTTTATGCCCAGGATAGTTGGAAAGTCAGCAAACGCCTGACCATCGAATACGGCATCCGCTTTGCCCACATGGTTCCAACCTATACGCTGGTTCGCGGCGGCACAGCTGGCGGAGAAGGGACCTGGACGCTCTACAGCGTCGATCTGAGTAAGTACGCCGCTGGTCCGAAACCGACTATCAATTTGACGAACGGCTATCTGGTCGGCTCCCCTCTGAATGTGCTCTCGCCCTTGGGCCTGATTTGCGACCCATGCTCCGGCACGAACCCCGGCTTCTCGCCGTCCAAGACCTTCCCCGAGCCGCGCGTTGGATTTGCATACGATGTGTTCGGCGACGGTAAAACATCCATCCGCGGCGGGTTCGGCATGTTCAATGAGCGGCTGCGCCAGAACAACTTCAATTTTGGTGCTGGCGCCCAGTGGCCCAACCTGGTTTCGGGGAATGTGTACAACGGCAACGTCTCCAAGATCGATACGAGCGGGGTCGGCAATCCTAACGCGCCCATCCAGCCGCCCGGCATGACGGTCTGGCCGACCAACAACACCATGCCGTATATCTACTCCTGGTACTTCGGTGTCCAGCGGCAGTTGCCTGGCAAGTTCACGCTGGACGCCTCGTATTCGGGTAATCACGCGGTCCACTTAATGGATCAGCGGCAGGTCAATGCGCTGCCGGCCGGATCGCTGCAAAACAACAACCTGTCGCAATCGGTCAACTTCTGGACCAACGCCCTCTTGCCATACCTCGGCTGGGGCAGCTTGAACGCGATCGAGACTTTGGGATATTCGCGATATAACGCCATGATGCTCCGCCTCAGCCGGCGCTTCGCGGATAACTTCTCCATCGATTTCAATTACACGCGGTCGAGCATCCGCGATACCAACGACAACGATTCGGACCAGATCGCCAATCCGTTCTGCATCAATTGCAGCTACGGCCCTGCCGGTTACGACCAGCCGAACGTTTTCACCCTCGATGGCATCTACATGCTCCCCAGGGTGAAAGGCTCGCTGGACAAGCCTTTCCTGCGGCAGGTTTTCAACGGTTGGGAGTTGAGCGGCATGTTCCGGTCGCAATCGGGCATGCCGGTCACGATCACTGCCAACGGCAACCTCTTCGGAGCGAACCTCGGCAGCCAGTACGCCAATGTAGCCGGTGACCCATACGCTGGAAATAATGCCTTCCAGTGGATCAACCCGGCCGCGTTTACGCGCCCGGCGGACGGCCAGTGGGGCAACGCCGGCAGAAACTCCGTCCGCCTGCCCACCATCAACAACGTGGATGCTGCCCTGATGAAGAACTTCGACATCATGGAAAAGGCCAAGGTAACGTTCCGCTGCGAAGTCTTCAACCTGTTCAACCATCCGCAACCCTGGGGTGTCAACAACGGTTTCACTGGTGACAATCCGGGGAGCGGCATTTCGGCCAACGCGAAAACCTTCGGCCAGATCAATGCCTATCGCGATGCCCGAACGCTGCAACTCGCGCTACGCTTCGCCTTCTGAGTGTTAGATTGGGGGCTATGGCTCCGCCGCCCCGCTCGCTTACGTTCACCTCCCCCAGAGCCGCGAACGTAAGTGAGCGGAGCTGGCGAAAAAATCCGGGGACATTGCGGGGTAGCGTTTCGAAGTCCTTCCGCTCGAACGCGTGGCAGCAGTGTCCCCGCATTCTTTCGTCCTTTAGTGTCGCCGCGTTGCTCGTTCTCGCGTTCGCCGCCTTCAGCCAGAACGTACCCGCGCCCATCCACTTCACGTACCGCCCGATCGACTTCCGCCTCGATAGCTGTGAAACCGACCGCCGCCATGCCCCCGAGACCATGGCGGGCGGCGTTGCCATCTTCGATTTCAACAACGACGGCTACCTGGATATCTTCTTCACGAACGGCGCCGACATTCAGACCTTAAAGAAGACGTCGCCGAAATATTCCAACCGCCTTTTCCAGAACGACGGCAAAGGCAATTTCAAGGATGTCACCGAGCGGGCCGGTCTGGCCGGCACGGGATACGACAACGGCGTCGCCATCGGTGACTACGATAACGACGGATTCCAGGACATCTTTGTCGGCGGCGTTCACGGCAATCATCTGTACCACAACAACGGGGATGGCACCTTCACGGACGTCACCGCGAAAGCCGGGATCGCGAAGCCGGACCCGCAGTACGGCCCCCTGTGGTCCGTCGGCGGCGCGTGGGTGGATGTGAACAACGACGGCCTCCTGGACCTGTTCGTGACCAACTATCTTGCCTGGGACATCAAGACCGAACCGTCTTGCGAGGCCTCGCCGGGAAAGCTGGACTATTGCCATCCCAAATTCTACAAGGCAACTCCCAACCAGTTGTTCCTGAACAACGGAGACGGAACCTTTCGTGATGCTTCGGCGGAATCTGGAATCCGAGCGCATCCGGGAAAAGGAATGGGCGTCGGAGTCGCGGACTTTGACCTGGATGGCTGGATCGATATCTTCGTCGCCAATGACAAGGTGTACAACTCGTTTTTCCATAACAAAGGCGGCGGCAAGTTCGAAGAGACTTCGTTCGATTCCGGCGTGGCGCTCGCCGAAGACGGACATTTCATCTCGGGAATGGGAGTGGACGCTCGCGATCTGGACAACGACGGCTATCCGGATATCGTTTTCGTGGCGCTCGACTTTGAAACGTTTCCTGTGTTTCGCAACCTGGGGAAGAAAGGATTCGCCGATATTACCGCGGCCAGCCACATGGCGCGGCTCAGCGCGCCCATGGCCGGCTATTCACCCAACATCGGTGATTTCGACAATGATGGCTGGA
>Ga0126381_100008002_pt1 | contig 11800 bp, 6 predicted proteins | sample PanSoiMetPlot_28_FD_96465 | JGI IMG/M metagenome (GOLD analysis project Ga0126381, IMG submission 96465) | Tropical forest soil microbial communities from Panama - MetaG Plot_28 | ecosystem: Environmental > Terrestrial > Soil > Tropical forest > Bulk soil | place: Panama | collected 2016-02-17
GCGAGTTGGTGAGAACGAAGGATCGAGGAAGATTAGACATCCCCGTATGGCTCGCATTTGGAGGCGCGCTTATCCCTATCGTTAGTTTTGCGCACATCATCCTGAGCGCCAGAGCCTACTCTACGCACTTCTGGGCGGTCCCACAGTTACGCCTTGTAGTGGATTGGTACTTCACGACAATTGGATACGCCATTTTGCTTCCGGTCGGCGCATTCGCTCTGGTAACCCTATTTCGGATTTCCGAACCGTCGTTGTCGTCTCTTACCGCGAGCCCGCCTTGCCCTTGGTATAGCGTCACCATTTTTCTCTTTGCGCTTTTTCCCATGTTGGGCTTTGTCATCGCCAAGTTAGTCACGCATGCCTACTGGGCGCGCTACATGATCGCTGCTTCCCCGGGCATCTTCACTCTGCTGATCCTTGGGCTGAGACGCATTATTGCCAACGACAGACTGGGGCCAGCATTGATTTGCGCAATGTGCTTGCCGTTCTTCATTTGGCAAATCCATACATTGAACCGCCAGGAGTTCGACGATCTCCAGGGAGTGCGGAGTGACGTCGCCGCCCTTCGCCGTACGGGTGACGCGCCTATAGCTATTACAAACGCGGGTCGTCTGCATCTCCTTTCTTTTTACGCGAGACGCGATCTCGTGCGTAGACTGGCGTATGTTGCTGATGTGCACCTGTCGACGCGTTATCTGGGACACGACACCGTGGACCGGGCTCATCTAGCGCTGAATCCATGGTTCCCGTTGAACGTCGTTTGGTGGCACGATTGGTTGAGCGCCCACCCGTCCTTTATGGCGTACGGGCCGCTCTTTGGTGAATTTAGTTGGCTTCCGCTCGGACTACCCGCCATCGGCGATGTACAACTGCTGAAGAGGGAGGACCAGACCACTGGACTTCTTTCGGTACAGAATGTTAAGGTTCCAGCGAACGATCGAACGGCTTCGGATCCCTCGGGTGAGCCGATGCTGTACCGGCAACTCGCCGGTCTCGCGGCGCCGTTGTGTACGATTTATATGACAGACAGGTGCCCGGACGTTGATGACGCCAGTGCCGGTACGGCAGATTCGACACGGGAGGCACGATAGCCTGTCGGGCGTGCCGGCTATCGGTCCATGTGGTCACTGTATGCCACTTCACAGGCATCGAATCAGCCAAGCGGCCCTCTGTGCGGCGATCAAACAACCCGCATTGTACAGTAGTTGAATGGCGTTCCCGGAGAGCGCAACTTTGTCCGGAGGACGCACGGCACGTGCCCCCACCTCAGCCGCAGTCCGGCCACGCTGGATTCGGTATCTTCCTGTCGTCCTGCCGCTCGCTATCCTGCTTATTACCGGCTTTCGCGGGCTGGACTTCGGTGTTCACTGGGACGAGCGGCACTACCAAATCGCCCCGGTAAAAACAATGCTGAGCACAGGCATTCTCCTTCCGGGTTATTACGGGTATCCGTCATTTAATTACTGGGTTGGGTTGGCGGCGCTCCTTCCTGAAATTCCTGGGGCGTTAGCTCATCAAGACCGCATGCAGTTCCTGGCCGGCCTGACGGACGATCACCAGTACCTTGTCAAGCTTCGGGTTATCTTCCTGATTGCCAGCTCCTTCTCCGTGCTTTGGGTATACCTGTTGGTACTGAAGTGGCGCAGATCGGTATTAGAGTCGTTTCTCGCGTCGTCGTTCTTGGCCCTTTCGTGGGAGGTGGCTTACCACGTTCGATGGGTCGCGACAGACGGCATGTTGATGCAATTTGCTGCTCTGAGCGTGTTCCTCTGTGTGATGTCCTGCATGATGCGCGGGCATCCAGCGCTTCTGTGGTTGGCCGCAGTCTCTGCGGGTCTCGGCTTCGGAACGAAATACCCAGGGGGTCTGCTGATTGTCCCCGTGCTGATCACAGCTGCGTGCGCTGGCGGGCAGCGAGAGCGGCTATATCGACTATTCGTCGCGGGGATGATCTTCTCGGCCGCATTCCTTGTTAGCACGCCGGGCGCCCTGCTCGCACCGGATCAGTTCTGGCACGGTGTGCAGTACGAGATAAGGCACTACTCCTCCGGACACGCCGGGCATACCGTCTCACCGGGGTTCGAACATGCTGGACGCATCCTGATCTACTTTTCATCCGTCTTGTTCTCTCGATTTACGGCTGTCGCTTACGCCCAATTTGCACTATGTGTGATTGGTTTGTACGCGATTGTCTCCCGAATCGATCTCAAAGGGATTGTTTTCCTGTCCTTTCCTACACTCTACGTCGCATACTTCATTACTCAGCGTGCGATGCTGGTCCGGAATTTGCTCGCTGTCGCTCCCTTTCTTGCCGTTCTAGCCGCCCACGGCGCGGGATGCCTGTGGGCCTGGGGGCTGTCGCTGAATTCAGTGCGGCATCAACGAACCATCTCTGTGGGCGTGCGCGTTGTACTCGCAACAGGGCTGATAGCCGTCCTGGCTATAAATGCTGCATGGTTAACTTATGCCGCGAACACTATTGCCGATCGGCAAACGTCTCGTTTCGGACGCGAGGCGGCCGCCTATCTACGCGCGCGGCAAGGCCTTCGATTTTGGGTGTCTCCCTTGGTACGCGCTAACTTGACTGCAGTTGGCTGGACGCCGGGTCTAAATGTCGTCGGTGATCTCTCCAGCACTGATTATTTGGTGTTGTATGCCAGCGAGGGAATGCCGCGCTGGCAGCAATGGCCTGCGAATCGACCCTGGCTGACCGAGCGGTGGTTCGGCGCCCAGGAAGTCAACTTCAACAGTTACCCGAACTGGTGGGGCGACGACCGCATCCTCGTCATGTCGCTCCGTTCGGCCCGTAAATCCGGTGTACTCGAAACAATACTTGGCGGCCATAAGAGCTTGACCACACCTGAACATGAGATCCGTGAGCCGCTCCAAAACCGATTTGCTGCATTGCCGCCAGACCCAAGCTCGAATTTGCCCAATCTTAATCCATGCACGCTTTTGACACGAAATGACATCGAGCTTGAGGCAGGGCCGGTCGAATCGGGGCCACAGCCTGCGACATCGGCCGATGGCACGGCTTGTGAATACACTGCCAGTTCGGCTGTCGTAGTGATCGGACTACCGAGCAGTACGACGTATGAATGCACGCGTGCGGATGGCGGTGGTGTTACAAGTGTCCCGTTGGGCGATGGAGCGTTTTGGCACCCGAATGGGGCCAAAGACATCTCTCTGTTCGTGCGGGTGGCAAACGGCGTCTTTTCCGTGCGGGTTGCGGTGAGAGATGACCGGGGACCTGTCCGGATTGCTACCGCGTTGGCCGGCGTTCTGCTGCGTCGGCTCCGGATACCATCCGAGTGACCCGGTTGGGAACCTGCTCACGAGACGCTGGCAAACCAACGTATTCGCCTCATGCGCCGAATCATCGCCGGGTCAGATCGCCGGGAGACCAGCGGCCTCGCGGCAAGCCCAGACGGTGCCGGCCGTCAGCAGTGCTTGATCGCTGGTCAACCATTTGCGACTCCGATTCTGCCAGGCGTACAGACCGAACCCTAGGCGCGTGAGCAGGTCGAAGGCATCCTCCTGCCGACAGCCAGCGCGCCGACACCACTCGGGGTCGCTCTCGAACATAATGCAGGCATTGGGGATAGAACTTAAGAAGTCAATGGCGCCTTGGAACACTGCATATTCGCCGCCCTCCACGTCAATCTTCAGGAAGGAGGCGTTCCTGATCTTTTCCTCGCGGCTGAATGCGTTCAATGTAGTTACTGCCACCAATTCCGAACCTGGATTACCGGTGTCCTCGACAGCCGCGGGCGCAAGGTAGCGGTACGCGTCTCCAAAACCCGCGTCGTTCTTCAGCGGGAGAAAGCCTCCAGCCTGCGCGCTTAATGCCGCACGGACTGGCCGCACGCAACCGCAACCGTTCAATTTGAGATTCTTCTGCAATCGCGAGTAGCTTTCAAGCGAGGGCTCGAAGGCCCACACTGTCCCGGTCGGTCCCACTATTTTGTCGGCGAGGATGGAATAGACGCCGATGTTGGCACCGATATCGATAACCGTCATGCCCCGTTTCAGATAGGCCGTAACCAAGGCCAACTCAGTTTTTTCGAAAAACCTCTGCACAGCGAGAAACTCGGCTACCTCGCCTTCGGGATAGAGCTGAATTCCGACTCCTCCGGGTAGACTGTAGCTGACCGGTTCTCCAGAGGCGTTCCGCATTCGATAACTGGTATGAATCACCTTTCGGACGGACCGCCCGATGATGGAATGGCGAATTCTGGAAGTAACACTCATTTTGCGATTGAACCTTAGACCCGGCGACGGCCCGGCTTATGAAGTCGGATGGATGACTGCAGGCCTATCCACCTGCCGGGTCTGGCGAGCATGCCAAATCATGGATAGCAAGGCGGTGAAGTAGCCCGGCGCGACCTTTACTACATTGAAGGTGGAACTTCCCATATCGATGCTCCGGCCAATCCAGGATATGGGGACCTCCTGGATATCGTATCCCGCTAAGACTGGTTTCAATCCGGTCTCTGCATTGGCCGCGAAATGGGGCTGTTCGATGGAAAGGCCCTTCAAAATCTCCGAGCGGTAGAGTTTGAGATTGTTGGAGAGATCGCGCGAGTGCACGCCCAGTAAAAGGTTTGCCAGTCCGTGAAAACAGCGATTCGCGAGAATTTTGGGGAACGGGTAGTTGATTAACACCGAATCATAAGAGAAGCGGCTGCCGATCGCGCCATCCTTTCCGGCGGCCACAGCGTCAAATAGATCGCGCAATTCCGGGAGGATCAGCAGAAAGTCGCTGTCCATAGTCAGAATGTACCGGCCGGTTGCAGCCGCGTAGCCGTCCCGCAGCGCCCGCCCCACGCCATTGGGCGGCTGACGGTCGATTAGCTTGATGCGCGGTTCAGTGCGCGCCAGTTCCCGGGTAACATCCGCAGTGCGGTCCGTGCTGTTGTCGTTGACGATGACGATCTCGTGAATGTACCGGCCGTAAGTTCCGAGCAATCCCCGTATCAACCGAGGGACGTTCATTTCCTCGTTATGGCAAGGCACTACGATCGAAGTAGAATCGAAGAGGTCCGTGTGCTCCGTCAAATCCACGACTGGCCTGTTCTCGGGGCCGCCAGGTTTCTTTCCCCAGATATAGAGATTGCCGCATGTTTCTTTGATCAGCGGCATGTGTTCCACGATGTAAGCAAGGAATTGCGTTGAGCCGATCAACCTACCCGGCAGCCGAGGATGCACAATATCGAAGGGGAGGATCTCGAGTTCCGTGAAGCCCTGGTGAGAGGCAGCCTTCATGAGCTTGTATTTACGCATTGCGACCTGGCAGGGCGCGTGTCCCGCCCACCGGGCGACCTGTGGCACCATCGTCTTGACGAAGACCTGCGGGTTCCAGTGGTTCGCTTCAAAAAATAGAATCTGTCCTCCCGGCTTGAGTAGCCGGTGAAGAATCCGCAGGTTGTGGGCAAAAGCGTCATGACAAAGAATGGCCGTTCCGACGATATAGTCGAAGCTCTCAGGCTCAAAATCTGAAGCCAGATCGTGTACGCGGGTGAATCTGACATTGGGTAGTTGCTTCTTACAAGCGGCAGTCACGTAGTCGTCATTGAATACTGCCGCAGTGATGGGATTCCGGCCTTTCAGTGCCTGCGTAAGATGTTCGGTCCAAAGTCCGCTTCCAGCTCCCAGTTCGAAAATCGTTTCTCCTGGCAGAATATGAAAACAGTGGCGGACGGCAGCAGCTCGCCATTTCAATTTCAATGGCGACGAGGACGGATATCGAAGCCAGTACGCTTCCCGCGTACGCTCCATCTGCTGCAGATTGGTATCGATGTGCTGCAAGCGGCCCTCCGTGATACTCCCTACCTCGTTCTTCGATCGAGTCATTTGGGGAGAAAGCCGGGTACTAACGTAATCTAGCCGGAGGCAGACTGGAGGTCTGTGATATTGAAAACCAACCGGAACGGCCGCCACATTTGTGGTGAGATGGTTCACCAAAGACCGTTGGTGCAAATGCTAGCCGCGCGGCTACGGACGGCATCCGGAACACCTCGAAAATGACGCGTAACGACCCGTTCGGAAATTCACAAGCCTCCCACCGGACCATGCTGGCACTTGCGCACCGTTGGTGGCGGCGCTGCGTTTAGAACCGGGAAGACCTATGAACACGGTCGCGTTATAATGTGGCGACGTTATTTCTCGGCGGCGACGACGTTGTTTTCGAGACGAAGCATTGATTATTTGTTCCAGCTCGTGCAGCATCGGGTGCATGACTGACAAGATCCGGCTCTCGCACGATTTCGCTCTCACCAACTATCCCTTGCCGAAGATTTGCAACCGCGCTTTCCATGTACTCGCAAATCCGCTTCTCGCGGTGCGGGTTCATGTGGAGGAGCAATGAAGCATCCGGTCCACGCGTCGAACAGCTTGGTCGCGCCTGTTGACCTCGTCGCCCGCCGCCTGTCCGTAACGGCCGGCTGGATCGCCGAGCGGCCGCGTGTGGCGATTACGCTGATCAGCATCCTCTACTTCGCTGCTGCTCTAGCTCTAGCCCACGTCAAACCGTTCTGGAACGACGAGTTGTACACATTTTATATCGCACGCCGCCCTGGGATGCGCGGCGTCTGGGACGCCCTGCTGACCGGAGCCGAACAAGTACCCCCACTCTTCTACGCGATCACCAAAGCGTCGATCGGAATCTTTGGTTATACGCATATAGGCATGAGGCTTCCCGAGATCCTCGGATTCTGGCTAATGTCATTGAGTCTTTACGGAGTGGCCTTGCGTTTCGTGTCCGTGCCATACGCTATTCTGGCAACCGTTTTTCCGCTCCTGACAGAAGCCTTTGACTACGCTTATGAAGCGCGTCCCTACGGACTCGTTCTCGGCTTCTGCGGATGCGCTCTCTGGTGCTGGTTCGAGGCTACTGGCGGCTCGCGCCGCTCTCTGGCAGTCGTTGGGCTGGCTGTCAGTCTCGCCGCTGCGCTTAGCTGCCACTACTATGCGATCCTTGCGTTCCTACCCCTTGTGGCGGGTGAGGCCGTTCGATCCTGGCAACGGCGGCGTCTCGATCTGCCCATTCTCATCACATTCCTGGTTGCGCTGGCTCCTCTCGTGGTTCTCTTTCCATTGATAAGAGCGGGCCACTCATGGACTGCAACGTTTTGGGCTAAACCGAACTTGGGGAGCATAATGGAATTTTATCGAGCCGCATTGTCTCCCTCGGAACTGCTTCTGTTTGCCGTGCCTCTGGCTCTCGTCGTCCAAGTTCTTATCAATTCTGAAATCGTCGGCGCGTCTGCCGGCCGTTCGCTGATTTCGCTTTCGGGGCTGGTCACCATCGTCGGATTTGCTCTCTTGCCCGTTGTCGCCGTCATCCTTGGCAAGACTATTACTCATGCATATACCAGCCGCTATGTTCTCATCGCCATCATCGGACTGACGTCCGTATTGGTTTGGGCACTTTCTCGTCTTGCATCGGACGGCGCAACTCCGGCCCTGCTGCTCATAGTGCTGAGTGTTGCACTGTTCGGTGTCCAATCCGTTCAACATTACCGTGATCTAGTCGCATGGGCTAGAGACGACGAGCAGACCCTGCGCTTCCTGGTTGACAATGCGGGCGGGCAGCCTGTTGCCATCCAGGATCCGCATTTGTTTTTCGAATTATCCGCGTTATGGAACGGCCGCCCCGGATTAACTCTCGTTTATCTCTTCGACCGGGACCACGCCTTGGCTTACACCAAAACAGATGTTGTTGAGCTTGGACTCATGACCTTGAAATCCTGGGCCCCGCTCCACATGGAAAGGTTCGATGACTTCGTGGCCAGGAAGTCCCCAATACTTGTTTACCCGCCGCCGCCCCCGCCAGAGCCCGCCATATTCCGCTGGCTAGTACGTGAACTCGAGCGGGACCACTGGCGCTTCACCGTTTCGGCGCACAACGGCGAACACCCCCTGTTCCTCGCCGAACCTCCGGTTGACAGGTAATAGTGGAAAAACTACATCCGGAGTAATGATCAGAAATCGTCGCAACTCCGGTGTAACTTATATCGGCTTTTTGATGCGCGCATACACCTCAGCTTGGGGCGCAGCGTAAACAAGTCGCCATCGGTCCGGGGAACTTTGGATCAGATTAACAAACCTCTCATTGTATTGATGCTCCATCACTACGTGATCCAACACGATATAGTCGATCCTGGCCGACTCTATCGCACGCTCAGCCGCACGCAGATCCAAAAAAAACGGGGGCATGATGGTCCGAAATCCCGTTTCCAGATACACCCACCCCGGCATTGAAGCTGCCACCACCGACTCACGCGGTGCATTCGCCCGTAACCATTGTAAAGAGTCCCACACCGACGCAACTTCGGGAGGAAAATACATGAGCCGGTAGCTGCCAGTCTCGCCACTCGGCGTTTCGAATTTCGCGGGGTTCAGAAAATGCCGCTCGCTCATCGCAAAGCTGAGAAACGCCCCACAGAGGATGGCCACTCCAGACACAGCCATGGCCGTCCTCCCCGCCGTTTTGCTCCCGAGCCTGCCTACCGCCTCAAAAAGGGCGACCGCCAGGAACGGGTAAATCGGGAAGATATATCGCAGCAGCTGTCCGGGCCACGGCGTCAGGCAGACCATCGCCAGCGTCATTGCTGCGTACAACGAGATCAGAAAATGCCTGGACGCGAATTGTAGACAGATACCGAGGAGAGCGCCGCAACCAAACAAGTACAGGACCAGGTAGCCCGGAAGTGGGCTAATTCTCGAATTGATTCTATGGAGAACGAGCTCGACAAAACCCTTCCGGATCGTTACCTCCTCACCGATGTAACCGGGCAAGCGAGCCAAGTTAGCGAAGATCCGGACAGCGATATCAAGTACCTGCGTCCTGCCCAACTCCGCCCTAAATGGATCTCTCAGGGCGAGATTATTCGCATAACTTACATTGTAGAACATAGTAGGATCGCGTTGATAACTATACGCCGGATGCCGGTAAGATTGGCTGGTCTCGACCGCGTAAATATAACCTTGCCACGCGGCTATGGGAACCAGCGCCACGACTGCCCTTACGGCAGCCGTCCCGATCCTGCGGCGCAGCGCAGCATCCGCAACCCAGGCCAGCAACAATGCTATGCCGACCGTTCTCAGGAGGTAAGCAAAGACGGCCAGAACTGCGCAGGAGATCTCGCCGGCTACCCCGCCGTCGCGCCGATAGACCAGAACGAACAAGAGAGTGGCGAGCGCATACGGAAGCTCCGCATAGCAAAGCGTTGAAACTAAGAAGACCTCATATCCAAATAAGAACCCGAGCGCCACCAGCACCGAGTAACCCGGCCGCAGAAACCTGCGCGCGAACAGGAAGCACAGGATGACCGAAATGAGAGAAAACGCCATCCACGTCCGCCGCAGCCATGGTCCCACGACTCGCGGATCGGTCGATCCGAGCACGATCTCGTGTGCGGCAACGATCGCCGGCAATCCCGGCGGATACTGAATGGCCCTTATTTTTCCAGGCTCGTTGAGCAGCCGGTATCCGTCGCCTTGCGCCAGCGAAGTTCCCAGCACATAGTACTGGCCTCCGTCCCACCGCAGGTCGATCGGGCCACGATACCGTGGAATCCAGCTCAGTATCGTAGCGATAATAAGGATACCGATGCAGGTCACATTTCGATCGAAGATGCGCCACAGCTTGCTGTCGCCGATTTGCACTGAGCTCTCCCAGATCCTCCGCAGTATACCTCAGAAGGTTAGTGGTTAATTGCCTACCTCGGGGTAGAGTACAGGTTCTACCGGAAGCTGGCCGCGAAGCCCGGTGTCGTTCATCACACTTACAAACGCTAAACGCCAGGTTGCCATTACAATTTGATGTTAGCCACCTATTACTCGCGTACTAGTCGATCTCCATATTTTTTCTGAAGCCGTCTGGCACCCCAGTGTCTGCCAAATTACAGGAGTTGGATCAGCCAAGGGTGCTTCTGCGCCAGGATCAGGCAACCCGCGTTGTACAGTAGTTGAAATGGCATTTTCGGAACACGTGCCTTTGCTCGAAGGGCGCGCGGCGGCTGCCGCCTCAGTAGCAGTCCGGCCTCGCTGGATGGGGCGGATTTGGGGCTCGGAACTGCGCGGATGGCAAGCCCGTATCGCGGATTTCTGCGAGGACACTTTCCGCTCTCTCCAACGGGTAGCGCGGCATCGGGCTCTGGTTTGTGTGGCCATGGCGGTCGTGCCGATGGGCATCCGCTTTGCGGCCCTACCCTGGAAACCTATTCCCGCACCGTACATTTACGACGAGTCCAGCAATATTCTCGCGGCCGATACGTTCCGTTCCGGCCGCCTTACAAACCCCACGCCGGCTATGTGGCGCCACTTCGAGCCGTTTCATGAGCTGATGCGGCCTACTTATCAAAGCAAGTATCCGCCGGCGCAGGCTTTGTTTTTGGCTCTGGGGTGGAAACTGATGGGGCACCCATGGTACGGCGTTTGGATCAGCTTCGGCTTGATGTGTGGTTGCCTGTGCTGGATGCTGCAGGGCTGGGTCCCGCCGGTCTACTCGCTTCTGGGGACATTGGTAGCGATGGCCCAACTGGGCATCTTCACCGTCCACGTGGGACTCTTCCCGGAAGTACCGAATGCCGCTATCACAGGTTACTGGATGAATTCGTATTGGGGCGGCGCGGTGGCTGCGGCTGGTGGCGCGCTGGTCATTGGCGCTTTGCCGCGCCTGTTCGGCAGGCCAAGCTTTGCCGCGTCAGTCCTGGGCGCCGCTGGTGTCGCGATACTGGCTAATAGCCGCCCCTATGAGGGTGGAGTTTTGGTTGCCGCTGCCGCCGTAGCGTTGCTCTGGTGGCGTCGCCGCCGCGGCCGGTCGTTACGGGAACTGCTGTCCTGCCGGAACCTCGTGCCATTCCTGGTGATTGGAGGATGCACGGCGGCCGCGATGGCTTATTACAACTATCGTGTTACCGGTCACGCGCTGACCTTCCCCTATGCGGCCTACCAGCGCTTGTATGCCCTGGTGCCGAACTGGTGGATTTTCCCTCTCAATCCGCATCCCGGCAAGGTGACACAACCGGAGCTTCGCACGCTGTGGTATGGGTGGGAACTCCACGCCTATTTAGTGCAGCATAACAACCCGCTGCATGCGGTATATCAAACGGCAGGGATGTGGCGTCAGTTCTATTGTCCATTGCCTCTCGCCTTGGCGATCGGCATTGCACTTCTGGTTTTTCGCACCCCCAAGGTCTGGATACCGGCCGGACTCATCGTGGTGGTCTTATGCAGCAACCTGATCGAGACCTGGCACTTTGCACATTACATCGCAGGAGCGGCGGGACTCGAGTTCATCATCGCTGCTTACACCCTTCGAATGTTGCGGTTGGGGGGAGGACGCATCAGTGCCGCGCTGGTACTTCTGTGTGCGGCGGCGATGTTTGCCTACCACCTCTGGGATGGTACAACCGCTCACACGATCCCCTATCCGCGCCCTGCCGTGGTTCAACGGCTCATGGCGCAAGGAGAGAAGCATCTCGTAATCGTGCGCTATGCGCCGACGCATGACGTTGGCAACTTCGAATGGGTTTTCAACGCTGCCGACATCGATCGTTCTCCGATCATCTGGGCGCGTGATCTCGGCGAAGCCCAAAACCGGGAACTGATCGAATACTACCGAGACCGTAAGGCTTGGCTACTGCGCCCCGATGGCGCGCTTTCGCTGGAGCCGTACCCGCTATCCATCGCCGCAAGCCGGGCCGACGCTACGGTCGGGGTTCGCCGGTAACCGAACGCACGCCACCGTTGCAGTAGAACTGGCGGCGGTGTTCGGAGATTTACATTCTGTAGA
>Ga0126381_100008004_pt1 | contig 11799 bp, 12 predicted proteins | sample PanSoiMetPlot_28_FD_96465 | JGI IMG/M metagenome (GOLD analysis project Ga0126381, IMG submission 96465) | Tropical forest soil microbial communities from Panama - MetaG Plot_28 | ecosystem: Environmental > Terrestrial > Soil > Tropical forest > Bulk soil | place: Panama | collected 2016-02-17
AGAGCATCGGCACGCTCTTTTAATCTCAATAATGTTCTTGCATCCGTTCCACCTGGTTGTACTTGATCAGAAATATCATCCACAAGTTTTGAAACCGCTGGCGTATAAGGGCGACCAGGGGCTTGTACTACATTTTGTACTTTATTTGATAAGGACGACAAATCATTTCGACTAAACACCGCTGCAGTACGATTCCACATGGCATCCGCTGCGTCATGAAGATTTTGAGACGTCGGAAGATATGGTTTAACATTTCCGGCCGCCTTAGACGCAAATTCCAACCCCTGCCCTATTCCTGCGTTAATCCCTGAACCCTCCAAGGCATTCCAGCCAACCTTCGACCAAGGATCACCATGAATGTATGATTCAGTGCCACTTGTAAGTGCCCCTTCAACTCCTCGCATTCCGGCTCGACCCGCCCAATTAAATCCAGACCCTAAAGCACTAACATCACTGACTGGGTTGGACATATAAGCCGCTGCTGCGGCTGGATAGGCAGCCAATCCTAAATTTTTCCCAGCTTGATTAGTAAGTTCCTCCTCTAGCTGCTGCGTTCGGCCAGTTCCACCCAACCACGTCGGCATATGCGAAGCCATCCAATCAGCACCGCCGAATGTGCCCTTGCTTGCCATGTATCTAGAAATATTATTTAATGTATCTCCTATGCCACTCGCCGTTGGCCCAGAACTAGGATCAAATGGCACATCCCCTGTTGATGGATTCAAGGGAAGAGTCGGTTGATTGTTGCCAGCGGGCGTACCAGGGGCCGACGCTCCCGCTGGCAACACTCCAACGGGGGTGGGAGGTTTCCCCGCCGAAGATGGAGCAACATCGTCAAAAAAATTCGGCGGCTTTTTCGGTGCTACATCGTCAAAAAAATTAGCCATTTTATTTTCCTAGGATTCTGGCTGCTGTCCCGGCACCAAACATTGCATCAAAATCCGCAGCTTTGTCCGGATTTGCTCTCAATTTATCTACAGCTGCTTGTGGGATATTGGCGCCTTTTTGTTGATCAGATTTCCACTGCTCTAGTTGATCCAGTTTCTTCTGTAATTTATCCGGCAATGGTGTTTGAGCCATCTTGTGGGCTGCAGCGGTGTCTCGAAGCACGGCCAATTGATAGTCTTTTATGGCGGACTTATAGTCATCGGTCTTAACGTGCTGATCTTCCAAGCGGCTTTGCGACTTCATGCCTTCAGTAAACTCAGTGCCCAACACACGGCCAACACCCTTCAGCGATTCGACCGCCGATACGCCAGTCTTACCTACCAACTGATCAATCTTCGATTGAGTATTCGCTAGACTTGGCGTCATCATCCTCTCTGGAATTCGCCCACCGACCGGACCGGTTATGGATCCCAGATTCGGGTCATTAAGGAGTTCATCGGCAAGATCAATCTTATCTTGAACGTTGTTCTGAACTCCCGGCAATGCTATTTGAGCTTTAGTAACGGTCTCGCCCAATACCCGCTGAGTAGCCTCTGCTCGGGCTTCAGAAGTTCTAACATGCGCCTCTTGCTCGGCGGATATTATCTTGTCCCAATCACCGTTTGTTATGGCGGATCGAACATCATTTTCAGACATGTTGTGCTGCTGAGCCAATTGTGGAACCTGCCCCAGCAGAGCTGTTCGCTGTGCCTGCTCATTGGCAGCTTGGGCTGCCTTGATTTGAGCTTCGGCGGTTTGTGCTTTATACAGCGGTGAGTTCTGCTGCAGATTAAATTTCTGCATTTCGGTAATATACGACGCAAACCCACCCGATTCGATGAGGGATTTAGCCATCGGTTCAGAAATGTTGTTATCTTTGGCAACCTGCGGAATATTTGCCATCAAGTCTTTCTTCTGCTGCGTCGTTAATTGCTTCTCCTCCGTCTCAGCTTGAGCTTGACTAGTTCGCGCACCAGCCTCGCCAACTTGCGCCTTATACAGCGGCGAAGCTTGCAGTCTTTGATTTTCAAGTACCGATGCTTCAATGTCACCCAACTTGCCGCTACCGAAAGCAACCATGGCCTGTTCTGGCGTCATGTTCAGTTGCTTAGCAACGGCGGGAAGATTTTGCATCATGGCATTTTGCATTTGCATCTGGCGTTGAGCGTTGATAAGCTCCACCATTCCGCCCATGCCTCCGCCGCCCATTCCAGATCGAGCTTGTTGCTCATTTAAGCCGGACATGGCGTTAATCATTTCAGAACGATCAGCTTGATTGTGACTAAACGCACCAGCTAATAACCCTAGGCCAGTGTTGATTCCTTCATTCGCCTGTTGGCGCTGCATGAGTTTTAAATATGCTTGGGCCAAGTCCGGAGGCGAAGTATACGCTTGAGGTTGCGGAGGAGGTTGTTGGGGTTGCGGGGGAGAGTCGCCAACTGCCCCTCCCCCGCCCTGCTGAGCCAAACCTGGAGCCGCCGCTCCTGCCCCCGGTCCAGGAACAGGTCCGGATCGCGATCCTGCTTGCCCAGGGTATTGGCCCAACGCTTGAGCTATTTGTTGTTGAGGGTTTGGCTGACCCATCAAGCCAAACAGTAAATCACCGATAGCCATTATCCTGTCGCCCCTCTCAGATTGTTGAAGAACGAGCTATTTGGCCCAAACGATATACCAGAAGAGCCGCCCCCTATTCCTGGTGCAGCCGTTTGCCTAATATTATTCATATTGGCCAGCGCAGCGTTGTTGATGCCTTGCGCTTGAACAATATTAGGGTTCGGGCCAGCCTGGTAATTGAATCCCGGCGTCACGGGATTGCCGGGATTCGCCAGTGCTTGAATAGCAGACTGCCAACTCCCCGGCGTCCCTTGAGGGGCTGAAGACCCAGCGCCTTGTGCGCCTTGTGCGCCTTGTGCGCCTTGAGACCCCATCGGGCTGAATCCAGGAATTTGCATACCGGCATTAGCCATAGATTGCATGCGAGCAGCTTGTTGTGGGCCATAACCCTGCGTCGGAACACCATAGGCAGCATTGTTCTGCTGCATCTGAGTGATGAGACTGCTGACCGGCGTTCCGCCCCCGCTCATACGGTTAGGCTGGGAAGCTCCGCCTTGATTCATCATGTCCTGAAGCATCGAATTGTTGAGTGCCCACTGCCCAGCGTTAGGTGATGAATTGAGGGTAGTTCCGATTGGAGCCGAAGGCTGCGGAGGCGGTTGATAGCTTTGAATAGGTTGGCCCATGGCATTGGTCGGCGTTCCCGCATAAGAAGGCGGGAACGGCAACGCCGAACTTTGGTAATTCGAATATGGGTTGCTCCATTGAGTAGGGTCCGGATAAAGACCCGCCATCGCCATATTATAAGAGGGGAAGGTCTGTGCATCGGCCATTATGCGTACCCATATCCTTGAGAATCATCGAATGGGCCGCCACTAAGAGACTTCCCATAAGGACTCCGTTGCGCCAACAACATTTGTTGTAACGCCGCTGGATCTATTTGCGGTGCATGGGCTGCGAGATTAGGAGCTTGCATAGGAGATGGAATAGGAGGACCAGCCAATGATTCTCGCAGTCTATCGATGCCTTGGCCTATTCCTTGTCCTGGGGTTGTTTTATTTGGGACTGAAGGATTAGGTGCTCCACCAGTGATCGAAACGTTGGCGTTGTTTGGTTGTGGTGGGGGGACAGTTCCTGGGCTTGGGTTTGGCGCTCCTGCTCCCTGAGGCGCTGTATTAAGCGTTGTCCCATGGGGCTGCGTGAAAGGGACCGTCGACGAAGGTAAAGGATCGCCAATTTTCCACCCCGCGAATTGAAAATGATTTGGATCTTTTAGGCCCAATGCTTGCAGTCCATAACTACCAGCTATATTCCATAATTTCTGCTGGTTTTTCGGATCGTCAGCCTGAACATCCGCCGCCATTCCGAAATTATGGTATGATTGCCCTGCTGGTGCAACTGGATTCGATCCGGTGCCTTGATGAGTCGCCGCAAGCATAGCCTGTTTTTCGGGTGAGCGATAAGCCGAAATAACATGGGCTGGAATGCCAGCTTTCAATGCGGCGGCTTCAAAATCCGATAAGCGCTGAGCGAATGCCGGATTTAGACCGGAAACATCAACTCCGGACGCTGCTGGATAAGCGAAATCAACCATAGCTCATGCCTGTGTAAGGATCAATTCCAGCTTGCAGCATCATCTGAGGATTCATGCCTCCCATTCCACCCAAACCTCCTATATTAGTGGTTGGAACGCCTTGCAACGTCCGTCCATGCATTAATTGCATCATCGGATTAGGGGCAGGAATATGCGCCTGTATATTAGGCGGAGCCATAGGCGTCGGTGCTGATTGATCGCCTTGCGGTTTGACCTTATTCAATGCGTCACCAATCCCTGGAGACTTGGCCAGTGAGGTTAGCCCACCCAATATATTTCCACTTTGCATCTGTTGGAATGGCGATTGAGCCGGAGTTTGGGTAGGGGCCGAGGCATTAGAGGCCGTCTGCACCGGATTGGTATTCAACGTGGTTCCAGGAGTGGTCGAAGACCCGCCAAATTGAGTATTTAATGCTCCAACCGTGCTGGAATTACTGAAATCGCCGAATTGGTTATGGAGCATATCGCGGGTTCGTTTACCAAATTGATTGAATGGAATCTCCATCGCTACGCGTGCTTGAATTTCTTGCGGCGCGCTCATAGCGTTAGGGTATTGATCCAGATTAATGCCAGCCTTGGACCCATACGTCTGCCAAGTCGGCGTCGTAATTTGATAATACCCTTGCGAACGGCTATTCGGACCAGCAAGATCTGGATCAACCTTGCTATAGACATTCTGGCCGTTGCTTTCAGCCTGCATCAAAGCAGTTAGAAAATCCATTTGATTAGGCAAGGCTAAATGCTCCTGCTGGCATCCCGCGAGGCTTACGGATGTGTGGTTTGTGCAACGCTCCCGCGCCTAGGCCAATCACCTTTCTTCCACCGAGGCTGCCGACAAGATCAGGGGCGACTTTCTTAAGGTCCTGAGCCATCGGCCCAACAACTTTCGGATAACTCTTTGGGTCGCCCTTATAACGATATGAATATATCGGCAATCCCCCGTGATCGCCTTCTTTCCTAATATCAGTTTTCATCTCTCGATCAGAGCCAGTGAACAAATTACCAAATATCTGGCCAATACCCAGCGCAGCCATCATTGGATCACTAGATGTTTGTGTATTAGTTGTCCCAGAAGTAGTTTGCGTCTGACCATAAGGCGTCATGCCCAATGCTGACTGTAATACACCAAGCTGTTGTCCAGGATATTGGAATGCTTGATTGAATTTTTGCATCTGCGCATTGATTTGGTTCTGCGCCTGAGTCTGCTCCGCTTGACCAGCACCGCTCTGCATCATATATTGCTGTAGAGCATTTGTATTCGCAAGATTGCCAAGATTTGACAAACCACCCGCCGCGCTCAATGCCAGGTTACCTTGTTGCAACGCAGCATTTTGATTCGCCTGCGCTGCCTGCAATTGAGTATTGATATCCGATTGGGCAGCGCCCTGAGCTTGACCGAAATTAGCCTGATTAAGCTGCGCCGCCATCTGCGCCATATTCATAGCGCCTTGAGCTTGTGTAACCCCCTGCTGGACCCCTAATCTCGACCCGCCAAATGCATTTGCCGCTGTCGCCGCTGCTTGATTACCGGCTTGTTGGACGCCAAGATTTTGTTGCATAATGGGCAGAGTATTATTGATAACACTCTGAGTATAAGGATTCATATAAGGTTGCAGGTTAGTATTTGCAAGGGACCCAGCTTGAATCTGTGGGGCTCCTTGCCCCAACACACCCATGTAACCAGCTTGAGCTGCGCCGTATTGCGGCAGACCTGCCCCCTGAGCATTCGCCGCTGTCTGCCAGGATTGAGCTTGTTGCGGGGCAACACCGGCTACCATCTGGCCTTGGTATTGCTGGAGAGGAATATTTGCGACATTTTGCGCATAAGCATAGTTCTGTTGGGCAGCAGTGTTCACCCAAGGCGGCAGCTGAACCTGCGAAACCTGATTACTAGTTTGGGTTGTACCAGATCCGCCCATCAATCTATTTCCTTATGGAACAAGATACTCTGTGGTTCCCAACCACGCTCCCTTAAGAATTTTGACCACCCAATGCGACCGTAGGCACGGATGATGGAGCATCCTTGCGCACACGCAAAATCAATAATGCGCCGATAACCCGCATCAACTTCATTGATGTCACCAACTACGTACACGATATCCAATACTTTCCTTCTAGGGTACTGTTCAATCTGCGTGACACACCAAGTATCACCTTCAGCGAAGCTCTGCATCTTTCCTGCATTAATAGCGTCGAGAATATCCTCCAATGTATGAAGATTTCCTGCTATATTCAATGCATGCTGTAAACGTCCTTTAAGCTCCTCATGCGTCAAGATTGCTGTCCTAACGATACCTGTTCCACTCGAGCTACTCCGCCTACATCAACACGTAATCTCCAAACTGTGCCATCTGGAGCAACAAACATGACGCTTGATACTGCTTGATTAGTGGGAATTTTTGTTGCAAACTGCGCCGTCGCCCAAGTGCTGAACCGCCTCAGATAACTGGTTAAATTCGCGTTCTGTCCTGGAATCGACGGAACATCGGGGGGAGGCTGAACTTGGATCGGAACGACCGTTGATTGTACCATTAACGATCCCCCCGCACAGCGAAATCCATGAGATGCTCTCCCATTGTAAATGGGTTAACAGCCGGACCCATCACTTGGAATTGTAATCGAATATCCCTGCCAGTAACGCGTGCGTCCACATAACCATCGTTGCGGAGGAATCTAGGCGGCGACCAAGCCCCCATTTGAGCTAGACTCCCCTGCGATCGAGACATGCTCGCAAAGAATGAGTATTGAATATTGCCCAATCCCGGCCCATTCAGATCTGGGATAATTTGTTTAAGAGTTGCAAGCCTGGGGCCTCCTGTCAAATTCAGGTCAAACGTCTCAGCCCACGGTAACTGCGAACCTTGATAAGTTGGCCCAAGTTCATGCTGATACGCAATCGTTCCATCAGCTAGAATCGGTTGTACAGTGTAGCTTGAGGTAACTCCGGCTGTTCTAGATAGATTGCCCTGTGACCACCACCCTTCTTTGTAATTGTATATCACACAACGCGTCGGCGTCAAGCGTCCGTTCTGTGGAAAAAACCACCACCATTCGCTGAACTGTGTATTATGAAACGCGAAGGCAAACTCACGGACATTTTGTAAGTCAACGTCGTCTGTAATCCACTTGCGCACTTGACAAGGAACCGGAATAATCGTTGTTCCATCGAATGTAAATGTGCCCTGTTGGGATTGCCATAGAGTTGAGTTCCCAGTCTCGACGATTGAACACGGCGACCAAGGTGTCATCCCATCGCCTAGCTCAACATAATCATAGATATACGGTAATCCGATATACTGGACAACATACGCCTTCTTACCAGTAAACATTAAAGTACCGAATCGCCCCGCTGTCGCGCACACAATTGGGCTTGATGGTTGAACATCAAGGAATCCGCTTTGTGTAACTACATCAGTATAGTTCCAATCAGTGTAATCTTCTTGGTCGCACCACGCGAATCGATTTGATCCGCCGCCCGTTACAGTTCCATCCTGATAAGTACCGAACATAATCACAAATCGTTCTTGAGTAATAACAAAACATCGTCCATGCGGAACTGTGCTAGAATTGGACGGTGCAACAACAGTAAGCAACGTTGCAGGAGTGTTGGGATTCCATTGAAGAAGTCTGCCGTCCACCGAACTCATTACCAATAAAATAGCCCCGAAATTGTCGACAGACCAGACATTGGGGATCTTGTCTATGCCTAAAATAGTTCCGGATTGTCTCGGCGTGCCATAAGCGGTGGCTGGATTATCTACCGGAAGATCCTGACCATAATTCAGCTCACCGTACCCTCCCTGCGATGGCAAAGGAGGAGCAGGCCAACCACCACTAGGAGTAATCTCCACCAACCCCTGTCCGTTGTCAACATAAACATTTCGCTCACAAATATAAGCAATCCAGTAAACGCCAGCCAAATCATACCAACCATGAATCATCCTACAGCGCGAAGCAAATACATAAGTGTATTGACTTTGACCACCGATCGGTTGAAGTTCACCTTCAATCCATCGAACCATGTTTACTTCGGCCCAATTGGAGGACATAACGTTCTTTGTAGGCTGCGCTACAACGCCCGGAGGAATTTGAATTGGTCTAAATTGGCCGCTCATAGCGCTCTGATTATCTTTGCAAGAGCCATATAAGGTTGGAGATTGTTGTGCGCCGCCCCTGAGCCTGTGTTTTGAATTGTAACCCCCGTTGCATGAGCGGCCACCGAAATGCCGGTCGCCGCCGCTGCAATGCCAGCGTTGGCCGCCTGAATAGAAACCCCGGTTCCACTAGGAGACGTAGTTCCACTAGTAGCTTGCGCGTTGCCGCCCCCAGCTTGATAAGTATAGCCAGCCGTTGTTATTGGACCGACTGGCAACCCATGAGAATGGCCGGGATCATTTACGCCATGGACATGCGGTGATTGGCCATGATTATGAGTGGGGTCTGAAACAGTATGGTTGTGAGTAGGATCGGTGACAGCATGATTATGGGCTGGCATTTCGCCGGTCACCAAAGTATGGGTAACTTCTCCGCCTGTCCCACCAATAGGATAAGAAGCGTTGACACCCAAAGTAACAAGGCCACCAAGATTAGGGACAGCAAAGGTCGACGCCCCATCGCCTCCCCAACGTGAACCAAGCATAGCTCCAAGTGCTGGATAAGCTGATATATTATAAATCGTACCATCACATAATAACCAATTGGCTGGTGGGGTTGTTCCTGCGAAGTCAACAACCGATCCAATTGGGGCTAGCACCAATGCAGCAGTGGCTTGCTGATTTGCAAACACTTGTGCGTCGATTAAATCCAAGTCGTTGTTCAGCTTCGAACCCCACGTCGAAGCTGAACCAGCAACTTCTGGCTTCACCCAACCGAAATTGGCAGTTGTTGTGTCTACCATTTACTTGCTCTCAGCAGGAGGCACAGGCGGTTCATCAAGAATGATAGGGGCCATAATCAATACGGAAGGTCTGCCTCCCGGTTCCAACCTAACCCAAATCCACCCTGCAGTTGGTACGACCACCGGCTGGCCCTTATTTAAATTAAAGCCCAACCCAGGCCCTAAGGTAGGAGTAGTTGAGCCAAATCCATATTGAACATGGTCAGAGGTCGCCATTATTTCAGCCGGTCCTTGCCGAGCAGCAACCCAGTTAGTGGTTAATACATTTATGGACGTAGTGTTACTTTGCGCCCAAACAATGCCGGGGATCAATGTGAACAGTGCCCATAGCCACTTCATCGATTCTTCTCCTCTTCAATAGCGACCACTCTTTCCTCCAGATCATCTAACCGATTATAAACATCGGCAACAATATCCTGAGGATTTGGCGGAATCCCTGGATCTGGTGGTCGTTCGGCCTCAGCTGGTTGATTGCCCTCGGCGAGCCAAGCTTTGTATTCCTGATAATCGCGATTGCCGTCGTCGAACGGGATATGCGCCTGATCGTGATCGCGCACGATTGTCGTCTCACTCGGCGCGTTGGTCATGGCGTCCCAAGGTATAGTGTAGGTCATCGTCAAAGCTCCGCGCTCAACTGAAGATAATTACCAGCGTTCACAGAAAGATTTGCTGGCAAACCAATTGTACCGCCGGAAACGGTCATTCCAACCGACGCAAATTGTGTCGTGCCAGTAAAAGTGTTCCAAGTCGCGGCAAGGCCAGCAAAAGTAAAACCAGTGTTCAGCCCATAAGTCACGGTCGGTGAAACCCTCATAGTCGGATAGTTTATTGAGAGAGTTCCAATCGTTGCGCTACTATAAGCTCCCTGCCCAACAAGTCCGTTGCCCCAGCGCGCCAAATACCGCTGGCAGAACGCCAATTCGGTCGCGACCGGCCTCAGTTCAGGGGGCGGCGGGTTGTTGTTTAAGCCAACCGGCAGGCCAGGAGTTGCGCGAAGATCGGCGGCGGCGATCTGTACATTGCCTGCCGTAACCGGAAGTGTAAGAAAGATTTCATAACCCTGCCACGCATTACCACTAACTGTCCAAGTATACGCTACTTTTGTAATAGCGCCATTCGGACATGATTGTAAGTTGACCGCCGATAGATCAGCAATAGGCGCAACTGACCAATTATCCCTCGCTCCCGCATAGTAAGATGATAATTGTGGTGTAATCGTAGCGCCAGTATTGTTTGCGACCATCGCTTGAAACGTCACCCGCTGACCTGCAAGGGGCGTTGCAACTGCGCTCTCAATCCGTTGTACGACATTGACTGCCGTCGCGCCCGCCGCACCATTGATTTGCAAGCTCTGGATACAACCACCAGCAATGCCCGGTCCCATGCCCGCAGTCACGGTGACGTTCGGATAAATAATCCACCCATCGGCCACATACGTATTTGAACCACTTGCGCAGGAAATCGCGCCAGTTCCCCGTTGCCAGACGTCGAACGTGCCGTTCCTGAGCTTATTGACGAAGCCCTGCGACGGCGTAGGCTCCGGAACCCACAGCCCAGTTTGACGAGTGTAATATTGTCCATCATTGGGCGGATCTAGCAGGAAGCCGGAACCACTGGTCGAGGCCGGAACCCACTTCACACCATCCCACTGCCAGACGCGCCCGGCCGATGTGAAGCTATCGCCGACGTTGGGGGAGCTTGGAAAATCGAGCGCCATCGCTAAAGCTCCGCGCTCGCTTGAACCACCCCGCCACTTATGACGGCATTGCCCGCAGCCGTGACGCTCAAGTTAAAAGAATACATATCCACATATCCATTCAAGGTGTTGGTCGTGCCATTAGTTAGCGTAGGAGGAGTTATTGTCGTCATTGTCGGAGCGCTGCGTTTAGGCGTATGCCAAGCCACCGAATACCAACTCGCTGCTCCCGCATTGTTGTATCCGGCAAAAACACCATACGAACTCCGCTCAAGATACCTCTGGCAGAACGCCATCTCTATCGCGACCGGCCTCAGCTCGGGCGGCGGCGGGTTGTTGTTTAAGCCGACCGGCAGGCCAGGAGTTGCGCGGAGATCGGCCTCGGCAATGGCGATGTTCTTCCCAGAAGCATTTTGCGCTGCGCCGAAATCAAGTGTAATCGCCAAACCGAGCGCCGCACTCGCAGCCGGGACACTGAACGTATAAGCGACGCGCGTCCAAACTCCATTGGCGCAGGACTGTAGATTGGTCGGCGAAAGATCAGCGACTACGGTTGTGAAATTATCAACCACCGAGGCATGATAGACCGCAATAGTCGGAGTGATCGTCGCGCCGGTCTGGTTAAAAATCTGGTATTGAATTGTCGCGGAAACACCACCAAGCGCGACGGAGATAAAGCTTTCAATTCGCTGCGCCAGAAAAGTATCGGTGAGCGTAGCCGCGCCTTGGATTTGAAGCGCATACCGCGACAACGCTCGGCCTGTGACTTGCGCCCAAACTGCGGTATTGCTCGGCGTATTGCCGATCAGCCAGCCATCCGCTCCGGTTCCATAGCTTCCTGTAGCAATTGTCCCTGATGCGCCCCGCTGCCAAACGTCAAACGTCCCGTTGCGCAGCTTGTTGACGAAGCCGGAATAGCCGCCCGCGCCGCCCTGATCGACGTACTCCTTGGTAGCCGCCTGCATCGGTTGGACGGGATCGGCGGCGAGCGTCAGCGGTCCGGTCAGATTGCCGCCTCCAATAGGCAAGTAGGCCCCGGCGATATTGGAGGCCGGAACCCACTGCGAGCTATTGGCGTCCTGATACCAGACGTACATCTGGCCGCCGACGCTGTCCCACCACAACGCGCCG
>Ga0126381_100008005_pt1 | contig 11799 bp, 9 predicted proteins | sample PanSoiMetPlot_28_FD_96465 | JGI IMG/M metagenome (GOLD analysis project Ga0126381, IMG submission 96465) | Tropical forest soil microbial communities from Panama - MetaG Plot_28 | ecosystem: Environmental > Terrestrial > Soil > Tropical forest > Bulk soil | place: Panama | collected 2016-02-17
CCAGCTACACACTCATGATGAGCACCAACACCGGTTACGCAAATCAAGCCGCTTCAGCTGTCTCGAGTTTGGTCGCCAGTCGCCGCTCCATTTGGGCGTGCTATGTGGTCATTGCCATGGCTTTGCTCAGTGCGGCGCTTATCAGGTTTCGTCTGCGCGACATGCCGCTCGAACGCGACGAGGGCGAGTACGCCTACGTGGGACAGCTGATGCTCGACGGTGTGGCTCCTTACCGGCTCGCCTACAGCATGAAGCTGCCAGGCACTTATGTGGTCTACGCCCTGTTTCTGAAGGTCTTTGGCCAAAGTCCGCGCGCCGTGCATGAAGGCTTGATCCTGGCCAATGGCTTGACCATCTGGTTGGTGGCGATTCTGGCCGCTCGCTTGTTTGGTTGGACCGCGGCTATGGCCGCCGCAGCCAGTTATGCCCTGCTCTCGGTCAGTCCTTCGGTCCTCGGATTTGCGGGACACGCCTCGCACTTTGTCGTGCTCCCCGCCGTGGCCGCAGCGCTCGTGCTGCTAGATGCCAAGCACCGCTCCGTCGGGCAAATGTTTGTTGGCGGTCTTCTCGTCGGCCTGGCTTTCTTGATGAAGCAGCCGGGCATCATGTTCGCCGTCTTTGCTTTCCTCTACCTGATCGTCGAGGAGTTCCAGGCCGGCAAGGAGGTAAATCAACCGAGGCAGTGGGCGACCTTGAGGCGAACGTTGCTCCCGGTGATGGTTGGCGCCGTGTTGCCGTTTCTCCTTACCTGTCTAATTCTTTGGCGGGCGGGGGTTTTCCCCCGCTTTTGGTTTTGGACCTTTACCTACGCGCACAAATATGCGGCCATCGTAAGCCTGGCCGAAGGATGGCATAATCTGTCGGCCTCCATTCCCGCGATCATCGGTCCTTCGTGGCCCTTGTGGCTTCTCGCTGGCCTAGGCGTTAGCGCTTTCTATTGGGATCCGACCCTCCGCAGGCGTTCCGGTTTCGTGTTGGTTTTTCTGGTCTGCTCCTTAGTTGCGGTTTGTGCCGGCCTGTATTTCCGGCAACACTATTTCATACTGATGTTGCCGGCCCTCTCGGTTCTCGCTGGCGCAGCCGTTTCCTCCTCGATGCGGCGCCTGCCACGGGGTTGGCCGCAAATGCTCGCGCTAGTCGTATTCTTTGCTGCCTTGGGACTCTCGATCATCAAGCAGAAGGATTTCTTGTTCGGTATGGACCCAATCACCGCATGTCGTGCGGTATACGGAGTCAATCCTTTTCCCGAGGCCATCAAAGTCGCAGATTACATCCAGTCCCATTCGACCAAGGGAGACCGGATTGCCATCCTCGGATCGGAGCCTGAGATTGCCTTCTATGCTGACCGACTTTCGGCGACAGGATACATCTACACGTATGGATTGATGGAAGCTCAGCCTTACGCGTCCCAGATGCAGAGAGAGATGGCAGTCGAGATCGAGGCGGCCAATCCGCAGTTCCTGGTGTTCGTAGGCGTCCCCACCTCGTGGCTCCCCCAACCCAGGTCTGATCTTTTCATCTTCAACTGGGGCAGAAACTATGTCCATACCCACTATGAACTGGTGGGACTCGCCGACATTCTTCCAAATACCGAGTATCGGTGGGGGGCAGATGTGAAAAACTACGAGCGACGCTCCCGCTGGGCGCTGGAAGTGTACAAGCGAGTCGGTTGAGCGATCGCCATCGAGCAGCAATGGACTGGTGTGGGCTCAGGCAGCTTGGTGGTCGTTTTCAAAGCCCCGAAAAGCACCTTTTCGAATATAACGCCTGGATAAACATCTAAGATTCGACCGGCCGGCATCGAGTAGTTTTCCGAACTTCTTAACGGGCAGCTTAGATGATCAGCGTCAACCTTGGCTGGCCGTTCAACTCTGGCGGCTTTTCAACACCTGAATTGCCTTCTGCAGTTGCTCGTCATGTTCCGGTGGGGTCTTTTTCTCAATTTCAGCCGGAACTGCGTTCTCATCCTCATCCGGCACCGGGACATCTTCGGCGGTATCGGCAACCAGAATGTTCGGCGTCACCGCCGCGTCCTGTATGGCCTTACCTTGAGGTGAGTAATACTTCGCGATGGATAGGATCAAAGCAGAACCGTCATCGAGCTCAATCAACTTCTGTACCGAACCATCCCCGAACGTTTTGTCTCCGACCACATCGCCACGTCCATTCTCGAGAATGGCAGCCGCCACCACTTCGGCGGCGCCAGCCGTACCTTTGTTGACCAATACCACTAGCGGTACAGAACTTATGGCTTTCGAGGGATCGGCGTTAAAGGCTTCGCGTGGGTATTTTTGCCCTTGCAGATAGGTGATGGTGCCATGGTTCAGCAATAAATTAGCGGTTGCAATGCCTTCAGATTCCTCGCCTTCGGCGCAATCACGCAAGTCGAGGATGAGCTTTTTCATGCCCGATTTCTGTAGAGTCTTGATCTTTGCGGCAATCTCTAGGGACTTGCCTTTGGTAAGGGCGTCGACCCGAACGTCGCCGATTCCCTCCTCGAGGATCTTCTCTTCCGCCGGAGGAATGGTGATCATGGCTCGAGTGACCACAACCTTCTGCGGCTCCGCTCGGCGTGCCCGCACTACCGACAGGTTCAGGTTGGAACCTGGTTCTCCGCTTAGCAGGCTATGAATTTCGGCGAGCGACATCTCGCGCGTGCTTTTGCCTTCAATCGCCTCTAGAATGTCGGTGTTTTCCAGGCCGGCTTTGTCGGCTGGACCGCCTGGCAATACCGACACAACCGAGGCATAGCCGAAGCGTTTAGAAACCGCCGCGCCAATTTCGCCCTTGGCACCGGCCTTATGAGCCTTGTACTCTTTGTACTGCTCGGGATTTAAGTAACTGGAATTGGAATCCAAAGACTCAAGCAGACCATGGAGAGCGCCGTCGGTAACCGCCGGAAGATTGGGTTCCTCGACATATTCACTTCGCACTCGGGAAAGGACTTCACTATAGACTTCCAATTGACGGTAGGCACCGTCGTTAGAAGCGCGGACGCCACGAATTCCCCCGGCAAGAGAAAATAAGAGCACCCCTGCCGAGGCAAGAAGAATGGTGGTTTTCAGATTTTTGGACATTGGACTCCGAGGATTGTCAAGCGGGCACCTTACGGCAACCGGTCAGGTCAATTATAGCTGTTTTGATGCGAATGTCGGGAATTTCGGTGCACAAGAGATTACCAGTGGTTCGCGAACTCAAGCGAGTTCAGGCTCAACTCTCAAGTCGCTTTGTACTTGAGTATTGGCACAAGCAAGCCAAAAGGCCAACCCGGTTCGACGCGACGCGCTCTGAGGGGCAAGTTCCTCGAGACAAAGCCTTTCCCCGACAATAGAGTTCGCTTTTCCCTGCTCTTCTCCTTATCATTATCATTATCATTCCCTCATGGCCGCCCAGGTCGAATCGAAAGTGGTTAGCTTTGAAGAGGCGCGCCGCCTGGTCGAGGAGCGCTCTTCGCTCGTCGGCCCACAAGGACGAGAGCTCGTCAGCCTGCTCGAAGCGGCCGGGCGGGTTTTAGCCGAGCCGATTGTTGCCGACCGCGACTTCCCACCTTTTCCCCGGGCCACTCGCGACGGATACGCGGTTCGTTCTCGAGACCTCGAAAGCCTGCCCGCAAGTCTCGATGTAGTTGGAGAGGTAAAAGCCGGCGGCCAATGGCAAGAAGCCGGACCGCTCCAACCAGGAAGGACCTACGCCATCATGACGGGCGCTCCGGTTCCAGAAGGAGCCGATGCCGTAGTTATGCTCGAACATACCGTGCGCAGCGGCGAGCGCATCCAGCTCGCAAGGTCGGTTGCGGCCGGGGAAAACCTGGTTGCGCGAGCAGCCGAGGCCGAAGCCGGCCAGGAACTTCTCAGGCCCGGCACCTTGCTTGACCCGGCGGCCATCGCGCTTGCCGCCGCCGTCGGTCGGGCTCGTCTATCGGTATTTGCCAAGCCTCGGGTGGCAGTCCTGGCCACAGGCGATGAACTGGTCGACCTAGAGACGGAGCCTGGCCCAAATCAGATTCGCAATTCCAACTCCTATTCTCTGGCGGCGCAGATTCTAGCAACCGGGGCGGTGCCGGTTCGGTTGCCGATCGCACCCGATGAACCCCAGCGTCTTCGCGAACTCCTGCGACAGGGCATGGAATCCGACCTCCTCCTGATTTCAGGCGGGGTTTCTCTCGGCAAGTATGATCTGGTCGAGCTGGAGCTAGCAGAGCTGCGCGCGGAGTTTTTCTTCACCGGAGCGCAAATCCAACCCGGCAGGCCGATTGTCTTCGGACAATTTCCCCGCCCCAGCCGCGAAATTCCCCATCACTTCTTCGGACTTCCGGGAAACCCCATCTCTACCATGGTCACGTATGAGCTATTCGCGCGACCGATGGTCGAAGCGCTCAGCGGAAGACAGCTGACGAAGCTGAGATTTGTATACGCCAAGCTGAAAACGGAAATTCGCACAAAAACTGGCCTCAGACGTTTTTTACCGGCGAAGCTTTCCGGCGAGTTTGAGCACGCAGAGGTAGAACTGGTTCGCTGGCAAGGCTCGGGGGACGCAGCCGCCTTGGCCCGTTCGAACGTCTATCTGGTGGTAGCTCCCGATCGGGAGCGTATCGCAGCTGGCGAGTGGGTGCCGCTGGTTCTGCGCTGATGATTGAGGCCGACGGCTGCTAAGATTGTTTTTAGGAACCGCGAATTGAGGGGCAAGCTTCCGCACTACGATGATGCCGGCCGCGCTCGTATGGTCGACGTTTCCGGCAAAAATCGCTCGCTTCGGGAAGCCGAGGCGGGTGCCTTCGTGGCTCTCTCGCCCGTGGTTTTGGCAAGACTGGCCACCAATCCGAAAGGCGATCCGCTTGAAACCGCTCGCCTGGCTGGCATCATGGCGGCCAAGAAAACTGCCGAATTGATCCCCCTCTGCCACCCCTTGCCGCTCTCGAGCATTGATGTCGAACTGGAGCAATGCGAGAATGGGATCCGAATTTCCTCCAAGGTCAAAACCACGGCTGAAACCGGCGTAGAAATGGAGGCGCTCGTGGCCGCAAGCATTGCCGCGCTAACCGTCTACGATATGTGTAAGGGCCTGGATAAGGCGATTGAGATCCGTGAGGTGGTTCTGGAACGCAAGTCGGGAGGAAAGAGCGGGGATTACGTACGCAAGAAATAATCAAGCTTCGCACTCCCTGAATGGCCATGCCGAGCGACGTAAAAATCCTGCTAGTGGATGACAACCCGATGGTGCTGGCCTTGCTGCGCGACGCGCTGGCGCCGCTGGCGAAAGTCACCACCGCCGCCGATGGGGCCGATGCCTTGCTGAAGGCGGTCGATGATTCGCCGGATCTGGTGGTAAGCGATTACCGCATGCCGGGAATGGATGGTCGTCAATTGGTCGAAAAGCTACGGGGGAGGACGGCAACCCGGGGAATCTCGGTCATTTTGCTCGCCACCAAGTCGGACATTTCCGAGAAGTTGGCCCTGCACGATCACACGGCAGACGATTTCGTTGAAAAGCCGTTTTTTTTGCGAGAGGCAACCCAACGCATTAAACGAGTGATCGATAAAATCGCGCTCGAGAAGATGTCGCAATCGTCCTCCTCCGATGGAATTGTGCGCGGCAGCCTGACCCAGATGAACGTTATCGACCTGGTGCAATCGCTCGAAATGGGCCGGAAGAGCTGTTTGCTGACTCTAACCAAAGGAAGCGATCGTTGCGAGATGTACTTCACCGAGGGGCAGGTAACGCACGCCACCTATGGCGCTCTCTCCGGTGACCCGGCGGTGTTTAAAGTCCTGCGCTGGACGGCGGGAAATTTTCAGATCAACTTCGAAGGTAAAACCACCCAGCATTCCAACAGCCTGAATACCCAAGGGCTCCTGATGGAAGGTCTACGTTTGCTCGATGAAGAACGACGGGACGCCCAGGACCAGGGTGAAGAGGAAGAAGATGTCCTCCTCGACTCCTGACACCTTCCGCGCCGCGGTTCTAACCGTGAGTGACTCCCGGGCGCGTGGCGAGCGCAACGATTTATCGGGCCCGGCGGTTGTGCGAGCGCTCCAGGAACATCATTTTTCCGTGGTCGAAACCCGCATCGTGGCCGACGAAAGCGCCGCCATTCAAAAGGCGATCGTCGAACTGGCTCGCAAGGCGCGATTAGTAGTCACCACCGGCGGGACCGGAATCTCCCCCCGCGACGTGACCCCGGAAGCAACCCGTTTCGTGTGCGGGAGAATGCTGGACGGAATTGCCGAGCGCATGCGGCGCGAAGGCGAGAGGAAAACCCCATTTGCCGTTCTGAGTCGCGGAGTGTGCGGGGTTTGCGGAAATTCTTTGGTCCTCAATCTCCCCGGAAGTCCAGCGGGGGCGGTCGAATCGTTGGCGGCGGTCATCGATGTGCTGCCTCATGCGATGCAGATCTTAGCTGGCACCGTAGAGCACGTTGCCAACTAAGCAGGCCAGGCTCTCCGGTAAACTGAATGCGGCGGCCATGAGGTCGCATCCGATCGTCAAGCACTGAGCAAGATCGGTACCAGCAACCCGCTCGCTACGCGCGAATCCAAGCGTCTCGCCGCCCGTCTGCTACGGAATGGGAGATTTCTCACATGCGGAATGAAGGTTCGTGCAATTCCTAAAGCACATTCTCTCCCGCTATACGGCCTTCCTGTGGGCAATTCTGAAGCCCCTGGGAATGTGGGGGGTGTTTGCCGTGGCCGCGCTCGATGGGGCGGCGCTCGGCCTGCCAATGGACGTAGTGGTCGGCGGCTACGTCGCCCAGAATCGCGCCCGCTGGCTGGTCTATGTGGTCATGGCCGCCGCCGGTTCCGCCCTGGGCAGCCTGGTGGTCTACGCCATCGGCTACGCCGGCGGCGAGGAATTATTACGAAAAAGAGTTTCCCCCGCGCGTTTTGAAAAACTACACAGCGCCTTTGAGAACAACCCTTTCTGGAGTTTGATGTTTCCTGCCATGCTTCCCCCGCCTACGCCGTTCAAGGCCTTTGTCCTGGGCGCTGCCGTGGCGGAGATGAGCATCACTCATTTTCTGCTGGCGATCTTTTTCGGGCGCATGGTCCGCTTCCTTGTCTTGGCCGTGCTGGTGCTCGAATTTGGGCCGGGAGTTGTGCATCAGCTGCGCATTTTCTTCAGCCATCACTTTCACTGGGTAGTCGTGTTTGCCGCGTTGGCGCTGGGAGCCTGGTGGCTGGTGCGGCGCTCGCGCCGCCCCACGGTCGAGACCACGCCTTCTGGTGACACTCCTGCCCAGCCGACTCAAGGACATTGATTGCGAACTCAGTAAGTCGATGAGACTTCGATCGTCAGCGGCGCACTTCATACACTTGGACATCCTCGAAGGCTGCGACTTTGGTGAGGCCTGATCGAGGTGGCAAGCTCTGCCAAGCGGCCCGCTGGTCGGGGGATAGTGCGCCGGTATGCACAATCACAAACCGCAGGCCGTATTGTGCCAAAGCGGAGACCGCGTTTTGCGAAGGGAGCTCGACCGCCCAGGACAAGACTTCGCTCGAAACCGGCGAAATATGACCGCTGATTCCATTCATGATCGGCTGCCAGTGAAAGCTACTGGCATACACATATTCCGCCTCCCTCTCGAATGCCGCTGCCAGGCGGCTGACCCCAGGCTCAAAATCCATGCTTGACAAACCTTTCCACGACACCGTGGGCAACTCCAATGTGACTGCTCCCGGTCGTTGGTGGGACAGAAAACGGTATTCCGGAGCGGGACGAATCGGCACCGCCTCGGTGTGGAGGTCGACGAAGAACTCCCAAAAGACGATAAATAGGACAGCAACGGTGAGTGCCGCGCTGACACTGGCGGAAGCCGACGGCAGGCGAGCGGCGGCTGGTTTGAGGATCGCGCGGAATCCTAAGCCGGCCAAAATTGCGACCCCAAACAAGACGACCAATCCGAATCGGCAAGCGTTTCTCACGGCGTGAAATCCGGGGAGAAATCGGCTGAGCCAGTAGTAAGGCAGGTGTACGATGGCGGAACCAACGTGCAAATCCGGCCCCAGCGAGAGCACGAACCCGAACCCGATCGATAGCAGCGCACCTAAGGCTAAGCTGGTCGCGGGATTCCCCTCATGGAGTTCGCCTCCGGACGTCGTTGGCTTCACCGGCACGCGAAAAAAAGGTTTTCGCGCCAAATACGCTGCCATGCCCACCACACTCATGGTGACAGGCAAAAAGCCAAAGAACAGTTTTTTTTCGTAATCTCCGATGGGTGCACGGAAGCGCCTGAGTAGGCCCGGGTACAGCTCGCTGTCGCCATTCAAATAAGAGGAGGGGGTGGCCGAAAATACCTCGGGAGGCGGAGTTGCTGTAGTCAGCACGCCTTTTTTCTCCCACTTGAAGTAAGGCCAGAGAATGGGTAGCAGTGTGGCGCCAACTATCATCATGGCGACGATGATTGCCACCGCGCGACGCAGCAAAAAATTACCCCCCTCGACGAGTTCCGCCAAGAGAAAGGCGCCGACGACAAGGGCGGCAAAAACGCCAGCATGCATCGAGCAGAGAACTTCGTACAACATTAAGCTCGAAAACGCTACTAGGTTCACCCACTGCCCGGAGCGCAAGAATCGTAGCAGGCAGAGCACAATAAGAGGGATCACCTGCAGATTGATTACATGCACCCGAGGCATCTGGTATACCCGGACGGGTGCAAATCCGTATACGAAACCAGCCAGCGCGGCCGCCCATGGATTTCCTAGCCACCAGCGAACCAGCACATACATTGCAATGGCGGAGAAAAAGAAGGTGGCCATCATGACCACGTTACTTGCCAAGATGGAATTGCCCGTCAGCAGATATAGGGGAGCGAAGATCGGCATATTTCCCAGATGGTTTTCGCTTAGCGCCAAGGCGTGCTTGGTGGGAAAGAAAAAGTTGGCATCGAAAAGGTGAATGGGCCGACTGAGCAGGGCGTGCACGTCCCAGGCCTGAACATAGGCGATGTAACCGCCGTCTACGATCGACCACGGCACGTGGTCGGTTATCTCGGTCGCCAGCGGCCCGGTCAGGCGTACGGTAAACAGCGCCGCGGCAAGGACGACCAGAACCGCTTCGACCGGCCCACTCCAGTCGAGTAGTTTCCGCCCCCGGCTGAGATACCGCACTAGCAGGAAAACGCATAACGGCAAAAACGCGAGCCGGAAGAAAAAATTTACGGCGAATGAGTGTGCCAACACGGTTGTAACTCCGCTCTAAGTAGTCGCACGCTTCAGTCGAGAGGCGGTGGCTGTTCCCGGGGGCCGAACTTTTCACGAACCAACTGTAGGTATTTATTGAGTTCAATCGAGCAGGCAAGGGTCAACCTTCCCCGCAACGACGGATAGTAGAAGCGAAGATCTTTGAAATCGACAACTGCGTCCTCACCCGAATGCACTTCGGTGACCAAGGGATACTTGGCCCAATCAAGATACACACGCCCAAGATAGGAGCGCTTGGCAGCAAGCGTTGCGGGTGTGTCCGGGGATTTCCTAAAAATTTCGAATTCCCTAGAATCGAGTTCGCCAGTACGGGTATCAACGTCCACGCTCACAAAGGAATCCCGCGTCTCTCCTACTCCGTACCAACGAAAAATGGTCCACAGGTAGGGATACGCCGAGGCTCGCGTCGGCATGCCCATCGATTCGAGGAGATTCGTCTCTAAGGCGTCGACCGCTCCGCGATGCTCGTGGTCGCGCAGCACATAGAATCCCAGAACGCCCACCAGCGCGAGCCTTGCCGCCAGAGCACCGCGAGGTACAGGTTTGTGCCTGGATACCAATGCGGGGGCAACGAGCGCCGGGACCAGAATCAGGTACAGCGCGGGTTCAAGGATGAAGACGATGTCCCAGGAATACCATCTCTCAGAAAATGGCCAGAAGGGCCGCACCCCGTAACTGTTGGTGAAGTCGAGCAGAATGTGGCTAAGCCCGGCCATGTAGGCAAACAAAAACAGCCACCCCCACCGTGGGGGAAGATTCGGGAGGCTAGTCCGGCGCCCCCTCAATCGCCACACCAAGTACATAAAACCGCTGACTAGCCCGGCCACCAGAACCAACCCCAGGAAGGAATGGGTAAAGCCGCGGTGGTGGGCAAAGGCATTAACCGGGCCCTTAAAGCTCCACAGGGTGTCAAGATCGGGCGCTTCCGCCGCCAGCGTCATAGTGGCTGTGGCCAGACGAGTCTTACGGTTGAAACCTGCCCGCGCCAGGCAAGCACCGGTAAGGAAGTGTGTGATGGGCTCCAAGACACATTTCTACCGTAGCCGATCACTCAGCTCAAGCCATCAGAAAAGCCGGGCTGAGAAAGAAGTTCATCTTCTCCGTGGAATCAGCAATGCTCGCCACCCGGCAACTCGTTCTATTGCTCCTTTAAAACCAGTGCGGCACGATTTGCGCTATCCGGGTCGGCGAGCAAGGGGTGATTGGTCGGCACCAACACACTTAGGGCTTCAGGAACCACCGAGAGGGTCATTGGCAGTCGGCCGAGCAGTTCCCCGTCGGCTTCCACGTAGATATTTTCCGGTTTTCCCCCCCCCGCCACGCTGCGGCAATGGACCTGGTCGGCGTAGGCCAGGTGAATGCCGGGCACCCCTCGGGAAAGGCCGAGTATTCCGCGAAAAACATAGGCCAGATAGAGCGCCCGATTGCCGGTGCGGCATAGCACCAGGCGCAAATCATTGCGGGCGAGCGATGCGCCCGGGGCAAGTTCCCGTAGGACGCCACCAAATTGAGTGATGCGCACGGCCAGCATCTCCGAAAGGCGGGGCTCTTTCACGAAAGGCCCACCAGGGGTTGAAAATTCTGCCTCGAAGTACCGCATGCGATGCGTTAACCAGAGATGGGTGGCCTTGCTGTAGTAGGCCAGCATGCCCATGCGATCTTTCATCAAGCGATTCAGCTTGTAGAATAGGTGCGCGTCCACCCCCACTCCCGCCGCCACAGTGAAATAGCGAAACGCGGGCAGATCATTGAAGTCGCGATAGTCAATTCGTCCCACTGCAACTCGCTTGGGGACCGCCGTCAGCAAGGCTTCGGCGGCGCCGGCAGGATTTAGCGGGATCCGTAGATCGTGGGCCATGGCGTTCGCCGTACCTAGGGGAATGATTCCCAAGGCGGCTTGCTTGCCCGCAAGTCCCTGGAGAACATCGTGAATGGTGCCATCGCCTCCGCAGGCGATGATGGTGTCGAATTGCTCGCGGACCGCCATGCGGACCTGCGCGGCAGCATCGGAAGCGGCCCGAGTGGGGGCGACATCCACTTCGACGCCCGCTCGGCGCAGCACCGAGCAAGCAGCTTCGACATCCTGGAGCCGGTGTTTCCGGCGCCGGCCAGAGAGAGGATTATAAAAAACGGCGGCTCTATGCATTGGGAATAGGATTTCTTGTGAGCTCACGCAATGCTGGGTGCGGCCCAGCAGCCATTGTACCGAAGGCAATGGCGAGTTCCCGCCAAGGTGCTCAACCGGTAACCGCAGCAAGCCGGCATCGTCGCCTAATTCGTAACATGCGCCACAAGTAGTAGGCCGCTAAAGCCGATGCCAGATGCTTCAACGTATGTCCGCTTACGAGCTGGTGGAGGCGGAAGATCGAGTGATCGGCGTTCTCGAAAATTTTGGCTACGAGGTAGCAGCCGAACGCAATGGCGAAATCTTTGCGCTCGGAGTACGGGGACGGCAGCACCGCAGCCGCGAGCAAGGCGAGCGCCGGAAAAGGGCCGTCGCAACAGATCGATGCCCGGATCAAGGAGCTGCCGGATTGGCGTGGTCAGACACTCGCGCGGATCCGCCTTCTCATCAAACAGGTCGATCCCGACGTGGTCGAGG
>Ga0126381_100008006_pt1 | contig 11798 bp, 10 predicted proteins | sample PanSoiMetPlot_28_FD_96465 | JGI IMG/M metagenome (GOLD analysis project Ga0126381, IMG submission 96465) | Tropical forest soil microbial communities from Panama - MetaG Plot_28 | ecosystem: Environmental > Terrestrial > Soil > Tropical forest > Bulk soil | place: Panama | collected 2016-02-17
CAATCCGCGACAATTCAGCCGGAAGTCGGGCACTGACACGCTTTCAATCACCGATGTATTGTAGCGATAGGTGAGATGGCCTTCTCTGCCACAACAACGGCCATGGGAGGATAGCATGGGCAAATGGAGGCTGTGGTTGCTCGCCATCGCGATCGTGATCGCGCCGGGCGCCGTTGTCGCGCAAACCTGGCCTGCACAGCCCATCCGCATCATCGTGCCCTATCCCGCAGGCGGCCTGAGCGATGTCTTTGCGCGGCTGATCGCGGAACGGCTTGGGCAAAAGCTCGGACAATCGGTGGTGGTCGACAATCGTCCGGGCGGCAACACCATCATCGGCACGCAGGCGACCGCGCAGGCAGCACCCGACGGCTACACATTGCTCCTGACCAACGCGGCGCTGAGTATCAATCCGATCATTACGCTCAATCTGCCCTATGATCTCAAGAAGGATCTGACCCCGATCATCTACCTCGGTGAAAGCCTCGGCCTCATCGTGGTGACCGCAAACTCGAAAGCCAACACTTTGCCGGAGTTGATCGCCATGGCAAAGGCGGCGCCGGGGCAATTTTCGGTGGCAGTACCCGGTCTCGGCACGCCCTATCGCATGGCGCTCGAGCAGCTCAAGCAAGTCGCGAGCGTCGATTTTCTGATGATTCCTTACAAGGGAAGCCCGCCTGCGATCACCGACGTAATCGCGGGGCAAGTGCCCGTCGGCATCGACAGTCTGGTTCCGCTGGCACCACAGGTGAAGGCCGGACGATTGCGCCCGCTCGCGGTGCTGAGCGCGTCGCGCACGCCCGATCTGCCCGACGTTCCGAGCAGCGCCGAGGCCGGATTGCCGGACGTCGTCATCTACAACTACAACGCCTTGCTCGCGCCTGCCGGAACTCCGGTGCCGGTGATCGAAAAGATCAATGCCGCAGTCAACGATATTCTCGTCCAGCCTGACACCATTGAACAGGCGCAGAAACTCGGTTTGCGTCTGGGCGGTGGACCACCGGAAAAGCTCAAGGCGACTATCGACAAAGTTGCCGACGTCTACGCGCGCGTCGCCAAAGTCGCGAACATCAAGCAGGAGTAGAGCGACGGCTGCATTTTGTTCGGCGCTTGTGCGCTCCTTTGCGGGAGTGCGTAGGGTGGGCAGAATGACGTTGCAGGGCTATGGCTTTCCTCGCCCTGCGCGCTGCCGCTTGCGCCCGGTGCGCAGCCCATCGATGAAAACGTCGACAAGCCGCAGCACGCTTTTCTGCCATCCCGGCTGATCGTGCATGTAGCACATGCCGATGAGCGCCCGCAGCAAATCCTCCGGGCTGATGTCGGCGCGGACCTCACCGCTGTCGATCGCTCGCTCCAACAATCCGCCGACGGCGCGCGTGAGCTGATCGAACGAAAACGACAAGAGCGCGGGGTCCTTGTAGGTGGCAAGCGCGAGCGCCGCCGACATGCCTTTTTTCGTGGCAACGAACCTCACATTCGATCGCATCCATTGCCGGAGCGCATCGACGGGGTCATCCTCTTGCTTCAATTGCTCGGCGAAATCGGTCAGCTGCTGCACCTCGTGCCGGTATACCGCTTCGAACAGCGCCTCACGCGTCGGAAAATGCCGGTAGAGCGTGCCGATGCCGACGCCGGCCGTTCGCGCCACTGCCTCCAGGCTCGCCTCGGGACCACCGGCGCTGAATACGGTCTTCGCCGCCTCAAGGACGCGCTCGCGATTGCGGACGGCATCGGCGCGCGGCTTTCGCGCGCTCTTCTCCCGGTGTGACGGCCTCATGGTGATATTCGATCTCCGCCCCTTGCAAAACGGAGGCACCCTCCGTATATCTGGGCTCGTCTTCGCTGAAGTTTAACACCGGCGTCGTGAATGAGGACCCTTCCGAGCACATAACATCCGGACTGCTACCAGAGTCTTCTTTCGGCACAACTGACCGCTTCCCGCGTCGCCGGTACCGACAGGCAGCCATCGTCTGCGGTCCACGGTCGATCTGCGTCATCTGATCTGCCTCATTATGGAGCACTGCATGGGCTTCTCAACGACTCTCACCGTGAATGGCGTCACGCAAACGATCGACCTCGATGATCCGCGCGTCACGCTCCTGGATCTGCTGCGCGAACGCCTGCAGCTGACCGGCACCAAGAAAGGCTGCGACCGCGGCCAGTGCGGCGCCTGCACGGTCATTCTCGACGGCCGGCGGGTCAATTCCTGCCTCGCGCTCGCGATCAGCCACGACGGCGCGAATGTGCTCACGATCGAGGGCGTGGCGCAGGCCAACCGTCTTCATCCGGTACAGGAAGCATTCCTTGCTCATGATGGGCTGCAATGCGGGTTCTGCACGCCGGGTCAGATCATGAGCGCGATCGGACTCATTCAAGAGGGACAGGCGGGCAACGATCCCGAGCGCGTGCGCGAAGGCATGAGCGGAAATCTCTGTCGCTGCGCCGCCTATCAGGGAATCGCGCAAGCGGTGCTGGCAGCGCAAAAGATACTGAGTGCGGTCAGCCGCAAGGAGGTCGCATGAAGACCTTCGACTATATCAGGCCGGCCAACGTGCAAGACGCCGTGGCCGCCGCCTCCGAATCAGGCGCCGCTTATCTCGCCGCCGGCACCAATCTCATGGACCTGATGAAGGGCGGCGTGATCCGCCCGGACAAGCTCGTCGATATCACGCGACTTCCCGGCCTCGATCGCATCGAGGATCTGCCTGACGGCGGCGCGCGGGTGGGCGCGCTCGTGCGCAACGCCGATCTCGCTCACGACCGTAACTTCTCGCGACGTTTTCCCGCAGTTGCCGAAGCGCTTTTGTCGGGAGCGTCCGCCCAGCTGCGCAATGCCGCGACCGTCGGCGGCAATCTCCTGCAGCGGACACGCTGCGCGTATTTCTACGACGTCGCAAGTGCCTGCAATAAGCGCGATCCAGGCACGGGCTGCGACGCCCGCGGTGGCGACAGCCGGCCGCAGGCGATCATGGGATGGAGCGAACACTGCATCGCGACCCACCCGTCGGATTTCTGTGTACCTCTGGTCGCGCTTGACGCGGTCGTCGAGGTCGCGGGCAAGGCGGGCCAACGCGAAATCCCGCTCGAGACGTTTCATCGTCTGCCCGACGACACGCCCGACCGCGAGAGTGTGCTCGAACCCGGTGATCTGATCGTTGCGGTGCGGCTGCCGGCCGACGCCGCGCGGTTTGCGGCGCATTCGCGTTATCTCAAGGTGCGCGAACGCACGTCCTATGCCTTCGCCGTCGTCTCGGCCGCCGCTGCGCTGCGCTTCGAGGGCCCGATCATCGTCGAGGCGCGTGTCGCCCTCGGCGGCGTCGCAATGAAGCCGTGGCGTGCGCGTGAAGCCGAGGCGGTTCTCACCGGTGAGCAGGCCGCCGCTTCGGTCTTTCGTCGCGCCGCCGAGGCAGCGCTCGCCACCGCAAAACCTTCGGGCGATAACGGCTTCAAGATCGAGCTTGCACGCCGCGTCACGGTGCGCGCGCTTGCGCTCGCCGCGGCCAGCACGCCTGCGCGACCGCCCGCGCTGCCCGCATCCCCCCTTGCAGTTTCCGGAGTTGCCCTTCATGCCTGAGATCGCGCTCACTCAGACACCAGCCCACATTCGGCATGGTTCGAACATCGGCCAGCCCCTTACGCGCCGCGATGGAATCTTGAAAGTTACGGGAAGCGCCCGCTACGCCGCCGATCATCATCCGCCGGGAATGCTCTACGCCGTGCTTGCGGTCAGTGGCATCGCGCGTGGCCGCGTCACGTTTCTTGATGTGGCGGCCGCCAAAGCCCATGCGGGAGTGGTCGAGGTGATGACGCCCGCCAACAAGCCCCTGCTCGCGCACGATCCGGACGAGAAATCCAATCCTTTCATGTTCCGGCTGGATCTTCTGCAGAACGACCGCGTGCGCTACGCCAACCAGCCGATCGCGGTCGTGATCGCAGAAACGCTCGAGGCCGCGACCGAAGGCGCCGTCCTGCTGTCACCGCGCTACGCCGTCGACCCCGCGCGGACCGGACTCGATGCGAGCGAAAACTTCGTGCCATCAGCCGTCGGCGTCGGCAATCCGACGGAGGTCCGGCACGGCGATGTCGAGGCGGGTCTTGCTGCGGCGGCGAAACGCATCGCGGCGACCTACGAGACACCAGCGCAATATCACAACGCGATGGAGCCGCACGCGATCGTGGCCGCGTGGGACGGCGACACGCTGTCGATCGATACGCCGAGCCAGGGTCTTGCCATGGCGCAAGGGCGGCTCGCGGGACTGTTCGGGATTTCTCCCGACAAGATCCACATCCGCAGTCCGTTTCTGGGCGGCGGCTTCGGCTCCAAAGGTTTTATCTCCGGCCCGCAGGTTCTCGGCGTCATGGCAGCTCGCATGATGGGACGACCGGTCAAGCTCGTGCTCCGTCGTGAGCAGATGTTCGGCCCGGTCGGGCACCGCGCGCCGACGCGGCAGCGTCTGCGCATCGGCGCCGACAAGGACGGCACGCTGACTGCGCTAGAGCATCACACCAAGACGACATCGAGCACCTTCGACGACTTCTTCGAGCCGGCCTCCGACAGTTCGCACACTCTGTACGCGAGCCCCGCGATCGCGACCACGCATGAAGCGGTTCGCGTCGACACCGGAACGCCGCTATTCATGCGGGCGCCGGGCGAGGCAACCGGCTCGATCGCGCTCGAAAGTGCCATCGATGAATTGGCGCACGCGTGCGGCATGGATCCGCTCGCCTTTCGGCTCAAGAACTATGCCGAGGTCGAGCCGATCTCCGGCAAGCCGTTTTCCTCCAAGGCGCTGCGCGCGTGCTACGCGCAGGGCGCCGAACGGTTCGGCTGGCAGCGCCGCACACTCGCCCCGCGGACGATGCGCGACGAGAACGGATTGCTGGTCGGCTGGGGCGTGGGCACGGCCACGTTTCCGGCGCTGATGTTCCAGGCGGAGGCCAGAGCGGTGCTGCGTTCGGACGGCAGCGGCGTCATGGAGATCGGCGCCCACGACATGGGCCAAGGCGCCTGGACCGCGCTCGCGCAGATCGCGGCGGACGGTCTCGGGCTCGACATCGACCAGGTCGAGTTCAGATCCGGGAGGTCCGACCTTCCGGATGGCGGCATCGCCGGCGGCTCCGCCCACACCGCGACCGCGGGCATGGCGATCCACGAGGCCGGTGCCGACGCGGTCGCGCGACTTGCCGATCTCGCGACCAACGATCGTCGCTCGCCGCTTTTCGGCAGCGGGAATGCCGGCGTGATCGCGCGCGACGGGCGCCTCTTTCGCCGCGACGACGAGAGCCGCAGTGAGAGCTATTCCGACATCCTCAATCGCGCCGGTCTCGGGGAGATCCAGGGCCGTGGAAAGAGCGCAGCCGACCCCGCGGCGCAATCGACCTACGCCATGCATGCGCACGGCGCGGTCTTCGCCGAGGTCAAGGTCGATCCCGATCTCGGGCAGACGCGCGTGACCCGCGTGGTCGGCGCGTTCGCGGCGGGACGGATCATCAATCCGCGCATGGTGCACAGTCAGCTGTGCGGCGGAATGACCTGGGGCGTGTCGTTCGCACTACACGAGCGCGCCGTCATGGATCCGCGTTCCGGCCGTCCGATGAATCCCAATCTGGGCGAGTACCACATACCCGTGAACGCCGACGTGCCTTCAATCGAAGCGATTCTGGTCGAGGAGCACGACCCGCACGTGAATGCGCTCGGCATCAAAGGCGTGGGCGAAATCGGGGTTACCGGCACGGCCGGCGCGGTCGCGAATGCCGTGTGGCACGCGACGGGCGTTCGCGTGCACAGGTTTCCGATCACGCTTGATCAGTTGATTGAGCAGTGATTCCACCGGATGGTACATCGAGATCAGAGGGTCATGTAGGGCCGGGTTTGAAACCCGCCCCTACAAGCCTTCTGATTTGTGCGCTGCCTCGCAAAAGCGCGGCAAGAATGTTGCAGACTTCTGAACCGACACGCCAGGCCTCACCGCGCCGCCGTGAGATGCGTCTCCGGAATTGAAATCACGCAGCGCACGCCCTCGCTTGGAAACGAGAGATCAACATCCGCGTCGAGCGCGCGAGAGAGGTTGCGCTTGATCACCAGCGTGCCAAATCCGCGCCGCTGCGGCTCCTCCACCTGCGGTCCGCCGACCTCCGCCCAGGTGATCTCGATGCCACTGCCGTTCTGTTGCTGCACCTTGCGCCACGTGATCGAGACTTTGCCTTTGGGAACGGAGAGCGCGCCATATTTGGCGGCGTTGGTCGCGAGCTCGTGCAATGCCAGCCCGAGATTCTGTGCGGCCTCCGGTCGCAACAGCACCGCCGGTCCATCCATCGACACCTGCGATCCGCGCTGATCGAGGTGATGGCCGATCTGCGAGCGCACGAGCTCATAGAGCGAGGCTCCGTACCAGCTCTCTTGCACCAGGAGGTCGTGCGAGGTGGCGAGCGCCTGCAGCCGCGCGCTGAACTGATCAAGAAACGCGTCGACGGACATTGCGCCGCGCGCGGTCTGTCGCGCCATCGCCTGGATCACCGCCAGAAGGTTCTTCGAGCGGTGCGTCACTTCGCGCATCAGCAATCGCAGCTGCGCTTCCCCTTCCTTGCGCCCAGTCACGTCGACGGCCGCGCAGGTGAGGCCGATGATGTCGCCGGTGACATCGCGCAGCGGCTCGATGTGCAAGTCGTACCAGCGGGTGCTGGTGTCATCGCGGATGCTCACTTCGGCATCCTCGGGATGACCGGTTTCGAGGATCCGCCGCTTGAGCGCGACGATCGCGTCTCGGCTTTCGGCGGGAAGGATATCGGCATCGGTGCGGCCCTTGATCTCGTAGGGCGTGAGGCCGAACACCGGATTGCTGATCGACGTGTAGCGCAGGTCGCGATCCTGCGTGAACACGGTCACGTTCGAGCCGCGCAACGCGATCTCGTAACGCTGCAGGGCAGCAGCAAGTTCTCCAGAGAGCCGCCGCTGTTCGCTCTCCAGCGCGCGCACGCGCGTGAGGTCGATGGCGGCCGACGTAATTCCGTTGATCTTGTTGTCCGCCCCCAACAGCGGCTCGATGTGAAGCGCAAACAGCACGCGGCCCGCAGGCATCGCGTAGGAGACTTCGCAATCCTGCGCGACGCCGGTCTCCAGCACCTTGCGCTTGGCCGCGATCACCGCGTCGCGTTCGGTCGAAGGCAGGATCTCTTCATCGGTCTTTCCCAGGATCTCGAGCTCGGATTGATCGCCGCGCGGGCTGTAGGCCCACGTGTAGCGCAGGTCGCGATCCTGCGAGAGGACATAGACTCCGGCGCCGCGGAGCGCGGTCTCGAATCCGGCCTTGATCAGAGCGAGCTCGCGCGTGCGCTCGGCGACCCTTATTTCGAGGTCGCGCCGCGCCGCTTCTAGCTCGCGCAACGTGGCTTCGTGCGAGGCCGCTTCGCGGCGCAGGCGATCGTTTGCCTCGGTCAGCTCGCGCGCCGACGGCATGCGCAGGAACGCCGGCAGCAGCGGCCGCAGTCGAAGCGCAAACGCATCGGTAGCGCCGTTCATCCGACCGAAGAGGCTGCTCATGATTTTTGCTGCTCTGCCACCCATTCGCTCTTCGGCCGGGGGCGCCGGCGCTCGGTAATCAAGGACGGGATTTTCATCATCCGTCATGGCTCGGAACTTCCTGCCCGCTTCATCGTTGATATGGCAGCCGGCCGCCACCCCCCTCCCCGGCCCCCCAGGCGCGGTCGGCGAACGTAAGACGCGGTCAGCACACCCTGCTGGCCGCGTCATCGTTCCCTGACCGGGGAGACCAACTCTTGAGACACCTCTTGCGACGCCCGACTCCTAGGGCCCGATTGATCCGCGCGGATCAAGCCGTGGCGCGCCGTTCGCGCCGCATGGCATTACGCTCGAAGAACAATGCTTGACTGATCACGGCCGAGACCATCGCGGGCTGGAATGGCTTGGCGATGAGGAACGCCGGCTCGGGCCGTTCACCGGTCAGGAAACGCTCGGGGTAAGCGGTGATGAAGATCACCGGGACCGCGAAGGAGGCCAGCATTTCGTTGACCGCGTCGAGACCGGACGACCCGTCAGCCAGCTGGATGTCGGCGAGAATGAGCCCGGGCTGCTTCACTTTGGCGAGCGCGGTCGCCTCAGCATGGGTGCGGGCGGTGCCTACGACCCGATGACCGAGCCCTTCCACCAGGACCTCCAGATCCATGGCGATCAGCATCTCGTCCTCGATGATGAGGACAGTTGTAGCGATCTCGGTGGCCATCTCACGTCCGGCCTCCTCCACCAGCTGGCGCAGGGTGGCGACATCGGTGTCAAGAATGTCCGCGGCCTCGCTTTCGGAGAATCCCTCCAGCGACACGAGCAGGAACGCCTGCCGTGGCCGCGGCGTTATGTGACTAAGCCGACGATCGACCGGGGTGCTGGTACCATCCAGGGGATCGGCCACGCCATTGACAGCGAGCGAGTTCCAAATCGTGGTAAACAAACGGAAAAGTGCCATGCGAGGGTTCGCAGGCGCGCTCACGAGATGCGGCTCCTTGAGCAGCGCCTCGATCGTGGCCGCAACGTAAGCGTCTCCAGAACCTTGACTTCCGGCCAAGGCCCTGGCGTAGCGACGCAAATAAGGCAGGTATTTGGCGACTGTTTGCGATGCCAACATATCGGCCCTCCCTGATGGTGGCACACCAGCTTAGCCCCAACGCCGGGGTTAAAAAAAAGTTCCAATCGCCGCGGAACTAACTGATCACTCAGACGTTATTGTCGATCCTGGCCGAGCCCCAGAGGGCTGACAGCAACCCGCGGAGGCGGATGACGAAAGAATGATCGAAGAACCCAAGCCAGAGGATCCTGCCACAGAGGACCCCAGGCCGAACGGGCTGGACAGACCAATGAATGCGCAGTTGGAACGGCAATTGGACCCGGAAAAAGCAGAAGCAAAGCTGACGCGCGAAATCCAGATCAAGATCGGGCAGCAGCTGCGCGCGATGTACATGAATGTTGTCGACCAGGGCGTTCCTGACCGGTTCGTTGAGCTACTGCGGCGCCTCGATGAGGGGGGCGACAAGAAAGGGGAAGAATGAGACTCGATCCCGCTGTACGTGACGCGATGCTCGGGGCGGTGCCAAGTCTACGCGCCTATGCCATCTCATTGTGCAGGAACGTCGATCGAGCCGACGACCTCGTGCAGGAGACGCTGCTGCGGGCCTGGGCGCACGCCGACTCGTTCGAGGCCGGCACCAACATGTCCGCGTGGCTGTTCACGATACTGCGTAATGCCTTCCACTCCGAATATCGTAAGCGCCGGCGCGAAGTGCCCGACGGCGACGGCACGTACGCGGCTACCCTCAAATCGCAGCCGGAGCAGCACAGCCGTCTGCAATTCCGCGAGTTCCGCGATGCGCTCGCGCAGTTGCCGATCGATCAATGCGAGGCGCTGGTACTGGTCGGCGCTTCCGGTTTCTCCTACGAGCAAGCGGCGGACATCTGCGGCTGTGCGGTGGGCACGATCAAAAGCCGGGTCAATCGCGCACGCTCGCGGCTCGCGGAGATCATGGCGATCGACAGCGCCGATGATTTCGGCCCCGATCGCGAGCAGCGCGCGGTGCTTACCGGCACCGACCACCGATAATCAATCCGTTACCCCTGTCGCGTCCATCACGTTCCATGTCGCAGAGGCGAGAACTCTGGGGCGCGCGCGTAGGCTGTGCCCAGCGCAAATGGCGCTGACTGATAAAGAAATGGCAATCGCTGGCAAAAGATGTTTTCGGGATCCGTCAGCCGCGCGAGGACCGATTTGCTCCGTTCTGCGTGTTGCTGCCGGACGCCGCTGTGCATGGGAAGGAATAGGCCGAGGCTATACAAGCCACAATCATCGTGGGGTTGCACAGCAATCACCTTAAACACTACGAGAATTCAGCGCGTATTTGACAATATCGACTGTCATTCGAAAGTTATAATTCCAAATATCATTCCCATAACTCTGCGCGTAAAAAGACGATGGACAATATTCACAGGCTTATTTCTGGGCGCGCCTGGTAATTCTGTGGGCGCCGTATTACTGCGTATCCGCTTGGAAACTAATCTTTGAAGATAATAAGCGAATCAGAAACATACTGTACGTAGTGATTGCTTGCGAGGCGCATCGCATCGCGGTCAGTTGTTCCGGGAAAACAACGCAGCCGTGAAGCACCGCGCCACGTCAAGCAAGGGGCTAGGGGCATTGGAAGTGTCGACTGGGTCGACCATCGCAAAGGTGGCGCGGGCATTCGACCGCGTCGCCGCAGGAGTTCGCGAGCAGGCCGCCGCGTTTGGCGAGGGCCCGCCTCGCGCCGAATTAGTGTCGCCGCTCGACGGCGCCCAGGCGCAACTCTACGCCGCGGCCATTGCCTCTTCGAACCACGCTTTTTCCGTCTACTTCGACGGCATGATCAGCGCGTGGAACCGCCGACATGGAACGCGGCGAGCAAGGGCGCCGTTGACCGACTCTTCCGCGGCGATCGACGCCCTGGTTATGATGTTGCGAATGCGGTTACGTACCGACGGTGTGCATCCCACCGAGCATTGAGGAGATCGCCATGCACACATTTCGCGTTCTTCACGTCGATGACGAACCCGACATCCGCGAGGTGGTGGAAATATCGCTGAGCCTGGATCCTGGCTTCACCGTGCGCAGCTGCGCGTCGGGCGAGGAAGCGCTTGATGAGGCGGCTGCATGGTCGCCACACACGATCCTCTGCGACGTCATGATGCCGGTCATGGACGGACCAACGACACTCGCCAGATTGCGCGAAAACCCGCTGACGGCGAAAATCCCGGTCATCTTCATGACCGCACGCGCCCAACATCGCGAGCTCGAGCATTTCAAAGCGCTGGGCGCCGCCGGCGTGATCTGCAAGCCGTTCGATCCGATGACGCTTCCGACTGAAATCCGCCAGCAACTGCGCGCAGCCGGCATCGCCGCCCTGTCCAACGGGTTTGCCGAGCGGCTGCGCTCGGACGCCGCGGCGCTCGCCAAATTTCGCTCCAAGCTCGAAGGCGGCGCTCCGGGGTCGGCGGCGATCGAGGAGATCAAGGCGATCGCCCACGCGCTCGCCGGCGCCGCCGGCATCTTCGGTTGCGATCGGATCGGCGACGAAGCAGCGATGCTCGAAGACGCCGCCATCAAGCAGCTGCGCGGCCAGGCCAAGCCCGGAGAGGTCGAGCGCGAGCTCGACAGTCTTTTGCGCTGCATAGCGAATAAGTAGGCGCGGGACTCGATAGCGCTACTTACCAGCCGACGACATTGCCTGATCCCACGGAAGAGCCGTTCGACCCGGTTGGGGCCCACGACCTGTTGTCAAGACAAATGGTCCGGGATCGGAGCGAAGGGGACGAACGGAGCGTGCCAATTTTGTTCTTGCGCCGGTCCGCGATTTGCGATCCGAATTTGCAAAAATGAACAATTAGGCGCGGATATCTCCCCCACCCAGGGAGCCTTCGGATGATCGTTGTCCACCACTTGAACAATTCTCGCTCTCAGCGCGTCCTCTGGCTGCTGGAGGAACTCGGCCTCGCGTATGAAATCAAGCGCTATGAGCGCGATCCCAGCAGCCTGCGAGCGCCATCCTCGCTCCGCGACGTCCACTCCTTGGGGAAATCGCCGGTGATCACCGACGGCGCGCTGACGCTCGCGGAGTCGGGCGCCATCATCGAGTATCTGGCGGACGATCACCCCGATGCGCGACTAGCTCCGCCGCCAGGGACACCCGAACGTGTGCGCTATCTCTACTGGCTGCACTATGCCGAAGGCTCGGCCATGCCGCTATTGCTGTTGAAGCTGGTCTTC
>Ga0126381_100008007_pt1 | contig 11796 bp, 12 predicted proteins | sample PanSoiMetPlot_28_FD_96465 | JGI IMG/M metagenome (GOLD analysis project Ga0126381, IMG submission 96465) | Tropical forest soil microbial communities from Panama - MetaG Plot_28 | ecosystem: Environmental > Terrestrial > Soil > Tropical forest > Bulk soil | place: Panama | collected 2016-02-17
CGGCATCGAGGAGCTGCGCGGCTGGCTCACCACCGTGACCGGCCGGATCTGCCTCGACATGCTACGCAGGCGCGGGACGCGGGGCGAGGAGCCGCTCGAGCTCAGCGTCGGGCTGCTTGACGTGGCCGCCGGACCCGAGGAAGAGGCTCTGCTCGCGGACTCTGTCGGTCTCGCGCTGTACGTGGTCATGGACGCCCTCACCCCGGCGGAGCGCGTCTCCTTCGTCTTGCACGACGTGTTCGAGATCCCGTTCGACGCGATCGCCGCCATACTCGGCCGCAGCACCCCTGCCGCGAAGATGCTCGCCAGCCGGGCCCGCGCGCGGATCCGCCTTGGCACTCCGGCGGCGGCCGCGGACGCGGCCGCCCGGGAGGTGATGGAGGCGTTCGGCGCGGCGGCCGGCCAGGGCGATATCGCGGGGCTGCTTGCCGTGCTCGCCCCCGACGCCGAGTTCCGGGCGAGCGGCCCGCAGGGGACCACCGTCGTGCGCGGCGCGGACCAGATCGCGCACAATGCGCGGGCAGGCGCGCGCCCGGGCGCGCGGGTCTACCCGGCGGTCGTCGACGGCCTGCCGGGCCTGCTCGTCACCGTGGACGGACGGCCGGTCACGGTCCTGGCCTTCACGGTCGCGAACGGTGTGATCACGTCGATCCGCTCGCTGACGGACCCCGGCCGCCTAGCCCAGATCGTCCCATCCTGGGTGGCATGACAGCACGGAGCGCCGGTGTCAGGCGGGTGCTGCTCGTGTCGTCCAGGTGAAGCTGCCCGCCTCGGGGAGCTGAAGTGAGATCTGGTCAGCGACCAGGCGGCCCATCGCATCGGCGTCTTTCGCGGTCAGCTCGGGATCTACCCAGCCTTCGATTTCGACGCGGAGGGTGCGGCCAGTCCAGCGGGCCCGGGCGTGCGCGTGAATCACACCGGGAACCGACCCGGCGGCGGCTTCGGCTCTGATGATCACGTCAGGGTCCACACCGTCGGCGAGCCGGTGCACCACATCCTTGGTGACTTCGTAGCCGACGTGGCAGATGAACGCGGTGACCAGCAGTCCGGCGAGCGGGTCGCCCCAGGGCAGGCCGAAAGCGACAGCAACCAGGCCGACCAGTGCTCCGGCCGAGGAAAGCGCATCTAGCCAGGAGTGCCGGGCGTCGGCGATCAGGGTAGCCGAGTTGATCCGCTTGCCGACGATCAGCTTGTACCGGGCGACGACCTGGTTCCCGACGATGCCCAGGGCCGCGCCCGCGATTCCGGCCGCGAGGTGCGAGGTATGGCCATGGCCGATGAGCTTGCGGACGCTCTCGTACCCGGCGAAGGCAGCGCTCGCCCAGATGACCACGGCGATGCCGACTCCCGCCAGGTCCTCGGCACGCTCCATCCCGTAGGGATACTTCTCGGTCGGCGGCCGCCGTGACAGCCGGAACCCGAGGAAGACCACGGCGCTGGTCGACACGTCGGAAAGGTTGTGAATGGCGTCACCCAGCAGCCCGACCGAACCGGTGAGCACCGCGAGCAGCAGCTCAACCAGGCCAGTAGCGGCAAGGCCGATCGCACTGACAGCGATCGCGCGGTTTGCCTGCCGCCGCTCATCGGCATCGTCTCGACCATGTGCTAGCGGGAACGCCGCAGCCGGATCCCGTTGCCCCGCAGCCTTATGCATGGTGTTCAGGATAGAAGGAAAGGTCCCGCCGCCTGCATGCCCGTGCGGTGAGCGCGCCCGCCACGACCTTAGGCGTTGAGGTGCCGCGTGATCGCCGACAGGATCTGAGCGTCATTGGGCGTGGTCGCAAGCGCAGGTCCCGCGCCTTCGACAAACAGGTAGGCGATCTGGGTCTCGTGCAACACAAAGTACTCGTGTGTGTAGGGAGCACGATCGCCGAACCGTGCGCCGTGCGTGCTGTGGAACCAGGCCATGGCGTCCGGGGTTCGCGCGGTTTCCGTGAGCGTGATCGGAAGGTCGCCCGCTTGAGCAGGGCATGCTGTATACGCGGCCTGCAGCCGGCGCCACGCGGCTTGCGCCATTGCGGCGTCAGGGTAGGACGAAATCCACTGCCCTGCCTGGTCCCGCAGTGCGCCACTGGTCGGTTCGAACAGTCTTTGCCGCGCTCCGAGCGGCATGCTGAGGACCAGGCTTGGGCTGCCGCAGGAGGTGATCGCCTGGAACACCGTGTCCGGCGAGACGTAGTAGACGCCGTTGCCTTCGGCCGTGCCGATCGGCCCCCCGTTTGCATTACCTGTGTCTAGCGACCAGCTGTAGGCCGCGGCGAACGGAATCTCGGATGCCGCAAGCCAGGCGCTTGCTTGCGGTGCCGAAGAAGCGGAGGAGGCGCCCGGTGTGACGCTGGGCGTCGCGGCGGGCGAAGAGGCCGCCACTGTGGCGGTGGCCGTGTGGCTGTTGCCCGGCTCGGCGCTGCCCGGCGCTTTGCTCGCCGTGCATGCGGCCACGCTGACCGTGACCAGCAAGCCAATACTGACCAGCATGCCCCTTCTGCTGATGATCCTTCGCATCCTGCTTGCTTCCTCCCGCGCTCTTTCCCAGACCGTTGATACGGATCACGGTCAGTTCCCGCTTCGGCTGCCTGGCCTGCGCCGGTCCCTCGGTTGAGGACAGCATGCGCATAAGTGACCCCGAATGTCTTGAAGATTCTTGCGTACGACCCAGTCTTCCTGTCCATGGCGGGAACCTCGCGGTCATGGGCGGTGTATTGATGCATGGTTGATGTTGATAAGGAGAGCCATCGACGACGCGGAGGCGATTGCCCGGTCCCGGGACGGCGACCTTGATGCCTACGCGGTACTGGTCGCCCGGTATACGTCGCGCGCGCACCGGGCCGCCTATCTGCTGGGTGCCGGGGAAGATGCCGACGACGTCGTCCAGGATGCGTTCGTGAAGGCGTTCCGGCATCTGTCCCGGTTCCGGGCGGGTGAGCCATTCGGCCCGTGGCTGCTGCGCATCGTGGCCAACGAGACGAAGAACCTGATCCGGTCGCGGCGCCGCAGGGACGCGCTGGTCATGCGGCTGTCAGCGCTGGAAACGGAGGTGCCAGCGGCGGACTCGCCGGCGGACGAGGTGCTGGCTGGGGAACGGCGAGTCAGGCTGCTGGCGGCGATCAGCGGGCTTCCGGACTCCGAACGGCAGGTGCTGGTGTGCCGTTTCTTCCTTGACTTGTCGGAAACGGAGACCGCGCAGGTGCTCCGGTGGCCGGTCGGATCGGTGAAATCCCGCACGTGGCGCGCCCTGAACAGGCTGCGCGGGCTCATCGCGTCCGGGGAGCAGGACCGGGTGTTCAATGGCTGACAGCGCAGACCGGCAGGCAGAGCTGGAATCCGAACTCCGGGCCCTGAGTCCCGCGCTCAAGCTCCCGCCAGCTGCTGACGTGACCGGGACCGTGCGCCAGCGCCTCCAAACGCGGCAAGCCCGCGGCAGGCGGGGCATCCCGGAGACGGGCGTCCTTCCCCGGTGGCGGCGGTTGCGAGTCGCGGTGATCGCGGCGGCGGCTTTGCTGCTCCTGCTGGCCGTGACACCGCAAGGACGCGCGGCGATCAGCCATGTCCTGCGGTTCGATGGGATCGAACTGCACCAGGGGCCGGGTCCGGCTCCCGTCCCTGCCCCATCGGGCGGCGCCTCGGTGCCAGGCCGTGCCTCGCTGCCGGGCAGCCGGCCGATGTCAGTGGCTCAGGCGCGGCGCCACGTCGGTTTCCCCGTCCTGGCGCCGGCGTCGCTCGGCCAGCCGAGCAAGGTGGTGGTCGCCGATCGCGGGCGCGTCGTGTCCTTGATCTATGGCCGCACACCGTACGGGCCGGTGCGGCTCGATGAGTTCGACGGCCATCTCAGCCTGACCCTTTTCATGAAGTTTGTCGTGATGAGCAACGTGACCGAGGTCTGGGTGAATGGCGAGAAGGGCCTGTGGATCACCGGACCACAAGAATTGATATACATCCGCCGCGACGGCACTCCAGCCAGGGCGTCAGCGGAGTTCACCACCGGCAGCACCCTGATCTGGGGGACCCGACGGGTCGCGGTGCGGATGGAGGGGAGTTTCGGCGAGACCGCCGCACTGGCCATCGCCCGCTCCGCCCGCTGATCCGTGCGGGCGTGGAACGTCCCGCCCGGTGGCGGTGTACCAGAAGCGACACCGAACCGAAGGAGCGCCCAGATGCTGCGCAGGCTGATCGCCGCCGCCCTGACCGCGGGCATGAGCACTACCGTCATCGTGATACTGGCTATGCCGGCGCTGGCCAAGGGGCCAACCCAGGCGCGCATCACCGGCCCCGGACTTGACCGCGCGATCGTCATCTCCGGCGGGGGCGAGCCAACAGAGCACAGCAAGCTCGCGACGCTAGCCGGGCAGACCGGCTTGTTCGCGGTGCTGTTCGGCGCGGTCCCTGGCATGCCGGCGCTGACCCCGCTGCGTAGCGCGCCACCGGGCGCGTCTCTCGGACCGAAGTACACGCTGATCTACACGGTGCCCGGCCTGCCCTCGCCCAGCCAGATGGATGGGCAGTACCGCCAGTACCTCTACCCGGACGCGGGCGGCGGCCCGGTCATCTACACACCGCCAGGCCAGCCCAGCTGGGCCCAGTATCAGCTGAGCGCGTGGGTGCGCGGCGGTCCGCAGCTGCTCAGCATCCTTGGCCGGCTAGGCGTCAAGGCGGTCGCGCCACCTCAGGCCGGAAAGGCTGTCGCGTCATACCGCCCCAGAACGACTATGCCGCCAGCCCCGCACGCGTCCGGCAAAGCCGCGGTAGGGGTCGCGACCTGGCTCGTCGCGGCGATCGCGATGGCCGCCGCCACCGCGCTCGCCGGTTCTGCGCTGTTGCTGCGCCGCCGCGCGCCGATTGCCAGGCGCGGCGGGCGCGCGCAAGTTCGGTAACCGACTCAGACTTCGGCATAGATGAGCAACTAGACATTCTGTCTGTCGGCCTGCTGAGTTGCGGAAACCTTGGCAGTATCAGCGGGTGGATATGAAGCTTCGGTATTCGGCCCATCAGGTTCCGCGTGGCTCACGCCCGGACGCCGTCGGGTCGGGCAGCTGGTACCTGATCAAGAATGTGCCGCTGATGCGGCTCACCTACCAGGTCCGCCTGCTGGCCTACATGGCTCAGCGGAACTCCGCACGGCTGGTCGTGGTACTGCCGCCCGGAGCCCGTGTGTCTAAGGACATGCAGGCCTTCGTCCGGGACAACCCGGTGATGATCCAGCGGGCGAAGCGCTGATGGGCCTGTACCTGTGCATCTTCGCCGACGACAGCAGCGACGAGGAACTCGACGGCGTGGAGGTCGGCGGCTATGACGACTTCGACGAGCTCCGGGACCTCATCGCCCGCCTGCTCGAAGGCGGCACCTGGGCGAGCCGGTTTCCGGTGCTGATGAATCACCCGGATTCGGACGGCGAATGGGGACCGGCGCAGGCCAGGCAGCTGCAGCGGGAACTGACTGTGATCCGCACCGAACTGGCGGCCATCCCCGCCCCGGCCTACCCAGATGGCTGGCAGGCCAACGTCGCCAGGCAATTCGGTCACCAGCCAGGCAACTACAGCACGTACTTCATCGACATTGACGGTGAGCTTCTCCTTGACCGCCTCATAGCCCTGGCGGGACTGTCCATCCAGACTGGTCGGCCGATCACGTTCATGTAGCCCCGGCCATACGCCACCGGGGCTTGCTCTTCCCAGGAGCAGCCCAGCATCGAGCTCGCCAGCCGTACCGCACACGCAATCATCCGGTAAGCGCGTAGCGGGCCCAGCCCCACTTCGACAGGATTGTTCCCATCGTGCCGTCCTGGTACATGGACTTGATGGCCTGTGCTATTTGCGCTCGGAGCGGATCGCCGGGGCGCACCGCGACGCCGACCGGGATCGGCGGCACCAGCTGCGCGCCGGCTATCAGGAAATGATCAGCTTCGGCCGCGGCTATCACAACGGGGGCGTCTCCGAAGTAGGCACCGGCCACGCCGTGCTGGAGCGCGTAGATCGCGTCATTGTCGCTAGCGAAGGACAGGATCTTGATGCGCCGGCCGGTCGGCGCATGTGCGTTCGCAGCGTGCAGGAACTGCTGCCCGGTGGTGCCCTGCTGCACAGAGACGGTACGTCCATACAGGTCCGGGACCTGGCTGACTGCTGGTGCGCCCCTGGGGAGCAGGATCATCTGGCCTGCGGCCAGGTAGTCCACGAACGTGACCAGCTGGCGGCGTGGCGGGGTGTCGTTCATGAACGAGATGATGGCGTCGCACTGCCCGGCCTGCAGCGCACCGATGATCTGGTCGAATGGCGTGTTGACGAAGCTGACGGGGCGGCCAAGGCTTTTGGCCACCGCGGTGCCGATGTCGATGTCCGCGCCGACCAGCTGGCGCTTCAGGGTCTGGGTCCCGACCTGCTGCACCTGATAGAACTCCGCGGGCGGGTACGTCGGGTCGGTGCAGAATGTCAGGGTCGGTGCGGCCGAGGAGCAGCCGGCGGCGCCACCGGCCAGCAGCACCACCGCAAGCAACCCGCCGGCCAGGCGGCCAGCAGTCCGCGTTGCGCCCGGCCTCCCGGTACTCATGCCGGTGACCCCTCACCCTCGACGTCCCCCGCCGGCGCCGGCAGGTCCGCGGCGATGGCCTCCTGCACCCGCTCGGGCGCCATGGCGAAGTTGACCGCGTAGTAGAACACGGCCAGGCTGAACCCGATCACGACGAGAAGGTCGATCCAGTTCGGGAACACGTCGTGACCGCCGTACTGGCCCATGAGGCTGATCAGGGTCATGCCGACCAGCCACGGCCAGATCCACGAGCTGGCCTTCCAGTCGATGTCGGTGCGCCTTACGTCGGCGGTGCGCAGCTTGTACTCAAACAGCGCCCGCCCGATGAAGATCAGGAACAGTAGCTTCCACACGGTGCCGAAGCCGCTCCAGTACACCAGCAAGTTGGCGATGCAAAAGCCCGCCGGGTTGAGCACCTTCGGCCAGGGCATCCGGTAGGGGCGGTACCGGTCCGGATCTCGTTTGTGCAGCGCGGCCAGGGAAACCGGCGCGAACGCGTACATGATCGCGGTGGCCGCGGTGAGGATCTCCACCAGGGAGGCCCAGCTGGGGAACGGCAGGAAGAAGATCTCGCCGACGATGAAGGCGATCAGGATGGAGATCACCGGCACGCCCTTGCGGTTCAGCCGGGACAGCCCGGAAGGCAGCGCGTCGTCCCGGCCGAGCGCGTAGGACAGCCGGGCCGTGGCGGCGATGTAGACCATGGCGGTGCCCGACGGCGAGATGACCGCGTCGATGATCAGGATGACCGCCAGCCAGCCCGCGCCGATCGCCAGGGCGATCGTGTAGTACGGCCCGTAATCGCCCAGCCCGATCGGGTTGGACCAGCCGCGGGCCAGGTTGGCCGGGTTCAGCGCGCCGATGAACACCACTTCCAGCATGATGTACAGCACCGCGCCGATCGCCATGGACAGCATGATCGACTTGGCCAGGTGGCGTTGCGGGTCCCTCGCCTCGCCGGCCATCTGCGCCGACTGCTCGAACCCGGACAGCGCGTAGGCCACCCCCAGGGTCAGCGCGGCGAACACGCCGTGGAACCCGAAGGGTATGAAACCGCCCGGCGCGGAGGTGAAGTTCGACGGGTGGAAGCTCAAACTCAGGAGCACCACGATGGTCAGCGCCGGGACGAACGTCTTCCACAGCACCACCGGCGCGTTGCTGTCCGACACCGCCTTCGCGCCGGACAGGTTGATGACGGTGAACACCAGCATCAGCGCGGTGCCGATCGCCAGCCCGGTCGCGTTCAGCCCGCCGCTGACCGTCAGCATGTTCAGGTTCTCATGCACCCAGTGCACGCTGTTGAGATACGAGATGGTCGCCTCCACCTCGATCGGCGCCACCGCGACCGCCTGCAGCCACCCGGCCCAGCCGGCGCTGAACCCGCCGAGCGCGCCGAACGCGAAGTACGGATAGCGGGCCGCGCCGCCACTGACCGGGTAGGAGCCGCCCAGCTCGGCATAGGTCAGCGCCAGCACCGTCAAGATGCCCGCGCCGATCACCCACGCCACCAGCGACGCCGGGCCCGCCACCACCGCGGCGCTGAGCGCGCCGAGCAGCCACCCTGACCCGATGATGGACCCCAGCGAGATAAACGTCAGACCCCAGAATCCCAGGCTGCGCTGCAACTGGGCGCCCGCCGCGGCCCGCGGCTTATCGGCCGTCACTTTATCCGGCATCACTTCGCCTCCGCCCGGCGAAACACCCCCGTGTCATCAGCCTGACAAGGCGATCTTCTCCCTGCCATGGGACACAGCATAAGCACAGTGACCAGGCACGACATCGCCCAGGCAGCCGATGAAGTAATGGCGCAGGGTGCCCGTAGTGGAATGGCGTCAGTGATCCCAGGGGACCAGCTCTCGTCGCCTGCTGGAGTTGCGTGTTCGGGCGATGGGGGAGCATCTGGTCAGGCCGACGGAAAGACTAGCGACGATAATCGCGCAGATCGCCGTCGTGATCAGGCCGGCGACACCGGTCCACGCCCAGCCTCGCCGCCGGCACAGATCCGCCTGATCTGGCGGATCTGTGGATCGGTCGCATCATCTGCTCCCATGCGCTGAAATCGTAATGCCACCGGCGGCACCGCCCCGCGGTCAAGCGCTACATCGCCCGCGAACCCCGGGCCCGTAGCATGACGAGCATGACGGAGGGAACTAGCGCCCATACCCGCCGGGTGGCCTGGGTGACGGGCGCCAGTCGCGGGGTGGGCCGGGGAATCGCGGCTGCCCTGGGGGCCGCAGGCTGGGCTGTCTACGTGACCGCGCGCTCCTGCGCGGCGGGCCGCACCGGGCACTTGCCTGGCACGGTAGAGGAGACCGCGGCGGCAGTGACCGCCGCCGGCGGGCAAGGTGTCGGGATCGTCTGCGACCATGCCGACGATGCGGCTGTCGCTGCGATCGCCCACCGGATCAGGGCCGAACGAGGACGGCTGGACCTGCTGGTCAACAACGTCTGGGGTGGGTACGAGCGGATCAACGCCGGTTTGTGGGAGGAGTCGAAGGCGCCGCTGTGGGAACAGCCGCTGGAGGTCTTCGATGCGATGTTCACCCGCGGTGTGCGAGCCCACTACGTCACGCTGGCCGTGTGCGCGCCAATGCTGATCTCCACCCCAGCGAGCCTGGTAGTGACGGTCTCCAATGCGGTCTCTGCCGACGGCGATGGTGGTGGCGCCTACGCAATGGCCAAGCTCGCCGACGACCGCCTGGCGCTGACCGCAGCGTTGCAGCTTAAGGAGCACAAAGTCGCCTCGGTTGCGGTGCACCCTGGCTGGGTGCGAACAGAAGGGGTGATGCAGTTCGCCGAGTACATCGACCTGAGCCAGTCGCAGTCGCCCGAGGGAGTCGGGCGGGCTATCGCCGCCCTCGCCAGTGACCCGGACGTGCTAAGCCTGACCGGCCAGGCGCTGTCCGTCGACACCCTTGCCACGCGGTATGACATCAATGTGTCGAGCTAGGAGCCAGGCCACATTACGGGCCACACCGAGTCGCGGCCGCACCTACATCGCCCGCGAAGTGTTCCCGCTGTTGGCAGGCACATCCACGGGCGTACACAGCAAGTACCCTGGCGCTGTGACGACGGGTGATCTCCTGCTGCGGGCTCTCCACGACGCCACAGACCCGCCGCTGCGGCCGCTGCCCGATCAGGCTGCGCAACTTCTGCGAGACCTTCAAGCCGCACCGCGGCTGGCCGCTCACCTGCGGGTCGTCCACGACGTCGCACACCAGCTCGTCGGCTGGGTAACGCAGCAATACCCGACGCTACGCGTAGACCCCGAAGCGGTGCTCTTCGGGGCGGCCACACATGACATCGGAAAGACAGCACATATTGCCGAACTGTCCGGTCCTGGCTCCGCTCACGAACAGGCCGGACGCGAGCTGCTGCTCGCGCACGGGATCAGCAACGAGCTGGCGCGATTCGCCGCGACACATGCCTCGTGGACCGAATCAGGAATCACGATCGAAGACCTTCTGGTCAGCGTGGCTGACAAGATCTGGAAGAACAAGCGGGTTCCGGACCTGGAAGATCTTGTAGTCACACGGCTGGCGGAGGCTAGCGGCCGGACGCCCTGGGAAGAATTCCTCGCCCTCGATGACATCCTCACGTCGATAGGGAATGGAGCTGACCAGCGACTGGCGTTCCAAGCCTCCTACCCGCCACTCAAGGCATGACCTTGACAGACACCGGGACGTGCAAGCGAATGGAACCCGATGACGACTAGGGCGGGCATCCAGTACCCGACGACCTTGCACAGGACCGTTCTTTCAGCCGTCCTGGCCGATGCGAAGGCGGATTCAGATGTGTGCGCGCTGGTGCTGGCGGGTTCGTTGGCACGCGGAACCGCGCGCGCCGACTCTGACATAGATGTCCTTGCTGTGACTAGCGGGCAGGACGTTGACTCAGGATGGCGCTCCGCCGGGAGACTGCTCCCCGTCGACATCTTGGCCCGCACTGTCGGCGAGTGGCGAGCGCGCTTCTCACCGGACCGTCCCGGCGACGAGTCCTGGGGGTATGCGTTCCTGGACAGTGTCATCCTGCACGATCCCGAGGGTATTGCCGGCCGACTCATCGCGGACGCGGCCGATATCCATCGGCGCTACCGGGTTCCCGCACCCGTAAAACTCCACTACGCGCGACTCTGGGATCACGTGCGCCCGAAAATGCTCGCGGTGCTCAGTCGCGGCGAGCCAATCGAAATCGGATGGGCGGCGGCTGCGATGACCAATGACCTACTCCGGACCGTCTGGGCCGCCAATGACCTGCCCAACCCGTCCCTCGACCTGGGAACCGCCCAAAGGCACCTGGACGACCTCACCGTCCCGCCGGGCGCCGCGGACGAGCTGCGCGCTATTCTCCGCGCCTCCCCGACGGAAAGCTTGCAGCGGCAAATCGGCCTGATTGACTTGCTTCTGCCTCTCCTCGAAGGAATCCACTAGCCACCATGACTTTAGATGGGCTGCCCGGCTCCGCCATAACTCGTTGCTGCCCACCCACACGGCGGCCTAGCCTCGGTCTGTGCGCGAGCGGCCGGTGGATATATGCGACAGCGATGTCGCCGCCGTGCTGGCTCGTCAGTGGGCGCTCACGGTGCAGGACCTGTCCTACCTGCCCGTCGGGTTCGGCGGTTACCACTGGCTCGTGGTCGACCAGACGGGCTCGCGTTGGTTCGTGACCGTCAGCGCCCTGGCCTCGCCGTGGGTGCCCGACCTGCCCGGGGCCATGCAGACAGCGGCCTGGCTCGCAACGCAAGCCGGGCTCGGGTTCGTCGTCGCTCCGGTGCCGACGAGGGCTGGCCAGGTCGTCGGCTCGCTGGACAGCCGGTATGTCCTGACGCTGTTTCCGTACCTCGACGCCCCGTCTGGTCACTTCGAGGACCCGATCGATGACGGCGACCGGGCTGCGATCATCGACCTGCTGGCCAGGCTGCATACCGCAGTCCCGCAGGGCATCCAGGTGCCCACCCAGCCGCTAGAGCTGGCCAACCGCCAGGCCATCGACCAGGCCCTGGGCAGCCTGGGCGTCCCCTGGACTGGCGGTCCCTACGCCGAGCCGGGCCGTGCTCTTCTGGCTCGGTACGAACAGCCGCTGCGTCAGGCCTTCGCGCGATTCGACGGCCTGCTCGACCGGGTCCGGGGAGCTGGCGGCCACGATGTCATCACGCACGGCGAGCCTCACCCCGGCAATCTGCTGCGCACGCGGGCCGGACTGCGCCTGGTCGACTGGGGCATGACCGCGCTGGCCCGGCCCGAGCGGGACCTGTGGCGGGTGATCTGCGGCGACCAGGAC
>Ga0126381_100008008_pt1 | contig 11794 bp, 8 predicted proteins | sample PanSoiMetPlot_28_FD_96465 | JGI IMG/M metagenome (GOLD analysis project Ga0126381, IMG submission 96465) | Tropical forest soil microbial communities from Panama - MetaG Plot_28 | ecosystem: Environmental > Terrestrial > Soil > Tropical forest > Bulk soil | place: Panama | collected 2016-02-17
GCAGAACGGCGTATAACCCGGCGTAGACGAGCGCCGCCAGGCCCGGGCCGAAAGCCGCGCCGGTCTGCACAAAGCCCACCCCGCGGCCGCGATACTTGTCGCGGATCACCTCGCCCATCAGCACCGCGCCGGTAGCCCACTCGCCACCAAACCCGAGCCCATGCAAGCCCCGCAAGACGAACAATTGCTCAAAATTCTGCGCGAGGCCGCAAAGGAACGTGAAAACCGAATACCACAGGATCGCTATCTGCAGCATGCGCACGCGACCGAAGCGGTCGGCGAGCGCGCCGGCGAACCAGCCGCCGAACGCCGACGTCACGACTGTGACGGTGCCGATGGTGCCGGCAGCGCCGGTCGAGATTCCCCATATCGCAATAACCGTCGGCACGACATAGCTGTACAGCTGCTGATCGAACCCGTCCAAAGTCCAGCCGCCCCAGCAGGCGACCATCGTCTGGCGTTCCCGCGAGGTCAGATCGCGCAGCCAAGCCAACATCGTGTCTTCCTCCCCTGCCCCCTTTAGCCGATATGCTGGTTTATTGACGATCTGGCCTCTGCCGGCCAGCTATGCCGCCGCATCCCTGATAGCCGTCTACGGCAGGTGTGCTGGCGCCGTCCGCGGTTAGGGGGCGCCCCGGGGTCGGAAATCAGACAGAGATGCGCCGCGCCAGAAACGTCCCGTTCGGTTGGTGGAAGATAATCGTGCTTACGATACCTCCCTCGTCCCGCGAGAACTCCACACGGAAACCCTCCAGCTCTTTGATCTTGAAGGTGCGGTCCCGATAGGGGACAAGAAGGTAGGTCGGCTGGCCGGTCGGCGACAATGTGAGCTCACGGTTGGAATCCAGCGCAACGATGTGCTTGGTCGGACCGTTCTGGTAGGTTCCGACGCACGCTTCCCGGAACGCCGGGTCGAGCACGTCGCCCGTGGCGACGCGCCGGAATACGATGTCAGCAACCAATGGCTCAAACGGCGCGGAGAGGCGATCGATGCTACCCTCGCGATCGTAGCTGAACGTGACCGCGAGAAGATCGGGGGAGAGCATCATCGGATTTTCCGGCACCTCGAAAGTATCGTAATGGCGATGGGTCAACTCGCCGGACAATCCGTGAAAACGCCAATGCAATGCGTCGCCGACCGCATCAATCGTGAAGCGGCCATAACCGGGATGCTCATAGTCGCCAATGTATTCGGCCAATGGACGGCTGGGCCCGATATCGGCCTTGCGGGTCGCGCGATGCGCCTGCCGGTCGGCCGCGCGCTGCGCGACAAACTGGCGTTTGCGGGTACGAAAACGGTCGAGCCATGGGATCGGATCCTTGCCGCTCACACCGTCGATCACCGCCCATGCGACGATGTCGGTTACCGCGCTCGGCGCGCGATTGGTGAGGATGGCGGCGCCAGCGCGACGCTCCGGCAGCATCACCATCAGCGTGCCCCAACCGATCCAGCCGCCACTGTGGCCGACGACGCTCTCGCCGCGATAATGGTGGCATCCAAAGCCGAACCCGTAATGGTAGTCACTGATCTCGGGGAACTCGGACCGGCCGACATAAACGCGTGGTGTCTGCATTGCGCGAAGCGTCGCTGAAGACAGGAGTTGTGAGCCCGCGCAGCGGCCGTCGGCCAGGTAGAACTGTACGTACTTTGCCAAGTCGGAAATCGCGGCATTGATGCCGCCGGCCGGGGTGTCCCGGATCGGCCAGAGCGGAGCGCGACGGCGCACATAAACACCGGGCTCATCATCGGCCATGATATATGGCCGGGCACTGTCTGTGGCGCGTTCCAGGTCTTCGGACGAGAAGCCGACATGCGTCATTCCCAGCGGCGTCATGATGCGGGCAAGCGTGAAATCCTCCCATGACATGCCGGTTACTCGCTCGGCCACCATTCCGGAGACCATGTATCCAAGGTTTGAGTATTGGAAACTCGCGCGGATGTCCTGGCTGGGCTCGAGGTGAGGGAGGGCGTCGAGCATCTGTTCGCGCGATTGGTCGCCCGGCATCCACACCCAATCATGCCGAGGCAAGCCGCTATGATGACACAATAGATCTTGCACTGTTATGCGGTCGCTGGCGATCGGATCGTTGAGACGAAACTCGGGGATGTACTCGCGTACCGGCTTCGTCCAATCCAGACGCCGCTCGTCCACCAAGATGCCGAGGCCCGCAGCGGTGCAGGATTTGGTGATGGAGCAGAGAGTGAACTGAGTGTCGATAGTTACCGGCAGCCCCGCCTCGACGTCGCGCTGACCGTAGACCTTGAACAAGGCGGGTTCCCCGTCAACAACGACCGCCAGCGCGAGTCCCGGAACTTGCCATTCTTCCATCGCCTCGCCGATGAGCGAGTCGAGATCGCCCAATGCGGTGCTAGTCATCGCCGCTTCCTCCCAGAGATCAACGGCAGCATCACCCCGAGTTGTGGCGCGCCCAGCGGCAACACATCCCAAAGAATGATATACTCCATTATTTGATCTGCCACCGGTTTGCGATATCGGACACCGCCGCCGCCGTGCAGCGGTTTTATTGACGTTCCCGTGGGTATTCGTTTTCGTTGTCCTGGCCTTTGACTTGCATGAACGGCCCGCAGCACATGCTGGTATAAGAGGCAAGGGAACCTGGCGAGAGGTATCAAAATGACCACCTGGGGCTTCCAGCGGGCTGGCGGAGCTGCGGAAGCGCCGGACGCTACGTTATAATCTCGGACGCATGAAACAGATCGCGGTCCTGACGAGTGGTGGCGATGCTCCGGGCATGAATGCGGCCATACGCGCCGTCACCCGCAGCGCGCTCGATCAGGGCATGACGGTCTATGGTGTGCGCCAGGGTTGGCAGGGCCTCGTCGAGGGCCAGTTCCGACAGCTCACTGCGCGCGATGTGGGCGGCATCATTCAGATCGGCGGCACGTTTCTTGGCAGTGCTCGATCCGCGGAATTCCGTGAGGAGAGCGGCCGATCCAAGGCGCTTCGCAATCTCGCTCAGTGGGGCATCGATGGTGTGGTGGTGATCGGCGGCAACGGGTCGCAGACCGGCTCGCATATGCTGAGCCAGCTTGGGGTTCACATCGTCGGCATCGCCTCCACCATCGACAACGACCTGTTCGGGACCGATATCACGATCGGCTGCGATACCGCTCTCAATGTCACGCTCGGGGCGATCGACTACTTGCGCACGACCGGTTCCTCGCACAATCGCGCGTTTTTGGTTGAGACGATGGGGCGGGATTGCGGCTATTTGGCAATGATGGCGGGTCTCGCCGGCGGCGCAGAAGTGATCTCAATTCCCGAGTTTGAGGTATCGGCCGGCGAGATCGCAGAACGCCTTCGCGCCGCATTCGAGCGCGGCAAGACGCACGCCATCGTCGTGATCGCCGAAGGCGTCAAAGAAAATGCCGCCAGGATTCTCGCTTATTTCGATGCGGACAAGCAGAGGACGGGTTTTGAATTGCGTGCCACGACGCTTGGACATGTCGTGCGCGGCGCTCCGCCGAGCGCCTTCGATCGTCTATTGGCCACGCGATTGGGCGTCAATGCCGTCAAGGCGCTGAGCAATGGCGAGAGCGGCGTTTTGATCGGCTATCAGAAAAGCGAGGTCACGCGAACCCCTCTCGCAGACATCGTCGGACGCACCAAGCCGGTAGACACAGAGCTGATCGAGCTCGCGCGCATCCTGGCAAAGTGACTGCGTAACCCCCGAATGGTTAGCCGAGTATGGGCTGCATTTCTCGGGTGCCATTCAGGTCTTTCACAAATGTTAGGATGAAGGTCGAGGGCGCGACGGTGCCGTGCCGCATCACCGACACCGTCTTGCTCGACCGCAAGCTGAAGCACCGCCTCTCTACGGCACTTTCACTGGGCGAGGGAGAGAGCTCCGCGCACGCTGGATGGCGAGGTCAGCCGATTAGCCTCGGCCATTGCGCAGAAACTTCCCGGGCAAGGCGCCCGTCGGCTTGCCGTCTTCGAAGGTGATTTCGCCATTGACCAGGATCCAGTCGTACCCCTTCGCTTTCTGGATGCGCCGCCACTCGCCTCCGGGCAGGTCCTCGGCGACTTCCGACGGCAGAACCTCCAGCTTTGTGAGGTCATAGACCACGATATCCGCCGGAGCTTGCTCGCGGATCGCGCCGCGATCTTTAAAGCCGCCGAGATGGGCCGGCAAGTAACTCAATTTGTAATGCGCATCCTCCAAACTCACAGTCTTCTCGTCGCGAACGAGCCAAGTCAACAGATCGGTCGGATAGATCCCGGCGGTCAGAAACTTGACGTGGGCGCCGCCATCCGACACCCCGGCTACGACGACATTGGAAGCGACGAGCTCGGTCGTGAATTTGGCCGTATCGCGCCCTTGGGTCGGGGCAAAGAACTCAGTCTCCAGGTCGTCCTCGACGACCATGTCGAGCAGCGCGTCGATCACGTGTTTGCCTTGCGCATCGGCGATCTGCTGGACGGTTTGCCCAACCAGTGCCGAGCTGCCGGTCTTTGAGTCTGGTAACAAGGCGATCAGCCGCCCATCCCTGACGTTCACCACGTACGACTTCATCCGGAGCCCCTCGGCGTTGAGGCATTTCCCGCCATCCTTGTCGTACTGGTAGCCGTGATTGTGACAGACGAATTGTGTGCCGCCGTCGTCCTCAACGAGGCCGCCCTGGTGTGGACACACCCGTGACAACAGCTTGTAGCCGTCACGGGTCCTAGTCAGGAAGTAGGAAGCAGAGCCGACCTCGACCGGCGCGGGCAGGCTCGGAAACGCCGATTCTGCGCCGATATCGATCTTCACGTTCCTGGTCTGCACGACCAGGCTGCCGACGGAGCGCGCAACTACCGTTGTCGGTCGGATGCCGGCGTCCCATTCTTCTTTGAGGCGGCAGCGCATCTCCGGGTTTTGCATCTTAGCCTTGCGTTCGTCTCTCGTCCCAAGGGTCACTTCCCGCCAGGCCTCGGTGTCGTCGAACAGGTTCCAGTCGACAAAGGTCATCTCAAACCCGCCGCGCCGGGTGACGCCCTGGCCGTAAACGCGCAGTCCCCGATCGGCGCAGCTCTCCAACCATTTAATGCGTTCGCGGTGCATTTCGGGATGCACTGCGTTCGGCGCGACGGCCTGGTAGAGGATCGGCCGCTTCGCTACTGCGGCGACTTTCTCAAAGAATCGCTTGGTTTCTTCTGCCAGCGGACGCCCCTCTTCACCGGTCTCCTGATACGCCAGCTCGATAAAGCCCTCGTCGCGCTCTGCCAGCACCTTCGCGAAGGTCAGGATTTCGTGCTCCGAGAGCAGATCGGTGACCATTGGAGTCCCGTCATAATCGCGCTGGATGGATTTCGGGCCCAAGACCTGCGCCGACCAACCGCACGCTCCGGCATTCATCGCCTCGTGGATCAGCCGGCACATTTCTTGGAGCTCCGCCTCGGTCGGCCGCCGCTTCTTGGCGTCCTCCCAGCCCATCACCCACGCATAGAGCGGCGTCAATGGCACGTAGGTCAGACAATTGACACCTTTGGGCGTGCGGGTCAGGCTGTCGATGAACTCGGGGAACGTCACCCAATCCCACGGCATCCCCGCTTTCATCGCGTCGTAGGGGATCGCCTCGTTGCGCGTCATACCGAGCATCGCGCGATCGCGGTCCTCCACCCGGGATGGTGCGAATCCGAATCCGCAATTGCCCAAGGCCACTGACGTCACTCCGTGCCAACCGGACAGCGTGCAGTACGGATCCCAGAAAATCTGCGCATCGTAATGCGTGTGCAAGTCGACAAAGCCAGGCGCCACGATGCGGCCGATGGCGTCCAAAGTGCGGTCGGCGGTCTTGCCCTTCAGCCCGCCGATTTGCGCGATTTTCCCGTCTTTGATCCCGATGTCGCTCACATAACGCGGTGTGCGCGTCCCATCAACAATCGTGCCGCCTCTGATGATGATGTCGAAATCCGCCATTGGTGACTCCGTCATGAAGATGGTTGGGCCGTGACTCTGCGACCCGGGAGCAACGCACGCCGAAAGATCAGTGAGGCCGCGCCGCCCAAAAGAGCGGATGTCCACGGCCTCTTGAGTGCAACAGTTCTACGAGAGTTTTCGTGGAGCGGGTGTCGCTCGGCGATCCGGGTAGGAAGGGAGCAACAATCGGGATCAGAATCCAGCGTCACAGCAGCGGTATCATTACCCCTGTGAGACCGTCGCACAAGGGGATTGTCAGGCCATTGGGGGAACGCCCAAGCCCGTCCCAGCGGCATACGCCTTCTACGATTTCTCTCCCGATCTTAAATTAGGGCTCACACTTATTGCCCCCGTTCGGCCGCAACGCGCAGTACGGCGACGACCGATTGGTCGCTATCGAGCAATCAAATCGGACATCGGAACCATAAACATCAACCCAAACTTTGCGGCTGGCTGTCGGTTGGCGGCGATCCAGCGATCCAACATTCAAGCGCTGAACTAACCAATGCCATCAATTCAACGACATTGACCCATCTCGCTAATCCACTCCTGCCATCGGCACTGTCCCTTACGGACGGTTTGGGCCGGATCGGCGGCGATGCGTTGGCGCGGGAGTAGCGTCGTCTGGGCTATCGCACGGCAGGAGGGGCATCTTGGGACGCGACCGACTGGGACGGCGCAGACCCCACGGTACCGGAGTGAGGCTCTTTCGCCTGTGGTAGCCACAGCTCGACCGTCGTTCCTTCACCCGGCTTGCTCCGGATTTGAACGGTGCCCCCGGATTGGACGGCAAACCCTTGCACCATCGGCAACCCGAGCCCGGAGCCGCTCCCCATTTCCTTCGTCGTAAAAAACGGTTCGAATGCTCGCGCAAGCGTGGTCTCGTCCATACCGGTGCCGGTATCGAGGATTGACGCGACGACATAGTCCCCGGGCGGTAACTCGGGGTGCAATTCAGGATCGGCTCGCTGATTTTGCAGCCCGATGCACAGAACCCCGCCTCCCGGCATTGCGTCGCGAGCATTGATTACGAGGTTGAGGATCGCAAGCTCGAGCTGGTTGGCATCGACGAGAGCCGGCGCGAGATCGGCGCCGGCAGCAATAGCAAGCCGGATCTCCTTTCCCAATGTCCGACGCAGTAAATCTTCAATGCCGGCGACGAGCCCTTGCAAATCGACCGATTGCGGTTCGAGCCGCTGTCTGCGGGCAAAGGCGAGCAACCGCTGGACGAGCGCGGCGCCGCGCTCAGCCGCCTGCGATGCGCCGCGGAGCAGCGGCAGGGTCGTGGAATCATCGCTTGTTCGCCCTATCGCGAGCATTAGATTGCCCGACACGATTGTCAGCAAATTGTTGAAATCGTGAGCAATACCGCCGGTCAATCGGCCGATCGCCTCGAGCTTTTGCGCCTGACGCAGAGCCGCTTCGGTTGCCCGGTGCTCTGCGATTTCTGCGCGCAAGCGGAGATTCGCCTCGTCCAATTCAAAACGAAGCCGCAGCGTTTCGCTGAAAAAGCTGTTGAGCCGTCGTCCGGCCAGCGAGAGCGCCGCAGCAAAGACGAGGATCATCGTTCCAATAGTGTTGTACGTTACAGTGCCTTCGCAGAAAAAGCGCACCGCCATTGGCAGGCTCGCGGACAGCAGGAAAGCAAGGAGCGCAGGCAGATGTGACGCGGTAACCACTACTCCGCCGGCGCACATGCCGCCGATCACCAATGTGAGGAAGATCTGTCCAAGTTGAGGGATAGCGGGAAACAGAACCGCCCCACCGATTCCCCAACACAGACCCGCAAGCAAAGAGCCACCGACGGCGAGCAGCGACCAATAATAAACACCTTTGGCGTCGGGCTTAACACGGCGATGCCGCCACCACAGGATCCAGCGCGCCACCGTCACGATTGTAAGAATACAAAACCAGGCGAGCGGTAGCGTGCTGGCACCGAGCCGCTGGAGCACAAACAAGGTCAAGGCGCCGTTGACGATATTGACAGCGAGCGCGATCGGCATCAGCCGAAAGGCAGTGTTGAGTTCAGCAGCGCGGATCTCGCACAGAACCTTGTCGACTGGCACGTGGCTCAATCCGGAAACCCCGCGTCTCCCGGTTCATAAGATTATAGGAGGATGCAGCAACGGGCGGGGCGCCGCAGCGAGACCCTCGTATTGAGATAAAGTATACCTGGACGAGGTAGATCAAGCGAGCGCAAAATCGAAATTATTGCAGCGTTTGCGCCGGAGTCGTGCTGAAAACGCCGAGAACCCATCGCTCGACTGAAAACGTCTGACGCTTTTATGACGGCAGGCGGTAAAGATTAAAATTAAACGCTCTGCCCATCTGGGCCCTACGTAGCGATATTGCGATTTAACTCACGCTGCAGGCGACGATTCGCAAAATATTCAGCTCAGTGTTGCGATAACTCAGTCTATCTAACACGGTGGATCAGCTCGGCCCAGCGATCGAGCATCGGAAGCATCTCGCTGCTGCCGACCGATGGCAGCATCACGACGACCCGCGCGATCCCCTGATCGCGATACCGCGCCAGCTGATCGAAATCAGGGGTGACGCCGAACAAGGTCACGGGCACGGCTCCCGGATCGCGACCCGCTTCCTTCAGCATCTCCCGAAAGCGCGGCAGAACTCGGTCGATCGCGCCATCGGAACCGCGGCCCGCGATCGGCGCCCAGCCGTCGCCATAACGGATAGCGCGACGCGCCGCATGCGGGAAGGCGCCACCGACGAGGATCGGCGGATGGGGTCTTTGCACCGGTTTCGGCGAAGCCATCATCTCAGGGAAATCAACCATTTCGCCGTGATATTCGGCTTTGGTCTTCGTCCAGATCTCCTTCATCGCTTCGATGCGCTCGCGCAGCAGCTTGAAACGAGTTCTGAATTCGGTCCCGTGATCGGCCATTTCCTCCGCATTCCAGCCGCCGCCGACGCCGAAGAGGAACCGGCCGCTGGAGATTTGGTCGATCGAAGCGACAAGTTTTGCCGTCTGTATCGGATCGCGCTGTTGCACGAGGCAGACCCCGGTCGCCAGCTTTAATCTCGCCGTCGCCACCGCCGCCGCAGTCAGCGAGACGAAGGGGTCCATCGCCTCGTAATACACCCTCGGCAATTCGCCGCCGCCGGGCCATGGCGATTTGCGTGAGGTCGGTATGTGCGAGTGCTCGGGCGCCCAGACAGACTCGAACCCACGCGCCTCGAGCGCCTGCGCGAACTCTGTGGCTGAGATCGCATAGTCAGTGAAAAACATCAGGGCGCCGAAATCCATTTCCGTCTTCCGCATGTGGCAGGCTCGGGTTGGAGCTTAGTCTCGATCAGGCGCTAGAGCTAGTGCACCGGGCGTTCAGTGAGAGCAAAGGCGAAGTATGGACCGCGTCCTCGGTAGAGCGCCTGATCGATCCACAGCATTCCATAGGCCTCGAGCAATCTCGCTATCCGTAGTGGACCCGCATCTATCGCCGCAAAACCGAGCTTCTCGATCAATGCCAGAACGACGGGTTTCTTCGCATCATCGTCGCCGGCAACAAACATGACCGGACGAACTGAGAAAGATGAAGCCTTCTCCATATTCTCGGCGCCGGTCTGATTAAGTGTCTTGAAGACCGCTGCCCCTGACGCCCAGGCAGCTACCCGCTCGCCCCCGGAGATGCTGTAGCCCAGCACGAGCTCTAATCCGTCCGGCCCCATCCCAAGCGGGTTGGTGCAATCGATGAGGATCTTTCCTGAAAGGTCGCCGAGGCTCTTCACGGCCATCTCGGTAGCCGGCCAGGGTGTCGCCAGGACGAGGACCTCGGCGTCCCGAGCCGTCTCTGCGGGCATACGCAGCCTCTCCCGTGGCAGCAAGCCATATTTGGGATCGCTCGGATTGGGGATGCCGAACAATACATCTTCGCCGGCGCCCAACCAGGCGCGACCCAGCGCCGATCCGACATTGCCGGCGCCAATGATGCCGATGCTCATGCTGTCTTCCTTTTCTGGATGGCTGCCGACCGACTGCCGACGAACTCGCGGAGCAAGTATCAGAAGCCGGGGTCGCATGGCACCCGGCCATTCGGCCGGATCCCTTCCTCCCCATCTACCCGGTAGCGTCGGGGATCCAGGGAGACCATCCTCTCACCATCAAGAGAAAGAGAGAGAAGATGGCTGACAGCGTTCCAAATCTATTGAGCAGTCTCTCCGATGCGCTAATAGAGCGGGTAAGGCTCGCCCGGCCGCTCGTCGCGGGGATTGCCGTGTCGGGACATCGAATGCGTTCGGGAATTCTCTGGCGCAAAGACGTCCTGGTTGCATCAGAACAGGCACTTCCCGATGTCGACGACGCCACAGTGACCCTCAGCGACGGAGGCGCCGTTTCGGCGCGCGTCGTTGGCCGTGACCCGGCCACCAATGTCATCGTGCTCCGTGCCGACGGCACTTCGGATCCGGCACCGGTTCCAGCGGCGGATCCGCATCCAGGTGCTCTCGTTCTCGCACTCGGCGTCGATAATGGCGGCCTTGCCGCTCGTCTGGGGGTCATCCATTCGGTCGGCCCCGCCTGGCATAGCCGTGCGGCCGGCCGTATCGACCGCCGCATCACTCTCGACATCGCTGTGACCGGCCGCGAGGAGGGCGGACCCGTGCTCGACGCAAGCGGCGGCCTCCTCGGCATGTCGACGTTGGGTCCACGTGGCCGTGTATTGGTGATCCCGCGCGCGACGATCGATGCTGTGCTCGAGCCGCTGCTGGAGAAGGGACGAGTCGAGCGGGGCTGGCTCGGGGTCGCGCTTCAGCCCGTCCTCGTTCCAGAGGCGCTGCAGTCTGCAGCGGAACAATCGCGCGGTCTGATGATTATGGGGTTATCGAAGGGCGGCCCAGCGGCACAATCTGGTTTGAATGTTGGCGACATCCTCTTGGCGATCGGCGGCGAAGCGGTGAGGAGCGCGGCAATCGTCGCGCAGCGGCTCGGGCCGGACTCGGTTGGGCAAGAAATAGAGCTGCGGCTGATCCGAGCGGGTGTAGTGCTCTCGCCCAAAGCCAAGGTAGGCGTCCGACCATCAAAATGAACAACCCTCTGCCCGCCGTCCCGGGCCGGCTCCGGGTAGCCGTAGCGGCATCCTACGCGGGGGTGCGCAGCCGGCTAGCTACGCTCGTAGTCGAGTGCGGGCATGAACTCGTAGAGATGTCCGCGGCGCCGCAAGTCGTTCTCTGCGATGGTCATGGGGTGCAGTCCCCGCCGGCTTCAACCGTCGCTCTGGGCGTCCTCGATGGGGAATTCGCTGGGCTGCTGCCACGCGACGCTAGCACAACCCAAGTGGATGCGGCACTGCGCGCCGTTGCGGCGGGACTGGCCGTGGGGCCTCCACGCCGCCGAGATCCGAACTTCGCGTCCCTTTCGGAAGAGCCCTCGCTTGCGCTGACGCCGCGTGAGATCGAGGTGCTCACTGCTCTGAGCAACGGGCTGAGCAACAAGGCGGCGGCCCGACATCTCGGTATCTCGCCGCACACGGTGAAATTCCACATCGAGTCACTGTATAGAAAGCTCGGTGTCACTTCGCGTGCCGAAGCGGTCGCAAGAGGACTAAAGCGTCAGATCGTCGAATTGTGAGCTCGAAACGACCTGAAGACCGCTCCCTGTCACCCCAAGCTGCTAACTGCTAACCGCGGCGCGTTCTGCTTAATGAACCTCGCGGTATCCGGCTTGCCGTTGTGCGGCGCCGCTTTCTTCATCTTATTGTTGTGCCAGATCATTGCGGACTTCGTCATCACCCGTTTGAGTGAAATCATCGTACCAATAGCCGACAGCGTAAAACGGCTCCGGAGTGATCACAGAGATGACATCATCGGCGTCCGCTCTCAGCGCGTCGCAAACATCTGGAGATGCGGTCGGAAC
>Ga0126381_100008009_pt1 | contig 11794 bp, 16 predicted proteins | sample PanSoiMetPlot_28_FD_96465 | JGI IMG/M metagenome (GOLD analysis project Ga0126381, IMG submission 96465) | Tropical forest soil microbial communities from Panama - MetaG Plot_28 | ecosystem: Environmental > Terrestrial > Soil > Tropical forest > Bulk soil | place: Panama | collected 2016-02-17
GGATCTGGCGACCGGCGCGTCCCTGCCGGCCATAGACGCGAACGCGCTGACCGTAGAGCGGATGCCACGGATATCCCACGACAACAAATTGCGATCGGTATGCTGAATGACGTGCAGTGTGGGTGGGCGTCACGGACGACACAGTGCTGCCCTCAGGTCATCGAGGCTGCGCGTATTGAGAATGTCGGCTGGGTCGAGCCAGCCGCGCCGCGCCTGCTCGACGGCGTAGCGCATGAAAGCGAGCTCAGCCGGATTGTGGGCGTCGGTAGAGAGCACGAGCTTCACGCCGATCTCCTTAGCAAGCTTGCAATGCCATTCGCTAAGGTCGAGCCGGTCCGGCTGACCATTGACCTCGATCGCGCAGCCGCGCTCGCGCGCACCCATCAGAAGCCGTTCGAGATCAATGTCGCAACCCTCGCGCTCGCCGATGAGCCGGCCAGTCGGGTGGGCCAATATCGCGAGATGGGGGTTGTCCATTGCCCGCAGCAGCCGCTCAGTCTGCTTGTCGCGCGAGAGACCGAAGGCCGAGTGCACCGCGCCGACCGCGAAATCGAGCCGCCTCAGAATGGAATTCGGCAGATCGAGTCGCCCGTCTTCGTGGATGTCGACCTCGACCGAGCTCAGGACCACAATGCCAGACAAAGTCTCGTTCAAGCGGGCGATCTCATCGACTTGCGCAGCGAGACGTTGGCATCGAGGCCGTGCGCGATCGTCACCCGCTTGCTGTCGTCGGTGATGGCAAGGTAAGAGTAACCGCGTTCCCGGGCTGCCCCCACCATCTCTACTAATGTTGCGCGGCCGTCGCTTGCATTCGTATGCGCGTGCAGGTCGCCACGGATGTCCGTGAGAGTTACCAGATGCGGCAGCTTACCTGAGCGCGCTGCTTCGATTTCGCCGTGGTCCTCACGTAGCTCGGGCTCGATATAGGGAAGGCCGAGATACCCGTAGACCTCGTCCTCGGTCCGTCCAGCGGCGCGGCGATTACCCTCGAATACTCCGTACTCGTTGAGCTTCAAACCGCGCGCGGCGGCGATTTGGCGCAGCGCGATGTTGTGCGCCTTCGACCCGGTGAAATACTGCAATGCTGCGCCGTAACTCCCTTCCGAAACGACGCGCAGATCGACCTGCGTGCCGTTGCGGAGAACCACGGATGATCGCGTCGGTCCACGCGAGAGAATTTGCGCAACGTCTTCATAGCCGACGAAGCGGTCGACGATCCGCGTCGTGCGAGGCGCAGCAACGACGATGTCGAGATCGCCGACGGTTTCCTTGCAGCGGCGATAGCTGCCCGCGACGGCAGCGTGCCGAATGCCCTCTGCCTCGCCGAGATAGCGCAATAGCGGCTTGGCAGTGTCTTCAGCGACCAGCCGCTTGATTCTGGGGGCGGTGGCCGCGCGCTTTTCAGCTTCCTGCAGAATCCGCTGCTCGGTCTTGACGCCAAATCCGCGCACCTTCCGGATTTTGCCGGCTTTGGCCGCCGCTATCAGGTCGCCGAGCGCGCTGATGCCGAGCTGCTCGTTTAACAGCCGTGCACGCTTGGGGCCAAGGCCCGGCACGTCGAGCAACGCCAACAGTCCCGCCGGGGTCCGCCGCTCGATCTCGTCGAGAACGGCGAGATGCCCGGTGGCGGCAAGTGTTTCGATTTTCTCCGCGAGGTCCTTGCCGATCCCTGGCAGCTCCGCAAGATCCTCGCCGGCCGAGGTCATTGCAGTGATGCTGCGCGGCAGTTCTCCGACCACCCGGGCGGCATTGCGGTAAGCGCGGATCGAAAGGGATTGACGCCATCGAGCTCGAGCAGATCGACGAGCTTATCGAGGCTGCGGGCGATATCGGAATTGAGGACCGGCATAAAGCAGATGAGCCAATGCGCTGCGACGTCTGCACCAGACGCCGAAGCGACTCGCTGCGCATTGATCCAGATCAGATCCAGATCAGCGCGGGTCGCCTACGCCGGTTGATGCAGATCATAAACGCCTGACGCAATTTCGGCCATTGTCCATCAAACGGAGAAGCATGATGACGCTCGCATCCGACCAGGCTCTATCGATCAGCGCGCCGGCCGGCCTCGATCCCAGAGCTCGCTCATCCACGGCTTGGCATGACGACGATCGCGGCGGGCAGAATGCCCAGATCGCCGACGCGCTGCGTCAGATCGCGGACATCCTGACGCCGCAAGGGGCCGACCCGTTCCGCATCGCGGCCTACCTCAGGGCCGCCTAATCGATACGCACCCTCAACGACGATATCGGCACAATCGCTGCGCTGGGCGGACGCGAAACGCTGGAAGCGGTCCCCGGAATCGGCCCGTCTATCGCTAGCGCGATCGCTGAAATGCTCACGACCGGCCGCTGGCGTTTCCTTGAGCACCTGAAGGGAAGCGCCAGCCCAAAACCCTTGTTCCAGGCGGTCCCGGGGGTCGGGCCTGTGCTCGCTCGCCGCGTCTGCGAAACGCTGAAACTAGAGACGATCGAGGCGGTGGAGGCGGCTGCGCATGACGGGCGGCTGGAGCAGGTGCGCGGTTTCGGCCATCGGCGTGCAGCGATGGTGCGGGCCGCACTCGCCGAAATGATCGCGCGCGTCCGCCGCCGATCGTTCCGTCGGGAGGACGAACCCGGAGTGGATTTATTACTGGACGTCGAGCGAGAATATCGGGAGAAAGCGACAGCCGGGCAGTTGATCAAGATTGCTCCGAGACGTTTCAACCCGAAGGGCGAGGCTTGGCTGCCCGTGCTCCACACCCGGCGCGGATCGTGGCATTTCACGGCGCTGTACTCCAATACTGCACGGGCCCACCAATTGGGGCGCATTTCCGAGTGGGTGGTCATCTTTTTCCACAAGGACAGCCGGCCGGAGGGCCAGCGCACCGTGGTCACCGAAGCCCGCGGTGAAGCGGCGGCAAGCGGATCATCCGCGGGCGCGAGGCGGAATGCCTGCGCTATTACGCTTTAGGGTTGAGCCAAATTTGGACAGACGAAATCAAACTCGTCCAAAGGCTTATTTGATATTGGCAAGCAATTCCTGGCCAGTCCCACCGAGTTGTTCGGCGCGTGCACGAATTGTCGAGTCGCCGCGCCCGGTAATCATGACAACCGGCAGTTCCACCGCTGCATCGTCTTGCTTGGCGAGATAATCAAGGCCGCTAGCTCAAGGAAAATGAGCGTCCTGGATCAGGCACGCGCCTAGGCCAGGCACATAACCCCGTGCGAATTCTTCACTCGACCGGTAATCCTCGACTACCCTGCCGTGGGTGTCGAGCAACAGCTTTAGCGAATCGCGTATCGCCTCGTCGTCATCGACGGCATTGTCTTCGATCGCCTGCACCCTCTAAGCAACTAAGCAGCTAGCGACGGTCATACAGATAGTAAGGGACGGGGCGCGCGGATATACGGGATTATCAGTAGTGGCGCTCAGGCGGAGCGGCAGATGCACAGCGGAACTGTACCTCGATCAGGACACACATCTTGGGCCGTCGCGAGCTCCATCGCCTAAAGCACGACCGCCTCGAGTTAAGGCGCGGAGCCAATATGATCGGGCTCGATCAAATCGGAGATCGACGCCGTCACCTTCCGCAATTGACCGATCTGATCCTCTGCGCGATCGGCCAGCTCGGTCAGAAACCCCGCGAGTTGCATATCGCTGGAGCACGAGTCTTGTGCGAGGCAGCGTGCCAGCTCCGATTCCTCAAGTACCGCGCGCACCGCCGACCAGCGCATCCTCACGCGCCGCGGCCAAATCTTGTAGCAATGTCTTGGCGGAGAAAGCATGGCCGAGCTGACAGCGGAAGCGAGGGGCTCGGTCATCTTTAATCTTATACAGGACCGCGTGGCACTCAGGGCAGGTCAGTGCCGAAGCTGTGGCGATCTCCCCGATGCGACGTTGCGGCACGAGAGTGTCATCCGCAAACTCGTTCTCGACCTCAAACAGTCGTATCGCGGAATTAGCCGTGTCGGGCGGCGGATCCGGGTCGCCTATCTGTTGCGCCGCCGCGGTCATCAGAAACGGCCCAATCTCATTGAGAGGCAAACAGTGGTCGATCTCACATACCGGAGCGCATTGAGCGGCATTGATGGCGCCAAAGCTTCACTCGGGTCCTGCACAACGGTGATGCCGCCGCAGTCCTTGATCGCCAATAGCCCCGCAGTGCCATTGTCGAGGTTGCCGGTGAGGACGACCCCGATGACGTCTGCACCATAAGCGAGAGCGGCGGAACGGAACAAAGGATCAACTGCCGGCCGCGTGTGGTTTTCCTTCGGGCCATGCACGGTGCGAACATATCCCGGCGCCAGGAGCATGTGTTGATCGGGAGGAGCAACATATACACGGCCAGGCATGATCAGCTCGGTGTGACGCGCCCAATCGCCAGGCAAGGGGCCCACGCGACTGAGAATGTCCGGCAAGCTGCTACGGCTCGATGAACCGATGTGCAGCACGACGAATACTGCGGCATTCAAATCGGACTGCAGACTAGAAACAATCCGCTCGAGGGCAGCAACGCCGCCGTGCGATGCTCCGATTACAATGATTTTACAGTTGCCCATCTGGCGAAGCCCCTTCAGTTGCGGGGTCGGCATGTCACTCAAGCAGACCATTGCGGGCTTGCCCTTTACTAAAACAAGACCAACCGCGCGACCGTCCTTACGCGGACACTGGAACTTGACCAACCGGTTCGCGGTCCGCAAGGTCCCGAAACGCTCGATAAGCTTCGTTTACTCGCCGGCGTTCTTCTTCGGATAGACGCTGATCCTTCATTTGACAGACCACGTGCGGGTAAGGCGCCTTCCTACCCAGATATTCGAAGTACACGACTTTCGATGGCTCTAGACGAGCGGCCGTCAAGGGTCCCGGTCCTTCGGCGTTCGCTCGCGCGGCCTTGGTTTCCGTGACTATGTAGACCTTTCCCGTAACGGCGTCACAAATTATAGAGTGATATTGCCCGGGAACTGCTGCGCGGCCGTTCGTTGATAGTTCGCGCATCTCCTTCTGATCGAAGGTGTTTCCGGAAAGCGGAAGGGAAGCCATCGTTATTGCCAATGTCATTCTCAGCCGCCCGAGATCATCTGTGGCGATTCAATGCGATGAGCCATTCTTGTCACGATTTAATGGCTCATCAGCAGCGGGACGGGAGCGTGAGCCAGCAGGTGTCTCGTCACGCCACCGAGAAAACTTTGTCGCAGGCGGCTGTGCGTATAGGCGCCCATTACAATCATTGTCGCTTGTTGCTCGACGGCGGCCGACACGAGGGCGGCTCCGGTAGAGCGCTCGTCGCGAGGACCGGGGATCTGGTGAGCCCGAATTCCCTGCCAGTAAAGCGAGTCAGCTAAATCTGCTGCGTCGACGCCCTCACTCTCATATTGCGACGCAGCAAAGATCGACACACGACCAGCTAAATGCAACAGCGGCATGGCGCCCAGCACCGCCCGACTTGCCTCTAGGCTGCCGTTCCAAACGATCATCACGTGGTCGGTCATCGCGAAAGGCGGCTTCTCGCCGATGACGAGCGTCGGGCGGCCACTCTCGAACACTGCGGCGTCGAAGCAACGCTGCCCTTGGAGATAGCTAGACGACGGACGTGGCACTACGATCAAATCGCTGACACGTCCGAAACGCGCCACAATAGTTTCGATATCGCCCAGCCGTTCGGACCAGCTCGCAAAGCAGCTGTCGAGCCGCACACCCGCGATGTCTGGAACGTTGTTGCGCTTTCGCCAGTCAATAAAACAGTCCTTTGTCGCCGCAGCCGCTTCAAGCGCCTCGCGCTCGAGCACTTCACGCGTCACCCCAGCCGCGAGAATGACGTCGGGAAGGTAGGTAAAGGCGGCATCTCGGTTTGGCTGGATATACAGCGCGCGAACATGGCCATCGAGCTGTTTGGCCACCAACAGAGCCGCGCATCCAATAGGGCCACGCTCGATAGCTTCGTGGTCAACGGCACCAGGACGGTACGACTCATCTTGCTTTGCCTCCCGACGTGAGAACAGGCCAACTTTAGACGGCTTCCCAGGCTACGCCTTGATCTAGGTCAAGGCTGGATGACCGCGCCGGTTTACACTTGTAGCGCATCGGCTCGATCGGATCGCGGCGGGCGGCTTTGCGTGCCGGGTTGCCGGACTTGCGAGGGCAGCATCACAATAACAAGCAGTGCTCCGGGGAGCGGCTGCCACGGTTCCCGGGCGCTGCGGTTTGCGCTTATGTGTTGCCCATGGCCGTGGACCAGTGTGACCGGTTCTGAGAGGCATTGATACAGATCAAGGCTTCGCGAAGAGCCGGCTGTAACCTGATCACGCGACGAGGTCGAGTTCCGACTTCATTGGCGATACCGAGGATAGTGGAGCTTCAAAGGGGGTGCTCCGTCCACGGACTTCGAGTTATCGGTATGGGGCAGGACAAATGAAAGCGCACGATATCATGACCGATGCCGTCATATCGGTGCGCCCAGATACACCGATACGGACAATTGCGCGTGTGTTGGTCGACAACGGCATCAGCGCAGTGCCAGTCGTCGACCACGATGGGATGCCAATCGGTATGGTGAGTGAGGGCGATCTGGTCGGCCGGAACCAAGCGGCGCGGGAAGCGCGCCGCGACTGGTGGCTGACGCTTCTTGCCGAAGGCGAGACCCTCAGTCCCGAATTTCTTGCGTACCTGAACTCCCCTAAGGGCACGGCGCGGGATATAATGTCGAGCCCCGTTATCACAGTGGACGAGAACACGGATGCCGGCGCGATAGCGCGCCTGCTAAGCGCGCATCGTATCAAGCGGGTACCAGTTGTCCGAGATGGCCACATCATCGGGATCGTAAGCCGTGCAGATCTTTTGTACGCATTGTCCCCGGGCAGGGCCGGCGGGTGATGCCGACACTCACGGTCCAGGAGCCCATCGATGTGTTCTTTTTCTACAGTTTGGGCAGTTGATGGGCCTATCGACGAGTTTGGAATCGATGTCTGCTTTTGCTGCGCCTCTCGAGTCTGATCCGCGGTTGGGCCGCGTAACTGCGGTTCGCGGCTCGGTCATCGACATTGCCTTCGACGGCGGAGCGCTGCCGGAGATCAACGAAGCGGTTGAAATTCAATGGGATCTCGGGCCGCCGCTGATTGCGGAGGTGCAGCAACACCTCGGCCCAGCAATCGTGCGGGTTGTGGCCCTCGGTAGCACAGCCGGGCTTATGCGCGGCATCTCGGCCCGCGCTCTGCATGAGCCAATTCGAGCACCAGTCGGGGAAGCGGTCCTCGGCCGGCTGCTGGACGCGGTCGGCGAGCCGACGGACCGTGGTCCACCCCTCCCCAGCAATATCGAGCACCGGCCAATCCATGCGCCGGCGCCGGCGCTCGATCGCCAGAGCGGCGGGCGTGAGTTATTTCGCACCGGCATCAAGGTCATCGATCTTCTGGCCCCGCTGATCGTGGGCGGCAAGGCTGCGATGTTCGGCGGCGCCGGAGTCGGCAAAACAGTGCTGATCATGGAGCTGATCCGTACCACAGTCGAGCGCCATTCCGGCATTTCGGTCTTCGCCGGCATTGGCGAGCGCTCGCGCGAAGGGCACGAACTGCTGCTCGAACTCGGCCAATCCGGCGTCCTCAAACGTACCGCGCTCGTCTTTGGCCAGATGAACGAGCCGCCCGGCGCCCGCTGGCGGGCCGGGCTCACAGCGCTTTCAATCGCCGAGCACTTCCGCGATGCGGCTCACGAAAACGTGTTGCTGCTGATCGACAATGTCTACCGACTGGTGCAGGCTGGCGGGGAAGTGTCTGGGCTCCTGGGTCACTTGCCCTCGCGTGTCGGCTACCAGCCGACATTGGCAAGCGAGATCGCTGAGTTTGAGGAGCGCATTGCATCAGTCGCGGGGGCCGCGATCACCTCGATCCAGGCGGTCTACGTTCCAGCCGACGATTTCACTGATCCGGCGGTTGCCGAGATTTTCAGTCACCTCGATTCCTCGATCGTCCTGTCGCGCGGTATGGCAAGCGAAGGCATGTATCCCGCCGTGGACCCGCTCGCCTCGGCGTCGAACTTGCTCGATCCACGGCTGGTCGGCGAGGCGCATTACCGCACTGCTCAGGATGTCCGCAAAACCATAACTCATTACCGTGAGCTGCAGGAGATCATCGCGCTGCTCGGCATAGAGGAACTGAGTGCAGGCGACCGCACCGCCGTAAAGCGCGCCCGACATTTGATGCGCTTTCTAACGCAGCCCTTCATGGTGACGATCGCTTTTACGGGTAAACCCGGCCGCACGGTCGAGCTCGAGGCGACGCTGGCCGGATGTCAGGCAATCCTCGACGGCGACACCGATCAATGGGCCGAAGGCTCTCTATACATGATCGGCGATCTGGAGGAGGCGCGGCAGAAAGAGGCCCAGGCAACGACGAGGGCGTCGTGAGGCTTACGGTCACGATGCCGTTAGCGATCGTTGTCGAGGTCGACGGCGTCGCGCACTTGAGGGCCGAGGACGAGACCGGCGCGTTTGGTATTCTGCCCGGCCATACCGATTTCCTGACTGCGCTTTCGGTGTCGGTTGCGAGTTGGCGCGACGATTGCGGTGCCGAGCATCATGTCGCTGTGCGCGGCGGTACGCTCGAAGTGCGCGGAGGCAATACGATCGCTATCGCCACCCCGGAGGCGGTTGTCGGAAGTGACCTGCATCAACTCGAATCCGAGGTGCTGGCCCGCTTCTATCGGCGACTCGCCGAGGAGGAGGCGGCGCACGCCGACGCGCAAAGGCTTTATCTCGCCGCGATCCGTCAGATCGTTCGCTTTCTGCGAGATGAGAGGGGCCCCGGGATGCCTAGTGGACCTGCTGCGCCGTCTCCAGCCGTATTCGAACGATGACGCCGGTCCCCGTGAAAGAGCGGCCGGATCACCCGGGACGGCTCGACGAGGCGGTCCGGTTGCGGCGGGGACGTCGCGAGCGCTGGCAGCGTGATGGAGAGCGGTCGATTGGACAGAACCTCGCGATGATCGGGGTGCTTGGTTGGACCATCGTCACACCGACGTTGATTGGCATCTTCGCCGGCCGCTGGCTCGATCGCGTCTTCGCTTCAACGATTTTTTGGACATTGGGCTTGCTCGTTGGCGGTCTAGCTCTTGGATGCATGCTGGCGTGGAAGAGGATACATCACGAATGATGCTGCCTGCGTTCGCGCCCTGTATTGCAGTGGCCGTCACGTTCTTTGCCGGGCTCGCCTTCGGCTCCGGCTATTTTGCGGTGCTGCGACGGACGATCGATCTGTATTCCACCGGGCATCGCCGCCTTTTACCGGCAATTCTGACCCTCGGTCGTTTCGCCGCTGCAATCCTGTTCCTCGCCGCTACGGCAAGCAGCGGGGCGTTGCCGGCCCTGGCGAGCTTCGCGGGTTTTCTGGCGGCGCGCGCGGTGGCGTTACGCGCGCTGCGAAGGGCAACGTGATGGGGTCGTCTCTACTAGCCAGTGCGGTCTTGTTCCATCTCGGGCCCGTGGCCATCACTCGCCCGGTGGTGACGACCTGGGCGATCATGGCAGTGTTGACCGTGGTTTCCTGGTTAGTGACGCGCCGGCTTGATTTGTATCCGGATCGCCGCCAGGCGGTGTTGGAGCTGGTCGTCACCGGCATCATGGGCCAGATCGAGGAGGTCATCCGCAAGGACCCGCTTCCGTTTCTTCCAGTGCTCGGCACACTGTTCATTTTTCTCGTTGCGGCCAATCTCTCCGGGGTATTGCCGGGAGTGGAAGCGCCGACTGGGAAGTTGGAAACCCCGGCGGCCCTCGCATTGATCGTCTTCGTCTCTGTGCACGTGTTCGGCGTGCGCGCGCGGGGCGCGTTCGGCTATCTCGCGAGCTTCGCGAAGCCCAAGCTGATCATGTTGCCGCTCAATATTGTCTCCGAAGTAACCCGCACCTTTTCGCTGATGGTGCGGCTCTTCGGCAATGTCATGAGCGGCGAGTTCATCATTGCCCTTATCGTGGCGCTCGCCGGACTGTTTGTGCCGATCCCGCTGATGGCGCTCGAAATCCTTGTCGGTGTGGTGCAGGCTTACATCTTCAGCATTCTTGCCACGGTGTTCATTGGCGCCGCAGTCGACACAGCCGATCAGAGCTGAGGAGTCGCTTGATGGACATAAAGCTCATCAGCACGATCGCCGCCGCACTCGCCGTCTCGGTCGGCTCGATCGGCCCGGCGCTGGCTGAGGGCCGCTCGGTTGCCGCGGCAATGGACGCGATAGCCCGGCAGCCGGAGGCGGCAGGCACGATCTCTCGCACGCTCTTCGTCGGTCTCGCGATGATTGAGACGATGGCGATTTATTGCCTGGTCGTAGCGCTGATTCTGCTCTTCGCCAATCCTTATGCCGGGTGAGCATGCATTTCGACTGGTCCACCCTTGCATTGCAGATGGTGAATTTCGCGATCCTAGTCTGGTTGCTGCACCGCTTCCTCTACCAGCCGGTACTGCGTCTCGTCGACGCACGCCGCGCGAAAATCGACAACCAATATGCGGAAGCGCAAAAGGCGGAAACCCGGGCAAAGGAAAAATTCGCGGCGGTCGAGACCGAGCAAGCTGGCATCGCAGCCGAACGGGCAACGGCCCTGAAGCAAGCGGCGGCCGAGGCCGAACAGGCAGCGGCGGCACGGCGTGCCCGGGCAGAGCGCGAAGTCGAGGCATCTCTCGAAAGCGCGCGCAAAACTCTCGCCGCCGAGCGCAGCCAGGCGCTGCGCGAGGCACGCCGGGCCGCCCTGGAGCTTGGGGCGGAAGTCGCCGCTCGGCTGCTCGCCGAGATGCCGCTGAAGCTGCGTGCTGAGGCGTGGATCGAGCGGGTCGCGGAACACCTGGCTGGACTTCCTAAGCCGGAGATGGACGCCCTCACGCGGCAGCTTGTCGACGGCGTTCCTCTCAAAGTCGTCACAGCATCGATGTTGCCGGCCCAAATCGAGGAGATCTGGCGCGCGCGGCTTAGTGAGATCCTCTGCGGCTGGGTCTCCCTGAATTTCGCTGTTGACCCTGCTCTCATCGCTGGTGTGGAGCTTCATTTCCCGAATGCGGTACTGCGGTTCTCATGGCAAAGCACGCTGGCCGCCATCCGCGCGGAAATCGAGAACGATGCCGACGCTCGTTAATGATCTGCACGCTTGGCTGGCCCAAAGCCGAGGGCGGATCGGCAAAGTCGCATTCGAACCTACGCTCGAGCATATCGGCCGGGTCGCCGGGGTGGGAGATGGGGTGGCCACCATCACAGGGCTGCCTCAGGCGCGGCTCGATGAACTGCTCGTGTTCGAAAGCGGGGCGCATGGGCTTGCGGTCGATCTCGATCAGCAAACGATTGGTTGCGTGCTGCTCGGCAATACGGGCGGAATTGCCGCCGGGAGTATCGTGCACGGGACGGGTGAGGTTGCCCGGGTGCCAGTCGGTGATGCTCTTCTCGGTCGTGTCGTCGATGCGCTTGGCATGCCGCTCGATGGCGGCCCACCCGTCGTCGGCGAGACATTAGTCCCCGTCGAGCGACCAGCTCTGGCAATTGTCGATCGAGCGTTGGTGACGCGCCCGTTGGCGACGGGGCTTTTAGTCATCGACTCGATGATCCCGCTCGGGCGCGGCCAGCGCGAGCTAATCATTGGCGATCGGGGCACCGGCAAGACCGCGATCGCCGTTGACACAATTATCAACCAGCGTTCGACCGACGTCATCTGCGTCTACGCCGCGATCGGGCAGAAGGCATCCTCGGTCGCGCAGGTCATCGCGGCCGTGCGCCAGTACGGCGCCCCCGATCGCTGCATCTTTGTGATCGGCCAAGCCGATGCGCTGCCGGGCTTACAGTGGCTGACGCC
>Ga0126381_100008010_pt1 | contig 11793 bp, 9 predicted proteins | sample PanSoiMetPlot_28_FD_96465 | JGI IMG/M metagenome (GOLD analysis project Ga0126381, IMG submission 96465) | Tropical forest soil microbial communities from Panama - MetaG Plot_28 | ecosystem: Environmental > Terrestrial > Soil > Tropical forest > Bulk soil | place: Panama | collected 2016-02-17
ACCATGTCCCGTCGCGCGTCGGCCGCCAGCGGCGACTCGCGGCCGGTCGCATCCCCGCGCTTCGCGCGGGGCCCCTGCTCCCTGCTCGCGCCGCTAGATCTTCGGCAACGTCACGCCCTGCTGCCCCTGGTACTTGCCGCCGCGGTCCTTGTACGAGGTTTCACAGGATTCATCCGATTCGAAAAAGATCACCTGGGCCACGCCCTCGTTGGCGTAGATCTTCGCCGGAAGCGGCGTGGTGTTGGAAAACTCCAGGGTCACGTAGCCTTCCCATTCGGGCTCGAACGGGGTCACATTGACAATGATCCCGCAGCGGGCGTAGGTCGACTTCCCGAGGCAGCAGCAAAGCACATTGCGCGGAATGCGAAAGTACTCGACGCTGCGCGCCAGTGCGAAGGAGTTCGGCGGAATGATGCAGGAGTCGCCGCGAATGTCGACGAAGGACTTGTCGTCGAAGTTCTTGGGATCGACGATGGTTGTGTTGAGATTCGTGAAAAGCTTGAAGTCAGTCGAGCACCGCATGTCGTAGCCGTAACTCGACGTGCCATATGAAACGATCTTGTCGCCATTCACCTCGCGCACCTGACCGACCTCGAACGGCTCGATCATCCTGTGCTCGAGCGCCATGCGGCGGATCCACCGATCGGATTTGATGGACATGGCGCGGGCCGCTAGGTGTTCTGGATGACGATATTGGGGAACTTCGCGGAAAAATCCTCCACCTTCTGAGCGACGAAGATCGCGGTCTTGCGCGCGATCTCCTTGTAGATCTTCGCCACCGGTCCATCCGGATCAGAGACCACGGTAGGCCGTCCGGAATCGGCTTGCTCGCGAATGTGAATGTCGAGCGGCAATCCGCCGAGAAAGGGAACGTTATAGTCCTTGCACATGCGCTCGCCGCCACCTGCGCCGAAAATCGGCTCCGCGTGACCGCAGTTCGAGCAGATGTGCATCGCCATGTTCTCGACCACGCCGACGATGGGCACACCGACCTTGTCGAACATCTTGAGGCCCTTGCGCGCGTCGATCAGGGCGATGTCCTGCGGCGTGGTGACAATCACCGCTCCCGTGACGGGCACCTTCTGAGCGAGCGTCAACTGGATGTCCCCGGTGCCCGGAGGCATGTCGACGATGAGGTAGTCGACGTCGCGCCAGTTGGTGTCCTTGAGCAACTGCTCCAGCGCCTGTGTGACCATCGGGCCGCGCCACACCATGGGCGTGTCGATGTCGATCAAAAAGCCGATGGACATGGCCTGCAGGCCGTAGGCTTCGAGCGGCTCGAGCGTCTTGCCGTCTTTCGACTCCGGCCGCCCAGTGATGCCGAGCATCATCGGCTGTGACGGCCCGTAGATGTCGGCGTCGAGCACCCCGACTTGAGCGCCCTCGGCGGCGAGCGCCAGGGCGAGATTCACCGCGGTGGTCGATTTGCCGACGCCTCCCTTGCCGCTCGCCACCGCGATGATGTTCTTCACTCCGGGGACCAGCTTGACTCCGCGCTGGACCGCGTGAGCGCCGATCTTGTGGCTGATGTTCACGGCGATCTTGCCCGTACCGGGGAGATTGGCGAGCTGCTGCTGCACCAGTTTGCGCAGCGCCTCGTGCTGGCTCTTCGCCGGATAGCCGAGCACCAGATCGATCGCTACATCTCCGTCGCGAACTTGAGTTTTTCGTACCGATTTCGACGAAACGAAATCGCGACCTGTATTGGGGTCGACGAGCGCACGGAGGCTGGCCTGGACATCGGCTTCGGATAGGGCCATCGGAGATCGCTATTAAATGCGGCGTGAAAACGATAAGTTTAGCCAAAAACCACTCTGCTCGTTACTCTCAGACGCAGCTGCTTTGCTAAAATAGATCGATTTCCCTGCCGCATCAAAGGCCTTCGCTCGGATGTCGCGCCGCACTCTTTTTGTCACAACGGCGTTGCCGTACGCCAACGGTCCGTTTCACATCGGCCACATCATGGAATACATCCAGGCCGATATCTGGGTGCGGTTCCAGCGCATGCAACCGGATACGGCGGTCCACTTTGTTTGTGCCGACGACACTCACGGCGCCGCGATCATGCTCAGGGCCGACGCCGAGGGCCTTACGCCTCAAGCGTTGGTCGCGAAAATCGCCGCTACCCGGCCCAAGGACTTGAAGGGCTTTCACCTGAGCTTCGATCACTGGAGCAGCACTGATTCGCCGATCAACACAGAGCTCTCGCAGGACATCTATCGCAAGCTGCGCGCTGCTGGGTTGATCGACACCAAATCCGTCGAGCAGTTCTTCGATCCGGTCAAGCAGTTGTTCCTGCCCGACCGCTACATCAAGGGGGAGTGCCCTCGCTGCGGCGCCAAGGATCAATACGGCGATGCCTGCGAGAACTGCAGCTCGGTCTATTCGCCGACCGAGTTGAAAAACCCTTACTCGACGCTGTCCGGCGCGACTCCAGTGCTGAGGACATCGGAACATTTTTTCTTCCGCCTTTCCGATCCAAAATGTGTCGAGTTCCTCGGGGAGTGGACGAGCGCTCAGGTCGATGGCCGTCCGCGCCTTCAGCCCGAAGTGTTCAACAAGGCTCAGGAATGGTTGGGCAAGGATGGCAAAGGCCTCGCCGACTGGGACATCTCGCGCGATGCACCGTACTTCGGCATTCCCATTCCCGACGCTCCGGGCAAGTTTTTCTATGTCTGGCTCGACGCACCGGTGGGCTATCTCGCGAGCTTCAAGGAATATCTCGGCAAGGAAAAATTCGAAAGCGTCCTCGCCGATAAGGACACGCGTCAGGTCCACTTCATCGGCAAGGACATCATCTACTTTCACACCCTGTTCTGGCCGGCGATGCTCAAGTTCGCGGGCGCTCCATACAGAGTCCCAGACAACGTCTATGTGCACGGCTTCCTGACGGCGCTGGGCGAGAAGATGTCCAAGTCGCGCGGTACCGGCATCAGTCCCGACTACTACCTCGACCTCGGGATGAACCCGGAATGGCTGCGCTACTACATCGCGTCAAAGCTGAACGACCACGTTGAGGACATCGATTTCAATCCCGACGATTTCGTCAGCAAGGTCAACAGCGATCTCATCGGGAAGTACGTGAACATCGCGAGCCGGGCCGCGCCGTTCATCACCAGATACTTCGACGGCAGGCTTTCGGCCCGTCCGGCGGACACTGGAACACTGAAACAGCGTGCCGGCTCCACAATGATTGCCTGGGGATCGGCAGAGACCATTGCAGATGCCTACGCTGGGCGCGAGCTAGGGAAGGTGCTGCGTGAAGTCATGCGCATTGCCGACCGCGTGAACGAGCGATTCGACGCGGCCAAGCCCTGGGATGTTGCCAAGGACTCGGCGAAGCGTGATGAACTTCAGGACATCTGCACCGACGCCCTGAACGCGTTCCGTGCGCTGACCTATTACCTTGCGCCCGTTCTGCCCGCGGTGGCGGAGAGCGTCGCCAAGATGATGAGCCTGCCGCTTCCGTTGCGGTGGAGCGACGTGGAAGGAACGGCGACAGCGATCGCGCCGTACTCGCATCTGATGGGTCGCATCGATCCGAAGCAAGTCGAAGTGCTTCTCGAAGGGCCTACATCGTCTGCGACCACGCCACAGAAGAGCGGTGCAGAAGCCGGTTCGCCTGCTTCGTCGTCTACGATTAACATCGACGACTTCGCCAGGGTCGATCTTCGCATCGCCCGCATCGTCAACGCTGAACACGTCGGCGGCGCCGACAAGCTGCTCAAACTCACGCTCGATATCGGCGAAAGCGAAAATGGCTCTCCGCGGCATCGCACGGTATTTGCCGGAATTAAGTCGGCGTACAAGCCGGAAGACCTGGTTGGACGCTTGACGCCCATGGTGGCAAATCTCGCGCCGCGCAAGATGAAGTTCGGCGTTTCCGAAGGAATGGTGCTCGCGGCGTCTGGCGAAGGGCCGGGAATCTATCTGCTTGCTCCGGATTCGGGCGCCCAGCCCGGGATGCGCGTCAAGTGACGCGGATATCGAAGAGCAAGAGGCGGAGCCTCGCAGCGATTGGAAACAGCCGCGTCATCCCGGGCGAGCGCGGAGCCCGAGACCCGCGATCCAATATCTTGAGACGCATGCATCGACAGACCGAGCTTGGGTCCCGGCCTTCGCTGGGACGACGCTGATCCAGTGATCAGCGCGCTCGCCTGGATCATTTCAGTAATCGTCGCCTGGCTCGCCGTCGGCGTCTTGGGCTTGGTTCGTCCGCGCAGCATTCGCTATGTCGGCCGTGTGTTGTTCCCGATTGGCGCCGTCGTCGGCATCGCGTTGGCTGCGCTGGGGTTGGCATCGATCACCAGCGTGGCGCAGACGACCGTCCTGCCGCTTGGGCTTCCCGGTCTGCCGTTTCATCTGCGGCTCGATCCGCTTTCCGCATTCTTCCTGCTGCTGCTCGGCGCCGCGGCGGCAGGCATTTCGGTCTTTTCAGCAGGTTATTTTCGCGCGAGCGAAGGCACCGCGCCGGGGCTGATGTGCCTGCAGTATCACGTCTTTCTCGCAGCGATGGCGCTGGTGATCGTCGCCGACGACGCGTACGTGTTCATGGTGGCGTGGGAGACGATGGCACTCGCCTCGTTCTTCCTGGTGACGACCGACCATAGAATTCCGGAGATCCGGCGTGCGGGATTTATCTACCTCCTGATCGCCCACATCGGAGCGCTCGCGATCCTGCTGTGCTTTGGCGTTCTGCAGGGCGGACTGGGCGACTACACCTTCGGTTCAATGCGCTCGGTGAGCCTCAGCGGCGCGTGGGGCTCGATCGCGTTTCTGCTGGCTTTGTTCGGATTCGGCGCCAAGGCAGGGCTCCTTCCGCTGCACATCTGGCTTCCCGAAGCGCATCCCGCGGCGCCTTCGCCGGTCTCGGCACTGATGAGCGGCGTGATGCTCAAGACCGCCATTTACGGACTGCTGCGCGTCACCTTCGACCTGCTCAACGCGCAGCTTTGGTGGTGGGGCGTGGTCGCGCTGGTGCTCGGACTGCTCACTGCATTATTTGGCGTGATCTTCGCCACGGTGCAGACCGACATGAAGCGGCTGCTCGCCTATTCGTCGATCGAGAACATCGGCATCATCGTCGTCGGCATCGGCTTGACGATCCTGTTCAAGTCCTACGACAAGACGCTGCTCGCCGCGATCACGCTCACGGCCACCCTCTATCACGCTCTCAACCACGCGTTTTTCAAGAGCCTGTTGTTCCTCGCGACCGGCTCGGTGCTGCACGCAACCAAGGAGCGCAGTCTCGGCAAGCTCGGTGGCTTGATTCACCGCATGCCATGGGTGGCGTGGCTGGCGCTGGTCGGGACGCTCGCCATGGCGGGGCTGCCGCCGCTTAACGGATTCGTATCCGAGTGGCTGCTGCTTCAGGCCTTCCTGTTCACACCGAGCCTGCCGCAATCGTTTGTCAACATGCTCGTGCCGCTGGCGGCTGCCGCCTTGGTGCTCGCAGTCGCGCTCGCAGCATACGTGATGGTCAAGTTCTACGGCGTCGTCTTCCTGGGCCGCCCGCGCGAGTCGAATCTCGCCTATGCACACGACGCCGGCCGCTTCGAACGCATCGCGCTCATCTGGTTTGCATTGGGCTGCATCGTGCTCGGCGTGTTTCCCACGAATGTGATCGCCTTGCTCGACAGCGTCGACGCAATGCTCGTCGGCTCCACCGTCGGACGCATCGGCAGCAGCTGGTGGCTGCTCGCACCGCTCAACGCCGACCGCTCGAGCTATAGCCCGGTGATCGTGCTCGCGGTCATCGTCGGGGTCGTCCTGCTGACCATCCAGATCGTGCACCGTCAATATCACGGACGGCTGCGCAAGGGGCCGGCGTGGGATTGCGGCTTCCCGGCGCAGACGCCGCGTATGCAAGACACCGCCGAGGGCTTCGGCCAGCCGATCCGCCAGGTGTTCGAGCAGTTCTTCCGCGTCGAGCGCATCCTGCCATCGCCTTTCGATGCGAGCCCGCGCTACAAAGTAACGGTCGACGACCATCTCTGGCACTGGCTGTACCTGCCGGTGGCTCGCGCAACGGAGGCGGTTGCACGTGCCGTCGGCCGCATCCAGCAAGGCCGCATCTCCGTTTATCTGATCTACAGCTTTATCACCCTCCTCGCGCTGCTTTTCTTTGTGCGATGACTCCGGCCGGCTTTCTATCACAGCTCCTGCAGGTGGCCGTCGCGCTCGTGCTTGCGCCGCTGCTGGTCGGCTGGGTCAACCAGTGCCGGGCGTGGCTTTCCAACAAAAGCGCGCCGTCGCTGCTTCTGCCCTACCGCACCATCCGCAAGCTTTTTCACAAGGACGCCGTCGTCGCGGATAACGCATCGCCGGTGTTCCGCATCACGCCGTACATCGTGTTCGGCTCGATGACACTCGCGGCGGCGATCGTGCCTTCGCTCGCCACCGATCTGCCTTTCGCACGCGCTGCCGACGCGATCGCCCTGGTCGGTCTCTTCGCGCTCGCCCGCGTCTTCATCGCGCTTGCGGCCATGGACATCGGCACCGCGTTCGGAAGCATCGGCGCGCGACGGGAGATGTTCGTCGGCTTTCTGGCAGAACCGGCGCTGCTGATGGTGCTCTTCACCGCGTCGCTCATTTCGGGCTCGACCGCGCTGCCGACCATCGTCGATACGCTGGCCCACCGCGACATCGCCATCTATCCCAGCCTCGCTTTTGCGGGCGTGGCTTTCACCATGGTTTCGCTCGCCGAGAATGCGCGCATCCCCATCGACAACCCGGCGACGCATCTCGAGCTCACCATGATTCACGAGGCGATGGTGCTCGAATATTCGGCCCGGCACCTGGCGCTGATCGAATGGGCTTCGGCGCTCAAGCTCTTCAACTATTCGTGCATCGGGCTCGCGCTGTTCCTGCCGTTCGGCATCGCTCAGCCCGACGCCAACTGGCTTGCCTTTGTCGCCGCGATGCCGGTGCTAATCGGCAAGCTCGCCGTAGGCGGATTCGCGTTGGCGCTGATCGAGACGCTTTCCGCCAAGCTGCGGATCTTCCGCGCGCCCGAGTTCCTGGGCACCGCGTTCTTGCTCGCGGTGCTCGGGATGCTCGTCGCCCAGCTCCTCGGCGGTTGAGCCCATGACTTCGATACCGCTATGGTCGCAGCTCATCAACCTGCTCGCCGCCGTGCTGCTGCTGCTCGCTTTCGCCATGCTCGCGCAGCGGCGCGTGCTGACATTGATCGACCTCTTCGCCGCCCAGGGCTTCGCGCTGGCCTGCTCGACGGGAATCGTCGCCTTCGCCACGCATCAGCCACACCTTTACTGGTCTGCGGGCCTGACGCTGGTGCTCAAGGTGGGGGTGCTGCCTTGGCTGCTGCACCGGATGATCGAGCGGCTCGACGTGCGCTGGGACGTCGAAGGTCTCATCAACATTCCCACTACCATGCTGATCGGCATCGTGCTGGTCGTCTTCGCGTTCAATCTCGCCTTCCCTATTGCACAACTCGCCAACACGGTGACCCGCGCGACACTCGGTATCGCGATGGCGAGCGTGATGCTCTCGTTCCTGATGATGATCACCCGGCGCAAGGCGATTCCCCAGGTGATCGGCTTCCTGTCGATGGAGAACGGCCTGTTCTTCGCGGCGACCAGCGCGACCTACGGCATGCCGATGGTCGTCGAGCTGGGCATCGCGCTCGATGTGCTGGTCGGCATGCTGATTCTTGGTGTTTTCTTTTTCCAGATCCGCGAGCAGTTCGACAGCCTCGATCTGAAGCATCTCGAGAAGCTCAAGGAGAACGAGTGAGGCCGGCGCGCCACATTTTGGTACTCCTGATGCGTGCAGGGAGGACGTAAGTGCTCGAGATCCTCCTGGTGCTGGGCATACCGCTCGCCGGCGCGCTGCTGCTCGCTGCTGCCGGCGAGCGCGCTCACGCACCGATGATCAATGTGAGCGTCTGCGGGCTCACCCTGCTGGCGGCGGCGGCGCTGACAGTGCGGGTGATTTCCGAAGGGCCGATGCTGGCGCTGAACAAACTCTTTTTCGTCGATCCCTTCAACGTGTTCCTGGTCGCGCTGACGGCCTTCGTCGGTTTCACCACGGCGATCTTCTCGCATCCGTATATGCGCATCGAGCGGGCCCACGGGCGCGTGACCGCTGGGCGACTGCGCCTCTACCACAGCATGTTTCAGATCTTCAACTTCACTATGCTGCTGGCGCTGCTCACGAACAACATGGGGATCCTGTGGGTCGCACTGGAAGCGGCGACACTGGCCACCGTGCTGCTGGTATCGCTCTACCGTACTCCCGAGAGCCTCGAGGCAGCGTGGAAGTATTTCATCCTCTGCGGAGTCGGGATCGCGCAGGCGCTTTTCGGCACCATCCTGCTCTACTTCGCCGCAGAGAAGCTGCTCGGCGCAGGCGGCGGCGCCCTGTTGTGGACGGAGCTCAACGGGGTGAAGGGCGATCTCGAGCCGACCGTTCTCTCCCTGGCGTTCGTCTTTCTCCTAGTGGGCTACGGCACCAAGGTCGGTCTGGCACCGCTGCACAACTGGCTTCCCGACGCTCACGCCGAAGGTCCGACCCCGGTGTCCGCCGTGTTGTCCGGACTGCTGCTCAACGTCGCGCTGTACGCGGTCGTTCGCTGCAAGGTGCTGGTCGAGGGCTCGTTGCAGACCTCGTTCGCAAAAGAGCTGATGATGGGGTTCGGGCTGCTGTCTGTCGTTGTCGCGGCATTTCTTCTGTCGCGACAAAAGGACGTCAAACGCCTGTTCGCCTATTCTTCGATCGAGCACATGGGCATCATCACCTTCGCCTTCGGAATGGGCGGTCCGGTCGCCAGCTTCGCGGGCCTGCTGCACATGACGGTGCATTCGCTCACCAAGTCGGCGATCTTTTTTGCTGTCGGTCATGCCGTGCAGGCGGCCGGCACGCAAATGATGGACGGCATCCGCGGCCTCATCACGGTGAGCCCGATGATAGGCTGGGGCCTGGCGCTCGGCGCGCTGGCGATCCTCGGCATGCCGCCTTTCGGCGTGTTCGCGAGCGAGTTTTTGATCCTGACCACGGCGATACACGATCACGCCTGGGCTACGCCACTCCTGCTGCTCGCGCTGGGCGTAGCCTTCGCCGCAGTATTCTCCAAGGTGCAGCCGATGGTGTTCGGCGAGACTTCCGTCAGGCGCTTGCCGCACCCGCCGGCGATGACGCCGGTGTTCGTGCACATGGGACTCGTGCTGATGCTCGGCCTGTGGATCCCACCGGTGCTGGCCGACTGGTATCGTCAGGCAGCGAGATTGATCGGATGAATGTCTCTTCGCTCGGTATCGCGACCGCGCCGCTGTCGTCGCCAATCCCAGCGCAGCGTTGCCCGGTCAGCTCGGGCCAGTTGCTGACGGCGTGCCGCCTCGCCTGGGAGCAAGGCGGTCAGTTGATCGCTCTGTGGGCAAGCGACGATCGGGATCGCGAGCGCGGCTTTTGCGTGCGCGTGTTGTTGCGCGACGACGATGGTCTCACCTTGCTGGAACACACGCTGCCCGACGAAGGCGCGCGTTACCCCGACCTGTCGCTGATCTTCCCCGTGGCCAACCGCATGCAACGCTCGGCCTTCGACTTGATCGGCGTGCACTGCGACGCCGACGATCAGCGGCCTTGGACGTGGGCTGCCGCCTGGCCTATCGATCAGTTTCCCTTGCGTCGCGATTTCGAGGCCTCGCCCAAGTGGGAGCCGGGCGAGGAGGATTACCCATTCGTCAAAGTTGCCGGCGACGGCGTGCACGAGATTCCGGTCGGCCCCGTCCACGCGGGGATCATCGAGCCCGGGCACTTCCGCTTCCAGGTCGTCGGCGAGAAGGTGCTGCGGCTGGAGGAGCGATTGGGCTACGTACACAAGGGCATCGAAAAGCGCTTCGAGGCCCTCGGCATCGCCGAAGCACACCGGCTCGCCGGCCGCATATCCGGCGACAGCACCGTGGCCTACGCCTGGGCGTACGCGCAGGCGGTGGAGCAAATCGCATCGCTCGCTGCACCGCCACGCGCGGTATGGTTGCGCGCGCTGTGTCTGGAGCGCGAGCGCGTCGCCAATCATCTCGGCGATCTTGGTTATCTCGGCAACGATGGCGGGTTCGCCTTCGGTCTGGCGCAGTTCTCGCGCCTGAAGGAAGAGGTGTTGCGGCTTAACCGCGAAGCCTTCGGACATCGTCTGTTGATGGACGTGGTCATTCCCGGCGGCGTGGCACACGATCTCGACGACGCTGCCGCAACGACGATGCGCGCGCAGTGCATCGAGCTAAAGCGCGAGGTCCGCGTGCTGCGCGACATCTACGACGAGCACGCAGGCCTGCAGGACCGGTTCCGGACCTGCGGCCAGGTCACCCACGAGCTGGCGCTCAAGCTGGCGCTGACCGGATTTGCAGGCCGCGCGAGCGGCGTCGCGCAGGATCTGCGCTGCGACTTTCACTCGCCGCCTTACGACTCGCTCGCTGTGCGCAAAGCATCGCATAGCGACGGTGATGTCGCCGCCCGCGTCGCGGTGCGCTTTGACGAGATACGCGAATCGCTGAGACTGATCGACGCTATACTTGAAGGTATGCCGGAAGGCGACATTGCTTCGCCCCTGCCCGACCTTCCCGCCTACGCCCTGGCGCTCGGCTATGTGGAGGGATGGCGGGGGCCCGTGTTGATCGCATTGGAAAGCGGTCCGCGCAACAGCGTGCGCCGCTGTCACCCGCACGACCCCTCGTGGCAGAACTGGCCGCTCCTCGAGCATGCGGTGATCGGCAACATCGTTCCCGATTTCCCCCTGATCAACAAGTCGTTCAACCTGTCGTACTCGGGACACGATCTTTAGCGATGCTCCACGTCCTGAAACAGATCGCCAAGACGGGCATCAAGACCGAAGCGTTGCCAGACCCGGTGCGCGAGATGGTAGTGACGGCGCGACTGCAGCAGGACATCCTGCACACCCTTGGTCGCGCGCTGACCATCCGCCACGTCGACGCCGGCTCTTGCAATGGCTGCGAACTGGAGATCCACGCGCTGGGCAATCCGTACTACAACATCGAAGGCGCCGGGATCCGCTTTGTTGCAAGTCCGCGGCACGCCGACATGCTGCTCGTCACCGGACCCGTGTCCAAGCACATGGCGATCGCGCTAAAGCGAACCTACGACGCGACCCCCGATCCAAAGCTCGTGGTCGCGGTCGGCGATTGCGGCTGCACAGGCGGTATTTTCGGCGAGAGCTATGCGAGCCTGGGAGGCGTCGCCAGCGTGATTCCGGTCGACGTCGCGATTCCGGGATGCCCCCCCTCGCCGACGACCCTGCTGCAGGGCATCCTCGCCGCCGTTACTGCCGTAGCGCCGCGCATTGAGCCTTCGCTAGCGCGCGACTCCGAACTCGCTGGAACGCCAACCCACGGCTCCGCGACTCGCGCAGAGATTCCTGCCACACCGATGGACCATTCCAAAGCTCAGGCCGAGCTTCCACTGACGCCGGTGGACCCAGCGTCTCAGCTACCCCTTGAAAGCCGGCGCGACGACTCCATGTAGGGTCGTGTGCGGCGGATTGGCGCCGTAAATCCATTAAACGGAGATGAAGTCATGACGAGTTTGATTCGTTACTACAGCCCGCTGGATCGGGCGTTCGATCATGTCATCGGCTCGTTCTTCCCGACGACCAACGGCGAGGCGTTCAACCGCGGCAGCATCGCCCTAGACGTGGTCGAGACGCCCGAAGCATACGTCGTCAAGGCGGAGCTTCCGGGCATCGCGAAGGACAAGATCGAAGTCAAGGTCGAAGATCGCGACGTCACCATCGGCGTCGAGTTTCGCGAAGAAGTCGAAGCC
>Ga0126381_100008011_pt1 | contig 11793 bp, 10 predicted proteins | sample PanSoiMetPlot_28_FD_96465 | JGI IMG/M metagenome (GOLD analysis project Ga0126381, IMG submission 96465) | Tropical forest soil microbial communities from Panama - MetaG Plot_28 | ecosystem: Environmental > Terrestrial > Soil > Tropical forest > Bulk soil | place: Panama | collected 2016-02-17
TCGACCACGGAGCTTATCCCCCGTAGTCTCACTCCTGCACTGTTGTCCACGGCATTCGGAGTTTGATTGGATTCGGTATCCTGGATGGGACCCTAGTCCATTCAGTGCTCTACCGCCGTGGCAAATGATGCAAGGCTGCCCCTAAAGGCATTTCGGGGAGAACGAGCTATCACGGAATTTGATTAGCCTTTCACCCCTACCCTCAGCTCATCCGAGCGATTTTCAACTCACACCGGTTCGGTCCTCCAGTCGCGGTTAAGCGACCTTCAACCTGGCCAAGGGTAGATCATCCCGCTTCGCGTCTATTCCCACACACTCATCGCCCTATTCGGACTCGCTTTCGCTACGGCTCGCTTTCGCTTAACCTTGCGTGTGAGAATAACTAGCCGGCTCATTAAGCAAGAGGCACGCCATCAGGCATTCCGTATCCGAAGACACAGCATAGCCCTCTGACTGCTTGTAAGCATACGGTTTCAGGTTCTATTTCACTCCCCTCGCAGGGGTGCTTTTCGCCTTTCCCTCACGGTACTAGTTCACTATCGGTCGCCAACGAGTATTTAGCCTTGGAGAGTGGTCTCCCCGGTTTCCCACGAGGTTTCTCGTGCCCCGTAGTACTCAGGATACCGCTTCGAGTTCGGTAAGCTTTCGGCTACATGGCTGTCACATTCTTTGGCCCCGCTTTCCAGCGGGTTCGCCTAGCCTCCGAATTGATAACTCTACTCACGCGGTCCTACAACCCCGGGATACAAATACCCCGGTTTGGGCTATTCCGATTTCGCTCGCCGCTACTTTCGGAATCTCAATTGATTTATTTTCCTCCAGGTACTGAGATGGTTCACTTCCCTGGGTTTGCTCGCACCCTCCTATATATTCAGAGGGTCGTAACCTGGTTTTACCAGATTGGGTTTCCCCATTCGGAAATCCCCGGATCAAAGCTTGCTTGCAGCTCCCCGGGGCTTATCGCAGCTTGCCACGTCCTTCATCGCCTGTTGGCGCCAAGGCATCCACCGTACGCTCTTAGTAGCTTAACCATAAAACTTACCTAACACGTCCCGAGAGAATCGGGACCCGCGAGAAAGAGAATGAAGAGTCTTGCAAGCCCTTCGTTCCGTGTCTTGCGGGTTTGAACCGTGGAACTATTCAGATTTTTGAGAAATGAAAGGGACCACGAGATCGCGCGTGCAGGAAAGTTCGCCTTTCCACATTGCGCTACTTTCTCGAGCAAAAATTTGTGGTTTCACGTCGTGCGAACTTGAGAGATCGCACAACGTGATGCCTACTTCCATCAGTTGTCAAAGACCGCCGTTCCGTTCGCCTGATTCTGATCGGAACGTCTCCGCTCCCGGCGGAGCGCGAAATCGGTTTTGGAGCCGAAGCCGCGAGAAATAAAAAACCCGGCAACGAGCGCCGGGCATGTCCGTCCTATTCCTGTGGCCGCGTCTTACCCTAGCAGCCTCCGGAACGGATATGCTCGAAACTCGTTTTGTGCCAACCCGGTGCTTGTAACCAACTTCACCTCTGGTTAAGCGGCAGACCCGGTTCGTCAGGACAATCCCCGGCAAATCCGAGGTACGCCGACATCAGGAGAGTATAGCAAAAAAGAATATTTCGTCAAGTATTCGTAAAAATTATTTCGGGGAGATGAATTGTGGAATTCAGAGGTTTTCTGTGGAAATTGGCCGCCGCTGGTAACTTTAGCGGCTGCAGGCGGCGATGGGGCTGGGGATTTTGTCACGCCGCTATCCTTTGCGATGCTTGAAGAATTCGACCTGGCGCAGGCGCTTTTCGGCTTCGGCTTTGGTTTTGTAGGGGCCGCCAAGGTTTCTATTGCCCTTCTCGGAAACGACCTTGTAGCCTTCTTTCACTTTTTTGATCATTTCGGACCTCCGATTCTATTTTGATTGGCGGGGCGGTGAGTGCAATGCACGGATTGCTGTAGCGCGGCGACGACAGTGGCTTGAGAGAAAGCCCGAAGCGAAAGGACCGATGCGTTGGACTGTGCCAGAGCGACAATGGGCGCCGTCCGCTGCTGGGGCGCGGGCTGAAGCCTGCCTGCGGCGGCAGGCTTACGCTACTGAAAAGCACTGCGCCACTGCTGTGCGGTTGGAGCCAGATGGCCGCGCCATCAACGCAAATCAAATCAGCAACTGTCAGCAACTAGGGATTTGTCACCTGCTCGGAGATGCTTACTTCGCGGATGGGTACGTAATACTTCTGTTCCCATTCCTGGTGTAACGGGCTTTCGGCGTAGGCATCGGCGGCGTCGCGGTCTTTGAATTCAATGGCGTAGGCGGCGTTGAAGTCGCGCGGCTGAATGCGGTCGGCTTTGATCCAGATATTTTTTACGCCGGGGACTTTGGCTGCCATCTCTTTCACGCCTTCAAGCGCGCGTTGCTTATCGGCATCGGCAACCCCCGGGCGCCACTTGAGAATCACCATGTGGATGATGGTTTTTGGCTGGCCGAATTTGTTTTGCCCGGCGACATAGCCGCCCGCGAAAAGGCTCAGCGCAGCAAGCGCAGTTCCCAGAATGTTTGCAGCGATGGTGAAATGAATTCGCATGATAGCTCCTCTCCTTCCGTTGGACGCACGAGTCTAAGCGACGGTGCTTGAGCGTTGCAACTTCCACGGATGTTTTCGCGTATTCTCATTGTGGGTCCGATTGCTGCGAAGCAGCGTTGCCTCAATGGAACGCGGACTGGACGCCGGCATTTGCGTGTTGACCGGCTGGTTTCGGGTTAAGTAGCATGCGCGAGTCCTATGATTTTGGTTTTGAGGGGCACGCGGACGGTTTGGGACGGAAACAATGTTTTGTCAGAAATGTGGAACACAGCTCGCCGATGACGCCGCATTTTGCACCAATTGTGGGCAGGTGATTCAGCGAATCCCAAGTGCTGCATATCCGCCCTCGGCGGCTCCTCCTCCGCCCCAGCGTCAGCAGGTTGAGCAGCAACCCGCTCCACCAGCGTGGCAACCACCGCAGGTTTCTCAACCGCCAGTAGCCTATGCGGGATTCTGGCTGCGGGTTGTTGCATACATTATCGATGCGATCATCCTGGGCATGGCCGGCGTAGTGGCTTTCTTTCCATTATTCAGGGCCAACATCCATGCTTTCACGACGCAGAACCCATGGGAGGTGTACACCTCCATGTCCCGGCCGCTGTTCGCTATCCGCTTGCTTGCGCTGATGCTGGGCTGGATTTATTACGCTTCGATGGAAAGCTCGTCTTGGCAAGCTACGCTTGGCAAAAAAATTTTGGGACTGAGGGTGACGGATCTGGCCGGGAACAGAATTTCGTTTTCACGTGCTTCGGGCCGCTTCTTCGGGAAAATCCTGTCAGGCATGATTCTCGGAATTGGCTTTCTGATGGCGGGCCTTACGGCACGGAAGCAAGCGTTGCACGATATTCTTGCGAGCTGCCTGGTACTAAGGCAGCTTTAATTTTTCTTCGGAAGCCCGCGCTGAAACGAGGACACGAGTGTTTTGCTCAAAATGCGGTGCGCGATTGACAGAAGGAACAGCATTCTGCAGCGTCTGCGGCGAGCCGGTGAGTGGTCCGCCGATCGCGCGTGGGGTGCCGGCGGCGTACGCGCCACCCGCGATTGCATCCGGAGGCGCGGTGCCGACTTATCCGGTTGCACCGATGGCTGTGGCGCTGCCGTCTCCCTATGCCGGGTTCTGGCTGCGTGTGGTGGCTTATCTGATCGACGGGATCGTTCTCGCAGTGATGTACGGCCTTCTTTTCCTGATCGGGATCGCATTCGTTGGCGTGGGCTCGATTGAGACAATCGCGCGGGAAATGCATAACGGGGATGCGGAGCCGCCTGTGGCATTTTTCATGATGATTATATTTGTGGGGTTTTTGTGCATCATCGCGTCCTGGATTTACCATGCGTACCTGGAAAGCTCGCCCAATCAGGGAACGCTGGGGAAAATGGCGCTGGGTTTGATTGTGACGGATTTGCAGGGACGCCGCATCAGTTTCGGCCATGCGACGGGAAGGTTCTTCGCGAAAATTATTACCAGCCTGATTCCGCTGGGGATCGGCTACATGATGGCGGGATTTACAGAGAAAAAGCAGGCGCTACACGACATGATCGCGGCCACGCTCGTCCTGCGCAAGAATTAGACGCCCCAACCATAGCGCTCGGTGTGAACGAGCGCGTCATGAATTTCCCCGCGAATATGATCCGCGAATTCCGAGCCGCGTAGGATGCGGCTGCCGGGTTCGGCGATATCCATCGTGCGATACCCGCGATCGAGAATTCGATCGATTGCCGATTCGATCCAGTCAGCTTCCGTGTTGAGGCCGAATGACTCGCGCAGCATCAGAGTGGCGGAGTAGATTGCGCCGAGCGGTGAGGCAACATCTTTTCCGGCGAGCGTTGGAGCGGAGCCGTGAATCGGCTCGTAAAGCGCTGGCCCATCGCCCGAGGCGCCGCGGCTCATTGACGGAATCAGGCCGATTGAGCCCACGAGTGCAGCGGCTTCATCGCTCAGGATATCGCCGAACAGATTCGAGGTAAGGATTACATCGAACTGCTTCGGACGAAGGACGATTTGCATCGCAGCGTTGTCTACGTATAGATGCTCGAGCGTGACTGCCGGGTATTCTCGAGCCACTCCTGTGACTATTTCGCGCCAGAGCGCGGACGTGGCGAGTACATTGGCTTTATCGACGCTGGCTAGACGGCCCTGGCGCGAGGCGGTGCGCTCGAACGCATAGCGGGCGACTCGTTCGATTTCTGCGGAGTTGTAGTCGGCGACATCGCGGGCGCGCGAGTGGCCGTTGTCGCGACGCAGTTCGTGGGCGCCGAAGTAGATGTCGCCCGAGAGTTCGCGGACGATTTCGAAATTGCAGCCGGCGACGCGATCGGGGTGAAGTGGTGAAATTCCTTGGAGGGCGTGGCGCAGACGAATCGGACGGAGATTGATGTAGAGGCCGAGCGCTTTGCGCAGAGCGAGCAGGCCGCTTTCGGGACGATTCGCGAGGGGTAGCGCTTCCCACTTGGGCCCGCCGATGGCGCCGAGCAAAATCGCATCGGCTTTGCGGCATTCTGCGAGAGTGGATGACGGCAGGGGAGTGCCGAACGCGTCGATAGCCGAGCCTCCGAAGGGGAGTTCGCGAAACTCGAAACTGTGGCCGTGCGCCGCGGCGCAATCTTGAAGTAGATGCACGGCGGCGCGAGTGACTTCCGGGCCGATGCCGTCACCGGGCAGGACTGCGATTGTCTTGCGAATGGAAGCCATGTCTTTTTCCTCTTTGGTTTGTCTTCAGGGTGCTGCGACCCCACGGGGCCGCGCTCGAAGCGCCGAACCGGCCGGAACCGTGCGTCCACGGCGAACCTGGTGGATAAAGGAAAGCAGATCGCGGTCGGTGACTTGCTTCGCGGAATCCGCCAGCTCAGTGGCCATTCGATAGCAGTCTGCGAGTTCGGCTGCGGTGGTCTGGTAGCCCAGCTCAGCGAGCCGGGCCCGCAGCGCATTGCGGCCAGAATGCTTTCCGAGAACGAGCCTGCGGCTGGGCACTCCGACTTTTTCGGGCAAAATGATTTCGTATGTGAGCGGATTTTTCAGGATACCGTCCTGATGAATACCCGCTTCGTGAGCGAAGGCATTCGCGCCGACCACGGCTTTGTTCGGAGGCACGGACACTCCGGTGATTGCGGTGAGCAGGCGGCTGGTGGAATAGATTTTCTCAAGGCGTAAGTTCGTTGTGGCGCAGAAACGGCTTTGACGTACCTGGAGCGCGACAACGATTTCTTCCAGGGAAGCGTTGCCGGCGCGTTCGCCGATTCCGTTGATCGTGCATTCCACCTGGCGGGCGCCCGCCGCGATGGCGGCGAGTGAGTTCGCGACGGCGAGGCCGAGGTCGTTGTGGCAGTGCGCGCTGTAGATGATTTTTGGATAGTCACTGAGCCGCGCGCGAACAGTGCGAAACATTTCGCCGTATTCATCGGGCGTTGAATAGCCAACGGTGTCGGGAAGGTTGATGATTTTCGCGCCGGCTTCGGCGGCGGCTTCCGCAACTTCGCCAAGATATTCGATATCGCTGCGGCTTGCGTCTTCGGCGGAGAATTCCACTTCTTCCGTGTGCTCGCAACCAAAGCGCACCATGTCGCTTACCTGAGCGAGGGCTTCGTGCCGTTCGATGCGCAACTTGTGCTTCAAGTGGAGATCGGAAGTAGCGAGAAAAATATGAAGACGGGGATGAACGGCCGGCTCGATGGCGCGCAAGGCGGCGTCCACATCTTCCTGTCGGGCTCGCGCCAGCGCGGCGACTTTGCAGCTGCGGATTTCGCCAGCCACCGCGCGTACAGCTTCCAAATCTCCGGGCGAAGCGATGGGAAATCCCGCTTCGATGATGTCAACGCCGAGCTGTTCGAGCTGGCGCGCCAGGCGAAGCTTTTCGTCCCGGTGCATCGAGAAGCCGGGGGACTGCTCGCCGTCACGCAGCGTGGTGTCAAAGATGTGGATCGTGTTCATGGGCGCTCCCATAAGCAGGCATCAGTGGAACGCGGCGTGACCAAGTGTGTCCAATTTATAATTGTTGCATATAAGATAAGATTCGCTTATACAGGGACGCGGTCTTCTTGGAGGTCGTTTGGACTTAGCGGCTTTGCAGGTGTTTCAAACCGTGGCGCGGGAACAGAGTTATTCGCGCGCCGCGGAAAAACTTTACCGGACGCAGCCGGCCATCAGCATCGCAATGCGGAAGCTCGAAGAGTGGGTGGGGCAGCCGATATTCGTGCGCGGGACGGGCGCGCGCACGTTGACGGACGCCGGTACGCTGCTGCTGGAGTACGCGGACCGCATGCTGAACCTGCGGGAAGAAATTCACAAAGGGATGCAACAACTGAACGGTCTGGAACGCGGGCAAGTGGCGATTGGCGTGAATGAAAGTTCGATTCACGCACTGCTTCCGGCGCTCGAGCAGTATCGAAAGCTGTATCCGGGGATTCAAATCCGGGTGCACCGGGTGTTCTCGCGAAACGTGCCTCGCGAATTGCTGAACCATCAGCTGGATATCGGCGTGATTTCCTATTTGCCAGAAGAGCGGGAACTGACGACGGTGGAATTCTATCGCGATACGCTGGCGCTGGTGGTGTGGCCCGGGCACCGGCTGGCGAAGCGACGGGAGGTGGATATTTCGTCGCTGGACGGAGAAACATTCGTGGCCCACATCGTTGAATCGCCCTACCGGCGGCGCGTGATTCAGATGTTTGCGAAGCACAGAGTGACGCTGCGGATGGACATCGAGCTGCCGACGATTGAGAGCATTAAGCGCTTTGTGGAGATGAAGCGGGGCGTGGCGATTGTGCCGCGGATGTGCGTGGAACGGGAAATCGCGCGAGGTGATTTGCGCGAGCTCAAGCTCCGGCAGATGCACATTGCGCGGCGTGTTTATCTCGTTTACCGGCAGGATCGGCCGCTTTCGGCGGCGGCGCAGGCGCTCATCGAACTTCTTCAGCCGAAGACGTCGAAGAGCAAGCGGGCACGGACGTAGTGTTTCGCTGCCAATCGGATGCTGTTGCTCCAGATTCGAATTAGGTCGCGCTTGTGCGCTTTGCGGAGAACTCGTCGAGCGCGGCGCCGATACGGGAAAGGCCTTCGCGCACATTTTCCGTCTTGCTGCCCACTCCAATACGTACGTGTTCGGGGGCCTCGAAAAAACGGCCGGGCACCACGCTGGTTTCGTATTTTTCGCGTAGCAATTGGCAGAATGCTTCGACGTGGCCACCGGTAAGTTGCGGGAATACGATTGTGCCGGCTTCCGGCCAGATTGCGAGGAGATCCTTTCGCGAGTCGAGGAATTTTTTCAGCAGGGCACGATTCGTATCGAGGTGTGCCTTTGCGCGCGCCGTTATTTGCGGCAGGTTGTCGAGCGCTACTACGCTGAGCAATTCCGCCGGGTGTGCGGGCATCACTCCAAAGAGATCATTCAGCCGCCACATTCTTTCGGCTAGCGCCGGCACGGCGAGAATCCAGCCGCAGCGGAGGCCGGAAAGGCCGTAGGCTTTCGTCAAGCTGCTTGTGGTAATGAAATTCGAACCGAGATTAAATGCGGATCGGCCGGGCGAATCGAAACAAGTTTCGAGATAAACCTCATCGACGAGAACATGCGCGCCGAGGCTGCGAGCGATATCGCCTACAAGCTTCAATGTGGAATCGGGCGTGCGCACGCCGGTGGGGTTGTGCAGGTTGGTGACGACGATCAGGCGAGTGCGCGGCGAGATGGCGCGCTCCACTTCGCGGGGATCGAGTTTAAAACCATTTTCGAAACGGCGCGGGAAGCGGTGAATTTTCGCGCCCAGATAACTGGCTACAGCGAGCAGCGCTTCGTAGGTGGGCTCCTCGATGAGAACCTCGTCGTCCGGCTCAAGGAGCGCCGCCATGGCCAGATGATTCGCCATCGAGGTGCCTTGCGCTTGAACCACGCAATCGGCAGGAACTCCGGCCTTTTTCGCGAGGCGTTCGACGAGCGGAGAATAGCCATAACTGTCACTGGGATTTGCGATTTCGAGTTCTTCGATGCGGACGGGCAAATCTTTCAGAGGATAGGCGAGCATGTCGCTGCCGGCGAGTTTATAGCGAGCCGCAGAGCGCAGTTTCGCCCATTCAATATAGGCCGAGCGAATTTCACGCCGTTGGGGGCTCATGAGTCTCGTTTTGAGCCGATCGAGCGCCACGCGCGCCCGCGAAAGAAGTAAAAGGCAGGGATTCCGGCGAAGAGGATACACAGGGCGACGCCGGCATTGCGAGGATATTTGTAGATTGTGTTGAGAGTTATGAACCAGGCGATGGCGACGAACAAGCCTGTAGTCCAGGGATGGCGGGGCACGCGAAAGCCTCTTGTCTCCGCGCTGCGATCGACGGGCGCTTCGCGCTTCTCTCGCGCCCGAAATATGAAGATGCAGGTTGCCGTCAGCCCAAAGAAGAGCCAGTCCATCACCACGACGTAGCTGAGAATCTGCTCGTAAGTGCCGAGAAGCACGACCGCGATCGTGACCGCGCCTTGCAAGATGATTGTGCCGCTGGGCACCAGCGTTCGCGGGTGGATTCGAGCGAACCAGGCGGGAAGAAGCCCATCGCTAGCCATAGCAAAATAAAGCCGGGGATAGGAAAGCAGCGCTTGGCTGAGAAACCCAACAGTCGAGATCGCAATCAAGGTGGCGACGAGGGAAGAGCCTGTCCGGCCGAATGCCAGGCGCATCACTTGCGACGCCGGCGTCGAAGAAGCTGCGAGTCCCGCGGGAGAGAGCGCCTGGACATAGACAAGATTCACGGTGAGATACAGCGCGATGATTCCGAGGACTCCAAGCACCAATGCTCGAGGCAGATTCTTGCGCGGATCACGAATTTCAGCTGCCATGTAATTCGATGTCTGCCAGCCTCCATAACCGAATAGAACCGGCACCATGGCAGCACCGAATGCGGAGAGCAATCCGAAGGATGGCGGCCGGTCGCTAAGCGGCTGCCATGCTACATGCGGAGCCGCCGGAGAGCCCCAGATGAACCACGCGCCGCACAAGACAACCGTTGAAATCGCAAGGATACGGAAAATCATGAAGACGCTCTGCACAGTGCCGCCCGAGCGCACTCCCAGGCAATTGATGACCGTCAGCGCCACGATGACGGTGACAGCCGTGATTTTCTCGGAGCCTCCGGTCAGTATCAGTTGAAAATATTTCGCGAACGTAACGACCACAGCCGCCGTGCCGCCCGCGTGAATCACCAGCAGTGCCACCCAACCGTAGAGAAATCCCACAACCGGATGATAGGCCTCACGCAGGTACGCGTATTGACCTCCTACCCGAGGCATACGGTCCGCTAGTTCGGCGTAGATAAACGCTCCGACGAGCGCGATTGCGCCGCCCACGATCCACGCGGAAAGAATCAGCACGGGCGTGTGGACAATTTGGGCGACGACGTAAGGATTGATAAAAATCCCCGAGCCAACGATCCCGCCCATCACGATCATTGTGGCGTCAAACAGATTGAGTCTTGCGGCAAGCCTGGGAGTCGAACCGGATGAACTAGTGGGAGCTTTCACAACTTGAGTGAATTCTGGCAACGAAGGTGACGGTCGACAGATCCTAGTGTCGGGAATCTACCATCGAAGCGAAGCGGAGCCAAGCTTCATCCAGCCCTTGCGATGAAAAAACAAGGGAGTAACCTTATCGAAGAGGGCGGGGACACACAGGTATTGTGGGCCCTCGGATGGAGGACACTTTTTCCAGTTGAGACTCACGATGTCCGGACTGGCATCACTCTTGCGCCGTTGGCTGGGACAGAAGGGCGAATCGAAAGATTCGCGCACCCTGCGTCTCGAGCAGCGACGCGGCAGGCGGGTCCGGACGGGCATGCCTGTTCTTCTTTACGGCCGCTTGGCGAATGAGCCGTTTCAAGAGCACACGAGAACCATCGACGTCAGTTCGCACGGGGGTTTATTTCCGATTGCTGCTGCGGTTGTCCCTTCGCAGAAGCTAATCATCACCAATCTCGAAACCAATGATGATCTGGCATGCCGGGTCGCTCGTCTGATTCGAACAGATCAGGGCACAACGCTCGCTGCAGTGGAATTTCTACAACCCTCGCTGCGTTTCTGGGGCTCGGCCGTCTCATCATTTGGCCACGAAAATTCCACGGCCGAACGAATCTCGTAGTCTTTCGCTATGTCTTGAAGCTCGCCGGTTCTTATTGCAAACCAAGCGATGAGAGTGTAATCAGACAAGCGATCAAATCAGAGGATAGGAGCCGGCTTCTTGAAGAAACTCACGGTAGGCACTGGGCAGTCGCGCTCGACGACGAATCGAGGACTTGCAATAAGAGGCACAGCATTCGCGGGGTGTCTCACGCTCCTGGCAGTCCTGACGGCCTCCATTTCGCCAACGCGGATTGCCGCCGGGCAGAAAGCAGACTCCACATCCCCTTCGGCGCCGTCGCAGGATTACCTCGTCTACGTGGTGTGCGAATCGGCTGACAAAGTTGTACTGCTGCGCTTCGGACCTAAGGGTTTCAAGATCGAGCGCCAAACTCGAATTGGCCTGCTCCCGATGGGCGATATCAATGGCCCGCATGGAATCGCAGTTTCACCGAGCAAAGAATATGTGTACGTATCTCTTGGCCACGGACAGCCGAACGGTTCTGCCTGGAAACTGAAAGCCGGAACGGACGACGTGATTCGTTACACGCCGCTCGGGCTTTTTCCTGCCACCATGGATATTTCTCGCGACGGCGAATTCATTTGGGTGGCGAACGCGAACTTCCACGGCGACATGGTGCCTTCGTCAATCTCGGTGGTAGCCACCGGAGAAATGGTGGAAGTAAAACGCATCACGACATGCACGATGCCTCATGGGTCGCGCTTGAATCCGCAGGGAACGAAGCACTACTCGGCCTGCATGATGGACGATATGCTCGCGGAGATAGACACGCACAAATTCGACGTGTCGCGCCATTTCGTACTGACAAAGGACAAGGAAATGGGCATGAACGGAGCGCCGCACGGCCAGATGAAGATGGGCGAACTCACGTGCGTGCCCACATGGGCGCAGCCTTCCAACGATGGCGAAGAGGTCTATGTAGCGTGCAACAAGTCAAACGAGATCGCCGTCGTCGATGTGGCCTCATGGAAGCTGTCCAGAACATTTTCGGCGGGCAATGGTGTTTACAATCTGGCGATGACGAAAGACGGCCGGCTTATTGCAACCAACAAACGCGGTCAATCCGTCTCGGTGTTTGATCCCAAAACCGGCAAAGAGCTGGCGAACCTCCCCACTAAGCGGAAA
>Ga0126381_100008012_pt1 | contig 11793 bp, 17 predicted proteins | sample PanSoiMetPlot_28_FD_96465 | JGI IMG/M metagenome (GOLD analysis project Ga0126381, IMG submission 96465) | Tropical forest soil microbial communities from Panama - MetaG Plot_28 | ecosystem: Environmental > Terrestrial > Soil > Tropical forest > Bulk soil | place: Panama | collected 2016-02-17
AGGCGTTGTTCCATGCGGTCGATGCGGCCGCCGAGATGCCAGATCAGGGCCAGGACGGTGCCCAGCATGAAGACGCCGAGGGCGATGACGGTGGTGAGAAATACGGCGGTGCTCATGGCTGGTCGGGGTGGGTGTGGGCGACGGCCAGGAGTTCGTGGGCGAGGCCGCGGACGTCTTCGACGGCGGCTTCGATGACGGCCAGGCGGGCGTCGAAGGCGCGGATCTCGAGGTGGATGTTGCGCTGGAGGTCGGCGAGGCGCCGCTGGATGTCGCGGCGGGTGTCGGCCATGCCAGAGACGGTCGTGGTCCGCAGGTCGCGGACCGCGGCGAGAACCTCGGCGAGGCTCGGCTCCGGACCACTTGTCGTGTCGCTCATGTCGCCATCGTAGCATGCCGTCGCTTGTGTCCATTCGCGGGTTTCGCGGTTACCGACACAACTCGGGTCCTCCCGTCCGGTCCGGATTTGCCGTCTGACCTGCACTTTCTGGCTGGCGGGGAGAGACTCGAACTCTCAACTTCCGGATCCAAAGTCGGAAATGTCGGTGAATGTCGGCGACGTCCGACATTGCTGGCGACAAGAGAACCGCAGGTCAGGTGCCGTTTCGGTGCCGACGGCCACGACATGCCATCAGACGCCGCCAGGCGTTTCGCGGGGAGTTTCGCGGGGAGTTTCGCGGGCGCCGACGCCACCAGCCCCACAGTTGTTTGAGGGCGGAGACGGCCGCTCCGGCGGCGCAGACGACGAACAGGGTGGCGAACCATGACACGCCCTACCGAGGCCCGCCGGGCCGCCGCTAATACCCCCACCTGGAATCCGAGTTACCAAAAGTTCTCAAGCGGTGAGGTGCCTGGGTCGATACCGCGGTCATGAGATCAACCCGAACCCGCAACCTTCTCCTCGCCACCCTGGCCACCGCCGGGGTCGGGCTCTCCGCCTGCGGCAGCAGCACCAGCCACGCCGGCGCGAGCCACCACACGTCGTCCAGCACCGCCAAGCTGGCTTCCTGGTATGACAGCATCAAACCCGATTTCAATGCGCTGAAAGCCGACTTCGCGACCTTCGGCGGCACTAACGCTGACTGCGTGAAGTTGCTGGCCGACGCGCAGACTTTACGAGACGATCCGGCCGCCCCCGATCCGGACGTGAACACGCCCTGGCAGGCCGCCTTGGCCGGTTATGCCCGCGCGGGGATGGAGTGCAGCGTTGGCGTCAAAAACAACGATGACTCTCAGATCCAGGCGGCACTCAGGGATGTGGACGCCGCGGACGGCTACTTGAAGCAGGCCACCGCGCAGCTTCCCGCTTAGCTGCGCTAGACCCCTATCCAGCGCAGAAGCAGGTAGACGAGTTCGCCGATCGCCGCGGATCCGGCGGCGATGGCGGCCCAGATCAGGATGATGATCAGGCGGCGTTCACCCCGCGACACAGGCCAGGATGTCGATGGTGCCGCCTTTGGCGGTTTTGACGGTGACGGCCTCGAAGGTGTGGTTGGTGGGGCAGGTGGGCCCGGACGGTCCGGTGGCGCCCCGTTCGCCGGCGGGGCCTACCGGGCCGGTTTTGCCGGCGGGTCCGCTAGGCCCAGGAGGGCCAGCAGGTCCGGTGGCGCCAGGTGGGCCAGTTGCACCGGGTTGACCCTGCGTTCCGGTCGCGCCCGTCGAACCGGCGGCGCCGGTCGCTCCTGTCGAGCCTGTCGAGCCTGTCGCTCCCACGCTTCCCGCCGTGCCCGCAGTTGGCGATCCATTTCCTCCGGCTGGTCCGGTGGCACCGGTCGCTCCTTTCGGTCCGGGCGGCCCGGCCACCCCAGTGGCACCCGTAGCACCCGTGGCGCCGGTGGGTCCGGTTTTGCCGGGCGGGCCGGGGACGGCCACGGTGGGGTTGTTGTTGAGGGCGTAGGCGGTGGCCGCCACTGAGCAGCCCAGCAGAACCCCGGCCACCACGAACACGACTAGCGGGCTACGCGGGTTCATCGGGGTTGATGCCGTGGCGGGCCAGGAGTAGGGCCATCTCGTAAGCGTGGCGTTCCGCGTTAAGCCGCTGGTGTCGTTCGTCGGTTAGTTCGGTGGACAGTTCTTGGATCTCGGCTTTGGCGGCTTTGCGTTCCTTGTCGCGGGCGGCGCGCACGGCGAGCAGCACGCCGGCGCAGGCGGTCACCAGGCCGCCTAGCCCGGTGACGATGGCGACAAGCTTGGCCGGGTCCACATGGTCAGGTGACGGGCATGGTCCACGACGCCTGCCAGGTGGACGGGCCGACCATCCCATCGACAGCCAGCCCTTTCTCGGCCTGGAATTGGCGACACACGCTCTCCGAGTCGGGGCCGTAGCAGCCGTCGACGTCTAGCGCCCATCCCCGGTCGTACATGCGAGCCTGCCACGTGCGGACATTCGTTGTATCCACGCCGCCGTAGTAGCCGGAATGACAGTGAGGGTCGGCGGACGGCTGGCCGAGATAGTCGGAGGGCGGGTACGGAAACGGGGGCGCCCCGCCCGGCGCCGGTACCGGTGGGGGAGTTGGTGCCGGCGTCGGGGGCGGTGAACTTCCCGCCGCCATCTCTAGCACCTGGTCGATCGGGAAGTCGGGACCGCAGTCCCAGTGCCCGCCGCCCCACGATCCGAGGTCGACATGCTGGCAGACACCGGTGCCGCCGCCCTGGGCTTCGTCGGCGGACAGTTTGACGATGGGGATCCCGAAGTAGGCGGCCTCTTCGGCGATCCAGGCCGCGGTGTTGGCGAGCATGTCGGGGTGGTCGTCCCAGTCGGCGGGGGTCCAGGCCGCGAACGCGCACAGTTCGGCTTGGACGGCGACGGGGTTGGCGTTGGCGGCCGTCCACGCTTTGTAGTCGCGGCGGACGTATTCGCCGACGGTGTTGGGGGTGTCGTCGATGCCGACATGGCTGGAGACGCCGGAGGCGGGGTTGGCGAACCAGGCGCCCAGGTCGGCGATGTTGGTGGCCCCCTCGGCGGTGTGCACGACGATCAGCGAGACGGCGGCCCCGCCCCGGCTCGAGTAGTTGGCGGTCGGATACGGGACCCGGTCAAGAGGCATCGTCGTCGCGGGCCCAGTCCTCGTCGGGTTCTTCGTCGGGGTCGTCGGCCGGGTCGGGCCATTCGACGGGTTCGGGTGGGGTGTCGCTCATGGTTTGGGGGCTCCTGTCGAATCGAAGTACAGGCCGGCCACGACCGGCCAGTTGGCCTGGGTGAGTGACAGCAGGTCGGCGTCGCTTACTTTGGTTTGGTCGATGGTGCCGTCACCGTTGTCGACCTTGTCGGCGATACCGGGGCCGGCGGCGGCGAGACGGGTGAAGGTGGCGGCGAGGCCGGCGTCGTCGCGTAGCAGGGCGTCCGCCACGGCCACAAAGTCGGGGCGTTGGTCGTCTTTGTAGAATTCGGCCTGTTGGATGGCGGCGGCCCGGGACCGCTGTTGGAACCAGTAGTCGGCTTCGAGCTGGGCTTGCGCCTGATATGACATGGTGCCTCCTTTAGCCGGCGCCGAGATAGTCGATGTTGGCCCACATGTTTGTTGCGCCGACGATGCCGGGCGTGTTGGTGCCGCCGGCCGCCAATTGCGGGCCTATCGTCAACTGGTCATTTGCGGCGCAGAACACGTTGCAAGCGCCGAGCGGGAAACGCATACCGAACGCCCCGTACGCTTGCAGCGACCCGATATAGGCGACCAGGCCGCTGTTTTGGTACAGGCCGACGTTGAGGGCGTTGTTGACGGCTTGGAATGTTGCCGCCACCAAACCGGACACTTGATACCAGCCGGCGACCGGGCAGGTAAACACGCCGGAGGTCAGGTTGTACAGGCCGTAGGTGTCGCGGGTGGCGGTGTCGAACACCAGCGTGGCCAGGGTGGCGGTGAAAGTGACGGCCGCCGCCCGATACCAGTGGCCGTGCAACACGTCGCGGGCTTTGCGCCAGGCGCCGGCGTTGACACCGTTTTTGGCGACCCACACTTCGCCGTTCTGGTCCACGTAGCTCTGCACGGTCGAGCCGGACGTGACCGGCGGCGGCAGGGCTGGTGCGCCGGCCACGGCGAGCCCGAACGGGCGGACGTCGGTGAGGTTGGCGGCGACGATGGCGGCGGCGGCGCCGGGCACAAAGACCTGCGCCACCGCGACCGTGCCAGCCGGGGTGGCCGGTACCGTCGCCGAGGCCGCCGCCGTGCCTTGCACCGAGTCCCATATCCAGTCGTTGTTGGCGCCGCCGTCGAGGTCGGTACCGCGGGGCCGGCAGATAACCAGGTCGACGCGGTTCTGGCCGGACGGCGGGGCGGCCGGGATGACGACCTGCTCGACGGCGTCGGAGGTGCACAAGGTCGTCCCGGTGTTGTTCTGCGAGGGGACGGCGACCTGGCCGGCCGCGATGTTGAGAGTCATGCCGCTGGCGACGGTGACAGCACAACCGGAGCAGGCCGGCGCCGGCCACAGGGCGCCGATCAGGCGACGATCCTGGGAGGCGGCATAAGACCCCGACTGGAGCCACTGGGGAGTGAAGCGGGTCATCGTTATCTCCTGGTCAGCGCGGCCGTGTCGGTGACCGGACGCTTCAACAGTTGGGGCAGGGTGACCACAGGACGGCCGACAGTAAGGGCGATGTCTTCCTGGCCGTCGTCGCCGATGTCGTAGGTGATGCCGAGCACCCGCACGGTGGTGTTGACGTTGAGCCGGCCGGCTTTGACGACGAGCGTTACTACGTCGCCGATGTTCGGGTTCCCCCAGGTGTAGGCGCCGGGTCGCAGGCCGAGCGTGTAGGTGGGCACGACGATCCCGTTGAGCGCTAGGTCGCCTTGGGCTTTGTCGTTGAGCGTCGACTGGATCGACACGTCGGCGGCGTCGTCGTGGCCCATCCACAGGCCGATGGGGATGCTGGTGACGTTGTTGGCGTCGGCGCTCCACGCCTCGGCGTAGAGCTGGGCGACGTTCGGGTCGCTGGACCCGTTGTTGCCGATGACCCGCCAGTAGTTGGCGTAGTCGGCGCTGTTTACGGACCGGCTGACGGTGGAGACGGTCGAGCCGTAAACGAGTGCGGGCGCCGATCGGGTTACGCCCTGGTAGGGGTAGAAGATCCGCAGCCGGTCGTAGAGGGTGCTACCCCACGGCAACGGAGAGCCGATGGGCAGCACATCGAAATCGAAGCCGCCGATGACGGCAGCGAGATCGGTGAACGTCTGGCCGATCTCGGTGGAGGGGGTGTAGGTGCGGTCGCGCAATGTGCCGGACGGGTTGGCGCGGGTCGAGCCGTCCGGGTTTACCCAGCACAACGACAGCGGCAGATAGCTGCCCGCCCCGAAGCTGGTGCCGTTGCTGGCCGTTTCGCCTTTGGCGATGGTGATCAGGTCCTGGACGATGTAGTCCTGGTCTTTCTGCGTGACCGAATACAGGCTGGTGATCAGCCGGCGGGCCAACACCGCGGAGTAGTCCTGGCAGACGAAGTTGACGGAGTGGGCCTGCTCGGAGAGATCGTCCTGGCTTTGACTGACGATCCCTCGGAACATGGGGATATCGAGGCCTTGGGTTTCGTCCCAGCGGGTCGCCAGAACGTCGGTCATCAGCTCGACCGTGGCGGCGGCAGCATCAGAGCGGCCGTCGACGGTGAAGCTGAGTTTGGCTGGTTGGTTCCAGTTGATCTCCAGGCGGCGGGACCGCGCCGAGGCGAGTTCCGCCATCGTGGATATCCCCCAGGCTTGGTCGGCGAACTGGCGGGCCAGCAGCAGAAGACGCCAGCGGCCGCGACCGGACGGCACCGGGCCTGGTGTCGCGGCCAGCAGTTCGGGTGTGCCCAGGTCGACGGCGGGGCCTTCTGGTGCCCGCCCCAGCGGCCAGGTCATGACATCCAGCCCTCCTGCCAGGAGGCCAGAACCTGGCTTACTCCCGACGTGGACGACCCGTACAGAGCCATCAGCGCCCAGCCCGGTGCGGGCCCGATAGCGCGGAAAGTGGTGGTGCTCCAGTCGAGCTGCGATTGGACTGAGGTGCCGTCGCTGCGCATGGCGGTCTTGTTGGCCGAGTCGACGTCGACCCATTGGCCGGAGCCGATGGTGAACGTGGCCAGGAAGTTGATGCTGGCGCTACCGATCGAAGTGGTGGCATCGCTGTAGAGCACCAGGTTTATCTGTGGTTTGGTGATCGGCCCGTAGATACGGAACGTCGGCTGGACGGGCAGGTCGCCGCTGGGGCGAATGTTCCCGGCCGTAGGCGCCGACGAACCGGGAGGGTAGATCCGGTTGAAGATCAGGCCGTACTGGCGGCCGGGCGGCGACGAGCTGCCCGCCCAGGCGGTGGCGGTGTGGGTGATCCCGTCGCGGGCTACCGGGTCGGCGGCGACCCATTGCAGCTGGATGTCTCGCTGGAACGGGCCGGCGATCGGCCACGAGAAGCCCGAGCCGCGCAGGGTCAGCGTCCGTTCGGGGGTGCCGGGCCGGTCGAGCACATAGTGGAGTACCGGCCGGGCTGTCGGGACCATGAACGGGGCGAAGCCGGCGGCGACAGCGTCGATGCGGGCGCCGGCGCCGGCTAGCGCGGTGATGTTCGCCGAGACGACCCGGGCGCCCATATAGCGGGTGCGGTCGTCGACGCCGTCCTGGTCGGGACGGTTCGAGACGACATCGCGGATCTCGGGGAAGCCGAGATTGAGTTCGGTGCAGAAGTAGCCGTTGGTCGGGTCCTCCAGCAGGATCGTCTGCGAGCCGAGGACCAGCCAGGCGGAGCGGAGACAACCAGCCATCAGATCCTCGCTGTCTGGACGTACCAGGCCGCTTTACGCATGAGCGCGTCGACGTCGAGCTCGGACGAGAAATGGGCGTCGTTTATGACGACGGCCGGACCGCGGGGCACCTTGTCGATCGGGGCGACGACCTCGCCGGCGTGGGCGTAGATAAGCCCGTTGGCGGTGATCAGGCCGCCTTGGGCCAGGTGCGGGATGGTGTTCAACTGGGGCACGCCGATGGTGACGCTGGGGAACTTGGTGTGCGGCGGGAACGGCAGCTGGAAGCTCGGGGTGCTGAAGTGCAGCCGGTTCCAGACCCAGATGATGGCGTTCATGGCGTCGATAAAGGCGTTGGCGATGCCGTTGAACATGCCGCTGGCGCCGGCGGCGATTTTGCCGGGAAGTCCCGTAAACCACGACCAGATCCCCGTCCAAATATGTTGGAGCGAACCGAGGATCTTGTTGAACTCGTCGGTGACACCGTGCCACATCCCGGCCGCCATCCGCCCGACGGCGGCGGGGATGGTGATGAGCCAACCCCAGATACCAGCCCAGATGCCTTTCAGGACGCCGAGTACCTTGTTGAACTCGTCCCAGACCCAATGCCACATCGACGCCGCCAGGCGGGCGATAGCGGCGGGGATGCCGGACAGGAACGACCAGATTTGATGCCAGTATTTGATGATCAGGCCGACAGCCAACCCGAACGGTCCGATCAGGATGCCCAACAGGAGCGGCCAGTTGTTCTTGATCCAGTCCCATACCACCTGGATTATTTTTTTGATGCCCGCCCAGATGGTGTTCCAGTTGCGGTACACCACATAACCGACGGCGATGAGAGCGCCCACGGCGGCGATGATGAGCAGGATCGGCCAGAGCGCCAGACCTTCGGAAACAGCGGCGGCGTCCTCGGCGACCGTCATGGCCTCCGTGGCGGCCGTCACTCCCTCCTGGGCGCCCTTAAAAGTTTTCATCACCCCTTGGGCGGCGCTGATGGTGCCACCCAGGACCGACATACCCGCCCCGGCGGCGGTAATAGCCGGACCGTACTTCTGGCCGAAGGCGGCGGCCGAGTCCTCGATGTGGGCTTTGATGGCCTCCAGATGCCCGCCGAAGGTGTCCGCCGCCGCCGAGGCCTGGCCGTGCAGTTTTGTGGCCAGCTCGGCTACCGCCCCACCATGATCTTTGGTGGCTTTTTTGGCGGCGTCCTGGGCGTCGGCCAGTTTCTTGTGGGCGGTGATGGCGTTCTGCGCCGCCTCCTTCACCTTGTCCTGGGCGATCTTCAACCGGACTGCTTCCGCCGCGGTCAGTTTCTTTTTGCCGGCGTCGGTGGCCTCGATCACCGCCAAATGCTGTTTAGCGGCCGCCAGCGCCTTATCGGACGCCTCCGCTCCTTTGGTGGCGGCGGCTACGGCTTTCGTCGGATCTACCGTCTTCTGGACGGTTATCCCGAACTCCTTGAGCAGCTTGGCGTTGCCGTTGTAGACCTTGCCGAGTTTGGTGGCGGCATCGGACAGGCCGATATGTTTGGCGGCCGCCAGGTCGCTGGTGGTGTTCAGCAGCTGCAAGGCTTTGGCCGGGTCGCCGGTGGCCTGGGTGAGCACCCGTAGGGCGTCCTGGGTTTCGTTGGCGGTGTGCCCGAACTTCTCCTGGTGTTTGATGGCGTCCTCGACGCCTTTGGCGTAGTCCTCGTAGGATTTGCCGGTCGCTTCTACCGCCGCCTGGAGTTGCTGGTGGGCGGCCTGATCTTTTGAGCCTATGGCCGCCAGGCCGACCCCGACCCCGGCGATGGCCGCCCCGGCGCCGGTCATGGCCGGGCCGATCTTTTTGCCGTGCTCGATGATGTTGCCGATGGCCTGGTCGACACCGGCCAGCGCCTCCCCGAACGGGCCCAGCACACCCGTCGAGTTGAGAGTGCTCAGCACACCCCGGAACGCCGACTGCATCGATTTGGCGGCACCGGAACCGACCGACGCGGCGTTCTGAAACGATTTGGCCAGCCCGGTGACATCGCCGAGCACCCGCACCACCAGCGAAGGGCCGGCCACGGTTTTATCTTCTCGGGATCTGATTGCTGGAGCGTTTAATGGCCTCGGCCTCGCGGATCATGATCTGCACCATGGCATCCCACAGTTCGTCGTCGAGGTCTTCGGCCATATAGGGGCTCAGCTTGTAATAGGCACAGAAGGCGGCGAGAGTTTCGGCCCGCTGCCGTTGGTAGGGTCCACCTCGACCAGGGCCACCTCCACGTCGTAGGCGTGCATCCACAGCGACGTCGGATCGCGGCCCGGGAAGTCGCGCAGCAAGGCCCGGAAGGCGATCATGCGCGGCGGCTGGTTTTCCATCAGTTCCGCGAACTTGGTGCCCGGCTCCAGTTTGGCGAGCAGATCGATGATCCGCTGGGACGGCAGCCGGCCGATGAAAGCCTGGGTTACTTCGACCAGCTCGGGGAGCGGGACGGCGGCGTCGTGGTCAGTCATGCACACTCTCCGGGTTGCTTTTGGCGTTGGTCCAGATAGCCGTACGCCCGAACAGATCGTTGATCTCTTTGGTGTACTCGGTCACGGCCCGGCTGGCGTCGCCTTTCGCGGCCGGGAACAGATAACGCCCGGACTGGATGTATTCCCTTTCGGACCCGTCGGGGCGCCGGCCGCCGAACTCGACCCAACCGGCGTAGGGAACCTTGGTGCCGCCCATTCTCACCCCGGCCCCCGACCGGTAGCCTGACGCCCGCAGCGACCCGGCCAGGGCGCCCGGTTTATGGGTACGGCTGGGACGGCGATCCGAGTGCGGCAGGCTGGCACGGGCGGCGGGGACGATCGGGGACACGGCCCGGTAGCCCGCTTTTTTCATGGCCGCGAACAGGGCGGACCGCTCGTTTTTGCACAGCCGGTCTACGTCTTTCATTAGCGCTTTCAGCCCGACCACCTGGGCGATAGCCTGCTGGGCCACTACGGGTGTTTACCGGCAACCCAGGCGCTGCCGTTCCAGTTGTTCGCCAACAGGTCGGCGGTGATCACATACTGGCCGGCCGCCCAGGTCGCGGACGGGCTGGCCGTGAGCCCGGACAGGGCGGCCAGGTTGGCCGGTGTCGTCGCCCCTGATGGCGTGAAATAGCCGGGCGCGCCGGCGGTGGCACCGGTGGCGGTAACGGCACCGCTGTCGACGGTGGGGAAGGCGGTGAGGTTCCAGTCGATCTGGATTTGGGCGGCCGCCCCGGCGTCGCCGTTGAGGTAATCGAACGGCTGGGGGATAGCCTGGCCTGAGATGATCGGGTTAGAGGCGGACGCCACCCGGCTCGAGTAGGCGCGGGCCTTGAAGTTCACCGACGCCCCCGAAGCCACATAGCTGTTGTAGGCGGCGTTGAGGGTGGCGAAGGTAGCCCCGGCGTCGAAGGATTGGTAGAACGTCACTCGCAAATGCCATTTGGTCACACCGGGGTAATCCGTCTCGGCGCAGAAGGAGGTTACGGTTACCGGTTTGTTTTCGGGCGATATCTCGAGATGCTGGACCAGGCAGCGCAGGTTGACGCCGCCCAGCTCGAAATAGGCGTCGTTGAGGATGAGCGGGCTAGCGGTCGGCGGGGTGGGATCCCCGGCCGCGGTCAGCATTATCTCCGGAGGTTCAAAGGGCGGGGCGTCTTCGGTCATGGTCATAAACAGCTCTCCTTACATGCGGATAGCCAGAACGACCTCCGCTTGGAGGAGATCGATCCCGGCGATGTTGACGTTGCGCCAGTTGCGTTCCAGCGAGGTGGTGCAGCTCGCGACCGCCCCGCCCAGGGTCGGATCCGGAAACGAAGACCGGACCAGGGCAACGAGCTGGTCTACCGTGTCGTCCCCGTCGGCGGCGCCGACGCAGACGACCGGCAGTTCGGCGTCGTCGACGGCCAGAGCGAAATCCGAATAGCGGACCTCGACAGGCCGGCCGACCACGATGGCGGGAGGATTGAGCGTCTGGGGCGGCTTGGCGAAAACAGTAACGGTCTCCCCGCAGGCCACCCCGATGGCATGGGCGACGGCCTCGGCGGCCGCCGCCCGCGACCAGCTCACCCGAACACCACCGGGCCCACCGCCCCATAAAGCGCTTCGACGTCGGGGTCGGTGCGCCCGACGCGCACCCCGCCCATATCCCCCCAGGTGATGGTGCCGTCGACCGAATCCCGCCGCCGGTACAGGCGGGCCGCGTGCAGCAGACAGGCTTCGTGGGCGGCGTCGGGCAGGTTGCCGTCGTCGTAGGGGGGGATCGGGTAGCGGTAGTTGAGCCGACGGTTGGCGTAGTCGACGGCGGCGGCTAGGGCGGTGGCGATAATCCCGTCTTCGGCCGGGTCGGGCTGCAAGCGCAGCAGCGACCGGACCTCCTGCAGTTTCGGGTAGTACGCCACCGCCCTATCCCCGGCTATTTACGGGCCCGGGACGCCTCGGCGGGCGGCTCGTCGCTAGGGGGCGTTTCGGCCTCGGCCTCGAGTGCGGTGGGCAGGGTGGCCGCGGACAGGTCGAGCGGCACGAACGCGGTTTGGGCCAGCGACCCTTGGGCGAAGTAGCCGCCGTAGGCCACCTGCACACCCAGGATGCTGGGCTCGATCACCGACAGCAGCCCGATCACCTCCTCGTACACCTCGTACAGCGAGCTCGGCCCGACGATGCACGTTTTGGCCGGCAGTGTCGGCGCCACGATGCGGGGCAAACCGAAAATGTCGCCCTGGAACGACGCCAGGTTCGAGGTGCCCGGGGCGCCCATCTCCCGGTTGACGTCCACCGGTAACACCACCCGGGCCACGTCGACCAGCGACCCCAGAGCGGCCCACACGTCCAGGCTGCACCACACCCGGTCCGGCATCATGAAACTGGCCTGGTAGGAGTGCATGGCCGCCGTGTAAAGACCTTTGGCCCAGTCGGCCAGCACCGGGGTGGCGGGCAGCGCCGGCGGTTTGGTGCCGGTGGCGGCGGTCACGAACGCGGACGCGACCGCTGTCTCGGTTTGCACCGCGTACACCTGCGCCAGATCGCGGATCAGGATGTCCCAGGCGGACGGGCTGGTCCAGTCGATGTCCTGGCGGGAGATGTCGACGGTGCCGCCGTAGGTGG
>Ga0126381_100008013_pt1 | contig 11791 bp, 7 predicted proteins | sample PanSoiMetPlot_28_FD_96465 | JGI IMG/M metagenome (GOLD analysis project Ga0126381, IMG submission 96465) | Tropical forest soil microbial communities from Panama - MetaG Plot_28 | ecosystem: Environmental > Terrestrial > Soil > Tropical forest > Bulk soil | place: Panama | collected 2016-02-17
AAGAAGTCGGCGATCACCAGCGGATTATCCACGGGTGGAAACTCGTCTGGGTGGTGGCGCGTGAAGACTTCGGCGCGGACGCTCAGGTACCACGCAATAGGGATAGCAGCGGCCACGTAACTGCCGGCCCGTGATAGCCATCCATCGGGCGCGGGACACGCCAGGTCGTACAGCAACATCACCGCGACCACCACGACCGTACTCTCTTTCGAGAACATGCCGAGCGCGACCACGAGGGCGACCGCCGCGAGCCACGGAAGCTTGTTCCGGCCTTTGGCCGCTCCAGCGCGAATGTGTAAGAGCAGCCCCGCGAGCACGGCTATGGCGGCGAGTTGATCGGCGCGGCCAACGATGTTCGTTATGGACTCTGTGAGCAGCGGATGCACGCTCCAGAGGGCCGCCATCGCGAATGCCGGCGCAGCCTCTTCGAAGATGGCGAGCCCGAGCAAGTACACCAGCGCCACGGCTCCAGCCTGCAGGACTGAGTTGAAGATGTGATAACCGAGGGGGCTGGCGCCATTCCCCAGGATCGAGTAATTAAACAGATAAGAAAGTGTCGTGAGGGGGCGAAATAGTCCCGCGCTGGCCACGTTGTACCAATAATCGGTGGTGAAGATGGTATGAATGTTGGCCCAGGTTGCGGCTTGGATGCGTGGATCCAGCCGGATGGCGAGAGCATTATCGAATGGCAGGCCGTCGCGAAATGAGTTCAGGTAAGGAATCAGCGAACAGACCCAAAGCACGACCAGGTGGCGTAGATCGGGCACGGCGCTCTTGGATGCGTTCCGCTTTTCGGTCGCAGGAACCGTGTCGACGACGGGCTGCGGAGGAGGAGACGGTCCTGTCTTGCGGGCGCGTGCACGGGAAGACATGAAACCTCAATGGTAAACTGGAGAAGCATTGCGCACCAAACAGCGGACGCGGCAGGCTCGCGCCACGGCGAGCAGCGCTGCGCAGGCCCACTCTCCTCAAGTACAGTCCGAACGCGAACCGTTTTCGCGGCGCTTTCTGTCGATGCTCGACCGGCGCGCCGCCGCAATTGTGGTTTCGCTGATCGTGCTGGCGACCGTCCGAATTGCAGCGACCTATACGGTCTTCAACAACACGGCCGATGAGCCGGCACACGTGGCTTGCGGCATGGAGTGGCTGGCGCAAGGGGAGTATCGTTGGGAGCCGCAGCATCCGCCGCTTGCGCGCGTAGCAGCGGCGCTCGGGCCCTATTTAATCGGCGACCGGCCCCAGGGGACCCCTCGCAACGTCCCATTCGCGCAGTTTAAAGAGGGCGCCGCGATTCTGTTCTCGAACGGAACATACTGGCGGGCTCTGACTCTCTCGCGGGCTGCCATGCTCCCGTTCTTCTGGATTGCCGCCCTGGCGGTGTGGTGGTGGGGTGCCCGTTATTTCGGCCGAGCTACGGCGGTGATCGCAGTCTTCCTCTTCACGTTCCTCCAGCCAATTTTGGCGCACTCCGGACTGGCGACCACCGACATGGCGCTCACGGCGTTCATGAGCGTGGCGTTCGTCGCGGGTGCGGTATGGCTGGAGCGGCCGGACTTCCGCCGTGCGCTGGTCTTCGGCGTATCGCTCGGGCTGATGGTGCTTTCGAAATTCTCGTGCCTCGTCTTCCTCCCCGCCGCGAGCGGGCTCGCGCTCGCCTGGTATTGGTATTCCGAGCGGCCGCGCACCCGCGACCTGGTGAAGATCGCGCGGGAGCGTGCGCCCGGTCTGGGATTGGCGGTAGCCGTTGCCCTGATTCTGATCTGGGGAGGCTACCGGTTTCATTTCGGCCCTGTCCATCCGGGCGGCGCGAGTGTCCCTGCGCCGGAGCTTTTCGCTGGTCTCAATCAGGTGCGGCAGCACAACGCCGAAGGCCACGACACGTACCTTTTGGGCCAGCGCGGCACAACCGGGTTTTGGGATTTTTACCTGGTAGGATTGGCGGTAAAAACGCCGCTCCCCATTTTGGCGCTGCTGGCGGTTGGAATCGTAGTGATCTGGCGGGAGCGCCGGAAAGTTTCGCGCCGCGTCATTCCGATCGCGTATTGTGCGGGCGTGCTGGTGGTGGGAATGTTCAGCCGCATCAATATTGGTATCCGGCATGTGCTGCCCATGTACACCGGGATCGCACTGATTGCCGCGGCGGGCGCGGTCTGGCTTCTCGAAAACGCGCAGACCAGGCAATGGATGCTCGTTGCCACTGCGGTGCTCGGCCTGTGGTTCGCTGCCGGATCGCTGGCGGCGCATCCCGACTATCTCCCGTGGTTCAACGAACTGGCCGGCGCCGAGCCGGAAAAGATCCTGGCCGATTCCGACCTCGATTGGGGCCAGGACCTGAAGCGGCTCGCGCAGCGGTTGCAGGAACTCGGTGCGGCGGACGTGACCTTCAACCGGTATGTGGTGGTCGATCTCCCTGCGCTCGGATTTCCGCGTGTGCACCCGATGCAGCGCGACTATCCGTCGCCTGGCTGGAACGCTCTGAGCGTGGGCGTTTGGAAAGAATCCGATCTGTTCCGCTGGCCGGACCGGTTCAAACCCACAGAGCGGGTCGGCAAATCGATTTTGTTGTGGTACTTCCCGCCAGGACGGTAGCCGCTACTGCTGGATTGTTTTCGGCGCAGGCGTCGTGGGCGGCGGAGCGAACAGGAGGGTTGGATCGGCCGCGGGCGAGGGCTGCGCGGCAGGCGGCTGCCACTGGGCCAACTCCGCTTGCGCCTTCTTGAGCTGCCCCGGCTTCAACCTCGACCCAGGAATATCAATCAGTTCAGCGGCGCGCGGATCGCCCATCTTCTGAGCACGCGAAAGCCAAATGTACGATTGAACCAGGTCGCGCTTCACGCCCTGGGCGTTGTAGTAAAGAATTCCGATGTTGGTATAAGCTGGCGCGTAACCGGCATCGGCAGCCTTTTGATACCACTTGAGCGCTTCGTCGAAGCTCTGCGCCACTCCGTGCCCGAGGTCGTACATGAGGCCGAGGTCGAACGCGGCGCTTGCGACACCCTTGTCGGCGGCGTCGCGATACCACTTCAGAGCCTCGCTGTCGTTATGCGATGCCTCTGGACCGTCGGTGTAGACTCGTCCCAGATTGTTCATCGCGCGGCCCATGCCGTGTTCGGCCGCTTTGCGGAACCACTTGGCCGATTCTTCGCGATCCACCGGGACGCCTTCACCTTTCGCGTAGATCACTCCCAGGTTGTACTGCGCAGCTCCTACGCCCTGATCGGCGGCCTTCCGATACCATTCAATGGCTTTGGTAATATCCTTCGGGACGCCCTGGCCATGCGCGTACATGAGGCCGAGGTTGTATTCGGCATTACCATCGCCGCGATCCGCGTACGGTGTCCACACCTGCAAAGCTGTCGCATAATCGCCTCGCTGATAGGCTTCGAGGCCCAATTGAAAATCGGCCGCGGCTGAAAGCGCCTGGCTTGCCGCCGCGGCCAGTATAAGAGCAAGTAGTATGAAAAGCTTCCTCACAACCCGACTTTGCCAGTGCACGCAGCGGTCCTAGGTGCAGCGATATACGGTTCACCCGCTGCGGAATATAGGCTTGTAAGCTGCGGCGACGCTTACCACCCCTTCGTTTTCATAATTATGGAGTCCTGAACCCTCTGATATGCTGCGAGGGAGCCGCCGGCGGATATAGGTCTTTCCCCGGCTCGGAGGGATTATGCGAATGCCACGAACGTCCGATGCCGGATCGCTCGCTCACCGCACTGGAACGTGTTGTCTGCTGGGTATCGCGCTCGTATTGCTCGGCAATTCCCCAGCCCTGGCTCAGACGCCACAGCGGGGTGTGCGCGTACCCGCTTCATCGGCAGCACCGGCCGCCGCCTCGGGCTCCTACTATGCGCTTATTATCGGGATCAATCAATACCGGCAGCCGTTACCCAATCTGAAGACGGCGGTGAATGATGCAGAGGAGATGTCCCGGATTTTAGCCGGGCGCTATGGCTTCCGCGTGAAGCTATTGTTGAACACTAACGCCAACCGGCCGAATATTCTGAACTCGCTGAGTGAATATCGGCGCGTCCTCCGCGAAAACGACAACCTGCTGATTTATTATGCCGGGCACGGCCACCTCGATCCGGACGGCGGCAAAGCATATTGGCTTCCGGCGGACGCCGATTCGGATTCCACAGCGAACTGGATCATAGCCGACGAACTCACAACCGACATTCGGGTGCTTCCCGCCCGCCACGTTTTGATTATTTCCGACAGTTGCTATTCGGGCGGACTTACTCGGGATGCAAACGCCGATATCCGTCCCACTGATCGGAATGTTTATCTGAACAGAATGTGGAGCGGCAAATCGCGTACCCTGATGGCCAGCGGCGGTAACGAGCCGGTGGCGGACGGCGGGCCGGGCGGCCATTCCGTCTTCGCGGCCGCCGTATTGAATGCGCTGCAGCAATCGAGTGCCAGTGCTTTTACGGCTAGTGACCTGTTTCACGATTTCATCCAGCGACAGGTCGCAGGGAGGTCCGACCAGGTACCGCGGTATTCGCCCATCCGCAATTCCGCTGATGATGAGGGCGATTTCGTCTTCATCCGTCCCGGAGCGTCGCTGCCGGGCGTGACGGCGCCTGGTAAGACCAGCGCAGAATTGCCGGGCTCGCGAATCGAGACGGGGTCCATCTGGGAGGAAATGCAATCATCCCCGACGGATGTGGTGGTTCTGGTAAGACACGGCAAGACGATCATAGCGGCGGACAGAAGTGGCCAGATCCAGCGGTCACCTGACGATGGAGCCCATTGGACGGCACAAAAACTGAGCCTGAGCACCACTATCGCGACCCTTGCTTCCTGCGGGCCGCTGATGTTCGCAGGGGATTCGGGATACGGCGCGGGCACGGCGATCTTCGTGAGCGAAGATGACGGCGTTACGTGGCGCCCGACAACTCTGAAGGGAAACAGAGTAACTGCACTGGCGTGCTCGGGGCGCACGGTTTTCGCAAGTATGCGCCGCAGGCCGGAGGCGCAGTCGCAGCCGGGCTCGTCTGCCGCAATCGATCCCGCTTCGCCGGCCGGCATATACTCTCGCGAGATGGGCCGTCTATACGGTAAAACCAGCGGCATGGAACAAGAGGCGGTCGTCATCAGCACCGATGGAGGAAATACGTGGACCGTATCCAATCCGGCGTTCACTGCCTATAAGATTGCAGTCGAGCAGGACCGCCCGGAACTGTGGGGATTGGACCTCCAAAAATACAACGGCATCACCAGCACGCTGTTCTATTGTCTCCATACCCAGACCTGGACTTGTTCGACGGCGAAATCGAGATTTTCCGGAGCCGCTCCGAAAACATTTCAGCGGCTGCAAGGCACGGTCTATGCCGGAACCAGCATCGGAAGCATCATGGTATCGACCGATGACGGCAAGACATGGGACGAGACGCGCCTGCCCATCGAGAGCCCGGGCGCGCGGCAATATGGGCCTCAACATGACGAAGTGGTTGTGATGACGGTGGCCGGTAATCGCGTAGCCGCGGGAACCCGCAGCGAGGGAGTTTTCCTTCTGAAAGGCGGTGCGGCCGGAGCGACAATGATTGGCAGTCGGCCACTCGCGGGGCTCCAATGCCTTTACTTCGACGGCACGTATTTGTATGCCGGGACTAAAGGTAGCGTCTACCGCCTGCGGATGGCGGAAGCCGCGCAGTAACACCAGCAAGGACGATTCGCGCGTCAGTTCTTCTTTTGCCAAACGCCGGTAAAGGTTACGTTCATGCCACCGCACTCGCGATTGTCCTGGGCGTTGAGGAACCCGCCGATCAGGGAGAGATTGACTTCGCAGCCGCCTTCGACGATGTGAAGGCGATTCTCGTTGGGTTGGGCTTCTCCCTCCACGGCGCCTTCATGCATAACACGCTCGCCGTTTACGACGGCGCCGAACCAGTAGGCCTCGCCGTCGACCTTCAGGTTGAACGGCACCGCGCCGGTGGAGATTGCGAGCTTAGTAACGGCGTCACGCGGCTGTTTTTTCACCCCCAGCGGCATCCAGGTGCCTATCCAGGCAGCAGCCGGCGGGTGAAGATCGGGTTGTATCGCTTGGAGGCGGTTGGTCAGCATCCAGCCGTTGCCGGAGCCATAGTGGCTGACGCAGGTCCAGTCGCCGTCACGCTTGCCAACGGCTACGGGTTGCCCGGTGGGCACAGGGAATTTCGTGGATGGCGCGTAGGGGTTCCATAGGTCGGCATGTGAGGATCCGGCGACGAGTGCCAAAGGGGCGTCGGCTGGGACGTCGCAAGGGGCGGCGGGCGGCCTTGGCTGGGCAGTCAAAGCGAGCGAAGTTGCTCCGGCTAGCATGAGGAGCGGGAAAAGGCGGGTATGCATAAATTTATTCCAAGGTCAAAGGAGAGGCGGGAGAGGAAGTTTCAACGCCCCGCTCGAATCGAGGTCCATACGAGAATCCCGGCCGCCAGGCCAAGCAAGGAAACTCCCATGACGAGATACAGGATATTGGACGGAGCTTCCCGCACCAGGACTGCATCCTCAGGCTTCTCCGGATTAAAGTAAGCCACTACCGTGCTGTTTACGGGATAGCGTTCGAGCTCGGCCTGCGCCCGTTTCTTACGAAGATAGCTCCGTGGCCCAAACCCAACCCGCTGGCCGGTGTAACTTACTCCGTTCGCCATGTATTGGTATACGATCGAAATGCGGTACTCCACGGAATCGGTGGTATTGCCCGTCAGAAGCTCGGCCTTGCCAATCGTCGCTGTGGATGGAACCCAGCTCTCGCTCTCGCGCAGTCGGCTCCGCTGGTAGAAACCGTAAGCAATCAACGCAATACCCACAACCACGCATATGACCAGATAGCCCGTCGCTTCGACAGTCACGCATCCTCCCCGAATAAGTATACTCATCCGCATCCCGCAACCTGCTAGTACCTGAAAGTTACTATTCAGGCGCTACGCGCAACCAGGCGGCTCCGCAATGGCCTCCTCAGCGCGGATCTAAGTAAAGCTCCATTACCTTCGTTGGAGTGAATTTGGAACTATCTTCGTCTTGTTTTGTTTACATCTGAGTTTTAGCATTTGGGTTTCGGCACGGGGGGTCGCTTTACTCGCCCTTGCTCTGGCGAACGTTCCTGTCCCTAAGACGATTGAAGTCATGGAGCGGTCAACCAAACGGCGGCGCATACGACTGCGACAGGAAGCAGCGAGGAAGCTACGTGTCAGTACCCGCTATCCGCTGGTCCTGGAGGTCCGGTATAGTACCTCGGGTCGACTCACACCGAAACAGACGGGCACGGGCCGAACCATCGACATGAGCAGCTCTGGGTTACGCTTCACCGCCGATGGGCCGCTTCTAACGGGGCAAACGATCGATGTGTTCGTCGACTGGCCGGCCCTGCTCCACGGAGACATCGGGCTGCAACTCGCTCTATCAGGCGTGATCGTCCGAACCAATGGAACAGAGGCCGCACTAAAAATCTACGGATACGATTTCAGAACTCGCGGCCCTGGGCAGCGCTTTTCGTCCGGCGGCTGAGGCCGAACCCTAGCGCTAGCGCTTCTTTTGATCGTTACGCGTTTGTTTGAGAGTACGATAACTCGACAAAGCCATTCCTATACGCCACCACGTCCTTCAAATCCCACGTCTCCTCCTTCAGAGAGCCGCCGAATAGCCGCAATCCGTCACCCAATAGGACAGGCGCTATCGTCAACCTGATTTCGTCCACCAGGCCGAGTTCGAGAAAATGCTGGGATAACATGGCCCCGCCCACCAGCCAGATATTTCGATATCGTGGCGCAAGTTTCTCATCAAGGAGCGTCTTCAGATCGCCCGAGTAGAACTCGACGGTTTTCCTTGGCGACGGCAATTTCCTTCCCGTGACGACGATGGTCGGAGTATTGCCATACGGCCAGCCCAGTTCAAGCGCGTGTTCATACGTGCGAGAACCGAGCACATAACAGTCTATGGATTTGACGAAGTTCGCAGCTTCTTCTGCCGAAATCGAAACACCGGCTTCGTAGACCCTTCCATTGGCGTCCAGCCAGGAGACACTGTTGTCCTTCCGCGCGATGAACCCATCAAGGCTGGAAACCACGTGCAAGGTTACTCTCGATCCTGTTGCATTTCCTTCGCTCGACATAATTCCTCCTGGCTTTGGGAGCAAATTCGAACAACCCTGCTCACCCAAGATAGATCGTACAAGGAATCTACCTGCCGCCTGCTTGATCTTGCGTCCCAATTCTGTCAGAACTTTTTCGGCTCCTCCACGTATTCCTGATATGCCCGATCTGATCTCGGACGTGCGTTATGCCCTGCGCACGCTGGCGCGATCGCCCGGTTTCGCCGCCGTCGCCATAGTTGCCCTGGCGCTCGGAATCGGCGCCAATACAGCGATCTTCACTATCTTCAACGGTGTTCTCCTGCGACCGCTCCCCTACCGTGATCCCGCTCGCCTCGTAGCTGTCCATCAGATTGTTCCCAAATTCAGCAGCCTGGCCCCGAGCATTCCCGTCAACGCGTACTCGTACCTGGAATGGCGAAAACAGTCGCGCTCCCTCGAAGACCTTGCCCTCTTCGGCGAAAACCTGGTGAACCTCACCTCTCCAGGAGATCCCGTGCGGATTACCATGGCGCGTGCGTCCGCATCGATGTTCCCCATGCTGGGAGTCCGGCCGCGGCTCGGCCGAACGTTCACCGCTGACGAAGACAAGCCCGGCAGCGACCGCGTAGTGGTCATCAGCGACCATTTCTGGCAAGAACGCTTCCGCCGCAATCCCACCGCGCTCGGCAAGAAGATCCTGGTGGACGGCACCCCCTACGAAGTGGTCGGCATCATGCCGGCCGGCTTCCAGGTGCCACGCACCAGCCAGTTGCAGGCGGTCGCCAATGCGGACGATTACCCGGATGTGTGGAAGCCGTTCGGGTTGAAGGACTCCGAAATCGACGAGCTCGGCGACTTCAATTTCGGCTGCATCGGGCGCCTGAAGACGGGTGTCGCACCGAAACAGGCCACCGCCGAGCTCAACCTCATCGAAGCTGCCATTCTCAAGAAGGTTCCCGATAAAGTCGAAATCCTTACCGACGTCATTCCGCTTCAGCAACAGATCGGCGCGCGTTCGCGCCAAAGCCTCATTCTGCTGCTTGCCGCCGTCGGCGTGGTGCTGATTGTGGTGTGTGTCAATATTGCGAACCTGCTGCTGGCCCGCGCCGCCGGCCGCCGCCGCGAGATGGCCATCCGCACTGCCATTGGCGCGCGCACCGGCCGGCTCGTGCGCCAAACGCTTACCGAGAGCCTCGTGCTGGCGGTGGCGGGCGGCGCGGCCGGCATCCTGCTGGCGGAATGGGCGGTTCGCGTCCTCCTGTTGCGCGCGCCTGTCGATCTGCCGCGAGTATCCGGCCTCGGCATCGACGGCACAGTGGCTCTCTTTGCTTTTTTGCTGACTCTGGCCAGCGGCGCGTTTTTCGGAGCACTTCCTGCGTGGCGCATGGCACGCACCGACCCGCAAGCGGCGCTCAAAGGCGGCAGCCAAACCATTACCGAAGGCCGCCGCGGAGGCCGTTTGCGCCGGATCCTGATCGCTGCCGAGGTGGCGCTCAGCACGGCTTGCCTGGCTGTGGGCGGGCTGTTGCTCCATAGCTTCGTTCGCGTCATGCAGGTCGACAAAGGCTTTCAGACGGAGCGCGCCATCACCGTGAAGCTTGGATTGCCCGGCGTCCGCTATCCCAAGAAGGACGACACGGCGCGTTTTGTGCGCGCGCTGCTGGAGCGCGTGAGCGCGCAGCCCGGCGTCGTCGCTGTCGGCGAATCGAATATGCTGCCGCTCGCCGGAGAAGGCAACAATAGCCTGGTGGCAGCCGAAGGCACCAATTTGCCCTTGATGGAGCGCCCACTGGCGGACTTTCGTTCCGCCAGTCCCGATTTCTTCCGCGCCATGGGAATCCCGTTGCTTGCCGGCCGTATGTTCAGCGAATCGGATGGAGACCACCGGGTCGCGGTCGTTTCCGCCGGCTTTGCCCGCCGCCTCTGGCTGAATGCCGATCCCATCGGACGGCGCTTTCATCAGGGCGGCGACGACCAACCGCTCGTCGAAGTGATCGGGTTGGCAGGCGACGTGCGCGGCGTCAGCCTGCAAAAGAATCCAAACCCGACTGCCTACATTCCGTACTGGCAGCGCAGCGATCACGGTGTTTCGCTTGTGGTTCGCACCGCCATGGATCCCGCTGCCATCGCCGGTGCGGTGCGCGGCGCCATCCACTCGCTCGATCGCGATCTGCCGATTCCGAGGTTTGAAACTGTAGCTGAGCTGGTGGACGAGTCCGTGGCGCAGCGGCGATTCCAGATGGATCTGGTTCTGCTGTTCGCCGCCGCCGCTCTGCTCGCTGCGGCGATCGGCGTCTATGGCGTCATCTCGCAGACGGTAGCGCAGCGCACCAACGAAATCGGCATCCGCATGGCTCTGGGTGCGCCCGCATCGAGCGTGTGGCGTATGGTCTTGCGCCAGGGGTTGGCGCCCGTAGTTGGCGGTCTGATCGTGGGGCTCGCAGGTTCGCTGGCGGCCGGGCGCCTGATCGCCGGCCTACTGTACGGTGTCGCTGGCGCCGACCCGCTAGTGTTCGCCGGCGTCGCGCTGGTCCTTCTCGCGGCGGCCGCTATGGCCTGTGTCCTACCCGCGCTGCGAGCCACACGAGTCGATCCGCTGGTGGCGCTGAGATATGAATAGGCCGGCATACGGCTTACCTGCTAACGGTCGGCGTACACACCGCCACCGGAGCCGCGAACGTAAGTGAGCGGAGCTAGCGGGCGACGGTCTTACTTCTTGCCGTACTCCATGTGGAGCCTCAGGCTGAAGGCCCATACCGGGCCGCGGTCGCGGTTATACGCTGGATTGTTGATGTGCTGCAGATCCAGGGTGGCAAAGAATCCGGTGAAAAGCAGGGCGCTATAGTAGGTCTCGCTGACGACTTCGTGGCCATAAGTCAGAGCGCCATCGCCGATCAGGAAATCATAGCCGCCGCGTGCCAGGTACTCCGCGTGTATCGGTGCCAATCCGCTTGCCGCTAGCGCCGTGGCCGCCACATCGTGCGGCCGCTTCCAGCGCGTTCCCGTCACAGAAACGCCCGCCTCGTAGATCCGGTCGATGGCGGTAAACGCGAAGCTCTCGGTGTGCCCATCATTCCATCCCCACCGGCCGAACACGCCAACATCCTTGGCGATCTCCTGTTCCGCACTGATGCCGAAGCCGTATTTGACCGTTCCCGGCTTCCGCGTGGCGGTGATGTCGGGAGTGGTGTGCGTCTCATCCGCCAAACGAATCGACTCGGCGTATGTTCCCGCATTGGCGCGGTTAATGTAACTGAGAAAACGGACGGCGCCGGGGTGGTCGTGCGGCTTGTAGTCGAGCTCGCCTTCGAAATCGTCGCTGCGGTTGACGAACAGTTGGCGGTCGAAGCGCAGGCCGTTCGCGACTCTCGGCATCGCCGCGCTCCCGTAGCGCACCGACCAGCGCGGTGTGCGGAATTCGTGCACCCATCCCCACGTGTAACCGCGCGTGTCGGCCGGATAGTCCCACGCACCGTTGTACATGATGCCCCACGCCATGAACTGCGTGCGGGGATCGTGTGAGTAGCGGTTGTTGTCGAAGAAGTCCGTTACGGTGAATCGTCCGACCGTAATCGAATAGCGCGTGGCGGGACGGGTTCCGGCGAGTTGGTTTTCATCGCTGTCCACGTCTTCACGTGCATCGCCGAAGCCAAAATCCTGCGTCGCGTACAGCCGTGCCAGGTAAGGCTTTGGCGTGGCGGTGGCTACCCGCGGCATTTCGCCATTCGGAAAATTGGC
>Ga0126381_100008014_pt1 | contig 11791 bp, 9 predicted proteins | sample PanSoiMetPlot_28_FD_96465 | JGI IMG/M metagenome (GOLD analysis project Ga0126381, IMG submission 96465) | Tropical forest soil microbial communities from Panama - MetaG Plot_28 | ecosystem: Environmental > Terrestrial > Soil > Tropical forest > Bulk soil | place: Panama | collected 2016-02-17
AATAATGTTCCGCCACCGATGACCGTGGCGCATGCGGCCCAAAATCCTGTGCGCGACATTGACCGCATCGTGCTGCCACCCGCTAGTTTTCTTCACGAGGTAGAGAAAATTGAGAAGCGGTGGCCAGCCGCAGTCAAGTTCGTCCGCGATGCGCGGCTGAATGAGCGTTTCGGACCGGAGCAGGGTGAGTTTGGGATCATCGTCCAGGGCGGTTTGTTCAACGCCCTAAATCGCGCGTTGGAGTTGAGCGGATTGTCGGACGATTTCGGCAATTCAAATATTCCGATCTACGTGATGAACGTGACCTATCCATTGGTGCCGGAAGAGATCATCGATTTCTGCCGTAACAAGCGCGCGGTTTTGGTGATTGAGGAAGGACAGCCGGAATTCATCGAGCATGAACTCAATACGATCGCGCGCAAGGCGGATATCCAGACGCGGATAGTTGGCAAAGAAATACTCCCGCGCGCCGGAGAATATACCGGCGAAGTCCTTCGGACCGGCGTGACCCGGTTTCTTGTGCAGCAAGGATTTGTCGTACCGAAACCACCTGCCTCTGTGCCGCCGCCCGACAAAGTGCTGGCTGCAGAGGTACCCCAACGTCCGCCTGGCCTTTGTACAGGTTGTCCCGAACGCCCCATCTTTACTGCAATGAAGCTTTTGCAACGAGAACTCGGAGAGTTCCATGTCTCCGGCGATATCGGCTGTCACCTGTTTTCCATTCTGCCGCCTTTTAACCTTGGCAACACCACAATGGGCTATGGGCTGGGCGCGGCAGGGGCCTCCGCGTTTCGACCCGGCAAGGGCGGGCGCCGCGCCATCGCCGTGATGGGTGATGGTGGCTTTTGGCACAATGGCTTGATGTCGGGAATCGGCAATGCCGTTTTCAACCAAGACGATACGGTCACAATTGTAGTCGATAACGGCTACTCCGCTGCGACGGGTGGGCAGGACATTTTGTCCTCATTGGCCAGCAATCCGCTTCGCAGCACGCGCAATCCCATTGAACGGGCCGTACGCGGTGTTGGCGTCAATTGGGTCAAGACCCTAACGCGCACGTACGATATTCCGAAGATGCGCGATGAACTGAGGCGCGCGTTGACCAGCCCAGTCAGCGGCCCGAAGGTTATTGTGGCTCAATCCGAATGCATGCTGAACAAACAACGCCGTGTCCGCCCTTTGCTCGCAAATGCAGTTAAGGCTGGCAAGCGCGTCGTGCAGGAACGCTTCGGGGTTGACGCGGATACTTGCACCGGGGACCACAGCTGTATCCGCCTGTCGGGATGTCCTTCGTTAACGGTCAAAGCCAATCCTGATTCACTGCGCCAGGATCCGGTCGCCCATGTCGACGATACTTGTGTGGGCTGTGGCGTCTGTGGTGAGGTAAGCCAGGCGGCGGTTCTATGTCCGTCCTTTTATCGCGCAAAAATAATTTCTAATCCCAGTCGCTGGGATCGATTTGTGAACCGTGCACGCGCCGCCGTGATTGGTTGGCTGCAGATGCGGGCAAGTCACGCACTCGCGCGTCGGTCGTTTTAACATGTCAAAATCTCGACAGCGCATCGCCATTGCCATCCTTGCACTCGGAGGACAGGGCGGGGGCGTCTTGTCCGACTGGATCGTCACGCTGGCAACCCGCAAGCGCTGGTTTGCTCAAAGCACATCGGTTCCCGGTGTTGCTCAACGCACGGGCACAACCATTTATTATTTGGAGTTGTTTCCCGGTTTGGAAATCGAACACAGACCACCTGTGCTGGCGCTTTCGCCGGTGCCTGGTGACGTGGACCTAGTCATTGCTTCGGAGCTCATGGAGGCCGGCCGCGCAATGTTGCGCGGCCTTGTCAGCGGCGAACGCACTACACTTATTGCCTCCACGCACCGCATATATTCCGTGTCGGAAAAATCAGCCATTGGGGACGGCAGGAGCAGTGGCGACAAGGTACTTGCAGCCGCGCAAAGCCGGGCGCGGCGGTTTCTAGGATTTGATATGCAGGAGGCGGCCGACCATGCCGGCTGCATTATTAGTGCGGTAATGTTTGGTGCACTGGCGCAAAGCAAGGCGTTGCCGTTTTCGACGGGTGACTTCGAGGCAGTAATCCAGGCGGGCCCGGCGGCCGATAGTAACGTTCGCGGCTTCCACGCTGGCTTAAAAGGTGTGAGAGCTATTGAAACACCCTCGGTCCCCATAGCGCCGGTACCGACCACGAATGCCGGACGACGACTGCTTGCGCGGGTTTGCTCAGAGCTTCCGGGGCCAACTCACTATTTTGCGCTGGAAGGGGTGCGCCGGCTGATGGACTACCAGGATGCAGCCTACGCAGACCTCTATCTTGACCGCGTACGCAGCATTGCCGCGATCGATAGATCGGCTGAAGGGTGGGCGCTGACCTCAGAGACAGCCCGACATCTGGCGTTATGGATGTCTTATGAAGACACGATCCGGGTCGCTGATTTGAAGACTCGCGGAGCCCGTTACACCAGAGTGAAGAGCGAAGTGTTGGCCAAACCCGGCCAGGTAGTCACTGTCACCGAGTTCATGCATCCACGACTGCAAGAGTTCTGCGAAACGCTGCCAGCTCGATGGGGAAGTGCCATTTTGAGTAGTCCCCGCCTGTCAGCGTGGCTGGAACCGATGTTTCGCAAAGGGCGCGATGTCACAACTACCAATCTTGGGTGGTTCTTGACATTGCGCGTTTTGGCCAGTCTGCGGCACTGGCGGCGCAAAACGCTGCGATTCAAAATAGAGAATGCCCGAATTGCTGACTGGCTGGAAATTGTCGAAAGGGCGGGGCGTGACAATCCGGCGGCGGCTTTGGCGCTGATCAAATGCCAACGCCTTGTGAAAGGTTATGGCGATACCTTTGCCCGCGGCTTGCGCAATTTCACGCGCATCATGGTTGTCTACAACGATTTACGTGGCGGCGCCGACGTAGCGGCAGTAATCGATCGGCTTCGGGAAGCGGCTCTCAGGGACGAGGAGGGAATTTCATTGGGCTCCGAAATCGCCAATCTGGCCGATCACAAAGTGCAACAACATCCTTAAACCACAAAATCTTCGGTGAAACTGGCAACGAGCGGACGGTAGCGGAGGTTGATGGCATTGATTTTCCACCGCCGCCGCCCCGACAGCTGCTCGCTGGCCTGAAGTGCCGCTGGAATTGTTCTCGAGTAAATTGCGGGTAGCAGCCGCTCACGATACCCGTGGCTTGGGGCGATCCACCATGTCTTCCGGTCGAGGTTCAAACTCCGCGGCAGGTTCAGCAGTCCAACGAAACTTGAAAGCAACAATTGAATAGGTATCTCGAATGCCCGGGACCTTCTGAAGTTTCTTCGTCACAAACTCACCGAAGCTTCTTTCATCGCTCAATTCAAATTTGGCTAGCAGGTCGTAGGTCCCGGAAGTTGAGTAAACCTCGGCAGTTTCCGGAAAATTGTCGATGAGATGACCGGCAACGTCATATGCTTTGGTCAACTCACATTTAATTTGCACGAAGAGTGACTTCATCTAAGAACTCCCAACGGCGCTTTGCGGCAGCTTAAGCCGATTTTGCGAGAAGAGGGAGGCCCAAAGTCGGGCCAATTGCGTGAGATTCCACGGTAAAGGGCTTGACTCCAAACGATGACCATACGCTTTATATCTAAAATAATTACTGGGGCGTCATCATGAGCGACCTTTCCGTAGCCGCCGTCGTTATTTTGGCTGTGCTTACCATACCTGCCGCCGCTGAATCGGCACAGACGGCGGATGCCGTTTATATTAACGGAAAGATCTTCACCGCCGATGGAAAAGACGATGTCGTACAGGGATTTGCCGTCGGCGGAGATCACTTTATTGCTGTGGGCAGTACCGCCCAAATGCGGAAGTTGGTCGGCAAAGGTACCAAGGTTGTCGATCTGAAGGGCCATTTTGTTAGCCCGGGCCTGACAGATGACCATTTCCACAACGAAGGTGGTGGCGACGGTATAGATCTCTCGCATGTGCGAACTCTTGCAGAGCTTTTAACGGCAGTAGCCAACGCGGCAGCCCAGACATCGCCCGGTACTCTCCTGGTCTCGAATTCCGATTGGCATGAGGCGCAACTTAAGGAACAGCGTCTTCCGACCGCCAAGGAGCTGGATCAGGCGGCCCCAAATAACCCGGTCGTGCTAATTCGAGGCGGCCATTCCTACATCTTGAACGACGCCGCGTTTACGAAGTTTGACATCACGAAAAATACAGCGGTTCCCGCAGGAGGTCAGATCAGCCGTGGCGCTGACGGCGAGTTGACTGGAGAGCTGTTCGACAACGCAAAGGCACTTGTGCATTTGCCGCCGGAAAGACCTTTGACGATGACCGACATCATCGCCACCCAAAAAGCGCTCAATCCCTATGGGATCACGGCCGTCAGAATTCCCGGCAGCTACAAGGGCGACATGATGCAAGCCCTTAGGCTTTGGAAGCAGGCCGATGCGAATCACACCTTGACGCTCCGCTACACCGTCTACATGCCGGGCTTCGATTTCCGCACCCCTCAGCAGGTGGACCAGGCGATTGCCCGCTGGGGAGTGAAGCAAGACGAAGGGGACGATTTCGTCCGCATTGGCGGCATCAAACTATTGGTGGATGGGGGGTTTGAAGGGGGGCACATTTCTCGCCCCTATAAGGAGCCCTATGGACACAACGGGACCTATTCAGGGCTGACGGTATCTCCCCCTGCCGCCTATGTCTCTGTGGTGTTGGAAATCAATAGGCAGGGTTGGCGCGCAACAACGCATGCGGTGGGCGACGCGGCGGTAGATGAAGTGCTAACCGCCTACGAATTAGCCAACAAAGACAAGCCTCTCATTGATAAGCGCTGGGCAATCGAGCACGCGTTCATTGCCCGCCCGGATCTCGTCAAGCGGATGCAAAATTTGAAACTGATGGTATCGGCGCAGGACCACCTTTACTTGGCGGCGCCCGTGCTAAAGAAGTATTGGGGGTGGGACCTTGCAAGTGAAGTCACGCCGGTAAAAACATATTTGGCTGCAGGATTGCTGGTCGCCGGCGGTACCGATTCCCCGGTAATTCCGTTTAATCCGTTTTGGGAGCTTTACCACTTTGGAAGTCGCGACACCATTTCCGATGGCGTATACGGCACGGATCAGATGATATCATCGCGTACGCTACTGCTGCGCCTCGACACTATCAACTATGCCAAATTGATTGGCGAAGAGGCCCGCAGAGGGTCAATCGAGCCTGGCAAGCTCGCGGATTTTGCGATCCTAAGCGAGGATTTTCTTACAGTGCCCGTGAGCAAAATTCCAACCATGAAAGCGTTGGCGACGTACGTTGGCGGCGAAGAAGTTTACCGCGACCCAAAGGACGCTGAAGGGTTGTAAACGAGCCAATAGCAACCGTCGTCAAAACGTTCCCGGCGTGGACTTTGCCGGCGGCTTAGGCGGAGAGATCAGCAAAACATTTGCCATCTTCACCCAACTTTTCGAGCAAAGGTGAGACCGCCCAACCGTAATTCCTTATTTGTCCGACAATAGCGGAAAGCCCGATCCGATCCGCGTAATAGGTCGGACCACCCCGATATGCGGGCCACCCGTAGCCATTAAGCCACACGACGTCGATATCGGAAGCCCGCAACGCTTTGCCTTCCAAGAGAATGTTCGCTGCTTCATTGATCATTGGATAGATCGAGCGCTGCAGGATTTCTTGGTCGGATAGCTTGCGAGGTGTGGCCCCCTTTAAAGCCATGAGTTCCCTAATTATCTGCTCGGTCACCGCCGACGGTATGCCTTTGCGACCCCCGACGTAATCATAGTAGCCCGCGCCACTCTTCTGCCCATGGCGGCCGATTTCGTTCAGCCGATCCCGCAACGTCGCCCCTTTTGATTCTTCGCGCACCCAACCCAAATCTAAACCAGCGAGATCGCTCATCTGAAACGGTCCCATAGGGAAGCCAAAATCTTTCAGGACACGATCGATCTCCCAGGGCGTCGCTCCTTCAAGAATCATTTCTTGAGCCTCGCGCGTCCGCTGAAAGAGCATCCGATTTCCAACAAATCCCGGCCCGACACCGACAACAACCCCGACTTTTCCGATCTGCTTTGCGAGCCGCATCGCCGTTGCAAGCACCGTTTTCGCCGTCTTGTCTCCGCGGACTATCTCCAACAACTTCATGATATTCGCGGGTGAAAAAAAATGCATACCAAGCACGCGATCCGGGCGAGTTGTGGATTGGGCGAGAGTATTCACATCCAGATATGACGTGTTCGTAGCAAGGATCGCGTCCGGCTTTGCCACTCGATCTAAGGTCGCAAAAACATCTTGCTTGATGTCCATCCGTTCGAACACTGCCTCTATTATGAGGTCGCAACTTGAAAGATCCGTTGGAAGTATTGATCCCGTAATCAATCGAGATCGATTAGATGCTTGTTCGGGCGATAAGCGTCCGCGCATTACGCTCTGATTGTAGTTTCCTTTTATTGCGGACAATCCGCGTTCCAGGATATCCGGCGCTCGTTCCACTATCGTTATCGGAAAGCCCGCATTGGCGAAGCACATCGCGATGCCGCACCCCATCGTTCCAGCGCCGATAATGCCAATATGCGAGATCGGCACACTCGGTGTGTCATTGGGGACGTCAGGTATCTTGGCAGCTTTACGTTCCGCAAAGAAAGCGTAACGTTGGGCAGCGGACTGCGGTGAAGCTTTTCGCGTCTCAAAAATCGCCCGCTCAAACTCGATTCCCTTGTCGAAGGGAAGGTCCGTTGCGGCCTCGATGCAACGTACCGCGTCATAAGGTGCCTCGAATTTGCCGAAGTTCGCCTTCTGGCGAAACCTCGCGAATATGGGTTGGAGTCGGTCCCTGGCTAACTTTTCATCATTATCTCGAGTACGTCGAATGGGAGCCCCGTCGGCGAGCACCTTCCTGGCAAGTCTGATTGCAGCGTTTCGCAGCTGACCCTCGGGCGCTATTTTATCAATTAGCCCGTACTCGAACGCTTTATGGGCATCGATGGGTCGCCCGCTCGTCACCATATCAAGTGCCCTTTCCACGCCAATTAAGCGGGGAAGGCGCTGAGTGCCGCCACCTCCAGGTACCAGTCCTAGCGCGACTTCCGGAAGTCCCAACCGAGCGGACGATTCCGCGATGCGATAGTGAGCGCACATTGCCACTTCAAGACCGCCCCCGAGGGCCGTGCCGTGAATTGCGGCGATGATTGGCTTTCTTGCAGAATCCATCGAGTTTTGGACATCCTTGAATGTCGGCCCGTGCACCACTTGTCCGAACTCCGAGATATCAGCTCCCGCGATGAATGTTCTTCCGTCGCAAACAAGTATGGTTGCGTTGACGTGATCGTCCCGCTCTACGAGATCCATCGCTGCAATTAGCCCTTCGCGCACCAATCGTGAAAGCGCGTTGACGGGCGGAGAGTTGACGATCACGAAGGCAATAGTGCCTTCCCGCGCAAGTGCAGTGACCGTGTTGATCGATTGCATAATGTTTCTTACCCTAAAACGCTGATGAACCGGTCTCGGCGCGTCCCCAGGATCAATGCACGGATGTCGGGCGCGCGCCATCGTAGGTATTTATTCGATATTCCAGCATATGCTGGATGATCGGATACTCATCTGAGTTTTCGTTGCCCATGTATATCGCGAGGCTACCACAGTTGATCCGCGTCATCATCGAGATAAGCGGCGTGATGCCGTCGGTCATCATACGGCCGAGTCGCAGTGCGCCAACCGCTTGACAGTGGGGAATTTAAGTATCAATAGTTGAGGCGTAAAATAATAATCAGAGAATGAAAGAGGGCCGTTCAACTGCGTTTTCAAGACAGGGCTGTATTACTATTTAGATCTTACAAGTTCGGCATCCGCGCCTCCCTGAACGGATCTTGTCGGGCGCTTAATCGGACATAGTGTGGTTCCATTCCGGGCACGAATGTTCGTACAGGGCAGTTCGTATGAGCGACAAAAAATATCTGGAATGGCCATTCTTTGAACCACACCATCGCAAGTTGTCGGACCAGCTGGAGCGCTGGGCCGACGATAACGTTCGCCCGCTCATTAATCATGGAGATGCCGACGGAAGTTGCCGCAGATTGGTCGCCGGACTTGGTGCGGCCGGCTTGTTAAGGCATGCCGTGCCAACAGATGGCGTGTTCGATCTTCGGTCGTTGTGTTTGGCGCGAGAAATTCTGGCTTACCATGCTGCACTGGCCGATTTTGCCTTTGCCATGCAAGGTTTGGGCAGTGCCACGATCAATCTTTATGGCTCGGTTAGCCAACGAAATGCGTGGCTCGAGCCGGTCCGAAGCGGGAATTGGCTATGCGGATTTGCGCTATCCGAACCGGATGCGGGTTCTGATGTGGCTGCAATGAAGACGACACTCGAGGAGGTATCCAGTGGGTTCCGGCTGAGTGGCGAAAAGATGTGGGTATCGAACGGTGGAATAGCAAACCACTACACCGTGTTCGCCCGGGACCAGGAACGCTACACGGCGATTGCGATCAAAAGCGACACGCCCGGGCTCAATGTCGTCGAACGCATCGAAACCATAGCGCCTCATCCCATGGCGAAATTACGCTTCGACAAGTGTTTACTACCTGCGGATGCAGTAATCGGTGAGCGCGGCGCGGGTTTGCGTTTAGCGCTTGGCACCCTCGATGTATTCAGACCGAGCGTGGGAGCTGCGGCGCTGGGGTTGGCCCGGCGTGCTATGGATGAGGCGCGTGCGCGTGCGCGTTCGCGGCAGATCTTTGGCGGCAAACTTGCCGATTTGCAGTTGGTTCAGAGCAAATTGGCAGATATGGCCGTCAAGATTGATGCTGCTGCCCTGCTGATATATCGTGCGGCCTGGGTTAAGGACGTCGGGCGGGCTGCCCGAATTACTCAGGAGGCTGCGATGGCCAAACTCTTCGCGACCGAAGCTGCCCAAACTATTATTGACGATGCGGTTCAAATCTGGGGCGCCGAAGGCGTGAGGGCGGGTTCGGTGGTGGAAAGCCTCTATCGGGAAATTCGCGCTATGCGCATATACGAAGGAGCCTCGGAAGTACAAAAAATCATCATCGCTCGCGGAGAACTCAATAGCCAATAAGCTCGAGAGCGCCGCCACGGCTTATGCTCAAGACACGCCAACTGGCTCGCGCCGCGAGCGGGCAAGGCTAGCGGTCAATCCGGTATAACGGCAGTCGCCTCAATTTCGACCAGTGCGGCGGGCTCCATAAGGCTTGTTACCTGAACCAATGTCATGGGTGGGTAATGGTATCCAAAAGCGTCGCGATACACTTTGCCAGTCTCCTTCAGACTCTTTCTGTATGAGTCCAAGTCCGTAACGTACCATACCAGTCGTACGACGTCCTGCGGCGCTGCATTTGCCTCTCGCAAAAGCTCGAGGATATTGTTCAATGCTTGACGCGTTTGTGCCACGAACCCAACGGGAAACGTGCCGTCCGTGTCCCAACCAATCTGCCCCCCTAGAAAGACGAACATGCCTTTGGTCACTAAGCCGTTCACATAACCTTTGGGGCGTGGCCAGCCAGCCGGAAGCAACACGCGTTGTCGACGAGACGCAAGATCGCCACTCTCATTTGGCATCATTTGCAACTTTCTTTGTATGCGACGAGCGCGTCTTTGAGAGGGGTTGGTATATTGATGGGTACATGCGTATTCAATGAAGTTGTCACTTGGACGAGGCGGCAACGCATGATCTCAGTTGTCTCTCTTACGCAATGTAGGGAATAGATAACAGAGGTACGGCCAATATGCTCGACGAGAACCGTAAAACTCAACCGATCTCCCATTAGTGCGGGAAGAAAAAAATCCGTGTCGACACTCTTATAACCTAGTCCAATCTGATGTTTTACGAGGAGCGCATGGTAATCGACGCGAAGCCTCTGGAGAAAAAAATCCTCGATCGCGCCGTTGACCATATCGATAAAGCGAGGCGTATAGACAATTCCGGCAGGATCACAATCGGAAAACCGAACCGTGCGCATTGTCGCCCACGCGGCATCGGGGAAATATCTCGGGTGTATCTGAAGCGGCCGCTCGCGGCCGGGCGGGAAACTGAATTTCGGCACGGTCATGGGTCAATTTCCCTGAAACTTGGGTGTTTTCCGGGCTGCGAAAGCTTCAAATGCGCGTTTGAAATCCTCTGTCCGCATGCAGAGGGCCTGCGCGATTGCTTCAGAGTCGATAGCGGCGTCGAGCGCCATTGACCACTCCACGGTCAGCATCTTCTTGGTCATCGCATGAGCGAAGCTCGGACCGCGTGCGATTTCCTCGGCCATTTGAGTCGCGACGCTCATCAATGCTTCGGAAGGCACTACGCGATTGAAGAATCCCCAGTCCAACGCCTCATCAGCGTTCATGGAGCGACCGAGAAAGAGGAGTTCTGATGCGCGGCCAAGTCCAATAATGCGGGGCAACATTGCACAGGCTCCCATGTCACAGCCCGCGAGCCCAACCCGGTTAAATAGAAATGCTACCTTGGCGAGAGAAGTTCCTACGCGCAGATCCGATGCCATCGCGAGAATCGCTCCCGCACCTGCACAGACGCCATCGATGGCGCTGATTATTGGTTGCGGACATGCGCGCATCGCCTTGACCAGGCCACCCGTCAACTGGGTGAAGTCAAGGACCCCGCCAACATCTTTCGTCAGCAGCGGACCAATAATCTCATATACGTCGCCGCCCGAACAAAAATTTCCACCGTCTCCCGAGAGCACGAAGGCTTTGACTGTCTTATCATCGCACGCGCAGAGGAACAGGTCATGAAGCTCTGCATAACTTTCGAAGGTAAGAGGATTCTTTCTTTCAGGACGCGTCAACGTGATGAAAGCAACTTGATTCTCCACTTTCAAGGTGACGTGTCGCGGCGTCCGCTCGTGCAAAGATAATGTTCGACCCGTCACGGCTCCATTACTCCGCTGGACTTAACTGAATCTTTGAGCTTTCCCAATACCCGCAATAGATCCTCAATTTCACGTGCCGACAACTCTGAGAACAGTTCCGCGATCCAGTCTTCATGAGCGTTTGCCATGCGATTAAAATGAGTGCGCCCCTTCTGAGTAAGCTTAGCAATCTGTACGCGCCGATCGGATGGGAGTGGTGACCTCTGTACAAATCCCAGCTGCACAAGGCGCCCCACTAATCCCGTGACATTGCCGTTTGTCACCATCATGCGGCGCGATAGATCTCCAAGGGTCATTCCATCGGGCGCTCTTTCCAGTTGAGCAAGCAGATCAAAGCGCGGCAGAGTAGTATTGAAATATTCACCCAAACGCCTACGAACCGTCGCCTCAACCATATTTGTGCATGTCAAGAGGCGTAACCAAAGGCGCAATTCGTCCTTATGCTCGTGAGGAGCTTCCAGTACTTTCGTTTCGTAATCGAGGTATGTGGGCTTTGAGCTCATACCTCGCCTCCTGAAATTGTGAGAGCGGTACCGGTGATCGATCCAGAAGTTCGCCTCGCGAGAAAGCATACTGCGTCCGCCACTTCAGAGGGGGAGATCAACCGCCCTTGTGGGTTCATCTTGATGAGTTCGGCGCGCGCAACTTCAATGTCTCTGCCAGTTTTAGCTGCGATATTTTGGACGGCGTCTTTTACCATGTCCGTGTTCACGAAACCCGGGCAGACGGCGTTTACGGTGACGCCCGTTCTTGCCAACTCGAGAGCCAAAGATCGGGTTAGGCCAAGAAGTGCATGTTTTGACGCCGTGTACGCAGTGACATAGGGAAAACCTTTTAACGCGGCCGTGGAACAAATATTCACGATGCGCCCGAATTTGCGCTCAATCATGCCAG
>Ga0126381_100008016_pt1 | contig 11789 bp, 12 predicted proteins | sample PanSoiMetPlot_28_FD_96465 | JGI IMG/M metagenome (GOLD analysis project Ga0126381, IMG submission 96465) | Tropical forest soil microbial communities from Panama - MetaG Plot_28 | ecosystem: Environmental > Terrestrial > Soil > Tropical forest > Bulk soil | place: Panama | collected 2016-02-17
CACGGCCGCCGGAGGCGGGCGCGAAGGAATGCCGGAAGGAGACTGGCAGCTTCACCCTCACGATGCGTGCGACACCGCCTGAGCCGGTGCCATAACCGGCGGATCTGCACGGCGTCGCCCGCATGGCCGATGCTGATCGCAGCCGTCCAGATTCGGCGATCTGCGTTGAGCACCAGGCGTCATCGCTGCCGAGACGCTCACCCATCGTGACGGCCACGGCGGCGAGCTGGTCGCTCAGAGCTGGAATGTCCAATGTGCGGCCACAACCGCGATAGCACTCAGAAGCGTGCGCCTGCACCTTTGGGCCGTTTTATACCGATATGCGTAGAATGAATGAGACTACAAATGAGACTACGCAGCCATGCAAGCCCAGGCCGAGCGCATGACCTGGGCTTGTGTATTGCCTGGTCAGAGGTGGCGGAGGATGCGAGATTCGAACTCGCGAGGGCTTGTACCCAACACGCTTTCCAACAATGCTGACCGGTGTTCACCGGGGTCCGCGACCTTCCGCGAACTGGGCAGATGCTTTGTGGGCGGACGCCAGTGAACTGGCCTGGACGGGGATGAATGAGACCACATTTGAGCCCACCGGCTCGACAGCGGCGGGCCTCTTCTCACGCTTTCGAGTACTGCGCACCACCGTTCACCACCGTTCGCCAGCGTTCCTGCCCAGCACGGATAGGCGGGCCGCGGTCGCCGGTGAACGGCCGCGGACGGGGGTGAATGAGACCAAAACTGAGCCCACTGGCTGTCGCGCGGGTGGAGGAGCCGTGTGCGTTCCGGGCAGTGCCTGGTGAGCGTCGAGGCGATCTCCTGGGCGCTTAACCGGCTCTTCGAAGTTAGCCGGGATGCTGTCACTGATCGGTGACTTCAGGTGAGGCGCCGGTATTACTGAGCGTGCAGGGCGGGTCCTGCCTGGTTCGCATGGCCGGCGGTGTCATGGGCGTGTCGCCGTGTCCTGGGTGCGCGCGGCTCCTACGATCCAGTGGGGTCTCGGCCATGAGGCCGTCGGCGACATGATCGTGGAGAGCCGGGGCCGGAGCGTGTGCCGGAACTGGCACATGCCGTGGTGTGAGTGGTCAGGGGGTCCAGTCGAGTACCGAGGCGAGGGACCCGGTCAGCAATGACGAGGGCAGCAGGCGCAGGGCGGCGTTGCGCAGGCCAGCGGCTATGGGGGATGCCCATTGGGCGGCGGCGCCGACCCGGTGCGCGCGGCGGGCGATCATCTGGGTGCGCGGGCGGCGGCGGCGGTCGTAGCCGCCCAGACCCTCGCCGTCGGCTAGGGCCGCGGCGAGCACGACCGCGTCCTCGATCGCCTGGCCTGCGCCCTGCCCGAGGTCGGGGGTCATGGCGTGGGCGGCGTCGCCGACCAGGACGACCTGGCCGGAGGTGTAGCTCTTCAGCGGCGGGAGTTCGTACAGGTCGTGGTGGAGCAGGGCCTCCTCGTCCGCGGCGTCCAGCAGGGCCGGGATCGGGTCGTGCCAGCCGCCGAACCGGCGGCGCAGCCCGGCCAGCCCGCCGCCTGCGGCGCCTTCGGGGGCGTTGGCGGCGGCATAGCAGTAGATCCGCCCGTCCGGCAGCGGGGCGTAGCCGAACCGCTCCCCGCGCCCCCACGACTCGCAGCTCTCGCCGACCGGCACGGGCGGGGTGACCACCCGCCAGGAGGTGTACCCCGCGTAGCGCGGCGCGGGGGCGCCCGGCCACACCGAGGCGCGCGTCACGCTGTGGAGGCCGTCCGCGCCGACGACCAAGTTGGCGCGTGACTCGCCGCCGGTGTGCACGACCGTACCGTCCGCCGTCACCCGGCTGACCGTGATCCCGGGCCGCAGCGCCTGGCCCGGCACGGCGGCGTGCAGCACAGCGAGCAGGTCCGCGCGGTGGATCATGGCCGTCGGCCCGTACCGGCGCTCCAGCTCGGCGGTGTCGGTGCGCGACAGCCACTGCCCGCGGACGTCCCGGATGCCGGCCTGGCCCTCCAGCCGGGCGCGCCCGCGGATCACCTCGCCCACGCCGAGCGCGTCCAGCGCCCGCAGCGCGTTGGGCCATAGCGACAGGCCCGCCCCGGCCTCGGTGAATTCCGCCGCGCGCTCCAGGACCTCGACCTGCCAGCCGCGCCGGGCCAGCGCCACCGCGGACGCTAAGCCGCCGATCCCGCCACCGACAGTGATTGCTTTCATGGTTGCCTTCTTCTGTTGCCCGCAGAGCCAGGGGCGGCCGGACTGCCGGTGGGACCCCATGCGCCGTCGGCCGTGCTGTCAGCTGGCACGGCTGCTGGGCCGAGCGGGTGTGACCGGTGGCAGGTCGTGCCGCAGCGGACTGCGTTTGAGGCCGGTGACCCACAGCGTGATGAGGTTGCGGATCGCCGGTATCCGGCTGGCCGTGGCGAGTGCGGTGTCGCGCAGCGGCCGGGCGATCGGTGAGCGCACCATGGCCATCTTGGTCATCCGGTCGGTGAAGGTGAGGACTTCCAGCGCGGCGGGTCTGCGCTGGCGTTCATAACCGTCGAGCACGGCCTGGGCGGCCTGTTCGGCCAGCACCGCGCCGAGCCGGGTGGCCAGGTCGTAGGCGTCGGCGATGCCGGTGTTCATGCCCTGGCCTGCGGCTGGGCTATGCGTGTGGGCGGCGTCCCCGCACAGGAACGCCCCGCCGACCCGGAACCGGTCGGCGACCCGGTGGTGCACCCGGAACCGCGAGGACCACACCGGGTCGCCGGCGAGCTCGCCGATGCCACGCTCGCGCAAGATCGCGTCGATGAAGGCCCTGCCAGGGGGATCCGGCACCGTGAGGCCGGCATCGATAGTGGCGACGATCCGGTGGTTCCCGCTGGGCAGCCGCCCGGCGACCGTCACACCCTGGGGCGAGGTGAAGATCCGGGCCTCGCTGTCCGGGAAGGGCGCGGACCGCAGCTCCGCGTCGGCGAGGACGAACTGCGACGCGTAGGTGTCGCCGGGAAAGTCCAGCCCGAGCGCGGCACGAACCCTGCTGTGCGCGCCGTCGCAGCCGATCACGTAGCGCGCCTTGATCTCGAACCTGTCAGCGTCGCCTCCCGCGGGCCCGGTGCCCGCCACCAGGTAGCCCCCGGGAGCCGGGGTCACCGATTCGGCCCGGTGCCTGCGCCGGACACTGCCGCCCAGCGCGGCCAGCCGCGTCAGCAGCACCTGCTCGGTGGTGCTCTGTGGCACGCCGAGGGCGAACGGGTAGCGGGAGGGCACGCTGGTCAGCCCGATCCGCGCGATGACCCGGCCGCGGCTGCTGAACGCCATCCGGTTGACCCGGACGCCGGCGGCGATGAGCTCGTCGGCGACGTCGAGCTCGTCGAGTATCTCCAGGGTCGCCGCGTGCACCAGCGTCGCCCGCGACTCGCGCGTGGGACCAGCAGCGGCGTCCACCACCACGTGCGCCATTCCCAGCTGGGCCAGCCGGGTAGCCATGGCCAGCCCGGTCGGGCCCGCCCCTACGACTGCCACATCGGTGGTCTCAGTCTGTGCGGTCATCTCGCATCTCCGGCTCCTCAATAGGAGATACAGTATCTCTTAAAATCAATGAACTCCAGGCTAGAACCAGGTTTTCTCAGATATACTGTGTCTCGATTGAAGGCAGGTGCCGTACCGGTGGCCGCGGCGGCCACGTGTCCAGCGCGGGGAGGGAGCAACGATCACCGAGAAGGTCGGCGCGCCCCGAACGCCCACTCGCCGCCGGGGTGCCGCGCTCGAACAGGCGATCTATGCCGCCGTGCTGAGCGAGCTCGCCGAGGCAGGGTACGCCGGTTTCTCCCTGGACCGGGTGGCCCGCCGTGCCCGGATCGGCCGCATGTCCCTGTACCGGCGATGGTCCGGCAAGCCCAGCCTCGTCGCCGACGCGATGCGCCACGTGCTCCCGCCGATCGATGACCCCCCGGACACCGGCCGGATCCGCGACGACCTGCTCGCCTGCTTCGAGCAGATGTCCCGGCTACACACCGGGCTCATCTGGGTCGCCCTCCAGGCGATGGCCGGCGGCCCGCCCGGCAACACCGATAATCCCCTGGTTGCCCTCGTCCGGCATCAGGTCATCGAACCGCGGCTGCAGCTCATCCTCGACGTCCTGCTCAAGGCAGCCGGCCGCGGCGAAATCCGCGCGGAAGCCGCGGTTCCCGTGCTGGCACGAACCGGGCCAGCGCTGATCCTGCAACACACGCTGATCTACGGCGTCCCCCCCGCCAGGCCCTACCTCGAAGACATCATCGACCGGATCATCCTGCCCGCAGCGGCCAACCACCACGCTGATACCCCGTCGTAGCGGGACGGCGGTAAGTTATACGCGGACTTCAAGATCACCAGGAAGCCGCGGGCATCGTGTTCGAGGATACGGCGTCTGCGCTGTTCGGGGTGGAGGGCCTGCGGGTCACCGACGTGCAGGCCGGGCCGGACGGCGTGCTGGAGGTATGGGCGGTCACCGATTACCCGGCCGCGGCGGCGTGCCCGGAGTGCGGCACGGCCTCGGGCCGGGTGCATGAGACGGTGCTGGCCCGGCCGCGGGACGTGCGCCGGGCTGCCGATCCGGTGGACCTGCGGTGGGTCAAGGTCCGGCGGAAGTGCGGCAACCAGGAATGCCCGCGCAAGACGTTCACCGAGCAGGTGCCGGCCCTGCCGCCGCGGTGCCGGATCATGGCCCGGCTGCGGGAGCAAGCCGGCACCGAGGTAACCGAGCGGGGAATCACCCCGGCGGAGGCGGCCCGGCACGCCGGGGTCTCCTGGGCGGTGGTGCACGAGGCGTTCGCCGCCGCGGCGGATCCGCTGCTGGACCGGCCCGCGGCCCTGGTGGCGCACCTGGGCATCGACGAGCACCGCCGCGGCCGGGCGCGGTTCGCCGCAGACCCGCAGACCGGGGAGTACACGCTGCTCGCGGACAGGTGGCACACCTGTTTCTTTGACCTGTCCGGCCAGCAGGGGCTGCTCGGGCAGGTGCAGGGCCGCACCGCCGATGACGCTGCGTACTGGCTGGCCGGGGCCACGCCGCGTGGCGGGACGCCGTCCAGGTGGTCTGCATCGACCTGTGCAGCATCTACGCCTCGGCGGTCCGCCGGATGCTGCCGCGCGCGGTGCTCACCGCGGACCTGTTTCACGTCGTCCAACTCGCCGTCAAGGCGGTCGGCGACGTGCGGCGGCGGGCCGTCCGTGCCCGCTACGGGCGGCGCGGCCGGTCCGGCGACCCCGAGTACGGCATCAAGGGCCTGCTGGTGCGGAACCTGGAGCACCTATCGCCCGCCCAGTTCGCCAAGGTCATCGACACCCTGGACCGCGACCGGTACGGGCAGGAGATCGCCGCCACCTGGATCGCGAAGGAAAAGCTCCGCGACGTGCTGAACCTGCGGGCGCTGATCACCGGCTCCACGCCCTGCGACCGCCAGGTGCGCGATCGGCTCTTCTCCTTCTACGACTGGTGCGCCCAGCACGATGACATCCCCGAGCTCGTCTCGCTGGCCAGGACCATCTCCCGGTGGGAGGACGAGATCATCGCCGCGGTGATCACCGGGATCACCAATGCCACCGCCGAGAGCCTGAACCGGCTCGCCAAGCTCGAGGCCCGCCTGGCCTACGGGTTCCGTAACCCGCTTAACCAGCGCCGCCGCGTCCGCATCTCCTGCACCCGCGGACACCGCCGCCGGTCACGCACCGCAACCAGCATCAGGACACGAATCGTAACCGGACGGAAACCCGATCCCGGTTAACTTCGAAGGCCCGCTTAACCTGGCCCCGGTCCCGGCCGATCGCGGTGGCCAGCCGTCCAGCGCGTGCAAGTTCGTGTTGGTAGGTCTAGCCAACCATGCCGGGCCGGACGGCACCGGCGCGTTTCCTTCGGTGGCCACGCTTGTCCGCTACACCGGTCTGTCCGAGCGGACCGTGCGCACCTGTCTGGACCGGCTGGCGGCGGAGGGCATCATCTCGCCGTGCGATCCGGACATCGTCGCGGCCCGGATCAAGCGGGCCGACCGCCGCCCGCAGGGCTGGGATTTGAACCTGAGCCTGGCCCGCGACGACCTGGACGACGCCGACGCCGCCGTACTGGAGCATCAGTTCCCCGTGCTGGGCATCAGGCTCGCTGCCGCTGCGCAGCTGGGTGCTGACGGCCAGGCTGACGGGGTACAACCGGCGCACCCCGTTGCCGCCGCCGGCGAGGCTGTGGATAACTGGCCCTACGGGGTGCAGCAGTTGCACCCCGGGCCGGGAACGGGGTGCAACCGGCGCAGGAACGGGGTGCAGCGGTTGCGCCCGAACCGTCCAAGGAACCGTACATGGAGCCGTCCGCCGCCCCGCTTACGCGCGAGACGCAGCCCGCCGACGAGGGCGGGCTCGGCGGCGGCATGGCCGGTGAGTTCTTCGCCACGCTCGGCGACGGCTGGCGGCTGACTGGGGCGCAGCGCGCTCGGCTCGCCCCAGCTGTCGAGGCCGCGCTGAGCATGGGCTGGACGCCTGCCGCGCTCGGCGAGTTCATCGGCGGGAACACCGTCGGTGTGCGCAGCCCCTACGCGGTGCTGGCCGCCCGGCTTTCGCGCGCTGAGTTGCCCGCGACGCGCGGGCAACCTCCTGCACGGCCGCCGTGGTGCGGTCAGTGCGACGAGGTCACGCGGATGCTGGACTTCGACGGCGACGCGCCGCGCCCATGCCTCCGCTGCAAGCCGCTGAACCGGCCGACCGCAGTCGTGAGCGGCTCGCGTCGCGCCACCTTCAGACCGGAAGCGGCGCGCCGGCGGCTGGTGTGGGCTCGCGCGAGGAGGCAGCCCGCCTGCTCGGCGCGAGCGATCGGGCGATGGAGGATCTCGATGGCCGGACCCGCTGGAGGGAGGACCAGGCCCAGCTCGATGAGTTGCTCGAGCGACTGGAGGCCGAGCTCGGTCCCGAGCCTTACGCCGAGGGCCGGGAGCTCTCGCTTGAGAACGCCATCGGGTGGGCACGCCGGGCCCGCGGCGAGCGCAAGCGCCCCGAAAGGGGGTGGGAGAGCCTCACCCCGACCGAGCTGCGGGTTGCGGAGCTGGTCGCGGAGGGGCTGACGAACCCGCAGATCGGCGAGCGGATGTTCATCTCCCGCGGGACCGTGAAGGTCCACCTCTCGCACATCTTCGCCAAGCTCGGCACATCAACCCGCGCCGAGCTCGCAGCTGAAGCAACCAGGCGCGCGTCTAGGGAGGCGGACCTCTCTTGATCAAGGTGAGCGAGATCTGGCGGTACCCGGTCAAGTCGATGGGCGGCGAGCGGATCGATGCCGCCGCGCTAGGCGAGCGCGGCTTGCACGCAGATCGCATGTGGGCCGTCCGCGACCCGGCACTCGGAGCGATCAGCACAGCGCGTCGGCTGCCGCCGCTGCTCAGGTGCCAGGCGCGTTATGCCGGCGATCCCGTCTGCGCTGAGCCCGGCGACGCGCCGGAGGTGGTCATCACTTTCCCTGACGGCGAGGAGATCCCAAGCTCCGACCCGCGTGTGCACCCGCGACTCTCTGATCTCGTTGGCCGGGAGGTTCGCCTCGAGCCCCTGCCACCCGTGAACAAAAAGGAGCGCTACCGGGCGCCTCGCGAGACAAAGGCGAGCCTGCGCGCTCATTTCGGTTTGGCGGATAACGAACCGCTCCCGGATCTATCGATGTTCTCGCTCAGAAAGCTGGCCGAACTCTCCCGCTACGTAACCCCGGTCGGCTCCTACGTCGACGCGTACCCGGTGCACCTGCTCACGCGCGCGAGCCTCGCGGCGATGAAAGCCCAGACACCTTCCTCCGACTTCGACGTGCGCCGGTTTCGTCCGAACCTCGTCCTCGACACCGACACGGAGCAGGAGCTGCCGGAGAATTCGTGGTGCGGCGCCGAACTCGAAGCGCCCGGCGCGACGCTACGAGGTGAGATCCCCACGATCCGATGCGTGATGCCAACCCGCGCCCAGCTCGAGTTGGAAAACGACCCCGACGTGCTGCTCACGGTTGCCACCCGCGCCGAGCGCTGCCTGGGGATCTACGCGACCGTTGGGCGCACCGGGACGATCGCGGTCGGGGATGAGCTGAGAGCGCGGCGTTCTCCGCTCCCACCGCCGCCTGTCGCGCTGGTACGAGCGCGCGCAACCACACTCAAACGGGGCGTGCTTCGAGCCGCGGGCGCCCTGATACCCGCGGAATGAGGAACAGCCCTCGCTCCCGAGTTTGGGGAGCTCTGCTCGCCCTGCCTCACCCGCGCCGCGGTATTTCACGGCAGCCAATCCGAATGCCCGCTTCGCGCGGAAGCGAGGGCTTGGCGTTCGCCGCGGCCTCGCTCGACGCCAGCGGAATCAGGCAGCGGGTGGCCAGTCTCCCAGTTGCCGCCCGATCTCCCATTCGTGACCGAACGGATCGACCACGCGTCCGACGAGCCAGCCGTGCTCCTCGGCGACCTGGCTCATCAGCTACGGCAGCGGTTTCGTGAGCGTGGGGTTGTTGGTGCAGGTCAGGCGGATGTGACTGCATAGGGGTACGGCTGCCGCGATCATGACGGGTTGTGAGACACAATCAAGACGCGGCAGCCGCTGCTGCCACGGTAACTGATGACGTTCACTCGGAGCTCCTGGAAGACCTGCTGGACTGTGTGGCGGGGTGTTTCCCGCGGCGGGAGACACGGCAGTCGTGCCGGCAGATGGTCAGCGGGCTGTTGATGGAGCTGGAAGATCACAATTGCTGGACGATCGCCGAGGCGGTCGGGCACCGCGGGCCGCACCGGCTGCAGCACTTGCTGTCGCGCGCGGTCTGGGACGACCAGCGGGTTGTGGACGCGGCGTCGGCGTGGGCGGTGCGCGGCCTCGATGATGGGGATGCGGTGCTGATCGTGGATGAAACGGCCGATGAGAAATCGTCGGCCGATGCGGCCGGCGCGGCTCGCCAGTACAGCGGCACCCTGGGCGGTGTCGCGTTGTGCCAGGTAGCGGTGACCTTGACGTATCGCGGCGGCACGCCCAACCTCATCTGCGAGCGGCTGCACGTCAGCGGAACCACCGCCCTCATGCTCGCCGCCCGATGCCAGGGCGTGGCGTCATGACCCGGCGAGACGGCGCGCGGCGCGGCGCGGCCAGGGCCACCGCCTTGACCATCCCCGGGCGGTGGGCCGAGCGGGGGCTGTGCGTCCAGGCTGACCCAGACTGGTTCCCCGACAAGAACCAGCGTGATCTTGCCGCGATCGCTAAGCGGATCTGCGGGCACTGCCCGGTCGGCGCCCAGTGCCTGGACTATGTCCTGTCCGGTGCCGACACCTGGGGCGGGATCACAACCGGTATCTGGGGCGGCACCACACCCCAAGAGCGTGACCAGCTCCGGCGGCAGCGCAAAACGGCGGCAGCATGACCAGCCCAGCCAGACTCAGCAATCGACGGCAGCGCGCCAGGGCCGCACGGCAAGCCCTCCGCCTGTGCGAGGCGGCCCTGCCCCAAGGCCGATGCATCCCTGGCGGACAGCACCGCGTCACTGCGGTCACGCCGAGGGCGGCGCTGCGGGCCGCCGGGGTGCCGCCGCTCATCGCCGCCTCACTCCGCAGCAGGCTGCGCCTGATCCCGGAGCAGGAGGCAGAACGATGACAGCCGCAGGCGGCGCGGGCTGGATCAGCCGCAAGGAGCGCATCGCACGCGCCGCGGCCAGTATGCCCGCCCTCCACCCCGAACTGCTCACACGCAAACCCGGCCGCGATGAGTGGAAGCTGCTCGCCGGCTGGTGCATGGAGTTGTGGCCGCAGGACGAATACGCCGCGATCGTCACCGAGGAGTGGCGGCAGGACCGGCCACCAGGGACGCAAGGCCGGAGGTGATCACCATGGCAACCGGCGTGGCCGTGCGGAGTGGACGACGACGAGGCCTGCTGCGCGCAGCTCTGAGGAGGCCACCATGCCGAGTACCGTGAGGAGATCCCCCCACCCTTGGGCCGTGACCCGGATGAGAAGCTGACGCTTGCCCAGGTGTGCGCAGAGCTCCAGATCGAACGGTCGACCTTCTATGACTGGCGGGCGAAGGGCAGGGCCCCAGCGTGCAGCAAGCTGCCCAACGGCGAGCTTCGGATCGTCCGCCGCGACCTGGACGCGTGGTATGAGGCATGCCGCGTCATGTAGGCCGACTTCCTGGCGACAGTCAAGCCCTGCGACCTGGGGAGGAGCCGCGGGAATCGTTTGATGTTCGGTTCTGGAAGATCCGCGTTTACAAAGGCAAGCGCGGTCAGACCTATGCGGTGCGGTGGACAGTCGGCGGCAAAGAGCACCACGAGACGTATCAAACGAGGGCCCATGCCGACAGCCGCCTGGCGGAACTGCGCACCTACGCACGCCAGGGCGTGGCCTTCGACGTGACCACCGGCCTTCCCGCCCAAGGGATGAGGAATGCACAGGCAGAAACCGTCGGCGAAGACCAGGTGAGCTGGTACGAGCACACGCTCAACTACCTTGCCCGCAGGCGCGAGGGACTGTCGGGCAACTCGCTGCGCTCGATCGCGGAAACGCTCACTGCGGTGACAATAGAACTTCTGGTTCCTGACAATGGGCAGCCCGACGACGCGCTGTCGCGGGCAGCGCTCTACGGCTGGGCCTACCGCAACCGCGCCAATCCTCCCGCAGCCATTGTCGACACCCTGGACTGGATTGCAACCCACTCCCGGCCGCTCACGGACCTGGCCGATACCGACCTGATCCTGGACGTGCTCGGCGCCCTTGCCCGCAAGCTCGACGGCAAGCGGGCCGCCGCCAACACCATCGCCCGCAAGCGCGCCGCGCTGAGCAATGTCCTCGACTACGGCATCGGCCGCGGCCTGGAAATCAACCCGCTGCCCGCGGCGGCAAAGATGTGGAACCAGCCCAAGACGACCGAGGGCGTGGTGGACCCGCGGGTAGTGGTGAACCGGCGCCAGGCCGAAGCGCTGCTGACCGCGGTCAGCTACCAGGGACGGGTCGGGCCGCAACTGGTCGCGTTCTTCGCCTGCCTCTACTACGCCGGACTCCGCCCGGTGAAGCCGTCGAGCTGCGGGAAGACCTCAACCTCGACCTGCCCGAAGGCGACGCGTGGGGGACCCTGTACCTGCACGGCTCCGCTCCCACCGTAGGATCCGGCTGGTCACGCAGTGGCCGCCGCCGCGATCCCCGCGAACTCAAACACCGGGCGAGCGGCACAGTCCGCCCAGTTCCGTGCTACCCCGCGCTGACCCGCTATCTGCACTGGCACCTCTCGGAGGTCGCCACATCTCCAGACGACAGGCTGTTCCGCGGCTACCGCGGAGGAGACCTCTCAGAAAGCCTCTACGGCCGGGTATGGCAGGGCGCCCGGCGGCTCGTCTTCACCCCCGCCGTGGCCGCTTCACCCCTTGCAGGGCGGCCCTACGACCTGCGCCACGCCTGTCTGTCCACATGGCTCAACGGCGGCGTCGACCCCACCCAAGTCGCCGAGTGGGCCGGCAACAGCGTCGATGTCCTGCTCCGCGTCTACGCCAAATGCATCCATGGCCGCGACCAGCTCAACCGCCAGCGTATTGAAGACGCATTCCGCGACGACGACGAATGATCCAACCCGCAACAAGCGCAGTGGGCGGGTCCGGACGATCTGCTTCAACAGTCAGAAACGTAGGGAAATGGCACCGTCGCCTGATGAGTCTGTCTGGCGACGCCCGCGAATGCTTGTCACACGTCCGCGATGACCAGATCGCGGTCGAACCGCAAGTCGACGGTGCGGAACGTCGGCCAGGCCCTCCGGTCCCGGAGCAAGTCGTAGATAGCCTTGAGCAAGTGCCGGACTGACGAGGTCAGTTCCCCGCGTGAGCCCAGGCCGCCTGGG
>Ga0126381_100008018_pt1 | contig 11788 bp, 11 predicted proteins | sample PanSoiMetPlot_28_FD_96465 | JGI IMG/M metagenome (GOLD analysis project Ga0126381, IMG submission 96465) | Tropical forest soil microbial communities from Panama - MetaG Plot_28 | ecosystem: Environmental > Terrestrial > Soil > Tropical forest > Bulk soil | place: Panama | collected 2016-02-17
AGGTGGCCATCCAGGCGGCTATCGGATCGAAGATCGTCGCCCGCGAAACCGTCAGCGCCCTCCGCAAGAACGTGCTGGCGAAGTGTTACGGAGGCGACATATCGCGTAAGCGCAAGCTGCTGGAGAAGCAGAAGGAAGGCAAGAAGCGGATGAAGCGGATCGGCAAGGTCGATATTCCGCAGGAGGCCTTCCTGGCGGTTCTGAAGGTGGGCGAAGAGTAAAAGGAGAGCCACTCGGGGATGAAGGTAATTGCCCGATTTCAATCGGATATCGGCCGCTGGTAACGATCCATTAACTTTTATCTGTGGAAACCATTGAAATGCCTCCACTTGGTTGGACCAGACTACGGAGAACGCCACGAAGCGGAGGGACACCAATAACCTATTTATTCCCAGAAATTTGCAGGGAAGAGATTTGTTACGGCGCGAGAACAAACTACGCTTCTCGCTGATCCGCGAAGATAGGGTGCCCCGGGATACACAGGTTTTCCACAGAATTGCACTGGATACAGGAAATTTAAAAAGCCGTCCGGAGACCCTTGATGAGGGATCTCCGGACAGCGATCTTCGGGGAGGCTACTGCTTCGGAGTTGCGGGCTTCGTCGGGGCCGGGGTGGTCGCGCGAGGACGAACCGCGGGAGCTCCAGCCGAGGGAGCCGACGGCGGAGGAGCCGCGACGCCCGAGGAGGCGTTGTAGGCATTCACGACAGCCAGGGTGATGTCGATGTTCGGATTCTGGCTGGCCCACATGACATTGCTGTTCTGCTGATTGCTAACATCGAGCAGAAGGGTGTAGCCGTTCTGGGCGACGTAGTTCTGCACCGTAGCCGAGACCTTGCGGGCGACCTTTGCATAGGCGTCCTGAAGGTCAGCCTGGTAGGCGTTGTTGGCGTCCTCAGCGTCGCGGTTGAGCTGCTTTTCCTTGGTGTCGATGTTCTTCAAGCGGTTTGCGCGCTCTTCATCGCTGAGGGTGGCCGGCGCGCTCTGGAGCTGCTTCTTGAGCGAATCAACCTCCTGGGCAAGCGTGTCGATCTGGGCCTTCTTCGGCTCGTACTTTTTCTGCACGTCCTGAACTGCTTTCTGGCCCTCATTGGTGGCGAAGACGGCCTGCTCGAATGCGATCAGAGCGATCTTGGCGGGAATGGCCTGCGGGGGCGGAGGAGGCGTGTTGGCAGCAGCGGGAGCGGCGGCGCCAGCGGGGGCCGGAGCGGGGGCAGCGGCCGTCTGCGCCATCGCAGCGGCAGTCGACAGTCCCGCGCCGAGAGCGGTGACAAGAACAAGGGAGCGATTCATGCGGTGTTTGGTACTCCTTCGGGGATCGTTCAAGAAAATCATCCGGCCGTAGGTGCAGGATCGCGACCTTCCGAGCCAATGGCCCTGCATCCGCTCGATGATGCACCTTGTGAAGGTGACCACCTATACCTCGACCATCCGGCGAAACAACGTTCGCCGGCAGGGAGCGAGAGGGCTGCCAGAACAGGTCCGATTATAGGTCCGCGCCTGAGACGGGTCAAACGAAACCCGGGTCGAATCTCGGCGAATCCCAAAATATGGAGCCGGTGTGTGACGGGTCTCCGAAATTTGGACGAGCCAACCCCGGAAAAGGCAGGAAGTCGCGGAAGATTTGTGCTTTTCATTTGGCCTGAGGATTGCTTCGGCTTTAGTATCGTGTTGCGTTTCGGGGACTGTTTTCGGTGCTCGGTCGCTGCACCAGCCGTTGGCCAGAAAGAAGTTGCTCCCACGTATGGGCAACCGAGAGCCGGTGGCTGGATTCCCTCCGGGGAGTCTTTTTTCAGGGAGGCCAGTGACTGGCCATTGGGAGAACCAGCCGCTTCTTTCCCGGGGGAAGCGGCTTTTCTTCGTTATAGATACAGCGATGTAACCGCGTGGCATGGCGCCTCGGGAAAGTGGCAAAGCTCTTTGGTTCGGTGTAAAATAACAAAGACACTCCCGAGAGTGCTTGCAAAGCGAAAGGCTTTGCGCGTACCCTGTGTCTTGCCTCGAGAACCGGCTGTGGGTGCCGATCCTGTGTAACCACCGACGAAGCGGTTTAGGAGTGGTGGAGGCGTTCGATACAGTGCACCGGGCGTGACCGGGCAATGTTGCAAAGGATAGAAGGGTGATAGGAACGGTCGGTTCAGACGTTCCGTGCTGCCCAGGCTTGGCAGGTTGGCCGGCTGGCAGCGAGTAGCGGCAATACAGACGTCCGTTTGAGTACAACTTGAGACCGGTTTCTCCGACGCTGCAATACGGGTTTGGTTCGCGCTTCGTTGATTTGACGAAGACGGACGGGCTCTTTGTTGTGGGAGTGAATCGCTAATTGCGCTTTGGCGCAACAGGAAGTGGAAGCATGACTTCAGAGCAGAATATTCCCGACGTGCAGTCGCACCAGGGATCCTCGGCGGCACCCATGCAAGATGGGGAGTCGCAGTATGCAGGGGGGCAGCAGGTTCCCCATGGCATGGGCCAATCGAAGAGCAGCCGGCGGCGGCGGCGCAAGCGCAAGAGCAAGGGCCTGATGGAGGCCGGCGCCCAACCCGCCCCGCAAGGCGACCAGGGCGGACAGGTTCCGGCTATGCAGGCGTCAGCGCCACCGCAAAACTTTCAGCAGCAGTCCGCTGGCCAGCAGTACCAAGGCGGCCAACAGCAGCAAGGCGGCGGCGGTGGCAAGCGCTGGAAGAAGAAGTTCCGTGACCGTCAGCGCGGCCAGCACGCCCAGCAGAATCCCGGCAATGTCGCCGACTTCGGCAACGGAGGCAGCTACCGCAACAGCGAGACGCACCAACCGGGCAACAACGCCTACAAGCGCTCCAAGGGCGGCAAGCAACAGCAGCGCGGGCCGCGGAGTTTCGTTGGTCCGATGGACCACAGCTATCGCGAGGTTAACGGAAACTTCGCCGATGCTCCTCCTTCAACCATCGAGACGGGCAACTTCCGGCGCTCGAACGGTCAGGGCCGGTACATGAGCGACTCGCAGCCCATCGACTACTCGCAGGGCCGCGCGATTCCGATCCCTGAAGACGCCCCGACGAAGATCTTCTTCTTTATTGAAGACCTCTTCTTTCTAGCGAAGATTCAGGAGACCTCGCGCAAGCTGGGAGTCAAGGTTGCCTTCGTCAAGAATGACAAGGACGTGATCTCACAGCTGACAAGCGGCGAGGAAGAGAATCGTCCAGGCCTGATTGTCTTCGACCTGAACAACGCCAACGCCAAGCCGTTGACCCTGATCCCCAAGCTGAAGACGAAGTTGAAGCGGGGGACATCGATCATCGGATTCCTCTCGCACCTGCAGGGCGACCTGAAGGCCAAGGCGGTTGAGGCTGGGTGCGATACCGTGATGGCGCGCGCGGCGTTCTCTCAGAACTTGCCGAACCTGTTGCGGCGCTACGGCACGGCCGAAGAGGACGACAACAACTACAACCAGTAAGAGCGGAACCTCGGGCTACACACCTGGCGACGGGAGCTGCGAGCTGATGGGGAACAAACAAAGTTCTGTCACGATCAGTGTCGTTATCCCGTCGTACAACGCTGGCACGCTGCTTCGCGAGACGCTCGACAGCGTGCTCTCGCAGAGCTATCCGGCACACGAAATCATCGTGGTCGATGACGGCTCGACCGACGACACTGCGGCGCTCGTCCGCGATTATGGCGACGCGGTCCGTTATATCTGGCAGGAGAACCAGGGCCAGGCGGTTGCGCGGAACACCGGCATCGGGGCCGCCACTGGAGACTGGATTGCGCTGCTAGATAGCGACGACGTCTTTCTGCGCGATCGTCTTCGCAGAGCTGCGGAGACGATTACGGCGAATCCGCGGCTGATGGTCGTCTACTCGGCCTTCGACTACTACTACGCGGACGGATCACACAGCTTCTTTTCCGCGTTTCCAGCGAAAGAACTCTGGCCTGCGCTGCGTTACCGGTCGCCGATTCTTCCCTCGACCTCGACGATTCGCCGCAGTGCTTTGCTGGCCGTGGGCGGCTTTCGCAAGGTCTTCATTGAAGATTGGGATCTGTGGTTCCGGTTGATCCGGAGACACTCCGCAGCTTCCTTTCAGGAGATTCCTGAGAGTCTGCTGCTCTATCGCCGGTGGGACGGTAACGCAACCAACAACCATCTAAGATATGCCAACGGCACGCTGGAGTTGATGGACGATACCCTTCTGAGCGACCTGTCGGGGCTGGAGCGCCTGCTCTGGAAGCGAAGGATTGAGGCCCGCATCCATCACGAGCTCTCTATCGAGTTGCGCAACTCCGGAGACGCGGGACATATGAGGCATGCGATGAGATCGCTTCGCAGATGGCCGTTGTGGGGTAAGGTCGTGCCGGCGAGGCGCTACAAAGTACTCGCCAGCATGTTGTACAAGCGGGCCCGCCAACGACGCCAGGGCAGCTAGCCTGGAGGCCAGGTCATGTGACGACCGCCAAGCAGATGCAGGTGCAGGTGATGTATCGTCTGGCCGCCGTCGTCGCCAGTGTTGATGACGACGCGGTATCCCTTGTCGAGCTTGTGAGCGCGAGCGAGGTCGGCCGCTGCGGACACTAGGTGCCCCAGCAGAGGTTTGTGCGCGGCTACAGCCTTCGCCTGCGAGGTGATGTGCTCCTTGGGGATGATTAGAAGATGCGTGGGGGCCTGTGGATTGATGTCGGGAAACGCAATACAGAACTCATCTTCGTAGATGCGATTTGCCGGAATCTCACCTGCGAGGATCTTGCAGAACAGGCAGTCGGAATGGAAATTTGGTGTCGTACTCTTCTCTTTCATGCCACCTTCATTTCGCGAAGTACTTGGGATGCTGGCCCGCAGCCCAGGGGTTGTACGATGCCGCGAAGGCCGCACGGCTTGAGACCGACGGATGACTGAAGGTCCAGAACTCTACAAACGGGTTTGGATTGGGATCGGTGAGCGACATCTCGCCCAGTAGCTGGAAAGATTGCTGCGCCATAGTTTGCGGGTCGGCGACGATGCCGTGAATTACTTCCTGACCATAGACGTCGGCATCGTGCTCGTGCATGCGGCTGTAGCCGTTGACGATGGGTTCAGAAAAGAACGACAACACTGCGAGCACTAGTAGCAGCACCACCAAGGCGCTCCAATCGTTCTGCGAGGGAACGCGCCAACTTGCGCCATAACGCGCGATAAGCCAGCGCACGCCGCGATATCCCAGGTAGAACTCGACCAGCAGCAGAACTCCAAGGAAGGCGAGTGTCTTGGGAATGTGGTTCAGCACGTAGTGCCCCATCTCGTGGCCAAAGATGAAGCTGATCTCATCGGGCGTGGCCTTGGTGATCGAGTTGTCCCAGACGACAACGCGCTTCGAGGCGCCGTAACCGGTGACGTATGCATTCAGCGTCGTCACCTTCTCGCTTGCTTTCATCAAGAACATGCGGTCGGGCGGAATCTGGATGCCTCCGCGCGCGACGATCTGTTCCAGGCGATCAACGAGAGCCGGGTTGGTGTTCCCGAGCGGCTCGAACTTGTTGAACAACGGATCGATCAGCACAGGGGCGATGAAGACCCCGATCAACACAGCGATCATCGCGGGGATCCAGAACCAGAACCACCAGCGTGTGGGTGATTTGCGGATAACCCAAAAGAGCAGCATCACCAGCAGGCCACCAACAACAAAGGTGAGCAGCAAGCTCTTCACCGCGTCCCACACCCAGCTACCCCACCCCTGCACGGACTGACCGTAGGCAACCTCAACCTGATGGCCATAGAGGTCGAGAGGCAGATCAAGCAGGGTCGTCGCCAACAGCAGGAGAAAGACGAACGTAAACCCTTGGGCCCAACGGTTCCTGCTCAAGTTGACTGCGACGTTCCGCATACGCGCCACAACACCGAGCCCGAGCAGGAGGATGAGTTGCACGATGCCCCACCCGCTGCCCAGGAAGTCCAGGATGACGCGAATGCGCGAGTAGGCGATGGCGCGTTGAAGCTTCTCAGGGGGAAGTGAATACGCAGGCTTTCCCGACGCTGCCTCCCGCTTCTGCTGGCCCTCCGGCTGTGAATCCGACTGCGGTGCCTGGACGTTCCCAGGCGGTGGAGGCGCTTGAGCATACAGACGCGCGCCCGTGAGAGTTGCCATACAAATAACGAAGACAATTTGGACGATTCGGAGGCGCATCGGGGCCCTTTTCAGCTTCTGAGGTTGAGTCAGTTTGCACGATCGCAGACCTGACCGCAATCTTCTCTACTAACTGGACGACGCTGACTACTAACTGGACGAAGCTGATTCGTCGCGGGTATCTCCGAAGCCAATTCCCTGCCCGCTTCGTCCAACGGCCAGAGCCAAGAAGCGTGTTGGCAACACTTCCGATACACTCGGCTCAGTCAGATTCCCGCAGGTGAAACGAGTCTTCCTTCGATGATGCGATATCGTGCAGTCTCCTCCGGCTTGGCCGGTCTTGCCTTGGTTGCCCTATCCCTGCCTAGTCGCGCGACTGACGCTGCCGTTCCCAGACCGCAAGCGAACACCATATTGCTGAACGCGATGGACGCCGAGTTGCACCGAGCGATGACTTCGCTGGGCACGTCTGGCGATACCGGCCAGCAGTTGAAGCCCTACTTCCTAAGCTACGCCGTCTCCGACTCCGAGAGCCTGAATATGACGGCACAGTATGGCGCCATTACGCTGACCAACCAGAGCCGCCGCCGCACTGCCGACGTACAACTCCGAGTTGGAACGCCGCAGCAGGACAACACTCACGGAGACCATCGCGCCAGCGCCCTCACTACGATTCCCCTGCCCCTGACCGACGATCGCGAGGCGATCGAGCGCAGCCTGTGGTTTGCGACCAATCGCGGCTACGCCAAGGCACTCGACAGCTTCCGAGCCGTAAAGACCGAGCAGCAGGTCCGCGCCAAGGAGGAAGACGGCTCAGGTGACTTCTCCACCGAACAGGCGAAGAGCGCCGTGCTGCCTGCCTCTTCGGCGCTGGTGGCAGATAAGGCTGCCTGGGAGGCGCGCCTCCGTGAACTCTCCGTCATCTTCCGCCAGTACCCGGATATCTTCTTCGACAACGTGATGCTGCAGGCCGGGACAGAGACCGACTACCTCGTCTCGTCCGAGGGAACAAAGGTTGCGACACCGAACCAGGTTGCGCGGCTCATCATCATTGCGCGAACCCGCGCCGCCGATGGAATGGATCTCTTCCGCGTCGAGACCTTCGAGGCGGATACGCTCGCGCACCTGCCCGAACAGAAGGCTCTCCTCGAGAAGACGACCGAGATGGCGAAGAATCTCGAAGCGCTGCGCACGGCTCCTGTCACCGAGCCCTTCAATGGCCCGGCGATCCTCAGCGGCCGTGCCTCGGCCGTCTTCTTCCACGAGGTGCTGGGTCATCGCCTCGAAGGCCAGCGCCAGCGCGGCGACGACGAGGGCCAGACCTTTACCAAGCTGCTCGGCAAGCAGATTCTTCCAAGCTTCATCAGCGTGACCGACGACCCGACGCTGAAGAGCTTCGACGGTCATCCTCTCAGCGGCCACTACAACTACGACGACGAGGGCCAGCAGGCCCGGCGCGTCGATCTGATTAAGGATGGTGTGCTCGAGACCTTCCTGATGTCGCGGCTGCCCATCGCGAGTTTCTCGAGCTCGAACGGCCACGGCCGCGCCGAGACGGGCCGCATGCCCACGGGCCGCCAAGGCAATCTGATCGTCAGCTCTACCAAAACGGTCAGTGATAAGGAACTGCGCCAGATGCTCATCGACGAGGCGAAGAAGCAGGGCAAGCCTTACGGGCTCTACTTCGAGGACATCTCCTCGGGCTTCGCGGTCACAACACGGCGCTCGCCGCAGGCCTTCCAGGTCATCCCGCTGCTGGTCAATCGGGTCTACGTTGACGGGCGTCCGGATGAGCTGGTGCGCGGAGTGTCGATCGTAGGGACCCCGCAGGCCGCGCTGAACCGTATCGTTGCGACGGGCAACAAACAGGACATCTTCAACGGCGTCTGCGGCGCCGAATCCGGCAGCATCCCGGTGAGCGCGGTTGCGCCCGCGATGCTCGTCAGCGAGATCGAGACGCAGCGGCAGGCCCAGGGAACGGCGCGGCCACCGATACTTCCGCCACCACCCGTTAGCGGAACGGGAAAGGAGGTCAAGTAATGAAGACGCTCCTTTCGAAAAGGATAAGCCTTGCAGCCGTATTTGCCACTCTGTCGGTTACAAGATTCTGCGCAGCCCAGGCCGATGACCCAATGCTGAAAGCGATGCAGGCCGAGTTGGAGCGCGAGAAGGCGCAGCTCGTCCTTCCCGACATGCAGCGCCCCTATTTCATCGAGTATCGCCTTGATGACTTCTCCACTTATGAGGCGGTTGCCAACTACGGTGCGCTGACGCGTGAGGAAGAAGGTCAGCGGTGCGTCGTGCGCGTCACCGTGCGAATCGGCAACTATGTCAGCGACTCCAGCACCGGCCGAGGCGACGGCTCCGTGCAGTTTGCCCCGCAGGACAACAATCCCGATGCGCTGCGCTACGCGTTGTGGGTCGCAACGGACGAGGCATACAAGAACGCGCTGCGCGCCTATTCGACCAAGCAGGCCACGCTTGAACGCTTTCAGCAGAAACGCACTGAGAATGACTTCTCCCAGGAGAAGCCGGTCGTGCACATTGAGCCGCTACGGAAGCTCGAGATCGACCGCGCTGAATGGAAGCGGCGCATTGTTGAGGCGAGCGGGCTCTACGCTGCCGCTCCGGAGGTTCGAGCATTTGGCGACCATGTGCAGTACTCCACTGCCAACATCCGTGCGATGGTCCTCAACCGCTACCTGGTCAACACAGAGGGAACTGTGGTGCGCGACAGCATCAGCGGGTACAACAACGCCATCAGCGTCGGAGGCCAGGCGCCCGATGGCATGCGGCTGGCCCGCGACAATGGCTCTGTCGCTGTCAGCGCAGCCGAGCTCGAGAGCTGGCCTGCGTTCCGCAAGCGCGTCATCGACGATCTAAAGAGCCTCGAGGAACTGCGCAGCGCGCCCGTTGTCGATGGCGAGGATTACCACGGCCCCGTGCTCTTCTCCGGCGACGCTGCCTCTGACGTGATGAATCGCCTCTTCGTGCCCAACATCGAGGCCGACCGGCCCGAGCTTGGCACAACAGCACGCACCAATGGAATCTACAACTCCAGCTACAAGGCGCGGGTTCTGCCGCCATTCATGAGCGTCATCGACGATCCGCTGGAGACGAAGTTCGCTGGACGCGACCTCGTCGGCGCCTATCAGGTCGACGACGATGGCGTTCCCGCGCAGGCGGTCGATATCGTCTCAAACGGCAGGCTGGACAACTACCTGATCGGCCGCGAACCTGTGCGGGACTTCTCCAACTCCAACGGCCACGGGCGCGCAGCTCCCGGCGCTCCGACGCACTCGCGCAGCGGCGTGATCATCTTCAAGCCCAGCAATCCTGTTCCGGCTGCGGAGATGAATAAGAAACTTCTCGCCATGGCCCAGGAGCAGAAGCGCGACGTCTACGCCGTGGAGACGATGGGCGGCGAGGCTCCTCGACTGCTCTACCTCGTTCATCCCGACGGCTCGCGCCAGCTCGTGCGCGGCGCTGCCTTCGACGAGCTGGACAATCGCAGCCTGCGCTCGGAGATCGTTGCTGCCGGCGACGACCCCTACGTCAACGACTCACTCGGAGCGCTGCCCCAGACGACCATCGTTCCCAGCCTGCTGTTTGGTGACATCGGCGTGAAGCGCGCCACAGAGGAACAGCAGAAGCTGCCCTACTACCCGCCTCCGCCTCTGGCAAAATAAGCCAGACGCAAAATCAGAAACGAGATCGACGCAAATGGATATCAAGTCGCTGCAGCTGATTACGCTTGCTGCGTTGTTCGCGCTGCTCTATGCAGGCCGCATGGTGAAGGGCTCGCCGCGCGAGACCCCGGAGGGCCTCGCCTTCCCACTCAAGCCGCTCGTCGTTTGGAGCCGTGCCCTCGTGCTTCCTCTCTACTTTGCGCTCTTCGCCTTGCCGGTGTGGAAGTCCGGACAGCACATCCCATTATGGTTCCCGGTCCTGTTGCTTGCACTCGCAACACTTGTGCTCTACCAGATGCCCGGGACCATCGTGCTCACACCAACCGCCGTGGAGCAGCGCTTCTGGCTGCGCGGCGCGAAGACCATCCAGTACAACGAAGTCATGAGCATTCAACTCATCGGCGCCGGACGCATGACGCGCGTGCTCGGCGACAACCGCGTCTCGATCACGCACACGTGGAACCACTGCGCAGCCGAGCAGTTCCGCAAGGAGTTGGAACGTCGAACAGGAAAACGCGCCATCGTGTAGTCCGGGAGATGATGTAGAGTCACTATGGTTCCGACGCTAGATTCTTCTACACAGGAGAACGCCATGGGACGTCGAGCATTCCTGTCACAACTTGCGAGGTTGGCGGCTGTGCCTCTGGTCGCTTCCGCGGCCTCACCGCAAGCCCCAACCGCACGCCGATCCCGCAAGGTTCTGATGAAGAGCGCGTGGGGCTCCGATGACCCCACAAAGGCCGGCTTCGCCTTCTCACACGGCCTCGCACTCTCCGAGGCCGGCCACGAGGTGCAGATATTCCTGCTGGGAGAGGCTGTCGTACTGATGCGGAAGGCTGTCGCGAACGCCGTCACGCCGGTCGGCTGGCCGCCTGTCGGTGAGACTCTCGACAAGCTCACAGCCCGGCACATACCCATCTACGCCTGCGGCGCGTGCTCCCGCGCCCGAGGCGTGACGGAAGGAGATCTTAGCAACTACGGCGCGAAGTTCGGCAGTCCGCCCATCTTCGTCTCTCTCGTGGAATGGGCCGACCTCGTGATTACGGAATAGAACGCCCTGACTGGTTAGTCTGTGCGGATCAGGTATGGCTCAGCGCCAGAGACGTGAATGCTGTCTGCGACCTCCGTCGCATGGGCTTTGTCGGGCCGCGCAGGATTGATCCGCACCCAATGTCCCGTAGGCCCGGGGAACTCGATAACCTTTGCGGTGGTGTAACGCCGCATCAGGTCATTCTTCAGCCTGATGGCGTCCTTCTCGCTCTGAAACGCGCCCACCTGCACGCACCACCTCCCGCCGGGAATCGCTGTCGGACTGGCGCTCGGTGCCGGAGCCCACGCCTCCACCCGCACCTTCGCCACCCCCATGCGATAGAGTCCGGTAGCCTTCGCCGCCGCCAGTGATAGATCGATGATCCGTCCACGCACAAATGGCCCGCGATCAGTGATCTTGACCATCGCCGACTGATTCGTCGTCAGGTTCGTGACCCGAACCATAGATCCCAGCGGCAACGTCAGATGCGCTGCCGTCATGGCGTTCTGGTTATACACCTTGCCGTCGGCACCCTTGCGTCCTGCGTATGGCGGTCCGTACCAGCTCGCCAAGCCCGTCTCCACCAGTGAAGGCTTCCCGCGAACATCAGGAGGCGGCGCCGGCAGCGATGGTTGCGTCCCCGCCGACGAGTTGCTCGATCCCGTAACAGGCGAACGCGTATCCCGTGTCGCATACGTTCCCGCGCTCGGTCCCGCCAGTGGTGGCGGCGGCGGACGATACGCCCGCGTCTGCTTCTTGTGACAGCCGGTCGCCGTCAGCGCAAGCGCCGTCAGCAATGCGGCGTACGCGTGGCGGGCGCGCATCACGGCTTCGGCGCGTCCTTTGGCGGAGCAGGCGGAGTGCGCCCGGCACGCTCATCCATCTTCTGCGCCATCCGGTTCAGCTCGCGGGCCGCCGCGCGCAATGCTTCGGAGCCGTTCTTGCGAATATCCGGAACGACCTCGTCGTTGAAGTACCGAAGAAATTCACGCACGTCCTCTTCGA
>Ga0126381_100008020_pt1 | contig 11787 bp, 10 predicted proteins | sample PanSoiMetPlot_28_FD_96465 | JGI IMG/M metagenome (GOLD analysis project Ga0126381, IMG submission 96465) | Tropical forest soil microbial communities from Panama - MetaG Plot_28 | ecosystem: Environmental > Terrestrial > Soil > Tropical forest > Bulk soil | place: Panama | collected 2016-02-17
ATGGCAGCCGCCATCTCGGGTGGTTGATTGGGCAACGTCCCGGACGGAGCCAGCACGGGGACTGGAAGTATTTCTGGAGTGATTTCCCGGTGACGACAGCGCTGACCACGATGGTTGAGTATGCCCACCGCCGCCACTGGGTCGAGCAGTATCATGAGGAAGCCAAAACGGAGCTGGGCTGGGATCAATATCAGGAACGGCGCTGGGATGGTTTTCATCGGCACGCCGTCACCGTAATGCTGAGCTATAGTTTTCTGGTGTGGCTGGAAAGGTGGGAGCGGGAGCGCTGCCAGAGGCGCGGACGGCCGCGGGCGGCTTTTTCCCCCGCGTCCCGACCGCCGCCGCGTGCCGCTGCCGCAACTCCATCGCCGGGTGAGCGAATGGCTGCGCTGTGCGCTCTCCGCGAATTGATTGAATTGGAGCTCATTGACTTATATTGCTCGCGAAAACTCTAACTCTAACAAAGTAGTACTAGGCGGCATGCGGTAACTCTTACTTTGCCGAAATTTGGGCCTTCGCTAGATTAAGGCCTATTGACTGGTCCGCGGGTCCGTGTCATGAACTTCGGTTGCTCCTCTCCCCCCTAGTTTGTCCAACAGGAAAAGTTTCTGCCAGTTTAATGAATTAAAACTTAGAACTTAGGCAATAGTTGGCCGCCAACCGAGAGTTAGGTTCTGAGAGCAGCCAAAGTCAACTTGTTGCCCCATCGACCGAATATCGGTTTGATGCTTGGAACACGTGCCGTACCGCTGCGGACAAAGGCGGTGTTCCCAACAGCCGAAACCAACGTCCGGGTCGGTGTGGGTAATACATCATCGTCCTACGCCACCTAATCGTCCGGAGTCCGCAATGACGCAATATTTCTTCTAGTACAAATGGCTCAAGGCGCTTTACTTCATTTCCGGCTTCTTCGAACCGTTGGGCGATGCCCAGTTTAACTGCAGCGGCCGTCAACGCAGCATCTGCCGGATCCATAATAAGAACGGCTTGCCGTGCGATACGTGCCATCTCGCGCACTGCCTGCTTCGGATGTTCCAGATGATGCAAACCGTCATGGACGGCCACCAGGTCATAACTCCGGTCCGGAAAAGGCAATCTCTCAGCATCGGCGACGGCAAACGCCGCGGTGAAATTGTACCGACGGGCTCGCTCACGCGCCCGGATAATGGCGGATGCGGAGAAATCCGTGGCCGTGACGATTACGCCTGCGCGCGCAAATTTTTCCGACATCATCCCGGAACCTGCGCAGATCTCCAGCAGAGTTCTGCCAGCGAGATCCAGGCTGAGGACCTCGCATGCAGTTCGAAACTTATGTTCGATCAGATAGGTGTACAGTTCTCCACAATAGCGCGGACGCGTAGTTTCAAACTCGGGATCGCACTCTTCTTCATAGAAGTGACGTTGCTGCTCCGATAAACTAGGTCTGTAACCGTATGAAAGAGTTCTTATCATAATTGAACTTCTGGCGTGTCTTCGTCCGGGTAAATCGCCAGTCGATGGTCACCTTGTTGCGGTTGACCATCCGATTCCAAGCGCGCGCCTGGCTTCGCAGCAGGAACAAGCTGGGGATTGTGCGCTTACCCAGGCACTGCCAAGCGAACAGGCTGATTTCAATTTCGGCTTGGTTCAACCAACTGCCGTGCTTGGGAGTGTAGTGGAGGATCAGGCGATGCCACCAATCAGCGCCCTGTTCCTCGCCGCAGTAGTCGGTGAGGGTCTTGCGACCGTGGATGTTGAGGTTGTCCACGACCAGGTGGATGGTTTGGGCGCACGGATAGCTGCGGATGAGGTGACCGAGCACGGGCGCCAACTCGGCGGCCGAGCGCTCAGAAATCGAAAAGGTGAAGTGCCTGCCGGCCTTGGGTTCGACCGCACAGAACACGTTAGCACTGCCACAGCGTTTATACTCGTTGTCGCGCCTAGCCACCTGGCCCGGACGCATTGGCAGAGACGGTCGTACATCAGCCTGCAGAAAGACTGGCTTTTCGTCCAAGCACCCCATCGGTTCGCTGGCACGGTAGGGCTTTTCATACACCGCCAGCACGTCTTCCATCTTGCGCAGATACTCGGCGTCGAGCTCCGCCACGCACCACATTTTTTTCCCGCCACGGCTTCAGCTCGTGGCTGCGCAACAACACTCGGATAGTCTCCCGGCCAACCTGCGGAACCAGTTTCCGTCTCACCGCTTCCGCGGCGATCAAACGCACGGTCCAACGCGCTTGGCCCTGGGGCGGTTGGCTGCAAACCATCCCGATAATCCGCTGTTTTTCAGCGACCTTCAGGAGTTGCTTCGCGCCACGCCCTTGGCGTTCGAATATAGCGTGTGCTACCCCTCCCCGCCGATAGCGATGGGCGATCCGCCGCACCGCCTGCGGCGCCATGTGCACGATGCGCGCCACCGCGGGTGCGGTGTGGCCCGCCGCCAGTTGCTCCAAGATCATACGCGCAATACCACCCGCACTGGTTGCCTCCCGGCTCGCAGCAGCTCTCGGATGGTCTGCTGATCTTTCCGCAACAGCTGAAACTCAATGGGGCGCCGTGACATACCACAGTGTAGGCTCAACCATTCAGCTACGGAAATGCTTTATAGCTTCTCTTTAGGCGGTCGGAGGCCTAGTGGCATCCGGACCGTTCTCAGTACCCGTCCGTTTCATAAAGTCCCCAGATGCGACTGAGCCCACGCTTACCTGGACAGGTAAGGAGCGAAGGGGAAGGCAGATGTGGGGTGACACTTCAGCTGATGGCAAGTGCCATTTCCTGTTCCAGTAGGGAAATCAATTGAGCCAGACGAGGCAGTCTGTTTTCTGGGAGGGCAACGAAGTTAGTCGCGGCGCTGAGATCCCGGGTGAATCGGTCTGCGTCAAAAATCGAGTAGCCAAGATTATTGAGGAAATCCGCGATCGGAGAGGAGTCGTGAAAACACTCATAGATAATAACGGGACGGTCGTACCTTATCATTTCCCTTCCCCCGCGAATAGCAGCTTCTTCGCTTCCCTCAACGTCGATCTTAATCAGGTCCACCCGCCGACCTTGACATAGCCAGACGTGGTCGAGGCTAACAGTGCGAACCAGGACAGACCTGCCCCTGGATTGCCAGTGACGTAACGCAAACGGTTCCTGTTCAACCGCAAGGCTTCCGGTAAACCCCGATACCTCATCGATCACAAAGTGTGCAACTCCGCTGAAGTCACTCACCGCACAGCAACATAGTGTTACATCGTCTAGGTCGGCCCGGCTCAGTGTGCAATCTATTAAGTGCGCGTTCCGTGGATCAGGCTCGAACAAAACGACGCAAGAGCTGGGGAACCAGCTCTTGAACAGCCAGGAATAGTAGCCAATATTGGCGCCCACGTCCCAAAAACAGGCCGGCTGAAGGACTTCGCCAATGGTGCGCATCAATGCAAAAATCCCGGGCTCGGCTCCGCCCCTCAGCCGGAGGCCAGCTGCGTGACTTATTGCCTTCGCCCTGATCTTGAACGCCACATCTGGCACACTGGCCCAATAGGGTATGTCGCACACTTGCAGGACCGCCCGTCCTAGTCGATGGCGTCGGAGCCGATAGACGGGATGTACTGACTCTCTAAGCCAGCGTAGCATTCTCACCACCAACTGTTAGGCAGTTGTAATCTCATTACGTTGTGGCAAAACGCGGTGCTGGGACAGATGCCTATAGTTCTATCGATCGCTGTTCGCCGATGCTGTTCTCGTGATTCCGTTGTGGCGGATCTCATATTCCTTGATGCTGATCTGATACCAATACATCGCCTTTAGGATGTTGTAGATGAAACCTGGGCGGCCGTCCAAAACCCCTCCGCGTAAAATGTAAGAATAAAAGAAATAGATGAAGGGTTTGCCGGGTACCGCAAGAAACATCCGCTTAAGAAACCGCCGTCGCTCCATTGCAGAGCCGAATGGGCGTGGCGGGATCTCGCCCTGTAGGTCACGTGAGCGGTACCGAGTTCTGAGTAGGGCCTCCCAATCCGAATAAATATTGTGCCGCTCGAAATGATGATGAAGATCGGCCATGTCACGATGGATCATCGGATTGCGGAGGCGGCCTGTCGTCCCGCTGATCAACGGATGCTCATGCAGTTCAACATCATAGCCAGTCACATCCGGAACATCTATTGTTTCAAAACGGGCTGCGCCTCGCCGCATCACGATCAGCTTCCATAGAGGCGCGCCATGACGCAGCAGCCGACCAAGAAAGTAGTAATGGTACGATACCAGATAGGCATCATACCCCGGTCGGACGATCGCCTCACGGATCTCATCGCGCAACGCCGGGGTCACCTCCTCGTCGGCATCTACGATCAAGACCCATTCATGCTTCCACGGCAGGTTGTTAAGCGCCCAATTTTTCTTGCGGGGACTGCGCCCTTCCCACCTGAAAGGCAGGACCTGTGCGCCGAGGCTCTTTGCGATTCCGACCGTGTTATCTGTGCTGTGTGAATCGACCACCCAGATTTCGTCCGCCCACGAAACAGTCTTAATGCACTTCCGGATGTTTGCTTCCTCGTTGCGTGTTGGGATTAAGACGGAAATCGGCGTAGAACTCATCGGCGCCTTGCTCGCAACAATGCGGGTTAGAAATGTTACTGCCGAATAAAGCTGTGCTGCGTAGCATCCAGCCGTGTCGGTTCGGTCACGTGACTGAAGCTATTCCGTGCCAGCCACACTCCGGCTGCGTTGCCATCGATCTCGATGCCGACGGCGCTATGATCGATCTGGTTAGCGTCGAGAACCACATCCTCGATGGGAGGCGGGTTACGTTGGGCAGCCGCGTGGTCGTAGCCGAATCGCACCAGCACGCGATGTCCATAAGACAGGTGGTTGGCTCTGATCATGGAGCCACGCACATAGGGGAAACGCAGCGGCATTTGAGAGATTCGACCGCCCACTGCGAAACCCAGCAGACCATATGGAGCGCTCCGCTCAGGTGTTAGCTCCTGCGGGGAACTTCCGCCGGGACCCAATCCGGGATTCAGCGTGACAGCTATCTCCAGGCGATTATTCAGCCATTGCACGAACCAGCCCGATAACGCCCACATGCCCCAACTGCGCGTGACCTCGTTTGCATCAAGGGTGACATCGAACAGATAACCCCAAATTTCTAAGAGCGCACTCGTGTCCTCGGCTTCGTTGCGGTAGAGAATGCAATCACCTGACAAGCGGTACGCGAGGAGAATGCTGGTCGAATCCGGAATTACATCCCACGCCGGTTCCACGGTGAAAACGTCGGTTTCGCTCTCGCTGATTGTGCGATATTGTCCCGCGCCGCGTCCGTCCAGAACCAACAGGTCAAGGCCGCGGTAGGCATGCGCGGGCAGGCTCGCATTCTGGAGCTGCACACTATCAGAGGTTGCCAGGCGTGCTCGGCCTTGCCAGGGCGCTGATCTGTCGAGTGAGATCCCAGATTGGCGTCTGAGCGGGAACAGGCGATTGACGTCAAATGTGAGTGCTTCGCGCCCTCCAGCGACGAGATTGGTGCTGTGGTTGAAGGCACAATACAGATAACGAACCGGCAATAAGTTGTCCCTCCAGCTCGACGCGCCTACGATATTGTTGTTCTGGAGCACTATATATTCACCGCCCAGATCAAGCCATGACAACGTTGCCCATTGATTGTTAAACTTATTCCGCTCTAGTCGCGCGTTAGTTGAGTCGAGAATCCGCTCAGTGCCGCCAACGAAGCGGCAATCTGAGATTTCCAGATTTTGGACACCATCAACAGCTATGATCTTTACGAGTTCATTGTTCTTCCAGCCGAGGCCGTTCAATTTCCATTGGACGCTGACCTCAGGATGCAAGTGCCAGCCTGAGTAATAGAGAAGTTGGAAATCGACATTGCGGACAAAGATGTCGTGCTCTTTTCCCGGCGCAAGCAGTTCAGCTTGCAGTTCGGGCAAAGGTGCTCGCCCGGTCGTAGCGGCGTCCCATGAAAGGTCGCGCAACACAGTCTGGGCGTTGCGCACCATGAACGAAAGATTCTCGATGGCGAATTCACCTGACGCATAGAGCACGCTGGGGATTATCTCAGCGGTGGACGCCGGCTCGGCCAGTGGCCATTTAAGCCAGACCAGGTCGCGAGCCTCTCCGCGAAACACTGTTCGATGAGGTATCTGGAACCATCCATTCAGGCGGTATACGCCGGCAGGGAAATATACTATGCCGCCACCGTCGTGTTTCGCAGCGGCAAGCGCTTTGTGCAACGCGGCGCTATCGTCATGCATATTGTCACCGAGGGCGCCGAAAGTCTTGATATTCAGAATCGCCGCTGGCCACACCGCCGCCCGCTTCACGTTTAGCGTAAGCCCCCCGGACCAGGCGGTCGGCCCGCCGTACCCATTGTGCACAAAAATCTTATAGGTCCCGAGCGGCAATGATATCGGCAGGGAGACAACCAAACTGTACTTGTCAACCTGCGTTACCACAGTCTCGTAGCTGTAGCCGCTGCTGTCGCGAACTACCACCCGCACGACTCCGGGCTTCCGGGCTGGAACGAAGTTGCGGCCCACAATCTGTATTGACGAGTCTGGTGCCGCCTCGTTTTGTCTGAGGCCAGGCAATAGTCTGGTGGGCTGGCACCAATTCACTTGCGGAGCGTCAAGCAAACGCGCGGAATTCCCACCGTAGCGAAGAGCAAATACACCCGGCGGGAACCACTTTGGGAGGATGAACTTGATTGAATGATCCGATGCCTGAAATACCGGGACTACCGCACCCGTCGCTGCAATATTGGATGCCGCAGCAGCCGAACCTCGCCGCGCCATCAGGTCCGCAAGCCGGCTGATTTCCACCGAACGGACGCCGCCAAGGTCTCCGCCATATGCGATCACTACGTCGCCCGGCGATACGGGTTCCGAGACCCAAAATATGACCGGTACAGCGCCGGCTTCGCGGCAGTTCGTGGCCAGCGCCAGGCATGTCAATGCGGCTCGAATTATTCGGGACATGCTTATCTAATTATCTAGTGATTTAGGCCGCTTTCAGCTTGCGACAGTGAAAGCGCAAGGTGTACGAAAGTCGCGGTCGCCGGGATTTCATTCCTGACGGCCTCAAGACTCTCTGAAAACATGGGGCTTCAATCCTGTCGAGCCCTGGGAGACGGGCGTGCGCGCAACCTTCGGCGACAGCGTATCAGGAACAGTCATTGGGCCAGTGGCTGAAGCAAAGCTTTGCGACACCACTTGCCGATAGAGATCAATTAAGTTGGCGCTGGCTGCATCCCAGCTAAATTGTTCCCGAGCCAGCTTGGCCCCGCGCGCGCCCATCTGGACTGCTGTCGCCGGGTTATCCAGCAGCAAATTTATTGCATCCGCGGTTGGACGCATCCGGGGCTCGACAATGAGACCAGCCCTGCTGCGGTCGATTTCACGCCAGATATTCACGCGGTTGGAGAGCACCACCGGCAGTCCGGCCGCCATTGCTTCCACAACGGCAATCCCGAAGTTTTCCGTGTACGAGGGTAAGACGAAGATCGCGGACCGAGCCAGCGCGACCGCTTTGCGCTCGCCGGTTAACATTCCAGCGAAGGTTGCCTTATGAAGAACCCCTTCCTCTTTAAGCCAACGGCGTACATAGCTTCCAAATCCTTCGTTATCGGGGCCGGCAAGCAACAGATGTATATCGGGCCGGTTACGGGCGATTGCTCCAAAGGCCCGCGCCAGAATATCCAGGCCCTTTTTGAAATTAATTCTTCCTAAAAACAGGAGGGTCTTTTTTTCGGCCGTCTCAGGCCAGAAGTCCGATAAGCGGCGGGTGGCGAGAGGCGGTTCTTCGAGCCCAACTCCCAGCGGCACCACCACTCCACGAAACCGCAACCGCAGTGACCCAGCCAGTTCCATCTCTTCTTCGGCAGTGAAATGCACCGCGGCTGCGGCAGCGAGATTACGTCGTTCCCAGAGCGTCTCATAAACCCATTTCCGGATCCGATGGCGGCGGTAGAGGAACGGGTCCAGCGTGCCATGCGGTCGGACGATGTATGGGACTCCGTAACGGCGGCAATAATACGCCGCGATTGTAGCGGGGAATTGGTAAAGCGAATGAATGTGGACGATGTCAAAGTCGGGGATCGACGCGGCTAGCGCGCGTGCCAGCGGTCGTGACAATTTGTAAAGATTGAATGCTTCGACCGGGAAATAGGTAATGCGGACGCCGTCCACCTCCACCGGCCTTTCCAGTGGCACCTGCAGACGGCGGTCCACATCAATATTGGTGGTATAGATTTCCGTTTGCTGACCCCGTTTGGCCAGCTCGCGGCATATCTCAAGCACGGCTTTCGATGGTCCGCCGAAACGCGGTGCGACACTGGATATGACGTGGAGAATGCGCATTGTGCTGCTAGGCAACTTTTTGCGGAGGGGAGTTCCAGGAAACCGGCCGGAAGACTTTCAGGCGGCGAACTTGAACTCGCGCGCGAGTCGCAGGGCCCAGTTCCGCAGTCCCTTGCTGAGGGTACCCGCCGGTGGATTCGGCTCCAGCGAAGATATCCATTTGTGAACCGGCACGGCGAACCCAGTCTTAGGCCGATCTAGCAATTCGTCGGGAAGCCTCTTGAGTGGAATCTCGGCAAGTACTCGCTTGCCCTCCAGCGGCCGTTTGGCCAATACGGGGGCCAGTGCGCGCAGCACATGGATATCAACCATTGGCACCCGGATTTCCACCGAATGTGCCATCCCCGCCCAGTCCGCGTCGCGCAACAACTGATTGCGCATGTAGCAACTCATCTCAAGTGCAGAGATTTTGAGGCGGGTTGATTTAATACCACCGACCGTATCGGCCAGCCGCTGCAGTGGAGCCAGCCGCTCCCATCCTTCACGTACCATTTCGCGGGGCAAAACGCAGGTCATTTCCCATGGCATGAACAGCCCGCGGCGGAGCAGGTAAGCCCCCGCGAGGGTACCGCCATATTCCAACAGTCCGGCATATTTGGCCGACGCTATCCAGCCGAACAGTGGCGCGCTGAGTCGGCGAACTGCGCCACCGGCTGCTGCCGCCAGTGGATTGCTGCCGAATAGGCGCACCATTCTGGGCACGTCCTTGAAGCTGGGATAAGTCCCGAAAAGTTCGTCGCCACCCAGCCCCGAAAGCGCGGCCTTGGCCCCACAGGCACGCGCGGCCTTGCTGACCAGATAGGTGTTGATTCCGTCGATGCTCGGTTGGTCCATCGCTGAGATCACATTGCGCATTTCGGATTCGAATTCCTCGCGGCAGAACCAGCACGTGTGATGATCGGTCTCATAGCGTTGCGCAACGAGCCCGGCATAACCGGTCTCATCATTTTTGGTGCCGCGGTATTCGCTGAACCCAACCGTGACACTGCAGAGGCTGCGTTCGGAAATTTCCGTTGCCAGGCCGGTCAGCGCCGCCGAGTCCAAGCCAGCAGATAGAAAAACCGCCACCGGCACATCGGCGAGCAGATGATGTTTAACGCTGTCGGAGAGTGCCGCGCGTACCTGCGAGTGCAACACACGCTCATCCGCTGGCGCGCACGCAATCTCTTCCGACCTGGCCAATTCGTCGCTGAGCCGGCAGAAATAGCGCACTGTTCGTGCACCGCGTGCCTCAACTGTCATCCAGGCGCCAGCAGGAAACGGTGTGATCGATTTGTAAAGTGTGAACGGCTCTGGCACGTACCCCCAGAGCAGGAATCCCACCTGCCCCGCCGGTTCCGAGCTTGTATTCACATGCTTCCCGGCGAGCAAAGCTTTCACCTGCGACGCGACCCGGATACAACGGCCGTCGTCAGCCATGTAAAGCGGCTTGATCCCGAAGGGGTCGCGCGCGATGAACAGGCGCTGGCGCCGTTCATCCCATATGACGAAAGCGTACATCCCGCGCAGGTCGTCCAACATGCCGACACCCTTGCAAGAATACAGCTGGAGCAGCACTTCGGTGTCGGAGCCGGAACGAAACTTGAAGCCTTTTTGTTCGAGCTCCTGCCGCAACTCCTGGTAATTGTAGATTTCGCCGTTAAACACAATTCGCAGGGAACCATCGGTGCTGGCCATCGGCTGCGCGCCTGCATCGCTCAGATCCAATAGTGACAAACGGCGGTGACCGAGCGCCACTCTGGCATCACGCGAGACCCAAAGGCCTTCGCCATCGGGTCCGCGTGCGATCATTGCGTCACGTATCCGTGTCAGCTCATCACGGTCGACCCCAGCGCCCGCGTAATTCATCAGCGTGACTATACCGCACATGTTCCGGGTAAATGGGCACCGGTCAGTTCAGCACATGCCTATCGCTGGCCGTAGCTTTGGAAAGACTGGAGATTGGGCAGTTAAGCCCTTTTTTATCTGCCACGCCGAGGCAGCGGAAGTTCCGTCAGGACAATCACTCGCGAGGGCTCTGGGAGCGTCTACAGCCTCAGCCTGACAAGAACAGGACCCATTTGTCTGCCAGCGAGAGATTCTTAATTGTAAGGCAAGGTACCGGTTTCAAGAGCAATAGCATTAGAATAAAGTCTCATGTATGCACTGACCATGTTTTGTGTAGAAAATCGTTTAGCATTGAGAAGCCCAAGCTTGCGCATCTCTGATGCATACGAGAGGTGCTCTCGAATGGTGTTGGCCGCTTGGTCGTAATTCTCGGGGTTGAAATAGACCGCTCCCTTGTCTCCTATCTCAGTCATGGGTGGACGGTCGCTCGCAAAGACAGGACACCCGCATGCTTGTGCCTCAATAATGGGCCATCCAAACCCTTCGCAAAGCGATGGAAACAACAGGGCACATGCTCCGGAATAGAGTGCACGCAAATCCTCGCCCGAGATGTTCGAAAAGACCATCACTCGCTCCTCAAGGGCGAACTCGTCTTTGAGGGCGTGGAACTCGGGCGTTCTGTTGTTGGCTACCATCACGAGCCGTAAGTCTCGGGTTTCGGGAAAACTCAGCAGCCTTCTGAAGATACCTAGAAGACCACGCACGTTCTTATACCAGACATCGGCACCGACATGGATCATAAAGCGATCGTCGAAGCCAATGCCGAGGCGCTCAAACCGTTGTCTTCGTTCGTCATCTGAAACTAGTCTAAAGGGAAAGTTATAACCAACATGGAGAACTGCCGTCCGCTCCGGGGCTACTTTAGTTAGGCGAAGAAGGTCATTCCTGGTTGCTGCGGAATCACAGGCGACAAGCGATGCTCGTTCGAGACCTTGTAAGATCATACATTGGTACTTTTGACCTGTCCAGCTAACCTTTTGATTTGGGTATTCTCTGCGTGCGCAACGCACGGCCAAAAGATCGTGGCATGTAACCACCCTTGGTACCCCTATCAGAAATTTCGTGTAAAGAGAGTATGCGTGGTCGCAGATATGCACCACGTCAGCCTGGCCTGCGAGTTTCTTCAGCAGCGGAACGAACAGTATGAATTTATCAATATAGGCCAGCCACTTGCCGAAGCCGCGATGCGTGTTCATGCCCCGCGCGAGCCGTACCGGCGGATGAACTGATTGTACCTTATGTCCGGTTTTTCGAAGCTCCGTTGCCAGCATGTCGCAGAATCGCAACATGCTGTGCTGTGCATCTGGCAGGTAATTCCCAGTCAGTAAAATCCTCATCGTGGCGCAGAGAAGTCCGACGTGGGCTTCAGACCGTTAAGAAATGCTGAGCGTTCTCAATTGAGTCTGCCGCGATCCGCCAAATTCATTCACTGTGCAAATCGTGCCAGTCGCACATCCTCATAGCCTCTGCGCTTGGCAACAATCCGGTAATCAAAGGCACACTCACGCTCCGGCGACAGCCGTTTGACCGTAAAGTAGCCCGGCCTTTTGCGCGATACGTATAG